>Ga0114931_10006927_pt1 | contig 13911 bp, 15 predicted proteins | sample 2SBtaG_FD_89579 | JGI IMG/M metagenome (GOLD analysis project Ga0114931, IMG submission 89579) | Deep subsurface microbial communities from Kolumbo volcano to uncover new lineages of life (NeLLi) - 2SBTROV14_V59a metaG | ecosystem: Environmental > Aquatic > Marine > Volcanic | place: Kolumbo...
CCCAGCACGAACGGGACGTAGACGCCGCGACCCTGAAACTCCTCCAGGAGATTGACCACCGCACGCGGTTTCCACTCGTGCAGCGTCCGCCGGATATCGCCCAACTCCTCCACCCCACCGAGGATCCGATACGGATGCCCCAGGTGCTCCAGCGCCGTCACCACGTCGTACTCGGTCTTCCACGGCGCCATGTCCTGATCCGACAGGCCCTCGAGAGAATCGGGCGGCTGGAACGCCTGATGGGTGAGCACGAGCACCCGATACTTCACAGCGCGATTCGATGGTCTTTGCTGTACAGGTAGTTCATCGTCTGCATCGTCAGGAAGATCGCCAATTCCATCTTTAATTCCTCGGCCGGACGCGCCACCCGCAGCTTCATCTCGCGCACCTGGGCGATCATGTCCTTCAGCACAAGATTGATGGTGTAGGCGTACTCCCCGGTCCAGGCCGCGATCCGGTCGCGCAGTTCGGGTCCGTACCGGCGCAGGAACACGGAAGCGGCTGGTTGACTCCGATCTTCCGGCGCATCGGAGAACAGACGTCGGAGATCCCGGCGATAGACGTCGGAGTAGTCACGTTCGTACCGGGCCTTGCGGGCTGCGTAATGCTCCCGGAGCGTCCGGGGCAGGCGGTGCACCGGATCAATTCTGGCCCGCGAGCGCACCGGCGGGCGGCGACCGGCCAGTTCCTCCATCAGCGTATGCACATAATTCAGCTTGGCCAGGGCCGGCCAGCCGGCGTACCGGCGACGCCACTGTGAATGGGGTTTGAGCCACACGGCAAACGTCTCCGCAAAATCCTCCGTGGGATGACTCTGGGCGTACCACCAGTCGAGGTGGAGTACGTAGGCGCGACTGAACGGTCGCGGCCGGTAGTACTCGGGATAGGGCGCGCCCGCCCGCCCGAAGATCTGCCGCCATCGGGCCCGCCGCCCCAGGCGGAACGCCGTCTCGATGGCGTGCCCGGCTTCGTGCCGCAGGAGTTGCATACACGTCGCCCGCGTTCCCCCCTCCACCTCGTACATCTGGCGCTTCTCGAGTCGCATGAGCCGGGGATGGGCCAGGTAGAAGGGGATGGCAATACCGGGAATCCCGTGAGGCGAGAACCACTCGTCCGACAGCCAGCAGTGCGGTCTGAACCGTAACCCTCGTCGCGACAGTTCGTCATGGAGTCGCTCGATCCGCTCCTCGAGCCACGTCCCGGCCAGCGTGAGATCCAGTTCGGACAACCGCAGATCCAGCAGTCGCTGATCCGAATACCGGGCCCACCGCGGGGACGACTGGGAAACGAAACCCCGTACCATGCGAACGAGTATACAGGTAGATCGAACCGGACGGCCAGTGCCGCCCGCTCCTCGTTGGCTGCCCGGGAGGCGTCCCATGTTCCTCCATGCGTCCCGTCACGCCAGGACCCCGATCTGGTTGTTGTTCCAGAGCATCCCGACCGGACTGGCCGGACAGGCGCCCACCGCACTCGGCGCGGGTATCGGCGCCGGCGTGGTCTCGTCCCCGCCTGGCCACCGGGCGTACCCTCACCGGGGGCCTGACCGGGAGTGTCGGGGCCGGACTCCGCCTTGGCCCGCAGACGTCACCTGTACTGGACCTGCGCATCCACCGACTCGTGGACGCCAACCCCACCCTGTCGGGTCGCTCCGCCCCTTCACCCGCCACGTCGCGTGGTCCATGGAGGGGACCGTCGCCTGGAGCGGCGGAGAGGACTCCTCGGATTCGCGAACGCTCAGCGGGATGCAGGTGGGGGGGCGCCTGACGCCCTGAATCGCCCGCGCCGCCGGTACAGGGATCCGGTCAGTGAATGCGGCGGAGCGTGAGCAGGCCGTCGAGCACCCACACGTCGGAGGTTGACTCGGCGACCGCGCAGACCGCCCGTCGCCCGTCATCGGACACGGTGAGGTTGGGCAACTCACAGTGGAACGGGAGCACCAGCTCTTTCGATACCGGACCACCCTCCTCCCCGATCCGTTCGATGGACGCTCCGGCGCCGGCGTGAAACAGACCACGCACGAATCGGATGCTCCCGTCGCGACTCCAGCGGAGCGGATACACGGGCCCGTCGAGCAGTTTGCGCAGGGCACCGCCGGCGAGTGGCAGGATCCAGAGCCCGGCCGCCCCCGGCCCACCCGCGTATACCGCCAGCTGGCGATGATCGGGGTCGAACACGGCCCGCTCCCGCCCGCCGACCAGCACCGATGGCGGTCGGCCCCCCGCGGCGCCCCGGGCGCGGATCGCCGCCGCTCCCTCCACCGATGCGGCCGGTGCTCCTTCTCGCAACCCTGCATTCCCCGGCAGGGCCACCGGCACTTCCGTGCCGTCCGCCACGTTGCGCATGACGAGCCCCGTTCCCTCGCGCAGAAACAACAGGGAATCGCCGTCCGCCGACCACCGTGGCCGTTGCATCAGAAACGTGGCGCCCGGAATCACCGACACCGATTCCCCATCGTCATCGGTACCGACGACCTTGATGAAGGTGCTGTCCCCTTCCCGGACGGTGTAGGCAATCCGCCGACCGTCCGGCGACCAACTCAGCCCGCCGATGGATTCTTCCCCGTCGGTCAGTCGCCGTTCGTTTCCGGAGTCGAGGTCCAGGATCGCGATATGCGACCGTTCCCCGTCGCTCCGGAGAAACGCAAGACGCTGTCCGTCGGGCGCGAATCGCGGGCGTGCATAAATCCACGTCCCGTGAGTGAGCGGGCGCGGGGCTCCACCCGTGGCAGCGTCAATCAGCACAAGCTCGGTCCGCCGCAGCCCCCCGGCATAGACCAGTCGCCCCTGGCGGGGTGCCACGTCGAACGTCACGCCGAGCGGCAGGTTCGGAAGGATCAACGTCCGCCCCGGTGCCGGGCCGCCGGCCAGGGGGATACTGACGATGTTGGCGATCCCCCCGGACCGACGCGCGTACAGCAAACCCCGCCCCGACGGCCACCACCGCAACGCCCCGAATACCTCCGGCCCTCCCACCAGCAGTTCGCGGTCCGAGTCCAGCACGGTAAGTTCGCCGTCGTCGAGTCGCACCACCGCCACCAGGACGTCCCCCGATCGGGTCCCGCCAATCACCGCCACCTCCCGCCCGTCCGGCGACGGGTTGAGGTCGAAGATGACCGGAATGGTATCACGAAGATCGATGACGCCGGTCTCGGGCACCTCGGGGCCCCGCCAGCCCGGAACATCCGGATGGGCGCTCACGAATACCCTGCTCCCACAGCATGAGACGACGAACCGATCATCCCGACCGGCGTACCCGTATGCCGCCCGCGGCACCAGGCCGTCCAGCGCCTGCCCGAGGTCTCCGACCGTTCTCGGCGCACCCCCGAGGCGCGATACGATCTCGAGCAGATAGCGCTCGCCGTCGACCTTCCCGAATAACAACTCCTCGCCGCCCGGACTCCAGCGGGGTGGACCCAGTGGAGCGTCGGATTCCACGAGCCGCAGTTCGCCGGTGCCGGTCACATCCTTGACCATCAACGTCCGACTCCGGTTGGTGAGGTATGCCACCATCCCGCCGTCGGGTGAGAGCGCCACCGCCTGGGCATCCCCGGTGAACGTGAGCTGGCGCGCGACCGGATCGGTGGACTGCCCCATGCGCCGGACCCGCACCCAACCCGCCGCCGCCACCAGCCCGACTCCCACCACCAGCGCCCCGATCCTCCACCCACGACGCCAACCTCGCGCGGCCCCCCCCGGTCGGGCGGGCGCGGTGGCCCGATCCGACTCGGTCAGGACCGCCGCGAACGCCGATACGTCGGGAAACCGGTCGGCCGGAGCCTTGGCCAACGCGCGCATCACCGCCGCTTCCATGGCTTCCGGCACAGTGTCGCGGACCACGCGCGGCCGGACCGGCGCCTCGGTCATCAGCTTGGCGATCACCGCGGCGGCGGTGGCGCCGGAAAACGGTGGCTCCCCGGTTAACATCTCGTAGACCACCGCCCCCAGCGAGTACACGTCGGTGCGGGCGTCGATCGTCCGGTCGCCCGCCGCCTGTTCCGGACTCATGTATTCCGGCGTACCCAGCGAAAACCCGGCTTCGGTCAACCGATCCGATTCGAGGGTCTGCAGCGCCAGCGCGATGCCGAAATCCGCCACCAGCGCGGACGTGTCCTGCAACAGGATGTTCTCCGGCTTGATGTCGCGGTGGATCACCCCCTGCCGATGCGCGTACGCCAACGCCGATGCGACGTCGGTGGCAATCCGGACGACGTCCTCCAACGGCAGCTGGCGCTCGCGTTCGAGGCGCTGCCGCAGGGTCTCGCCGTCGATGAACGGCATGACGTAGTACAGCAACCCATCGACCTGCCCGGAGTCGATGAGGGTGAGGATGTGGGGATGCTCGAGCCTGGCGCTGGTGCGAATTTCCTGCAGGAACCGATCGGCGCCGCTCCGCCCGATGTCGGGCTCGAAGACCTTGAGCGCGACCAGCCGGTCGTGTTTCCGGTCGCGGGCCAGGAATACCACGGCCGAGGCCCCGCGCCCCAGTGTGCGCTCGATATGGTACCGGCCCCCCAGTGCCCGGGCCGTCTGTTCCGCGAGCGTCGTCATCGCTCCCCTCGACCCTGAATCAGTGTCGGACCACCCGACGCCCCGAAACGGTTTACCGATCCGGTTGCCCGAAGATCCCGGTCTCCGGGAAGGTCAGGGCGAATCCGTACCAGCGCGTGAACACCTGCAGCGGCCGTTCGAGGGGTCGCGTACCTCCGTCGGCGGCGTGGAGCACCCCGGCCCGAATGCGATCGCCCGAATCGAGGCGGATGGCATCGTCCTCCCACCGGGCCCCGGCCGCCTCGGCGTACACCGCTGCGAGGGAGTGAATGGCCGGATCGTAGTAGACCACCACCGGCCGGTCGGCCAACCGGTCCACCACCACCCCTCCGGCCGCCTGAATGTCGTTCATCGAATAATAGCGCTGCACCCTGTCGGTCCAGAGCCCCAGACCCACGTCCATGGTCGGGAGACGGTCGTCTTCCCGATCGATCGTCCGACGGAAGAGTCGACTCAATCCTGGGACGCGTTCCGCCCATGGCGCCCACCGGTTTCGCCTCCGGTAGGGGCGTTCCGAGATCGCAATCTCCATGTCGGGATCGATCTCGAGGGCCCGGGCCACCGTGGTGTGCAGCAGGTTGAACACATCCAGGCGCCGGCCACGCAACGGACCGGCCATCGCCTCGCCGGTGAGGTGGTGCCACAGCGTGCCGGTCTCATCGTCACGCAGGACCGAGACGCCGTCGTACAGGCCCCGGGATTCGAAGTGATGGACGACACCATCGATCGTGGAGGTCAGACCGACCCCCGTATTGCACACCACTCAAAAGGAGACCATCCACGGCTCTCCGTGCAGGGTACCCTGCGCAACGTGGTGGTAGGCAAGCTGGTTGGTGAGCAACGCGAGATGCCCCGCCGGGTGGTCGAGCACGAGCAGCCGCGTGTCCCGGTCCACCAGCCGTTGACGCAACGCTTCCTGCAGCGGTTGCGTCGAGTCGACCAGGAACGGAACGAAGATGGTGGAGTCGGCCAGGAACAGCCGATCGCGGTCAAATGCTCCGTCCTGGCGCGCAGCCAGCGTGGAGGGAGCCCACGAACCGGCCAGCAGGGCCAGCACCGGGAGGAAGGAACGGCGAATGGCAGGCATGCGGAACTCCTCGGGCTGGCGGATGGCCAATGACGGGCTCGCCCGTAATCTCGCACGCCACCCCGGGGGAGCGACACCCCTGCCGAGGACCGTGCGTCAGGAGAGTACCAGGCGCACGGCCATGGCCAGGAGGACGCTGACCACCACCCCCCGGATCCAGCGCTCTCCTCCCCGCACCGTCAGCCTCGCCCCCAGCCATCCACCCGCACCAGTTCCTGCGGCCAGCGCCGCACCGGTCACCCAGTCGACGTGGTCGGTCAGCACGAACACTCCGAACGCGGGGATGATGTAGATGCCGACGATCAACACCTTCCACGCGTTCACCCGCACCAGATCGAGATGCATGAGCTGGTGCAGGACGAACAGGAAGATCATCCCCACGCCCGCCTGAATGAATCCCCCGTAGAACCCGATGCCGAGAAACACGAGGTAGATCCCGACACCGGCCCGGCGCGGGGGCCCCGATCCGCGAACCCGAGGCGGAAACAGCATGGCGGCTACCCCGGCCACGATGATGATGGCGAGAATCCGGCGAAACCACTGCTCCGGGACATCGATGGACAGGTATGCCCCGGCGACGGCACCGGGCAGCGTAGCCAGGGCGAGGTACACCCCCGCTCGCACGTCGCGATATCCGCTGCGCCGGAATCGTATGGTGGCCACTATGTTCTGCACGAGAATCCCCAGCCGGTTGGTACCGTTGGCGACGGGCGCGGGAAGTCCGAGGAAAATCAGGATGGGAAGGGTCAGGAGGGACCCGCCGCCGGCCATGACGTTCAACATGCCGGCCAGCACTCCGGCCGCACCTGCCACCAGCAACGCCGGTGCACTCATCGCGGCACCCACCGCAGCCGCCTCGTCCCGACCAGTCCGGGATCCGGCGGCGTCCGCGTCAGCGGCCGGCGCTCCGCCGCGCCCACCACCCGTCTGCCGACCACCGGTCGTCCTGCGACGGCAGCACCAGCAGAAACAACACCAGCGCGAGGCGCGGGATTACATGTTCGTGGAATGGATACAGCGGCTCCGCCAGCAGGTGTCCAAACGTCACCAGCACCAGAACCGCGCCCAGCGCCAGCAGGGCGGCCCGCGTCCGCCAGCCGATCAGCACCAGTCCACCGGCCACCAGTTCCACGATGGGCACTGTTACGCCGGTGGCCCAGAGCGACCAGACCGGGAGAAAGGACTCGGCGTACGGCTCGACGAAAAACCGGCGCGCATGCTCCAGCGGCCCGAGCTGAAACACCTTGAAGACGCCCGCCATGAAGAAGATGAGCCCCAGGACCAGGCGCGCAAACAGCAACGCCCACGGGACACCCGACGATCGGGAGGTGACGGCCCGTCCATCTTCGTTCATGACGACGTCACGAGAGGTCCCGGGCCAGACGGATACCCGAGAACTGCCACCGTGCACCGGGGAAGAAGAAGTTCCGGTAGGTGGGTCGGAGATGGGAACGGGGCGTGGCACACGACCCGCCCCGCAACACCACCTGGCTGCACATGAACTTGCTGTTGTACTCGCCCAGCGGGCCCGCCGGAGCCACGTACCCCGGATACGGTTCATAGCCGCTGCGCGTCCACTCCCACACGCTCCCCATCGCCTGGACGAACGCGGTGTCGTCCCCGGCCGGGGCGGGCGTCGGGTGGAAATCCTCCGACTCGACAAACTGTCCTTCGGCCGGCTCTCCACCCAGCCCCGCCTCCCACTCGGCCTCGGTCGGCAGCCGGGCCCCGGCCCACCGGGCATACGCGTCCGCCTCGAACAGGCTCACGTGGCACACCGGCGCGTGAGGATCGACCGGTTGCATACCGCGCAGCGTAAACTGCCACCACTCGTCCCCGCGCCGTTCCCAGTAGAGCGGCGCCTCCCAACGCTCCCCCTGCACGGTGGCCCACCCGTCGGACAGCCAGAACTCCGGACGCCGATATCCGCCATCCGTCATGAACGCGAGGTATTCAGCATTGGTGATCGGCCGCGACGCCAGCTCGAATGCCTGGAGATACACCTGATGACGCGGTTTCTCGTTGTCGTAGGCGAATCGTTCTCCGTCGTACCCGATCGAGACCAGTCCCGCGGGGAACGCCCGCCAGGTGAGTGGGGCGGGGGTCGCCCCGCGAGGCACCGCCCGGTCGTCCCGGTACGCGGGACGCAGGGGATTCAGCGACAGCAGATGCTTGAGATCGGTCAGTAACAACTCCTGATGCTGTTGCTCGTGATTCATCCCCACCTCGATCACTTCCACCGTGGCCCGATCGAGCGTCCCCGCCGACTCAAAAAATGCCTTCATCTCTCGATCGACGTGTGCCCGATAGGCGCGGATCTGCGCCAGCGTCGGCCGGGACAGCATGCCGCGGGCCGGCCGCGGATGCTGGGGACCCAGGGTGTTGTAATACGAGTTGAACAACGCCGGATAGGCCGCATCGAACCACGCATATCCCGGACGTTTCCGATCGAGAATCAGGGTCTCGAAGAACCAGCTGGTATGCGCGAGGTGCCACTTGGACGGGCTGGCGTCGGTCATCGACTGGATCGTGGCATCCTCCGGCCCGAGGGGCTCGGCCAGGCGATCCGTCTGCGCCCGAACGGCCCGGAACTCCGCGGCCAGTTCCTCCACACTCCGGACCACGGGGGACATGGATACTGCCATGGAAAACCTCCTCGCACATTTCCGGGGGGAGTGGCAACCTAGAGCGGGCCGTGAGGGCCCGCAACCGATCGACGGCCGTTACACCGAGACCATCGCTGCCGCCGCGTCGACCGCGGCCGTGAGAAACGCATCAACCCGTGCCCCGGGGTCGGGGCCCGACCCCACGATGGCCGATCCGGTCAGGATCGCTCCGAACCACCCCTCCGCATGCCAGTGCCCGCCCGACGGGAGCACCGGCGGCCGGGGATCGGTCGGTGCCGGATACGGGTTCACGTAGAAATAGGGTTCGTCGTAGTTGGCGTCGCCGGGAGACAGCCCCCACCCCACCGAACGGGCGGTCTCCGGATCGGCTTCCGGGTCGAGTGACCACAGGGTTCCGAGGTCAAAGTGATGCGGCCAGCACCGGATCGGCGATGCCGTGTCCCGCCCCTGCACCGAACGTCGCAGCGCGGCGTCCCCGTTGGCGAACCACGCCGCCAGGCTCTCGAACGCCTTCCGGTCGGCGAGCGCAAACTGGGCCCCGGCGCCCACTGGATGTTCGGGAATGTCATACACGGGCAGCGGAAACTCGCGGCCGTGAGCCCCGGCGTGTTCCGCGAGCCGGTGTTCGAGCCAGGTCCGCGCCTCGACCATCACCCGCGTATCGAGTTCGAACGTGTCCAGCACCTCGAGATCCGGCGTGCAGACGCGTAGCGTAAGCGTGGCCGGCGCCAGGGTGACCCGCACCGGGGTCGGCGTCTCGGTGACGTTGCCCGCCAGCCAGCCCGGCGGACACCACTCCATGTTGGGATGACTGTCATCGGGACGCGGGGTCAGCCAGGTGGCCCCGACCGCCGCCACCAGCTGGGAGGCCCAGTGCGCCTGAAGTCGCGCATCGCGCAAGGTGTCCGGCGCCCGGTCCCCGATCGGCGTCCACCACGATCCGCTCATCCCGCCACGCCATCCACGGCCAGGGCCAGGGCGAAGTCCGCCGCGGAAATCCCCCCGACATCGTGGGTGTACAGGTCGATGACGACCCGGTTGTAGACGTTACACCAATCGGGATGGTGATTGGCCGACTCCGCGAGAAGCGCCACCGAGGTCATGAACCCGAACGCCTCGACAAATGAGCCGAAGGTGAACTCCCGGTGCAGGCGGCCGTCGACCACCGTCCACTCCGGAACCTCGCCCAGCGAAGTCTGTACCTCCTCGTCCGTCAGTCTGCGGCGCCTGGCCATCTGTCCCTCCCGAAGGTATGCGGCACATCCCGAGTGTACCCCGGCGCCCCACGATCCGGCAATCACCCACCCGGAGCCGGTCGCGGGAGCAGGGCACCTGCCCCAACCCCGGATGCCCAGCTACGATGGGAGCGTGAGCTCCGATGAGAAACCAGTGAAACACTGGAAAAAGACCCTGGTCTGTGCCCTGCGGGGGCATCAGCGACGCTGGCCCCACCGGTTCGGAACACCCACGTGGGAGTGCGAGCGGTGCGGCCGCACCGGCACGCTCGACGAAGCGTCCGCCACCCCCCTCGGCGAACACCTGATGCACGCCGCCGTCAGCGCACTGGTCCTGCTCCTGCTGGTGTGGATCCTTCGCCGGATCCTGCGGTGAGGATCAGTTGGACAGCTGAACGAAGAACGTCGAGGCGATGTCCCCGTTGCAGTGCGTGCCGGCGTAGGTCCCGGAGATCCCGACCGTCTGATCGCCGCTGAACGTGGTGCCGACCCTCGCCTCGGCGGTGCCGGTGAAGGTGCCGGCACAGGGCGCACTCTGATCCATCGTGAACGTGACATTGGTCCCCATCGTCCGATCGATCTCGCCCCGGAAGATTCCCACCCCGAGTCCTTCCCAGGTACCCGTCACCGAATCCCCCGATTCGCTCAGCGTGAACTGGATGGAGATATCCTGAAAGGGCACGCCGACATCGGTCCCTTCCTCCAGGCCCACAAACACCCCGGACAGGATGGCCGTCCGGGGACTGTTTTGCACAAAGCTGCCCTTACACGCCGGCAGGGCCACCAGCACCACCAGCCACAACCGGACCGTCATGCGCCGACTCGTCATGATGGATACCAAGTGTTTGCCACGGTCGTTCGTTCCCGACCCGGCTGGATCACGTCGTTCAGGTTTCCTCGATCTCCACCACGTTGGCCGCCGCACGCCGGCCCCGGTCGTCGTCGATGATCCGGAACTCGACCCGCTTGCCCTCCGCCAGCGACCTGCCGCTCGTCACCGCAGACCGGTGGACGAAACAATCCTCATCCGAGCCGTCCGGCGTGATGAACCCGAAGCCCTTCGAATCACTGAACCACTTGACCGTCCCGACCACCTTGGGGCCCTGGGTCGCGGATGAGGCCTTTGACCCGTTCCGACCCCGGCGCGGCCGGCCCCGGCGGTTTTCCGGGCCCGACGCCCCCCCGCTCGATGCTCGGTCCTTGCCCTCACCCCCACTCGACGCCCGGGAGGCGGTGCCTCGTGTCGACCCGCGACGCGGGCCGGCGGAACCCGTCGGAGCCCGCCGAATCCGGGTCGGCCGCGGCGCCAGCGACGCCACCAGGTTCCGAAAAGCTACCCCGGCCCCCACGCCCCCCACGAAGAACACCAGGAGCCACCCCAGCCCGGCCCCTCCGGCCCGGAGCATGACGGCCGCTACCAGGGCGATGACGGAAAAAACTGCCAGCAGAGTTATTGATCTGACCTTGTTGTTCATGTGCCTGTCGTCTCGGTCATGCCACCCCTCCCCATCCACGTCCAATCGGTCCTGAACATAATCGAACTCGATCCCGGCCGGGGACGGGCGCGAACGCCCACTGGGTGTCAGATCCCCCATTTGCCCGACCCCCGCGGAAGTGAGGGCTGTCACAAAACATTGTCAATAAAGAAGTTATGCTACATCATCCCTATCGGACCCGTGCCGGATGCCCCGTCTTCCCCTCCTCACTATCGCCGCCCTCCTGCTGGTTGGCGCCGCTCCCCCAGCCGCCACCGCCCAGGCACGCACCAGCGCCCGGGTGCGGCGCATTGTCATCCATGCCCGGCCGGCGCCCCCCGCCATGCCGGCCCGGGGACGCCTGGTCCGCCGCAGGGAAGGAACCATCCGCCGGCCTCCCCCAGGGGCCCGACACCTGAGAGTTCACGGCCTCTCCTACCTCTACCACGACGGCACGTTCCTGAGGCGCGACCGCGATCGATACCGGATCGTGGTCGCCCCCATCGGCGCGATCGTCGCGAGCCGGCCGCGCGGTTCGGTGACCGTCAGCGTCAGAGGCGCCGTCTATACCTACGCACAGGGCACCTTCTATCGCTGGAACGAAGCAGCGGGGGCGTATGAGGTCGTCGCCGCCCCGACGGGCGCCGTCGTGGGGAAACTGCCACCCGGGGCCAGCCCCACCCATTCGCGGGACGGGGAACCGACGATCTGGATGGCAGGGACGGTGCGCTACCGGGCGGCCCGTCGGAACGGGGCCCGCGTGTTCGTGGTCATGGGCCCCACCCCGGCGGCCGGGGCCGGAAGCCGCTGAATCAACCCGGACGCTGCCCCTCCCCCTCCCGGCCGGTGCGGCAGGGAGAACGGGAGGTCATATCCTCAGCAGGTCGATTCCCAGTCCAGCGGATGCACCGCCCCGCACACCGTGCAGGGAAGTTCCCGCGGGTGCCCGGCAAACGGGACGCGGGCCCGGGTCACCGGACACACCGCGTACGTTCCCCCCAACTCGTTGGCCTCCGCCCGCCGCCGGGACGGGTCGCTCGGCTGCCGCACCACCACCGAGAACCGCTCCGGCCGCTGGCGGCGGATCTCGACGGACTCCCGCGGCACCGCGACGTTCCGGCGCGCAATGTCGAGGACGATCAGGCTCACCGCCCGGTCATTGACCACCGGATACCACGCGCCGCGCCTCAGGAAATGGGCCCCTTCGGGCCGCACCCGGGCCCAACCCAGCGATCCGGGGCTCGGCAGGATGGGGGTATTGAACTTGCTCTCAACCACCGTGTCACCTTGGTAGAGGTTCGGGGATATATAGAGTGTCGGCCGGAGGGCCGATGTGATCCAGGCAACACTCCCCCGGATCCGGCGAGGTAATCCAGATCACCGCCCGCCGGCCCCGGGAGGCGCCAGATTGGGGAAGCGAACAAGGAACGGCCTCATGTACTGTGGACACTGCGGCAATCGGATACCGGAAGCGTGCGACTACTGCGTCGCCTGCGGCGGCCCCGCCCCCGCCCCCGCCCCCAACACCCCGGAGGAAACCAATCCCCCCCTGGCCCGCTGTGTCCTGACCAGCGTCCCCGGCGGCGTATCGTTCGAAGTCCCCTGGAACCGGACCGTACGCGTGGGACGCAGTCGGTCCGCCGACATCTCCATCATGGACCCCTCCATCTCCCGGCTTCACGCCGAACTGGTGCGCACCGAAGACGGCTGCGTGGTCCGGGACCTCGGGTCCAGCAACGGCACCTACGTCAACGCCATCGGCATCAGCCAGCTCACGCTGCGCGACGGCGACACCCTCCACTTCGGGACCGTTCGGTTCGTGGTCCGGATCGGGGTGGTCCGCATGGGCGCCCGGGAACCGGTCCGGATCGGCGAGATCGCCGTGAGCGCCTCCCACGACTCTTCCAACCCGGCCGATCCCCGGCTCCGGGACCTGGTACGCATCGCCAAGGATCTCGCCCGCCGGGAACCGACCGACCGAATCCTCGAACGCATCGTCGAGGCGGTCCTCAATGGCACCTCGGCCGATCGGGCCTCCATTGCCACCTGCGACCGGGCCACCGGCGACCTCACCACCGGCGTCCACCGCGTCCGCGGCGGGACCCAGGACGGAACCCGCCACTTTCCCCGCTCGATCGCCCATCACTGCATGCAGGAGCGGGTGGCCATCCTCACCGAGTCCGCCGGCCGCGACGAGCGCTTCCACGGCAACTCGATCGTCACGCTCGGCGTGTGCAGCGCCATGTGTGCCCCGCTGCTCGCCGCCGACGAGGGGGTCCTCGGCATCTGCTACGTGGACCATGTCCGGAACACGGCCCCGTTCCTGTACGACGACCTCGATTTCCTGATCGCCGCCAGCGGGATCGCCGCCGCTGCCCTCGAGCGGCAGGCGTAACCCCGGTTCGGGGAACCTTTCACCCCCGATGCGCCTACCACAGGGGTCACCCTCTCCGACCCCTGCCATGCGAACCACCCTCCCGCCCGGCCCGGCCGTAGCGCTCTTCCTGACCGCGTGCATATCCAGCGATCCCCTGGGACCCACCGTGGCGTTCTCCCCCGCCACCGTCTTTGCCGGCAACGAGTTCAGCTGCGCCGCCGGACCCGACCAGCGCGTCCGCTGCTGGGGCGCCAACCCCCGCGGCCAGCTCGGTGACGGAACCACGCTCGATCATATCAGCCCGGCGCGCGTCGGCGGCGACCTTCCCTTCGTCACCCTCGGCATTCACGGCCAGGGCAATCACGCCTGTGCGCTCACCGTCGACGGGGAGGCGTGGTGCTGGGGGGAGAACGACTTCGGCCAGCTGGGGACCGGGTCCACCGACCCGAGCACCATGCCCGTCCGAGTGGCCACCGACGTCCGCTTTCGCACCATCAGCGCCGGCTGGCGGATGACCTGCGCGGTCAGCACCACCGACGAAGCCTGGTGCTGGGGCCGGG
>Ga0114931_10006928_pt1 | contig 13907 bp, 9 predicted proteins | sample 2SBtaG_FD_89579 | JGI IMG/M metagenome (GOLD analysis project Ga0114931, IMG submission 89579) | Deep subsurface microbial communities from Kolumbo volcano to uncover new lineages of life (NeLLi) - 2SBTROV14_V59a metaG | ecosystem: Environmental > Aquatic > Marine > Volcanic | place: Kolumbo...
CATCTCGGCCGGCGTGCGCCGGCCGGTGTCGCGGCCATCGAGGCTGAGCGCGGCGCCTGGTGGCTCGGAGGTAATGCGCAGGGCGAGAGACGGGCCGAGGTCGTCGGCCGGCCGTGGAGCGAGTGCTGGTGGAGGCGGTGCAGCCTTGGGTCGAGGCGGTGCCTCAACCTGCGCCGCCGGTTGTGATGCCGCCGGCTGTGATGCCGCCGGCTGTGATGCCGCCGGCTGTGATGCCGCCGGCTGTGATGCCGCCGGCTGTGATGCCGCCGGCGTGATCGGGCTCTGGCGGCCAGGCAGCCGCGGGAGCATGGCGAAAAGCGCTGCCGCCAACACCGCGCTGGCCAGGGCCGCGGTCACCAGCAACCAACGCCCGCGGCGCGGTCGCACCCGCGCCGCGACCCCAGCGATCACCGGTCGGGTGTGGGCGCTCAGTTCGGTGTCGGTGAGACCCGCTCCACCCGCCCCTTGGGCCGCCGCCTTAGACAACGCTTCCGTGACCGCGGCGGCGAGCGCACGGCAGGAGGGATAGCGCGCGGCTGGATCCTGGGCCAGGCCCTTGAGCAAGGCGGCATCGAGGGCTGCTGACAAGCGACTGTCGCAGCGGCTGGGCGCGGCGGGAAGCTGGTGCAAGAGTTGATAAATCACCTCGGACATCGACTCGCCGCGGTAGGGTGGTGTGCCGACCAGCATCTGGTACAGCAAAATGGCCAGCGCGAATTGGTCGGAACGACCGTCGAGCGCGCGCCCGCGCACCAGCTCGGGCGACATGTAGCCGGGCGTGCCGACCACGGTCGCCGGCTGGCTGCGGTCGGCGCCGAGCAGCTTGGCGATGCCGAAGTCGGTGAGCTTGACCAGACCCTCGGGAGTCACCAGGATGTTGGCGGGCTTGACGTCACGGTGCAGCACACCGCATCGATGCGCGTGGTCGAGGCCTGCTGCCACCTGCTGCGCCACCGAGATCACGCATGCGTGGCTGGGTTGCGGCTGGCGGCGAAGAAGCGAGGCCAGGCTTTCACCGGAGACACGCTCCATGGCGATGAAGTAGGATTTGTCTGCCTGTCCAACGTCATAAATAGTAACAATATTACTATGAGATAGGCTTCCTGCGGATCGAAACTCATGCGCGAACCGCTGGTACTGCTCGTCCAGCTCGGCAGCGCCCGCGCTGGTATCGACCAGGATCTCCTTGATCGCCACCTGCCGTCCGATCAGTGGATCATCGGCCAAGTAGACCGTTCCCATGCCACCGCGACCGAGTGTAGAGAGCAGGCGGAAGCGACCCAGCGTGCGCGCCTCATTCACCGGATGGAGCTTCCATGCCGTGGGTCGATCCACGCGCGATCTGTGAGGGTAGCCATGGCAGGGCGAGCCTACCGCAAAGCTCGGCGCCTGCCTGCGGATCGTGGGTCATCGACGGATCGCGTCTTGGCGTATACTGCGCTGTGCGCCGCGTTCGTACCGCGGGCAACCCACCAGCAGCTCCGCGGAGCGCTCGACCCGGACTGAAAGCACGAAATACGCGCAGACTCGGGCACCCTTGCGGGCGGGCTCCGGTCGAGCGCCCAAGCTCACCAACGAGGAACGATCATGAGCCGAGGTATTCCGAGGACCGCCGAGCACGTTTCGGCTGGCCACCCCGACAAGTTCTGTGACCAGGTTGCCGACCGCTATCTCGACGAAGTCCTGCGGCTGACCGGCGATGACATCGAGCAGCGGCGCGGCGTGCGCACAGCGATCGAGTGTCTGGCCAAGGACAACCTACTGATCATCGCTGGCGAGGTGAAGCTCCCGGCACACGTGTGCCCGGCGGTGGATCCGATCGCCTTGGCGCGTGAGGTGTGGTGCGACATCGGCTATCCCGCGGACGATGGCGCCGAGAACCTGACGGTGATCGACCACATCCGCAGCCAGTCGGCCGACATCGCGCTCGGCACCGATGTCGGCGGTGCCGGTGACCAAGGCATCATGGTCGGCTATGCCACGGATGAGACCGAGGAGATGATGCCGCTCGAGTACACCCTGGCGCGCAATCTGATCACCACTCTTCGAGACCATCAGCTCTCGGGGCAGTTGCCATGGCTGCGCGCGGACTGCAAGTCGCAGGTCTCGATCGGTGACGATGGCGAGGTGGCGAGCGTCATCATCGCCGCCCAGCACGCCGAGGACATCGAGCACCAGGACGTGGTCGAGGCGGTCTACCGCCAGGTGGTGGTGCCGGTGATCGGCGAGCTGCCGCGTGAGCGCGTGAAGATCAATGGCACCGGGCGCTTCATCATCGGCGGGCCGACCGGTGATGCGGGCGTGGTCGGGCGCAAGATCGTGGTCGACGCCTACGGGCCGCGGGTGCCGGTGGGCGGCGGCGCGTACTCGGGCAAGGACGCTTCGAAGGTCGACCGCAGCGCGGCCTACATGTGCCGCCACATCGCCAAGACCCTGGTCGCGCGCGGCGACGCCAAAGCCTGCACAGTTACGTTGGCCTATGGCATTGGGCTGGAGCAGCCGGAGGCGGTGACCGCCATTACCGACAGCGGTGAGGACCGCTCTGGCTGGGTGCGCCGGGCCTTCCCGGATCTCTCGCCGACCGGCATCATCGATCAGCTTGGACTGCTGGAACCCAAAGGTTGGTCGTACTACCAATCCGCGGCCCACGGGCACTATGGCCGCGACATCTTTCCCTGGGAGCGGGTCGCCAAGCTGTGAGCCATGCACCGCCGGCATGCGCTGGCGCGCGCGTGGGTGCTCGCGGTGCAGGCACGAAACAACAGGTGCAGGCATGACAGCCGTGGTCGACATCGCCACCGGCTCCTTGCCGCCGGGCCAGGCCGCGACGCGCAAGTTCCCGGTGGTCGGCGAGCGCCAGCCGGGCGCGGGGGCGCTCGATCTCGGTCGCTGGCGGCTCGAGGTGACCGGCCTGATCGACACACCGCTGGTGCTCACCTACGCACAGGTGCGCGCGCTGCCGCAAGCGGAGCTGCGCGCCGACATCCACTGTGTGACCGGCTGGTCGCATCTCGGGATGCGTCTCGGTGGCACGCCGCTGCGCGCGCTACTGGCCTCTGCCCAGCCGCGCTCCGAGGCGCGTTTCGTCCGCTTCATCGCAGACTCGAATCGGGGGCATGACACCTCCTTGCCCCTCGCCGTGGCACTGCGTGACAGTTGGCTCATCCATAGTCGAGACGGCGAAGCGTTGGCCGCCGAGCATGGTTTCCCCTTACGCACGGTGACGCCCTCGCGCTACTTCTACAAAAGCCTCAAGTGGCTGCGGCGGATCGAACTCTTGGCCGCGGACCGCCGGGGCTATTGGGAACGGGAATCGAGCTACCACGAGATCGGCGATCCCTGGGCGGGTGATCAGCGCTTCCGCACCGGTTCGGTGTCGCCGGAGACGGTCGAACGCTTCCGCAACGCCAAGTCCTACGCACGTTTTCGCGGTGCCAAGAAGATCCTGATCGGAGTTGATCTCCGTGGCTGGGTACCGGCCACCCGCGATCTCGGCGCGCTCCATCTCAAGCGCTGTGACCTGCGCGGCGCGCAGCTCGCGAGCTCTGATCTGCGCGGTGCCAATCTATCACTCAGCGATCTGCGGGGGGCGGATTTGGCGGCATCGGACCTGCGCGGCGCCGACCTCGAGGGTGCTGACTTCACCGCGGCCGATCTGCGGGGCGCCGATCTCACCGGCTGTGCGCTTTCCGCGACCCGCTTTTGCCGGCAACGCGCGGACGGCGGGTTCGAGGGTGCGCAGATCGCCGGCCTGCGTTGGGACGATGCCGCGGGCCTGCTCGAGGATCAGGAAGCCTTCCTGCGCCGGCCACCCGCAGACGAAAGGCGCTCGGAGCCACAAGCGCTCGGAGCTACAAGCGACCGAGCTGCTGGCGGTTGATGCGCTCGACCAGGCGTTCGAAGCGGTCGGCGAGCGTGGCGCCGACGCGCGCGTAGCTGAGCTGGCTGGCGATGTCGGCCGCTGCGCGCTGGCCGCGTGCCTGGGCTTGCTCGCGATCTTCGACCACGCACCGCATCTGGGCGGCGGCATCGTCGAGGTCGGGATCGGCCCACTGGGCGCCGGCCGGGTAGGGGCCATGGTCGGCCTCGAGCGGCACCAGATGGTAGCGGACAGGGAAGCCGTTGCTGCGATCGAAGAAGTCGGTGACCCCGCCGTAGGGGGTGGCGATCACCGGCTTGCCGAGCGCCATGGCTTCCGCGACGGTGAGGCCGAAGCCCTCCGAGCGGTGAAGGGAAACATAGGCATCGGCCGCCGCCATCAATGCATCGCTGTCCGGGCGGTCGAGGTAGCGGTCGATGAGCACCACCCGCGCATCGCCGATCGCGGCCTCGAGTTGCTTTCGAGCCGCGGGGGCGAAGTCCGACTGGGCGGTCTTGAGCACCAGTACGACCGCCTCGTCGGGCCGGAAGGCGCGGCGGAAGGCTGCGACCGCGGCGCGCGGATTCTTGCGCTCGCAGTAGCTCAAGAAGTTGAAACTATAGAGGAACACAAAGGCGTTCGCGTCCAGGCCGAAGCGCGCGCGGGCCGCCTCGCGGCAGCTCGCATCGACGTTCGCTGGGGCTTGGACCGGCAGCGGCAAGCGCCGTACCGGCAGCGGCGCCACCGCGCCGATCGCATCCAGGCAGAAGCGGCTCGGGGTCCACACCTCATGCAGCCGATCGAAGGCCGGAAACCAGCGGTCGGGAAAGCGCTCCAGCTCCCACAACCAGAAACCGATGTTGGCGTGGCCGGCGAAAAGGTCATGACCCAGGTGCTCGATCACCGCCAGCACCTGGTCAGCGTTGACCACCAGCAGATTGACGTCGTAGGGAAAGTCGCTGGCTGCACATGCGAACGCGCGATCGTGGCGGCGCGCGATCACACCGAGGTCGAGGCTGTGGAGCGCGTGCGGGATCTGTGTGGTCTCGAGTGCGCGAACAACAGCACGTGCCGCTTGTCCCATACCGGTTTCGGCATCCAGATAGCCGATGACCTGGATCCCAGGACGCCGGATTTCGCTCGGCAAGGCCAACCGTTGACGGCCGAACATGCGCGCCGGCTTCGGCGCGGGCACGGGGCGCAGCCGTTGCCGCCAGGCCGCCATCCGGCGCTTGCCGAGCACCCGCCCGAGCGCGCGTCGGGCAGTGGTCCCGGCGCGCGAGCGATAGGCGCGCTTGAGGCGGTTGCGCAGGCGTCGCCGGAGGCCGTCGAGGGTCCAGCGGGTGGTCTTGGAATCGCGTTGGATATGGGTCAAGAAACCCTCATCGAGCGCCAGCTCATGACGGCCGAAGTCCTCCAGCCAGCTCGAGAAGTCCGCCAGGTCGCGGCCGGCAGGGTCGGGGAAGATGCGCACCAGATCCGCACGGCTTCGGTGCAGGTGCGCGAGCAGGCGGGAGAGATAGGGACCCTGGCCCACGACCCGTGCCGGCGCGTTGAGCCAGGCGAAGAAGCTGCTGTCGCCCGCAGTGGCGAACGGATCGCCGAAGCGTTGCCGGCGGCCGGAACCCATCTGCCGGTAGAGACGACGCGCGACTTCGGGGATGACGACGCCGTTGTCAAAACAAGCGAAGGCGTACGGCCAGCGGCGTGCCGTGCCGTGGCCGGCGGCCAGCACGCGGCCGGCGTAGTCGCGGTAAAGCTGGGCGGCGTCGCCGAGATCGCTCAAGGTGAAGCGATCCTGGTGCTGCGACACCGGCCGCAGATGCTCGGGATCGATGCCGCTGAAATGAAAAAAGAACAGCGGCTCGCCGTTCGATCGCGGACCGTCCGCACCCGCGCTCACCGTGCGCGCGTGCAGATTCCAATAGGCGACGTTCCAACCGGGATGGCGGACGATGGCGACCGCCGGCCCGAACAAGCCCGGCACCAGATCGATCCATTTCTGATCGACGAAAAGTCCCTGGCCGATGTCGACCACACAGTGATCGAGCAGCCGGCGTTGCCACCAATCGAGAAAACGCGCCACTGTATGGCCTTTGCGCAGCGCGATGAAGCCGAGGTTGAAGGCGCCGGCTTGCAGGATCGCCAGCTCGTCGGGGTGCGCATGGTCTTCGATCGGCGCGTCGAGGTGCGGGGTGAGCACGATGTCTTGGGTTTCGAGCAGGGCTTCGAGCGACACCATGCGGCGCGCGATCCAGATGTCGGGGTCGAAGTAGGCGAGTCGCTCGACGCCTCGGTGGGCGAAGAGGTGGGCGAGGAAGAATGGCTTGATGGCGGTGTTGGCCTCGAGCAGGGTGTACTTGAAAAGAAACGACCGCGGTGCTTCGATCTCGCCCAGATCCTCGACCTCGATCAGCTCGAAGGGCTCCTCGGCCGGATCGAGTGCGCCCACGTTGCGGTCGACCAGCAGCACGAACATCCGGCCGCCAGGGTGCTGGGCCCGAAACGAGCGGGCGAGCACCCGCGCGAAGGCGATGTAGTTTTTCGAGACGATGGTGCAGGCGTCGAGCGTCGCCCGGGGCCCGGCCGGAGGCAGGGTGCTCACTGGCGCTCCTCGGCGCACGCGCGCGGCCGGTCCGATGCCACCAGCGAGGTGTAGAGCGTGAGCATCTCTCGCGCCGTGCGCTGCCAGGAGAATCGCTGCGCGCGCGCGCGCGATGCCTGGCGCAGGCGCTCGGTCTCGTCGTCGTCGCCAAGCACCTCGGCGAGCGCCTGGCTAAGGGCGTCGATCGACTGCGGGTCGACCAGACGGGCGGCATCACCCGCCACCTCCGGCAGCGAGGAAAGCGCGGAAGTGATCACCGGTGCGCCGCACGCCATGGCCTCGAGCACGGGGAAGCCAAAGCCTTCCGCCAAGGAGGGATAGACGAAAACCGAGGCCTGGGAATAGAGCGCGGGCAGTAGCTCGTCCGCCACGTAGCCCAGCACGCGCACGCCCGCAGTGGTCTCCAGCCGGGCACGTTCGGCCTCGCCGTCCCAGGCACCACACCAACCTTTAGCACCCACCACCACCAGCGGCGTGGCCTCGCGCATCGGAGTCGGCAGCCGGCACCAGGCCTCGAACAAGCGGCCGAGGTTCTTGCGCGGCTGGCGCGTGCCAACCGCCAGCACATAGGGCGGTGCGATGCCCAGGCGGGCGAGCGCAGTGTCGGCCGCGGCTGGCGCCATCGGCCGGAAGCGAGCGTCCACCGCTGCCGGCACGGTGTGGATGTGTGCCGCGGGAACCTCGAGGTATTTCCGCAGCTCCCGGGTAGTGTGTGCCGACAGGGTCAGAAAGTGGTCTCCCGCGAGCAACGCGTCGAGCAGTCCGTCCAGGCAGTGGGCACGGTTGGCCAGTTGGTGGGTGTGCGGATGGCTGAGCACGGTGAGGTCGTAGCAGGTCATCAGCAACGGGCCGTCGAAGGTCGGTGGGCGCATCCAGGTGGTGGCGTGGAACAGATCCACCGCGCCCGGCCTCGGGACCGGGGTGTCGGCGAGCAGCACGTGATCCGGCCGGCCGTCGAGCAGTTCCTCGAGCACCTGCAGGGCGACGTTGTGCAGCGTCGCGAACAAGTGCAACTCATGGCCGTCCGCTGCGCTCGGCGCGACGAGCGCCCGGATCAAACTGGCGACATAGGTTCCGATGCCGTCGCGCGGCGGCATGATCTTGCTGGCGTCAAACCCGATACGCACGCTGGCTCCTGGGCGGCTCCGAGGCTAGTGGGGCACACAGGCCGGGTCCGGTCGCGACGTCTCCGTGCTGGCGCGCGCGGTGCAGGCCGCTGTGGTCCGCCGCTCGCCCTGCCAGGCGAGCACCAGCGTCTCGATGCGGTTCGCAGCGCTGGCGGAAAGCAGTCCGCGGCGCCGGGCGAGCGCGGTTTTCTCGGCCAATCGTGCGAGTGCCAGGCCAAGCTCGAGGTGTTCGATGCGGGCGCCGAGGGCATCCGCGCGGCGATCGAGGCCCAGACTGCGTTCGTGAAGCGCCAGCGATAGCGCCCGCCGCGCACCGCGCGCGCGGTGCCAGATCGTGAACAGACCGCCAGCGACGGCGGTTGCAAACAAGGCGGCGAGAAAGGCTGCAAGGGTCATGACGAGGCGCCGGGCAGGCGCGGCGGAATCTACCACAGGGCAGCAGAGATACCAGGCAGCCGAGGGTTGCGACGGAAACGGGCGATGCTGGCCAGACTGCAGCGATCGCTGCTTCGCCGCGGGCGAGCTGGTGCGCGGCGAAGCAGCCTCGCGTCAAGGGTAGGTCGATCAGCGGTGGTGGCGGCCACCCTGCCGCCGGCCTTGGGCCAGCTCATCGGCCGACAAGATCCCATCGTGATCGCCATCGAGCTGGTCGAAGCGCTCCGCCAGGGCATCGATCGTCGGTGCCGGCGGCGGCTCGGGGCGCTCAGCGCGCAGCGTCTCGCGCAGCGTCTCGCGCAGCTCGTCGCGACCGAGGGTGCCGTCGCCATCGGTGTCGGCTTGCGCCAGGAAGTCGGTCCACTCCGCGCGCTCCAAGGTGCCGTCGTCATTGCCTGCCAGATCAGCGGCCCGCAGCATCATGCCGCCGATGATCGGGCGCGCGTGGCGGCGCATCATGCGGGCGAAACGGCGTCCGCCCGCCCGGCCACCGGCGTGGCCGGCAAAGGCATGTGGACCGAACCCATGCTCGATGGCGACGTTGCCGTCGCCATCCTCGTCGAGCTGTTGCCAGACCGCGGAGATGTGGTCGCTCATCGCCTGCCATTCGGCAGCCGTCACCACTCCGTCGTGGTCGGCGTCCGCATGGTGGAGGAGGAGCTGCTGCCCGGGCTCGGGTCGCGCGGGTGTGGCTTCATCGTCGCCAGCGGCGATGGTGGCCGCGGCGATCAGGGCGATCGAGAAGAGGATCGGGATGACAAGGCGGAGGCTGGTGGATCGCATGGCATTCTCCTGTCGTCACGCGCACCCAGGGGAGGGCCGGAATCGGCTCGGGTGCGAGGCCGCCGCGTGATCCGGCGCCGGCAACCGGACTTTATGGCGACCCCGAGTATCGGTCATCATCGTTACGCAAGCCCTGTGTAAACGTTGTAAATTGCGACCGCCCCAACCCGCGCCAGCTCCCAGCAGGTTGCTAGCATCCGCGCCATGTTGCGCCGCATCGCACAAGCAGGCTGGTGGATCGCCGGCCTGCTGCTGGCGCTCGTGGTGGCGCTCGGCTGGCTGCAGTATCGCTGGTTGGGTGCCCTGAGCGATGCCGAGCGCGCGCGCGCTGCCGCCGGGCTGTCCGCGGGCGTTGAGGCCATCGGCCGCGATCTCGACCGCCGGTTGTCGCGGCTGGCCATCACCTTCGCCATCTTGGATGCCGACGGCAACGAGCAGCCCGCCGCGGCGCTCGCGCGCTGGCGCGAGGGTACGCTGCATCCCGACCTTGTACGTGCCCTGTGGCACATCGAGCTGCGGCGCGAAAACGGCGTCGCAAGGCTGGTGAGCGCGCGGCTCGACGAGGATCGCGGAAGCTTCGTGCCCGCGCCGTTGCCGCCGGTGTTCGCCAGACTCTTCCCGGTCGGAGCCGAGGCCGAGAGTGAGGCCTTTTTACCACCGCGCCGGCGCCGGGAGTGGCGCTCGCTACGGGGCCGCAGGGCGGCCTGGATGCATCCGCGGCTGCGCGATCGCCCGGCCTCCTTGACCCTGCCGCAGTTTCCGCTGCGCGCGCCAGCGGGAGACGAACGGCGCCTTGCGCGCAGTCTGCTGGTCGAGCTCGATGCCAAGGTGTTGGTGCAGGATGTTCTCGCCGATCTCCTCGATCGCTACCTGCCGCCGCTGGGGGGTGTCGCCTTGTCGGTGACCGTGCGGCGCATTGAGGACGATGCGACCGTGTTGCATACCGGGCCAGCCACCGCGGCCACCCGGCCGGATGCCGAGACCCTGCTCTTTCGCCTGCTGCCCTCTGAGGCGCTCACCCCCCCCGCGCCCGATCGTGCGGCCCGCGGGTTGCTTCCTGGCCTGGGTCCGTTCGCCCGCTGGAGCTTGCCGCTGTGGGATCTGCTGGCGGCCGGGGACCCTCCCCGCTGGCGGCTCGAAGTGGTCCATCCCGCGGGCTCACTCGAGGCGCAGGTGGCGGTTGCACGGCGGCGCAACCTGGCGGTGGCAACGGCGGTGCTCGGGGTGCTGGCAGCCAGTTGCCTGCTGCTGGCGGCGGGTGCCCGACGGGCGCAAGCATTGGCCCGCCAGCGCCTGGAGCTGGTGGCGGCGGTAACCCACGAGCTGCGCACGCCGCTCGCCGCGGTGCAAAGCGCCGGCGCCAACCTGGCCGACGGTGTGGTGGCGCAACCCGAGCAGGTGCGCCTTTACGGCAGCATGGTGCGAGAGCAAGCAGAGCGCCTAGCGCGCTTGGTCGAGCAGACCTTGGCCTACACCGGGGCGCTCGCGAGCCGAGCGCTCGAGCAGCGACCGGAGTCGCTCGAGCGCCTGCTCGAGGCAGCCCTGGTACCCCGCCGCGAGGCCCTGCGCGCGGCGGGGATCGAGGTTCGGTGTAGCCTCGAGGAGGCGCTGCCCGAGGTCGTGGTCGATCGCGAGGCCGTCTTGCGCGCGCTGGACAACCTGGTGGTGAACGTCTTGCGTCACGCTGCTGCCGGCGGCAGTCTCGACCTTGTGGCACGCCGTGGCCCGCGTGGCATGCTCGAAGTCGAGATCGCCGACCGTGGACCCGGCATTCCCGCGGCCGAGCGGCGACTGATCTTCGAACCCTTCCACCGGGCCGAAGCAGCGCGCCGGGGCGTGCCCGGCAACGGCCTCGGTCTGGCGGTGGTGCGCGCGATCGCCAAAGCCCACGGCGGGTGGGTGAGGGTGGCGGAGCGTGAGGGCGGTGGCACGGTCTTTACCCTCAGTCTGGCGATCGAGCACGCAGGCTCGCAGTAAGTGGCAACGGTCACGGACCGCTAGACCATGGATCAAGGGCGGCAAAAAAGCATGGGCTGGAAACCGAACGCGCGCATCTTGCTGGCGGAAGACGAGCCGAGCCTGGTGCTGACGCTCGGCGACCGGCTGCGCAGCGAAGGCTTCGCGGTGCGCGTCGCCACCGATGGCGAGCAGGCCCTGACGTTTGGGCTCGAGGGCCGCTTCGATCTGCTGATCCTCGATGTCATGCTGCCCGGTCGCGACGGTTTCGAGGTCTGCCGCGAGCTGCGCCGGCGGCGGATCGGCATGCCGATTCTGATGCTCACCGCGCGCGGTGCGGTCACCGACCGCGTGGTCGGTCTCAAGCTCGGTGCCGACGACTACCTGGTCAAGCCGTTCGACATGCTGGAGCTTCTGGCGCGCATCGAGGCCTTGCTGCGCCGCGCGCGCGGCGTTTCGGGGAAAGAAGGTCGCTTTCGATTCGGCGGCATCGAGGTGGATTTTCGTCGCGGAGAGGTGCTGCGCGCAGGCCAGCCGGTGGCGCTCTCCGCGCTCGAGTTCAAGCTGCTGGCCTACTTCATCGAGCACCGCGGTCGCTTGCTGGCGCGCGAAGAGCTGCTCGACAAGGTCTGGGGCTATGACGCCACGCCGATCACACGGACCGTCGACGTCCACGTCGCCTCTTTGCGCCAGAAGCTCGAGCCCGAGCCCACGCGGCCCCGCTGGATCCAGACCGTGCGCGGCCGCGGCTACCGCTTTGTCGCTGAGCCTTGAGTCCGCGGCCGAGCGGCAGGCGCGGAATGGGGTATGCTCTGTGTCCATCGATGCACGCATCGCCACCCATGCGCGCGACGCTCGCCGCCGAGTCGTCTCGCAGAGCCGTGTAGGCTGACGGTGGCGGCGAGCTGACCAGGTGCGCTGCGGAGGTAAACCGTGCCAGTAGCCCCAGGAGACACCGCCATGATCCGACCGAAACGCCAGGTGGTCGCCGGTCTCATGCTTCTCGCGTTGGTTTTCGCCCCTGCTTTTGTCCTCGCCGCAGCCGAGCGCCAGGCCGCGCCACAGACCGTGTTGCGGATCCAGAACTTCTCGGCCGGCACCCATGTCCGGCTGCGGCCCGCGTTCGATCGCCCGCGGCCGAAGTCCGCCGACTTCGTGGTCACCTACATCGGATTCCCGTCCGCGGCCCGGGTCGCCTTCCAACGCGCGGTCGACATCTGGTCGACCCTGATCAGCTCGCCGGTTGCAATCCGCATCGAAGCGCGCTGGCAACCGCTCGACCCGGACGTTTTGGGCAGTGCCGGCGCGGCCTTCATCAACCGCGACTTCCCGGGCGCGACCGTGCCCGGGACGTTTTTCGTCGATGCTTTGGCGGACGCACTTGGGGGCGTTGATCTGGGGGGCGGTGCCGCCGACATCATCGCCAACTTCAACAGTACCTTTCCCAATTGGTACTTCGGCACCAATGGCAACCCCGCAGCCACCGAGTTCGATCTGGTGACTGTGGTCTTGCACGAGATCGCGCACGGTCTGGGCATGACCGGAAGCGTGAACGTGGACGCCAGTGGCCTCGGCTTTTGGGGACTCGGTCTGGTCGGCACGACCTTGCCGTTGATCTATGACGTTTTCACCGAGGCGCTGGACGGTACCGCGGTGCTCGATACCACCAGCCTGCCGAATCCCTCGACGCTGCTCGGCGATGCATTGACCGATCGCCTGTTTTTCGGAGGCCCGCAAGCGCTGGGCGCGCTCGGCCAACGGGTCGAGCTGTATGCGCCGCCGACCTTCCTCCTCGGTTCGAGCTACAGCCACTTCGATGAAGCGCTATTCCCGCCGGGTGATGCGAACGCTCTGATGACGCCGTTTCTGGCCCTCGATGAAGTGATCCACGACCCCGGCGACCAACTGCTTTGCTTGCTCGAGGATCTCGGTTGGCAGACAATCGCGGACTGCGGCCCGCAGCCGGCGACCTGCGTCGCCAGCGATGTTGCCTTCTGCTTGCAGGGTGGCCGCTTCCGCGTCGAGGTGGGCTGGCGGACCTTCGATGGCACGCCCGGCGTGGCGCGGGCGGTGACCGGCTCCCAGGATTCGGCGTTGTTTTACTTTTTCAACCCGAACAATTGGGAGATGCTGGTCAAGGTGCTCGACAACTGCAACGGCAATACCAACCGTTTCTGGGTGTTTGCCGCGGCCACCACCAATGTCGAGTACACCCTGCAGGTCACCGATACCCAAAGCGGTCAGGTGCGAACCTACTTCAATCCGCTCGGGGTCTCGGCCTCCGCCATTACCGACACCAGCGCCTTCGCCACTTGTCCATAGGCGCCTTCTCAGCCGCCATTGCCGGCATCTCCTCCACGGCTGGCGGCCAGGCGGGCGGCAGCCAGGCGTTGGCGCAAGCGCGGGTCATCGGGTGCCAGGCGCACGGCGCGCTCGAGCGCGGCGAGCGCGCCGCGCGCATCGCCGGTCGCTTCGAGCGCGGAGGCCAAGCCCTCGAGCGCCTCACGCAGCGAGCCTAGGGCACGAAACTGTGTAACGGCTTGCTGCGCATGGCCGCTGCGCAGCAGATCCCAGCCGTGGTCGAGACGCGCGCGCGCCTGCGCCGCAGTGCTTTCGCGCGCGCGGTCCGCGGCGAAGTGTTCGCGAAACGCGGCCATGGCGGCGCGCGCTTGCGCCTGCTTGCCCTCGCGTGCGAGCAGTCGGGCGAGCCCGTAGCGCGCTTTGGTCAATGCCGGGTCGAGCTCGAGAGCGCGGCGGTAGGCGCGTTCGGCAGCCGTCTCGCGATCGAGGCCGTCGAGCGCCCAGGCTAGGTCAAGCTGGACATCCGCGGCCTGGGGGCGGCTGGCAGCGGCCGCCGCGAGACTGGTGGATGCCTCTTGGTTGCGGCCGAGGAACAGTAGCAGTCGGCCCAGTTGGTGTTGCCAGGCAAAGCCGCCATGGCTCGCCTCGAGCCCTGCGCGGAGTGCCTCCTCGGCTTCGGCGTAGCGGCCACTTTCCCACCAGGCCGAGGCCAGGTTGAAGCGGGTTGCCGCTCGGCGATCGCCGGCCGCGCGTGCCGCGCGCAGGCTCTCGACCGCGGACAACGCCCGTCCGGAGCGAAGCTGGGCTTCGCCGAGCAGCGCGTAAAGCGGCGCGGAAGCGG
>Ga0114931_10006929_pt1 | contig 13907 bp, 7 predicted proteins | sample 2SBtaG_FD_89579 | JGI IMG/M metagenome (GOLD analysis project Ga0114931, IMG submission 89579) | Deep subsurface microbial communities from Kolumbo volcano to uncover new lineages of life (NeLLi) - 2SBTROV14_V59a metaG | ecosystem: Environmental > Aquatic > Marine > Volcanic | place: Kolumbo...
CTGCGTTGAGGATGCCTGTGAGCCCAGGCGCTTGGACCGCCCTCGTCGAGAGGCAGCTCAGGGAGGACCGCGACACCCAGAATGCGTACGATCTAGCCCACAGCTGCGAGGTGCATTTCCGGGCGGGCGAACTCGGTGCATTCACGCTCACGGCTGAGCGTGAGTTCGCACCGCTCCGTTGGGCCGTCTCCCGCTCGCGGCATGCCCTTCACCTTCGGGTCATCGATGATACCGGCGAAGAGGGGGCGACCGAGGTGCGGCTGTACGAGTTCAATACGCCGGACGTAGGTCGCGCCCTCGACGCTGCGGCATTCTGCGCCGGCGCGGGCGCCGAAACGCATGGTGGCTTGTACGTAGCCCGCTCCGGTGGCCACCATAAGGCGATCGTCATCCCGCCGGAGGTCCGTACCTTCGCCGACCTCCGCGTCGATCCGCGCCTGACCGCGCGAAATCGTACGCCGGCAGACGTCGTCGCGCTGCTTCGGCTCCTGGAGCTTTGGGCCGGCGCTCGGCTCATGGGTAGCCTCTCCTCGCGAACGATGCGCAGGCAGGCACTGGAGTTCATGCTCAAAGAGGTCTTCCGGCTTGTCGGCGGCGATCGCTGGGCTGCGGCCGAGAGCCGCCTCGATCCGAGGAGCGGCGAGGATGCCGTTCGGGAGGCCAAGCGCGCGATCTCACGTCGACCCGAGGAAGCCGGGCTTGGCTCCGTGGTCGCGCGCGACGCTCGGGCACTCGCTGGGATGACCCCTACGGAGCGGGCCCGACGGCTCGCCGAACTCGGGCGCCGGTTTCTGGTTATATCGGCGCCCAGGGATCGGCCGGACCGTCTCAGCGGAGTCGCGCGTCGCGGTGCCGTCACCTTGATCCGGAATCGTCTAGACGGGCCGCACCACCCGGTCTGGCTGTCGGAGTTCGCGCTGAGGCTAGCGAGTTGCCCGGCGGGGTTGGTCGAGTGGGCTGGCGAGAACTTGGAGGACGCCATTAGGCGTCTGCTGGAGGTGCCAGCCCTTGCCCGCGGTGCCCGCTTCATGGTCCTGGTAATCCGACGCTCGGGTGCGCCGGAGAGCGTTGCGGGGGGCCTCCTCTACGACGGTTGGGAGTGGCAATGAAGGTGATCACGCCAGCTGAAGTCAGCGCGAAGGCGGTCGGCGCACTCGGCCTCGACCCCACACTGCTGGATCTCACCTCGGTCGAAGCGATCGCGTGCGCGCTACGTCGCGCCGCAGGCCTCCTGTGTCCGTGCTCGGCCCGAACCCTCGTGAAGGCGGTCTACGAGCCACTCCGTGGCGTTCACGCGAACGCGGATATCCTCGCCCTGGTCGAGGACACCCTCGAAGCCCTGGTGGTCCATGGTGATCTGCTCGAACTGCGCGACGCCACTCAGGAGGATGGGGCTCAGGCGCTCCTGTTCGCGGCGCCGCCGAGCTTCGTCCCACGGCAGAGTGGCGCTGTCATGTTACTCGGCGTGGCCCCGGATGGGGTGTCCCCCATCCCGGAGAACATCGAGTTCGCGATCGAGCACGTGAGCCATCTCCGGATCCTCCGAGGCGACGCCGCCGACCTCGGCGATCAGCTCAGCGAGTTGGGGCTCATCAAACTCAATCTCTCCGCTTGGACGAAGGCCCCCAGGCGCGAGACTGCCGGGGAATACATTGGAAGGATGCGGCCCCGGATTGCCGCGGCGCGGGCCTGCGGTGACCTCCCTGGCCTGCTGCTGTTGGATCCCGAGACCCCTGTCCACTACTACCGCAGACGTTGTGTAGAGCCATCGCAAAGGACCGGACGCTTTGTCGGTCGCCGACCGCAGGCCTACGGTGCGGATCTTTGGTGTTACGTGGAGGTCTACGAAGGACAGGCGGTGAGGTTCGTCGACCTCCCGACGCGCGACGGCGTCGGCCGGGGCTGTGACGAAGCTTGGCGCCTCCAAGCAGCGATCGACCATGAGCGGGGCTCTCCCCAGGTCTATCGCGTAGGCCCTGGGACCGACGGGTATCGGCTGGTGGACTTCTTCTCACCGATGCCAATTTGGGCGCGTCGTCGCTGGGAGGCTATCGGGGAACCGGCGAACGCGTCGGGGTGCTTGTTCTCTTTCAAGTTCTCTGAGACAGAGATCGGTGAAGAACTCGCGTTCGCGAGGGAGTACATGTGGATGAAGGAGATCGAGGAGTGATCGAAGCAGGTAGCAGAGGTTTGTCGTGCCCCTGACCATCGGAGAGACCGTCGAGCAGTTGTACGCCGTCCTGCGCGACTACATCGAGGCGACCTACCACGTGAGCCACGCCGGGCTGATAGCCCAACGCCAAGCGCTCCTCGATGAACCCGGCGTCATCCACCAGCGGCCCTTCCTCGAGAGCACGCCAAGGTATCAGACCGGTGACACCTTCGCCGACCTGGGCCTACCTGAGTCTGTCCTGGAGATGTTCGGCGCGGTGACGTCCGCGCCAGTGCTGATCCACGACCCTCCGTACGAGCACCAGGCCGCGGCGGTGAGGAGGTCACTGGTCGAGGACCGCAGCCTAGTCGTGATGACCGCGACGGGGTCCGGGAAAACAGAGTGCTTCCTGCTGCCCATCCTCGGCAAGCTCGCCAGTGAGGCCCACGACAACGCCCACGTTTTCGGCTCGACGCATGCTGTCAGGGCGCTCGTGCTCTACCCCATGAATGCGCTCGTCAATGACCAACTAGGGCGGCTCCGGTTGCTCTTCGGGGACGAGCGGATAGTCGGCAAGTTCAGGGAGTGGTCGGGGCGGCCCGCTAGGTTCGCCCGGTACACAAGTCGCACGCTCTACCCGGGCGTGCGCAACGTGGACAAGGACAAGACACGCCTGAAGGCGATCGGCGACTATTATGTGCACTATTTGGAACTCGCCGGCGGATCCGCGTCCCCAGAGCAGCAGGCAGCTCAACGGCTCGTCGATGAGCTCAAGAAGCGTGGGAAGTGGCCGGCGAAGGCCGATCTCCTCAAGTGGTACGGGAAGAAGGGCTCCCGGTGGCGCGACCAAAAAACGGGGGAGTTCCGGCGCTGCGTGACGCTGCCCACCGACCCTGAGCTCTTCACGCGACACGAGGTACACGCCGCACCGCCAGACATCCTGGTCACGAACTACTCGATGCTCGAGTATATGCTGATGCGGCCCCTCGAGCGCCCGATCTTCGACCAGACGCGGGCTTGGCTGCAACAGAACCCCGATGAGCGATTCATGCTCGTGCTGGATGAGGCACACCTCTATCGTGGCGCTGCGGGCGCGGAGGTGGCACTCCTCATCCGACGGCTGCGCGCACGGCTGGGAATCCCACCGGAGCGCCTGCAAGTCATCTGCACGAGCGCAAGCTTCCAGGACGCCGACTACGCGTCGGAATTCGGAGCGCAACTCACCGGGAAGGACGTGGCCAGCTTCGTGACGATTGCAGGGAACCTGCACTTCCGCGAGGCCGAAGGATCTGGCTCACAGCAAGACGCCGAGGCGTTGTGCGCTGTCGACCTTGACGCCTTCTACGGCGCAGAGTCAGTCGACGCGCGCCTCAACGAGGTCGCCGCGTTCTTGGAGTACCGCTCCGTCGCGCCGCCTTGGGCGCTCGGACCTTCGCTGTACGACGCCTTGGCCGAGTTCCCGCCAATGGCGCGGCTGATCAACCTGACGATGACGGCGGCGCAGCCGGTAGAGGCGCTCGGGGAGCGTGTGTTCGAGGGCGTGGACGCTCCCGTCGCGGCCCGGGCGATGACGACGCTGATCGCGCTCGGGAGCCTCGCGCGACAAGACCCGTCGGCTCCGGGCCTGCTCCCGTGCCGCGTGCACTCGTTCTACCGCGGCCTTGCGGGGCTCTGGGTCTGCATGGACCCCGAGTGCTCTGCGCTCGACGCCGAGGCGCGGGGAGGCCCCTGCGGAAAGATGTTCAGCCAGCCAAGAGACACCTGCGAGTGCGGCGCGCGCGTGCTGGAGCTTTACACCTGCCGGATCTGCGGCAGCGCCTACGCGAGAGCGTACACCGATGATCTCGACGAGCCCGACTTCCTCTGGGCCGAGCCCGGCGGCGAGTTCCGGACGCTCATGGGCACGTTCGAGGAGCTTGAGCCGCTCGACCTGCTGCTTGAGCAGCCGGTCGTTGGCGACGTCGAGGCTGCCGAGTACGACCTGGTCACTGGCAGGTTGAACCCACCGGCGCTCGGGGAGCGAGTCCGCCAAGTATTCATTCGCAGAAAGCGGTCGCCGGCCGTCGACAAGGATGGCGATGTCGCAGGATCGGCTCGCCCCGGCGAGTTCGTGCCGTGCGGAGTGTGCAGCAAGTTCGCGGCCTTCGGCCGATCTTCGGTGCAGGACCACCAGACGAAGGGTGACCAGCCATTTCAGGCGCTGATCGCCAAGCAGTTACAGGTCCAGCCGCCGAGCGCCACCGCAGCAACGAGCCTCGCCCCGCTGCGCGGGCGCAAGGTGCTCGTCTTCTCCGACTCCCGCCAAACGGCGGCGCGCCTCGCGCCGAACCTCCAAACCTACTCGACGCAGGACGCACTGCGGCCGCTCGTCGTCGCTGGGTTCGCGCGCCTCCAGCAGTCTCGGCTGCTCGCACCCCACGTCTCGCTAGAGGACCTCTACTTGGCGGTCCTGATCGCGGCCAAGGAGTTGGGGGTCAGGCTGCGACCGCAACTCAATGTCGGCGAGAGCTTTCACGCAACAGAGATCGTGGAACAGCAGGTCCAGGCCGGTGCCCTTGAGAGCGACGCCGGTCTCTTCGAACTCTTCATGGCCGTCCGCAACGAGGCGTCACCCGAGGCCCTGCTCCGAGGGATTACGAATTGCCTGACAGACCGATACTACGGGCTGGAGTCGCTCGCGCTGGCATCGATCGTTGAGCGGACCTCGCACGCCCCCGCCATCCAAGCGCTACCTGCCGTGGCGGCGGTCGCAACTACTCTCGAGCAGAAGCTCGCGCTGGCGCGCGCATGGCTGAGATGCTGGCAGCCCGCAGGCTTCTGGCTCAGCCGGATGCCTCACGGCTGGTGGCTGACGACGGTCCAGTCCCGCTCCGGGAGCTTCCATGAAATGCACCGGAGGATCCAGGATCCGGCGGCGCGGCGCGTCTTCAAGCAGCAGTGGTTGCCGGCGCTGCTGCAACTCTTCACCGAGCCGGTGACGGCCAACAAGCGCCGCCTCAAGGGTGGTGAACTCTCGCTTCAGATCGGGGGTGACTGGGCCTACTGCCAGGCGTGTCGCACGACTCAGCGACCGTTCCCCGGCACCGGCCGCTGCGTCAACTGCGGCGAGGACTCGGCCGTCGCCATCAATCCCAACTCGGACCCGGTCTTCATCGCTCGAAAGGGCTATTACCGCGCGAGCACCGTCGACGCGCTCCTGAGCCCTCCAACGTCCCCGATGGCGCTCATCGCCGCCGAGCATACGGCACAGCTGAACGCCGCCCAGTCCGACGAGGTGTTCTCCAAGGCGGAAGAGCACGAGTTACTCTTCCAAGACGTGGATCTCGGCCCCGACGAGAAGGGCCGCGATCGGCCAGCCATCGACGTACTGTCCTGCACCACGACGATGGAAGTCGGGATCGACATCGGCTCTCTCAGCGGCGTGTCGCTCAGGAACATGCCCCCGGCCCGCGCGAACTATCAGCAGCGCGCAGGCCGCGCCGGTCGACGCGGCAACGACGTCGCGACGGTCACTGCTTTCGGCAGTGCTGACAGCCATGACGAGCACTACTTCACCCACCCCGATGAGATGATCCGCGGAGAGGTCGACGACCCCACACTGACGCTCGACAATGCCGACATCACCCGTCGCCACGTGACGGCCTACCTGCTCCAGCGCTACCACCAGGAGAAGCTGCCGAACATCGAGCCGGAGGATCAACCCCACCTCTTCGCAGTGTTGGGTTCCGTCTCGGGCTTCAGGAAAGCAGACACGATCCTGAACCGAGACGACTTTGCCAGTTGGCTTACCTCCAACGCCGCTGCGCTCCAGTCGGAGGTGTCCGGGTGGCTTCCAGATGAACTCTCCCAAGATGCGCGGAATTCGCTGCTGTCGGCATTGGTCGATGACACGCTCGCGGCGATCGACGAGGCGATCGACTACACGCCACCCGCGACCGACGCTGGGAATGGCGCCGCCGAAGAGAGCCCTGAGGACGGATCAGAGCAGGCCGGTCTTGGGGGCGACGGGGCGACCGGCCTGGAGGCGCCAGACGAGGCCGGTGAGGAGCAGCCCGGCAGGGATCCGGCCTCTGAGAACTTGCTCGACCGGCTCCTCTACAAGGGCGTGCTCCCCAGATACGCGTTCCCGACTGACGTCGCGACGTTCCACGTGTTCAATCCCGACGAGTCGACCCGGTACCGTCCGGTATTCCACTTCACACCCTCGCAGGGGCTCCCCGTCGCCCTCTCGCAGTACGCCCCCGGCAAGGAGGTCTGGATCGGCAGCAAGCTCTGGACCTCGGGCGCTATCTACTCGCCGATGAAGCACGACCGATTCAACGCGTGGCAGCGCCGGCGACTCTACTACGAGTGCAGCTTCTGCCGGTACGCGGCCACCACGCAACTCGTGCAGGGGACGCGAGGCGAATCACGAGACTGCCCGGCGTGCGGAAGTGATGGGACCTTTGGGCCGGCGCGGTACTGGCTGCGTCCGCCGGGTTTTGCGCACCCCGTGGACCGCAAGGAGGGCACGTCTCCGGACGATCAGCCCGCGAGGAGCTACGCAACGCGCGCCAAGCTCACCGCACCGACACCCGCCGACGAGGGCCAGTGGAGAACAATCAACGAGCGCCTGCGCGTCCACCACATGCGCCAGCACCTCCTCGTCACGAACCGTGGTCCCCGCGCGGAGGGGTACACCTACTGCACGAGATGCGGCCGGATCGAGCCGAGCGCAGCGCCCACCGGTACCGTTGGGGGCGCGCATCGCAAGCCCTTCCCCGACGACCGAGATCCGAACTGTGCCGGGGGGCACGCGACGAAAGGGCTCACGCTCGGCACCGACTTCATCACGGACGTGCTGCTGGTGTCGATCCGCGTGCAGCCGCCGCTGACGCTAACACCGGGACTGCTCGCAACGGATGTCTCGCTCCGAACGGTGAGCGAGGCGCTGACGAAGGCTGCCTGCGATCGGCTCGGTATCGAGCCGCAGGAACTCCAGGCGGAGTACCGACCGGCGCTGACTGACGCTGGTCGGGAGGGGCTTGAGGCCGAAGTGTACATTTACGACACCCTCGCTGGTGGCGCTGGGTTCGTCCGTCGCGTCGGAGACCTTGGAGTATCGGTCTTCGAGCGGGCCCTCGAACTCCTGGAGGTGTGTCCCGAAGACTGCGACCGCTCCTGCTACCGGTGCCTCCGGAGCTATAAGAACAAGCTCGAGCACGACCTGCTCGATCGGCAGGTGGGCGCCAGTCTGCTGCGCTACGCGCTCACCGGTGAGTACCCCACGCTTGAGCCCGCGAGGCTGGCGGCGTCGACCGATCAGCTCTTTGAGGACCTCAAGCGCCAGAACCTCGATGACATCGTGCTCGAGCGAAACCGCGCGCTCTCTCCCCCCGGGCTCGATCCCGTGACGGCCCCGATCCACATCGCGCGCGCGGATGGCTCGGAGTTTGTCGTCGGTCTGCACTGCCCACTGACGCCGGATGACCCCCCCGACGATGCATTGCGTGCGCTCAAAGAGTTTTGCCCCTCCATCTCCGTCCTCCTCTGCGACGAGATCGTTGTGCGGAGGAACCTCCCCAGCGCCACCAGCCAACTCATCGGGCGGATCCGGTAGCAATGATGGTCTCTTCCGACGCGGCGGTCTGGCTGGCCGCGTCACCGAGCGCGTGGCCGACAGCCCCCGAGTACATGTCGTTTTCGACGCTCTCCGAGTTGGAGGCATGCCCGCGCCGCTGGGCCCTGTCGGCTGCGGCGTATCCGGAGGTGTGGGAAAACCAGGGCTACCCACGAGCACTGCACACCGCAGCCATGGAGGGCACGGTCGCGCACCTTGCGCTCGACATGATTACGCGCGCGTTCGCGGACTGCGGTTGTCCGTCCGTGAGGGACCCGGGTGCGATCGCGATCCTCAGGGAACTCGGCGGCTTCACCGAGGTCATCCGGCAGGCCATCGACAAGACCCTTCGATGGTACCACGGCAACCCGCGCGCAGTTCCGGCGGTGGATCGAATGCGGAGGCACCTAACCGCCCGCACTGCCGCATTACGCTCGCGGGTCCAAGGGTTCCTATCGCGAGTTCGCCTTGAGGCACGACCGCGAACGGGACCATCTCACCGTTACGACAACGCCCAGCATCAGGACTTGCGCGACGAGTTATTAACGGGATCTCACTCCGAAGTCCATCTCGTGGTCGAAGAGCTAGGCTGGAAAGGGGTCGCGGACCTGATCACGCTATCAGAGTCTGCCTGCGAGATCCGAGACTTCAAGACCGGTGCGCCCAAAGAAGACCACCATCTCCAACTCCGCATCTACGCGGTTCTTTGGTGGCTGGACAGAGTCCGGAACCCCACTGGCCGCCTCGCCGACCGGCTTGTGATCTCGTACGACCCGGGCGATGTGGAGGTTATTGCGCCAAGCGTGAGCATGCTGGAAAGCCTTCGGTCTGAACTCGGCGCGCGCCGTGTCGCGGCCATCCAGACCCTCGACGTTGACCCGCCCGAAGCCCGCCCGAGCGCAACGACCTGCGCGTACTGTGGCGTTCGCCACCTCTGTGACGCATACTGGCGAACGCCCTTCCCCCCGGAGGGGCAGGGTGCCTGGTTCACGGACATCCAGCTTGAGTTGACTGCGCGGCACGGCACGACGAGTTGGGATGGAGTCGTCGAGTCTTGCTCAGGTCTGGCGCGGAGATCGCGGATCCTCCTGAGGACCATCGACATTCCCTTCGATCTGTGCCCTGGTATGCAGGTTCGCGTACTGAACGTGCGCGTCTCCGCTCCCGACGTGGACTCCGCAGAGGGCGAGCCGGCGCCTGCGGTCGCTTCGATGGGCCTCGCCAGCGAGATCTTCGTGCTACCTGGTTGATGCGGTTCGCGGCCTACAGGTCCTCGAAGATAGATAGGTGTCCCGGGCTGTCGCCGGGCAGAAACACCCTCGCGCCATGCCTGATCGGCCTGACCAAGGTGTGGCGCTGGACGTCCTCCAAGACAGCGTCCGAGTCGATCCGCCGCGCGAGCCAGCGCTCGCGCCACCAAGCTCCCACGGCGGCAGTCCCCTCCGGCCCGCCCGTAGAAAACAGGTAGTCCGGCGCGGATTCCATGCCCAGGAGATAGTCCCGTACGTTCCGAGCGAGGCTCACGACGTAGACGATGCGACTGCGCCCGTGGCGGAGCAGAAAATCGGACGGGAACCCGAGTTCGTCGAGCCCCTCCCGGACCTTCCGCAGCTTCGGGCTGACGCCCTCGCCGAAGATGCTGTTCACGCGCTGGCCACCGTTCGAGTGGTGCACGAGGTCGACCAGGAGTTGGACGGTCTCGCTGCTGTAGTGGGACGTTCCGAAGGCCTCCGAGCGGCCCAACTCCAGGTACTCGATCCTCTCGCTCGCGTCGCCGCCCAGCCGTATCGCCGGGATGCGCACGCGGTTGTACTGGCTCGACCCGATTCCGTAGAGCGAGGTAGTCCCCAAGAACACAAGATCTGCGGGCCGAACGATCGGCCGCCCGGCCATCGAAGACGCTATCTCGCTCTCGGCGGCGCCGTATCGTCGACGGTAGGTCTCGACGACCTCGGGGCTCGCCGAGAGCATCGCCACGAGTTTGCCTCCGAGAATCGGGTTGTACGGGGCAACCGCTCCACAAACGGTGATATCGGCCATCGCGATTCCGACGCGGTCCGCCTTTGCCTTGCGCAGGATCTTGGCGGCTGCGCGACGACCCTCTCTGTCACTCAGCAGCGCGGTAACACCATCTGCGGTCGGTGACGAACCAAGGTGCCGATCAAGGGCGATGCGGGCTCGCAGTAGCTCGTCCAGGGTCAACGTCCGCTTGCTTCGGAAGAGATGCGTCCGAGCCCTCCCAACCCAGTGAGCGATGGGATCCTCCGCGCGCGTTGGGCCACCTTCCCGCTTGTGCTCTTGCGCTCGAACGTACCGATGATGGAGCTTCCGCTGCTCTACGCCGAATTCGCTTAATCGCTTGACCGTCGTCTCCGTGGGGTGGCGCAATTCGTACGGCGCAATCACCTGCTCTTCCAACAGGTCGTCGATGTAAAGTTCTTCGAGCGCGGTATCGATGATGCGACGAAGCCACTCGCCGAGTTCGGCCGTCGGGGCCTCATCTGCCAGTTCGAAGAACGCAGTTGGATGCCAGCCGATCCAGGCGTCGCGCTCCTTGATCTGGATGATCGGACTGCCGAGCGCACCGATACCTACGACGGGATGCATGGAAGCAGCCGAGTCGCGCACCAAGAACATCATGCTGCGACCAGGGATGCTGGTGTACTGGTTGGCCCACGTGTGGCGGAAGTAGCGCCAAATATCCTGCAGTCGAAGGCAGGTGTGCTCACAGCGAGCGTCCTCCGAAACGAACTGGAGGTAGGGATCGACTACGTCCTTGAGCTTGGGCTCGCGCTGCGCCAGAGGGAGCCTCCGTGCTTCCCGTAGGGACGACGCGAGTTCTCGCCCATCGCGCATCAGCGAGAAGATGGACACGAACTTCTTCCCGTGTAGCCGGCTACGCTCCATCCCCTCGATAAACTTGCGCACTGCGCCAGTCCGGAGTTGCTCATCTCTCTTGATGAATTCTTGCCTGCGGACACGCGCCTTCTCTGCAGCAGGGTCGGAACGAAGCTCGGCGGGTAGACACACCTCCACGTGGCCATCGAGAATTCGAAATCGCCAGCGCTGAAGAGCCAGGTCGCTCAACACTCGGATGGCGGCCGATATACGCGTACGGTCTGCACTCGCCCAGGCTCGTGCCTCTGCCAGGCGCTCATCGGTCGCCTTCCGAATCAAGGTGCTCCGAGCCTCGGGGTCTCCCTCGCTCTTCGCGCGCATGATCTCGTGAGCGTGCTCGACGTACGGAGCGCATGAGGTCTCCCCACTCGATAGTCGTGGGTCGAGCCGAATCCACGTTTCGGGCACCGCCTCGGTCATGCTCACCCGGCTCACCCGTTGAGGAAGGTCGCGAGCGTGTTGCTCCAGTTGAGCCGATGACGCTCAAGACGGGCGAGGAGGTCGGGATCCTGTTCGGCCGCCTCGGCCCGCGCTAGCGCGAGGAGAAGCAGTTCCAACTGCGTGCGCAGCCGACGATCGCCGGGCGCGTCGGAGTCAACGAGCGGCCGGTACACTTGCTTGTAGAACGGGTGGTTAGGGTTGAGCACGAGGATGAGGCGCGCGCCATCGCGAGCATACGTTAAGAATGACCTGTCCCTCACCTCGGCCTCGACGATCTTGTACTCGAGCTGGCGGCCTCCGCTCAAGTTCTCGCCTTGGGGCTGGAAGACCGGGGGCTGCTGAAGCGCGGCGTTCTTGGGCTTGAGGCCATCGAGTACACCTTGGTCGCGCTCCCGGTTGCACTCGGGCAGGGGCTTCAGCAGCTGCTCGCGCTCCGAAGCGAGGCTCTCGGATTCAGAGAACCGCTCGGCAGCCTTCGCCGCCAAGTGAGACTTCCGAGCGCGCGCGTTGAGTGTCCGGGCAGTTGCTTCGATGTCTGGCGACAGCGCGTCGAGCAGGTATGCTTTCGGCCGAATCTGCTGTTTGGTGTGCGCGATCCCGAAGGCCTCGTCGAGCACGGGATCGAACTGGATCTCGCACCGCCACCAGTCGTCGTAGTTCTCGCGCGGCTTCCCGCCGAGGAAAAACCAGCCGTAGTCGACCTCGCGACCAGCGCGGACGACGGAGACGCCCGCTCCCTTGGAGATGCCCAGCCGACGCTTTTCCTTGTTGGAGAGCTTGTACCACTCATGGACGGGAAGCTCTGAGAACCTTACGTGGACACGGCCCACGGTGTCCTCGCCGTTCCCCGGGTTCGCCTGGACCTCGTACTCCAGTACTTCCCCGAAGAGGGTCGCGCCGTTGTGTCGCGCTTTGGGATGGAGGAACAGCGGGTCCAAGGGCTCGATCAGGTCACCGTTGACCGCAATTTGGACGCCGTCCCAGATGAAGTAGCGGAACCGGCGCCCCAGCGCCGCGAGAAGCTTGCGGACGATGGTCGAGATGCGCCGGTTGTCCAACCGGTCGCACCGCGACCACAAGACGATGGTGCCGCTCTCGCCGACCCCATTCTCGAACGGCAGCTTGCTCTTCTGAGGGGCAGGCACCGTTGTCATCGCGCCACTCGCGATCTCGTCTACGTCCAAGTAGGAGCTGTGGACGGGCGTCTTCGGCTGCCACGTGTACACGGTGACTCGCCGGGCCTGGCTCAGCGAACTGTTCGGCAGACCCATCCCGTAGCGCCCGAGACCGCTGCGGTCGTTGAAGCGAGTGCTCCCGCCGAAGCGCAAGGCGTGGCGCAGGACGTGGCGGTCCATCCCGGCACCGTCGTCATGCACGATCACCTCAACGGCGTTGTCGTCGCCGTTCGTGTTGGCACGGACGACCTGGATGTTCACGTTCCGGGCACCGGCCTGGAGCGCGTTATCAACGAGTTCAGCGACCGCGCTCGGTGTACCCTTGTATCCCGAGTCGCGCGTGGCCTGGATGAACTTGTCGACCACGATGATCGAGAACTCAGATGCGGCAACGGCGGTGCTCATAGCGTGTCGCCTTCTCCTTGTCGCGTGCTTCGTCCTGCGGGCCTTGCCGAAGAGTTGAATCGAGTCATCAAGTATAGCGCGACAATCTGGATGAGAATTGGCGACCGGTTGGGATGATTGGCGCTGGCGGTGGGATTGGCAAGTTCTTTCTGGCTTTGGGGTTGATTGACGCTCCGCGTCAATCAGGCTTTGACTTGATTGTCGCGCGCTGTGGCGGCCGGCCGCGTTTGCGTTCGATGGCGGTTTTGCGGCGATAGCTTTCGACGTTCATCTCAAAGATGGTGGCGTGATGCACGAGGCGGTCGATGGCGGCCAGCGTCATGGCCTGGTCGGTAAAGACCTTGCCCCATTCGCCGAATGGCTGGTTGGCGGTGATCAGCATCGAGCGGCGTTCATAGCGGGCGGCGATGAGCTCGAAGCGATCTACGCCGAAGCGCCGAGCTTCGAGGACGTGGCGGGGAGGCTGCTCGACGGTCGGCGCGCGCGCGAGTGACCATCCTATGATCGGTCATGGCGTGCCCTTCCACCGGTCTCGACGGGATTGGTCTACGATGATGTCGGCATCACGCTCTCACAGCGCTACCGCGCCCCCCGTATTGCTCGCACTCGTGCCCGCAAATCCCCATAGTCATCCATCATCAACCGCACGGCCGAGCAGCCAAGAACCACCCGCTCCCGCGGACACGGCGGCCCGAGCCGCCCGAGCTCCCGAGCCGCGCGCGCCTGCACGTCCGGGGCGTAGCGGACCAACACCGGCGCAATGACCGGCCTAGAACGCCCCTCCGCGCAAGCGCTCGCGAGCAGGGCGAGGCTCAACGGCAGCCATACGATCGCGCGCATTGTTGACCTCCCGCAACTGTTGGAGCTCGGCCGCCTGCCAGCCGAGCCGGCGCAGGTCGTGCTCCCTGCGCCGGTCTCGGAGCCATTCGACCAGGAACCGGACCGCGGCCCGCCCGAGCAAGCCGAGGAGTGTTTCGAGCATCACGCGGGCAAGAGCTTGCGGACCAAATTCTCGACGTTGCCGTGCGAGAGCTTGAGCCGGCGCACGCCGTCGGGCACCTGAGCCAGCACATAGTTGGCAGCGCTCGCGACGAGCGCGTTCCGGACCTCGATGTGGCCGAGGTCCTTGCCGGCGCGCTTGGCCTCCTTGAGGGCATAGTCGAGGCCGCCGGTGACGGCTTCGCGCACATAGGCGCGGGCCTTGTCGTCCATCTCGATGCCGATCTTGCCGGCGAGC
>Ga0114931_10006930_pt1 | contig 13906 bp, 14 predicted proteins | sample 2SBtaG_FD_89579 | JGI IMG/M metagenome (GOLD analysis project Ga0114931, IMG submission 89579) | Deep subsurface microbial communities from Kolumbo volcano to uncover new lineages of life (NeLLi) - 2SBTROV14_V59a metaG | ecosystem: Environmental > Aquatic > Marine > Volcanic | place: Kolumbo...
CCGATGGCGACGTGGCCGCCGGTGTGAAAGGGTTTGACCCGATCGCGAACAACCAGTTGACGCACGAAGAAATCGAGGCCGCCGAAAAGGATCCAACGCACAAGCTGGCGCTGAAATTCTATTCCGCCGCCGTGGGCGAGGAAAAACGCCGCGGGCCGCGCTACACGCCGCTGTCCAAACGGCAGGACCGGCCGGCGTCGATCCTGTGGCTGGTGAAATTCCACCCCGAACTGACTGATGGGCAGATCAGCAAACTGGTGGGCACCACCAAGCCGACAATTCAGGCGCTGCGCGATCGCACCCACTGGAACATCAACAACATTCAGCCGATCGACCCGGTTGCGCTGGGCCTGTGCAAACAGAGCGAACTGGATGCCGCCGTGCAAAAGGCCAACGCCAAGAAAGCCAAGGAAGGCGAGGTCATGTCCGACGACGAGCGGCGTAAGCTTGTCTCGACCGAACAATCCCTGGGGATGCCGCCCGAGCCGAAGATACCGACAGCGATATCGGGTCTTGAAACCTTCACCCTTGGCGGGGCCGAGGAAAAGGAAGAAGAGGTGCTGATCGACGCAGATAACCTGTTCAACCTTCCCGATGAAAAGGACGGCGATGAGGATAAGACCGACGACAAGGGCGAAGAAAAATAGCCTTGCGCGCCCTATTCGCGCTGCAATCGTCCCGGTGCCGGCCCGCACCGGGGTTTTCCTTATTCCCCGGCGGGTCTAGGGTGGGCCAGATCCTGAAACAGGAGGTCAGCCATGCGGTTCATTCTTGCCTTTGTCGCGATGTCATTGCCCGCCTCCGCGTTTGCCTTTGATAGCTGCGACGATCTTTGGTTCACCCGCAATCTTGTGTTTGATCGCGTCGGGTATTGTTTCAGCTCGCCCTTGGGCAAGACGACCTTTGGTAACAACGGGTGCACGACGCGGGAGCCCGGGCTTGATGCGCAGGAGCAGGACGTGGTTGCGGCGGTCATCGCGCGCGAGCGCGAATTGGGCTGTCACGTCGACACGCAGCGCACGGTTCTGCACGTGGACCTGATTGCGATGCGCAAGATCGTGCTGGATTTGCCGCTGGCAACCGAGTTCGAATCGGCCTGCATCGGGTGGCGCGGGTCCCCCTTTGATCTTCACAATGCGGCCCACAAGGATTCGCATGTGATCGGCTTCCTGCAGGACGGCGACACGCTTGACTTTTACCACGACCCGCTGCGCGACTGGGAGTTTGTCACGCAAATGCGCGACGGCGGTGTGGTCGGCGTGGGCTGGGTCAACTTCGAGGGCAAGGAAGACCTTTGCGATCAGTCGGCGGGCTGACGGCCCATTCTGGCGGCCCGTTCTGGCGGCCGACCGGTCAGAAACTCTTGCGGGCCCGCAGCGCGGCCTGAATCGTGCCGTCATCAAGATAGTCTAGCTCGCCGCCGATCGGTACCCCCTGCGCCAGCGAGGTGACGGTGACCCCCCGCCCTTCCAGTGCGTCCGCGATGTAATGCGCGGTGGTCTGGCCGTCGATGGTGGCGTTCAGGGCCAGGATCACCTCGGCGACATTTTCGTCCTGCACGCGCCGCAGCAGGCGCGGAATCTGCAGATCATCCGGGCCGATCGCATCGAGCGCCGACAGGGTGCCTCCCAGCACATGGTAACGGCCCTTGAAGGCATGGCCGCGCTCCATCGCCCACAGATCGGCCACATCTTCGACGACGCAGATTTCGCCGGTCGCACGCTTGGGGTCCTGGCAGATATCGCAGGTTTCGCTGCTGCCGATATTGCCGCAGGTCAGGCATTCGCGGGCAGTTATCGCGACCGCGTGCATCGCATCGGCCAGTGGCGTCAGAAGAAGGGCGCGTTTCTTGATCAGATGAAGCACCGCGCGGCGTGCCGAGCGCGGACCAAGGCCGGGCAGCTTCGCCATCATCTCGATCAGGGCCTCGATGTCACTGGTGCCGTTCATCCTGTCAGCCCCCGATCAGCGGCAGCGGAAAAACGGTGCCATGGGCCTGCCAGAAGCGCCGCGGCGCAAGGTTCAGTGCCCGGGCGCGGGGCAGATCCCCGGCAATCCGGGCGACGGCGCGGCGATGCAGAACATAGGAAAGCACGGTCCAGAAAAGCATGAAAAGGGAGGCCGAAAACCCAAGGTGCCACAGCGCTACGACCGGCCCCCGGCTGTGAAGCGCGAGGGCGACGAAAACGCCCGCAGAGCCGAGCGCCAGCGGCACCCGCACCAGAATGGCGCGCGCGGCGCGCGCAATAACCCGCGCCACGTGGGCGTCATCGAGGGGGGCATCTCCTGCCTGGTCCGGGCCGTAGGTCAGCATGTTTCAGAACGGCAGTTTCATGTCAGCCGGAAGCCCCATCGACTCCGTCAGGCGCGACATTTCCTGCTGGCTGCGCTGGGCTGCCTTTTGCTGGGCATCCCGGATTGCGGCAAGGATCAGATCCTCGACCACTTCCTTTTCGTGGGGTTGAAGATCGAAGGATCGATGTCCAGGGCTGTCAGCTCTCCTTTCGCGGTTGCGGTGGCGCGCACCAGCCCGGCGCCGGATTCGCCAACCACGGTGATGTCCGCCAGGCTCTCCTGCAATTCGCCCATTTTCGTCTGCATTTCCTTGGCGGCCTTCATCATCTTGGCCATGTCGCCCAGTCCGCCCAAACCCTTTAGCATGGTTGCCTCCTTGCAAATGCCGTCCTTCTTTGAATAGGGGCGCGCTGCCGATGATACAAGTGAGCAGCGGGCGAAACCCTGCCGCTGTCCGGCGCGAAAAGGGCTGCGGCGGGCTCACTCCTCCTCGAAGGGATCCCACTCTTCGCTCACCTCGGGCAAGGCATCGGCCGCGGCCTGGGCTTGCAGATCCTCGGGGGTGCGGATGCCGGTGATGCTGGCGCCCGGGAAAGCGTGCAACACGGCCTTGACCAGCGGATGCTCCCGCACCTTCTGCTCGCGCTCCTGCTGCGCTGCGTCGCGGGTCTGGGCGATGGTGGCGGCGCCGCCTTCGCTGACCACCGAAATCGCCCAGCGGCAGCCGGTCCATGCCTGAAGGCGCTGCCCGAGCCGTTGCGCGAGATCGCCGGGGGCGTTGTCGGTGGGCTGGAATTCTATGCGGCCGGGGGTGTAGCCGACCAGCCGCAGGGTGGTTTCCACCTCGACCAGCAGTTTCACGTCGCGCATTGACCGGATCAGGCTGATGACGTCGTCAAAGCGCGCAAAGCGGGCCAGCGCCGACTGCGGTGCAATGGCGTGCGCAGGGGCGGCTGTGGCGGTCGTGCCCGAACCGGCAGAGAGGCGGGCGGGCCGGTCCGATGACGCGCCGTTGCCATTGGGGGCGGCGGGCGTGCCGGTCGGGGTGGATCGGCCGGGTGTTGCGCCGGCGGGCGCATCCTGAAGGCGACGCACCAGATCTTCGGGCGCGGGCAGGTCCGCCACGTGGGTCAGCCGGATGATCGCCATTTCGGCGGCCATCATGGCGTTCGGGGCGCTCGTGACTTCCTCCAGCGCCTTCAAAAGCATCTGCCACATGCGCGTCATCACCCGCATCGGAAGCGCCGCCGCCATGGCCTGACCCCGCAGGCGTTCATCGGGCGAAACCGTCGGGTCCTGACCTGCTTCGGGGGTGATCTTTATCACCGAAATCCAATGGGTGATCTCGGCCAGATCGCGCAACACGGCAATCGGGTCGGCCCCATCCGAATATTGTGACGAGAGCTCGTTCAGCGCCCCGGCGGCGTCACCTTTCATCACCAGGTCGAACAGGTCGAGCACCCGTCCGCGGTCGGCCAGCCCCAACATGGCGCGCACCTGTTCGGCGGTGGTTTCCCCGGCGCCATGGCTGATCGCCTGATCAAGGAGGGATTCGGCATCGCGCGCGGAGCCTTCGGCGGCCCGCGTCATCAGGGCCAGCGCATCGTCGGAAATTTCGGCCCCTTCCGCATCGGCAATTCGGCGCAGGAGGGCGATCATTACCTCGGGCTCGATTCGGCGCAGGTCAAACCGTTGACAGCGCGACAGCACGGTCACGGGAACCTTGCGGATTTCGGTGGTGGCAAAGATGAATTTGACGTGCTGGGGCGGTTCTTCCAACGTCTTGAGCAGCGCGTTGAAGGCGCTGGTGCTCAGCATGTGGACTTCGTCAATGATATAGATCTTGTAGCGGGCCGAGGTCGGAGCGTAGTGGACGCTGTCCAGAACGTTGGAACGGATGTCGTCGATCCTGGTCTGGGAGGCGCCATCCATCTCGATCACGTCCACATGCTGGCCGGCGGAAATCGCCTTGCAGGCATCGCACTGGCCGCAAGGCTCGGTGGTTGGCCCGCCCTTGCCATCCGGACCGGTGCAGTTCAGCCCTTTGGCGATGATTCGCGCGGTGGTGGTCTTGCCGGTGCCGCGAATGCCGGTCATGATGAAGGCCTGCGCGATCCGGTCCGCGGCAAAGGCGTTCTTGAGGGTGCGCACCATGGCCTCCTGGCCGACCAGATCCGAAAACGTTTCGGGGCGGTATTTGCGTGCCAGAACCTGATAGCCGGTGGGGGATGTGTCGGGCATGGAATCCTCGGAAATTCGGGTTGTCGCAGGTTACGGTCTGAGGCGCGCAAGGTCCAGTGAGCCGGGCGCGGGAGCGGAAAATTTCTGCGGGCAGCGGCGGGGTGAGGGAAATGGAAAGTTTCGCAGTTTACGATCTTGCGGCGGGCGGCGGGGGGCTGGGCCTTTGCGCGGTGCCTGGCGGCGCTGGCGACTATGCCGGGGACCTGGCGCTGTTACGCCGCTGGCGGCCCGATCTGGTGCTGTCGATGACCGAACCGGTTGAACTGGCCATGGCGGGGGCGGCTGGCCTCGCGGCTGATCTGCGCGCCTTGGGCATTGGTTGGCGGTCCTTGCCGATCAGGGATTTTGCAGCACCAGACCCAACCGCAGAGGCGCAATGGCCCGCTATCAGCGAGGTCGCCGGCAAGCTGCTGGCGCGCGGCGGGCGCATGCTGGTCCATTGCCGGGGCGGCTGCGGGCGGTCGGGCATGGCAGCGCTGCGCCTAATGGTCGAGCAGGGCGAGCCGGCAGCGCATTCCCTCGCACGGCTGCGCCACGTGCGCCCCTGCGCCGTCGAGACGGACGCGCAGCGCCAATGGGCGATCGCCCCGGGCGACGGGCCCGGCGCGGACCGAGGAAAGAGATCACTCGGATGATGTCGCGACCGGCCTCAGAGCAGGCGGTTGTAAATCGACGCCGTCAGCCAGGCCATAAGGCCTGATCCGATCGCGGACATGATGCCGCCAATGATCAGCGGGCCGACGAACATGCCGGTGGTGGCAAACCTCTCGGCGTCCATGCCGGCGCCCATTTCAGCCCCCATGCGCATCATCATCGCCCCGCCGGTCAGCCAACCGAAAAGCGCAAAGACTATCCACACCAGCAAGACGGCCAGGGCGACCGAGATGCCAAGCTTGCCTGCATTCAGTTTCGCGTAATCCATGATGTTTTCCCTTTTGAAGGGGCTATTTGCCCGAATGACAGCACGATACCATGACCGCGATTCCTGTCTAGGCGGTTTTTCCGGGGGGCGGGCTATTCCCATTCCATCTGGCTGAATACCTGTTGGGCGTTTTTCTTGGCCAGCTTGTCGAAATTCTTTAGATAGGAAAAGGCAGACTGATCGACGTTGACCGAGCCGATGATATCCCCACCGCCGTCGATGTAGGCGGCCATTTCGCGGCGCAGGTTGGTCAGGTAGTCATAGGTGTCACGGGTGGCGGTCTTCAGGTCGGTGGCGGGACCATGGCCCGGCACGACATGGCGGGGATTGTAGGCCGCCATCGCCTCGAAGGCCGCAACCCATGCCTTTGAATCGCTTTGATCTCCGACGCCCAGAATGCGCCCGACGAAAACGATGTCGCCGCTGAACATCACCGAACGGTCCGCGAGCCACACGAAGCTATCGCCCGCTGTATGAGCTGCGCCGACATGATGCATGTCCAGAGTCACGCCGCCCAGGTCAAGCCTGTAGTCGGTGTCAAAGGTGATGTCCGGAGCGGCGGGATCGGTGCCGGCGAGTCCGTCGCTGCCGATCAGCGCGGTAAGCACGGATTGCTCCACGGAGGCGCGATCTTTCTGGTCTGCCGCCGCATCGGCCGAGGCAATCACCCGTGCACCGTGTTCTTGCCAATATCCGTTGCCGAGCCAGCGGTGATCCTGCCCACCGGTATCGATCACGTATTTCACCGGTTGTTGTGTCAGGGTCTTCACCGTTTTGTCCAGCAGAGCCGCGCCCTTGTAGCTGCCGCCAGGGTCGATCAGGACGGCGCCTGCGGGCGTCACGACAAGGCCGAAGGTGGCGTTGTCGCCAAGATTGGCAGGATCGCGCTGCGTCAGGGGCCCGACGATGGCATAGACATCCGGCGCGACCTGCTGTGTTGTCAGAATGTCGCCGGCAAAGCCCGCGCAAGACCCGAAAAGGCTCAGCAAGCCTGCGGTCAGAACGGATTTCAGCATGGTCTTCTCCCTACGCGCGCCCTTGGATCACGCCGGCAATAGCACACCAGAGGGGGACGGTGGAACATAAATATTCGGTTTTTGATATGTGGGGGTCGGGTGCTGTCTGCACAAAAGGCTGCAAGAGGTCGGACCGGCGCTTGTCGGGGGCAGCCTGCAAACGGAGCCAAGGGAGAGGGTGAGAGGCTGGACAACGACCCAAGCGGGGCTCGTTACGGCTGCTTCCTTCCGGATCTGACCGGGTTGGCGAGGTGCTCGCCCGCGCCAACCTCTCATCGCACGATATAGGGGCAGGCGCGCCGATTGGCAAGCCCGTTGCCGTCGGCAATTATCTGGCGTCGGCCCCGCTGCAATAGACCCGTTTCAGAATCGCGCGGCAGTGGTTGGCGGGGCCCAGCCCGGTGATCGTGACGTTGGCGTAAAGCAATTTGTCGTCATATTGGATGTCGATCAGTCGCCGGAAGACATCGTAGCAGGTTGTGGGGTCGAGTTTGCATCCCATCAGGGCAACGTTGGCCGCAGCCCCGGCCGAGGGTTTCAGATCAGCCGCCTCAAGCTGCGACAGCGCAACGCTGTGCACATAGGTTTCGACATCGTCAGGCGAGGGTTTCGTGATGTAAAGCACCATCGCCGCCGCCAGCACCAGAGTCGCGGCCATTTTCAACCATTTCATGATAGATTCCCTGTGCTGTCCCGATACGGGTTCCGCCATACAGAAAACGGGGCCCCGCTGTCGAGGCCCCGTCGGCACCGATATTGCGCAATCAGAGTTCGATCCGGAAACGCGCGAAGCCATCAGGGCCATCGCCTGCGGCGGTGATCTTCATGCCCTTCACGTCATCGACGTATTTTGCCGCCTCGGGACCGGTATCGAACAGCACCGAGGTCCCGGGCATCGGCACGAAATGCCAGTTGTCGTCGGCCTGCGGGTTGATGGTGCCCTTTTCGACGATATAGCGCACGATCACATCGCGGTTGGTGTCGGGGGCCTCAAACACCGTGGTCGTGCCATCGGCGCCGGGGAAATGGCCCCCGCCGCCGGCCCGGTAATTGTTTGTGGCGACGATGAATTCCTGACCCGCCGTCACGGGTTTGCCCTGATACATCAGATCCTGAATGCGATTGGCGTCGGCATCCACCAGATCGCCCTTGGCGGCATATTTCGAAGGCTGTCCGAGGTCGATGCCATAGGTGATACCGTCGATCACGTCAAAATTGTAGCTCGGGAAATCGGGGTTCAGCAGCACCTGGTCCCGCTGGCCCGGGGTGATCTGGTTGAACATTCCGGCGGACCGTTCCAGCCAGTCCTTCAACTGCGCACCGTTCACCTTCACCGCGCGCACTGTGTTCGGGTAGAGATAGAGATCAGCGACGTTCTTGATCGCCACCGGTCCGGCGGGCACGTCGGTGAAATACTCGGGCCCGCCACGGCCACCGGCCTTGAAGGGGGCGGCGGCCGAGAGGATCGGAAGGCCCTCGTAAGGAGTGCCCTTCATCATGTCCGCGATATACCATTTCTGGGCCTCCGACACGATCTGCACCGAGGGATCGTCGGCCACCAGCGCGAAATAGCTGTAGAGCGGCGTGGCCGTCTTGCCCACCGCGCGGCGGATGTATTTCAGGGTTTCCTGATGTTGCTGCGCCACCGAATCCAGGACCGATTGCTGGCTTTTCACCAGTGCGGTGACGCTGCGGTCGTCATTGCGCCTGGAGATCGGCCGGGCTTCGCATGTGTGGTCGACGATCTTCCATTCGTTGCCCGAACGCTCCAGCATCAGATCGACCAGGCCCATGTGCGAGCCCCAGAAGCCGCCCATCACGGCCGGTTTGCCGTGCAGGGTGCTGCTGGCGGTATCGACCCCCGCCAGTCCGTCGAACCGCGGCCCCGGAAAAACCAGATGCTGGTGGCCGGTCAGGATGGCGTCGACCCCCTCGACCAGCGCCAGTTGCAGCGATGCGTTTTCCAGGCCCTCGCTATTTCCTTCCGCGATGCCCGAATGCGACAGCGCGATGATGATGTCGGCGCCGGCCTCTTTCATCAGCGGAACGTAGGCGCGGGCCGCCTCGACGATGTCGCGGGTGGTGACGTTGCCTTCCAGATGGCGGCGATCCCAGTTCATGATCTGCGGCGGCACGAAACCGATCATGCCGATATTGACCTGGTGGCTTTGACCCGCGCCGTCGGTCACGGTTTTCTTGACGATGGTCCAGGGCGGCAGCAACGTTTTGTCCTTGCGCGGATCGGCGCCGCGGTCCAGAACCACGTTGGAGGACACCACCGGGAAATTCGCCCCGGCGACCGAGTTCATCAGAAAATCAAGCCCGTAGTTGAATTCGTGATTGCCCAGGGTCGAGGCCTCATAGCCGAGCGTGTTCATCGCCACGATGATCGGGTGCATATCACCCTCTTTCATGCCGCGCTCATAGGCGATGTAATCGCCCATCGGATTGCCCTGCAGAAAATCGCCATTGTCGATCAGCATCGAGTTGGTCGCCTCGTCACGCACCCCCTTGATCAGACTGGCGGTGCGGGCCAGACCGACCGTGTCGACCGGTTTGTCCGAATAATAGTCGTACGGATAGACGTGAACGTGCAGATCGGTGGTTTCCATGACGCGCAGATGCGCCTGATTGGTCGCCGCGTTGGCCGAAAAAGGATGAAGTGCGATCAAGGATGTTCCTGCAGCTACGCCCGCCAGGAAATGACGGCGATTGATGAAGTTTTGCGGTCTGGCCATGGTTTCCCCCTGATACGACTCTGGCAGTTTCCCGAAAAAGGGTAGCATGGCGCTGCCGCGACAGTAGACAGATCGGCGGAAACTTGCCAATCGAAAATGCGCGAGTCGGGTGACAAAAAACACGCGATGGTTGTTTTTGGTAACACATCCGGGACCGGTTTGCATTTGGTCTCTCGCCTGTGCCAGATGGGGCCAACCACACTGTGGCAAGTGACTGCGGGAAAAAAACGACAGGCGGCGGCGGGATGCGGATTGCGGAAACGGTGACATTTGGCGGCGCGGGCGCGCAAGCCGGTTTGGATGGTGACTGGGACCGGGCGGCGCATCGGCGTGGTGATGCGGACGACCTGGCGCGCCAGCCGGACGCGCGGGTGCTGCCGATGTGGCGCGGCAAGCCGCTGATCGCGCAGGACTGCGCCGTCTTGCTCGAATTTGGCCACCCGGCGCTGGAACAAGCGGGCGAGCCACACATTTTTCTGGGGCTCGCGGACGGTCGGCCGCTGTTTGCCGCCGACATTTCGGCCTGGCAGCCCGAGGACCTCGACCCCGAGGCGATGGCCGAGTTTCTGGACCCCAGCGCCCAGCACCACCCCGCGTTGGCTGAGGATCGAATGTTCGTGGAACTGCGTGCCGTGATGGCGGCCCTGCCGCCGCGCGATGCCGCGCTGGCCGCCACCGCGCGGGCGATGTTCGAATGGCACCGCAGCCATGGCTTCTGTTCGATGTGTGGCGTGCGCACCGAGCCCGAGGATGCCGGCTGGCAGCGCCGCTGCCCGGAGTGCGGCCGTCGTCATTTCCCGCGCACCGACCCGGTGGTGATCATGCTGATCACCGACGCCAACCGGGTTCTGCTGGGGCGCAGCCCGGGCTGGCCCGAGGGAATGTATTCGCTGCTTGCCGGGTTCGTCGAGCCGGGCGAAACGCTGGAGGCCGCAGTGCGTCGCGAAGTGGCCGAAGAGGCCAACGTCCAGGTTGGAGATGTGACCTATCTGGCATCGCAGCCCTGGCCCTTTCCCGCCTCATTGATGATCGGCTGCCACGGTTTGGCGCTGAGCCGCGAAATCACGGTGGATCCGGTGGAAATCGAGCAGGCGCAATGGGTGACGCGCGAAGAACTGATGCAGATTTTCGCGGGCGAGGTTGCGGGCATGCATCCCGCGCGACCGGGCTCGATCGCTCATTTCATTCTGTCAAACTGGCTTGCGGATCGGCTGGATTAAGGCGACAAACGGGGAACTTGCGGGAACTGGGTGCGACGGCATGAAATACTCGACCAGAGAAGACATTGAAGCGCCGATCGAAGTGGTGTTTGCGGCGCTGTCGGATTTCGAGACCTTCGAACGCTCCGCGATGCGGCGCGGGGCCGAGGTGGTGCGGCGCGAGGCGCGGCATGGTCGCGAAACCGTTCCAGGCTGGGAGATCGCCTTTCCCTTTCGTGGCAAGAGGCGCGAGCTGACAGCCGCGCTGGTGGAATTCGAAGGGCCGACCCGGTTGCGGCTGGATTCGGAATCTTCCGGCCTGAATGGCCAACTGGCGATTGATCTGGTGGCATTGTCGCGCAACCGCACGCGACTTGGGGTGCAGCTTGAATTGCGCCCGCGCACCCTGTCCGCGCGCCTGATGCTGCAATCGCTCAAGCTGGCGAAGGCGAACCTGACGCGCCGCTTCCGGTTGCGGGTCGCCAATTTCGCGACCTCTGTCGAGGATGCTCACAAGGGCGCTGGCACGCGCGCCTGACCGTCGCGCAGGTGCGGCACCGATGCGACACGCGTTGCGACCGGGATGTGGCGAAAGCGCCGTCAGCGCCGCCGGGGGTCCGCCGGATAGACCCCCAACAAGGTGACCCGATCGGTGAAATAATCGAGCTCCTCCATCGCCAGCTGCACGTTGCGATCGTCGGGATGGCCTTCGATGTCGGCATAAAACTGGGTCGCGGTGAAATTGCCGCCTACCATGTAGCTTTCGAGTTTGGTCATGTTGACGCCGTTGGTGGCAAATCCGCCCATCGCCTTGTAGAGTGCGGCCGGGATGTTGCGCACGCTGAACACGAAACTGGTCATCATGCCGGCCGGCCCGCGCCGTTTGAGGTCGGGTTCGCGTGCCATGAGCAGGAAGCGCGTCGTGTTGCTGTCGTGGTCCTCGACGTGGCGGGCAACGACATTGAGGCCGTAGATCTCGCCCGCCAGTTCGGACGCCAGCGCCGCCAGCGTCGGGTCGCTCAACTGCGCCACATGTTGTGCTGAGCCGGCGGTGTCGGCGCCGGTCTCGCGGTGGATGGCGTGCTCTTGCAGAAAATCCCTGCATTGGCCCAGCAGCACCGTGTGGCTGATGGCGCGCTCGATCTGGTCGAGCGGCGTTCCCGGCACCGCAAGCAGGTTGATGTGCACCCGCACGAAGGCTTCGTCGACGATATGCAGGCCGGACTCCGGCAGCAGGCTGTGAATATCCGCGACCCGTCCGTAGCTGGAATTTTCGACCGGCAGCATCGCGAGGTCGGCGTTGCCCTTGCGCACCGCCTCGATCGCATCCTCAAAAGTGCGGCAGGGCAGGGGCTCCATCGCGGGGCGGGCCTCGACGCAGGCCTGATGCGAATAGGCCCCCGGCTCCCCCTGAAAGGCGATACGTGATGTCATTTTCCCAGGCTCCGGCAGATGTTTCAGAAAAATCCCTGAACGAAATCGCAACTACACCTTGCAGGAAGGCGGGGGAAGCGGATAGATAGCCCTGACCTGCGGACAAAATGGATTGCGACATGTTCGACACAATGACGGTGACAAAAATAGTAGGCGGTTTTGGCGGTGCCCTGTTGGGATTCCTTTTGCTGAACATGGCAAGCGGTGCGCTTTTCGGCGAAGAGGGCGGCCATGGGGAAGAACAGGTTCAGGCCTATGTGATCGACACCGGAAAAGGTGCTGCGCCGGCAGAGGCGACGGCGGCACCGGCGGCGCCCGATTTCGCCGCGATGGTGGCCAAAGCGGATGCTGCCAAGGGCGAAAAGACATTCGGCAAATGCAAGGCCTGCCACAAGATTTCGGAAAATGCGACCGGGCCCCATCTGAGTGGCGTTGTCGGGCGCGATGTCGCCTCGGTTGCCGATTTCAAATACTCGAAGGTTCTGCAAGGGTTGGGCGGCCAATGGACTCCGGAACGTCTGAATGCCTTCCTGACCAAGCCCAAGGATTATGCCCCGGGCACCAAGATGAGCTTTGCCGGCCTGAAAAAGATCAGCGATCGCGCCAATGTGGTCGCCTATCTTGAGACGCTCTCGCAATAGAGCGGCGCGCATCGTCCCGGCAACGCAATGATCTTAAGAGCCGCCCGCGGGGGCGGCTTTTTGGTGTCTGCGGCGGGGCGTGTGACCTGCTCTCACCTGTTATTACCGTTTCGTAACTTGCATCGCCATGGCTCCGCCCCGTAGCTTGGGGCCAGAGCTTTTCGCATCAGGAGGCAAAACATGACCCGGACCCGTGCCGAAGCGACCACCATGTGTGCAACCCCGTCGGGTGATCGGCTGCGCCACAGCGTGATGCTGGCGTTCGCGGTGATCGGTGCGGTGGTTCTCGTGTTGCTGGGCGGGCAGGTGCGGGCGGCCGAGAATATCCTGAAGTCGCACGGGATCGCGACCTTTGCCGAACTGAAATACCCGGCCAATTTCAAGCACCTGGACTACGTGAACCCGGACGCCCCCAAGGGCGGCGAGATTTCGATCTGGGCGTTCGGTTCTTTTGATTCGATGAACCCCTACACCATCAAGGGACGGCCCGAACGCCTGTCCTCGATCTTTTTCGAAACCCTGCTGACCGGCACCGCTGACACGATTGGCGAGGCCTATGGCCTGCTGGCCGAAACGATTGAATACCCCGAGGACCGATCCTGGGTCATTTTCAACATCCGCCCTGAGGTGCGGTTTTCCGACGGCAGCCTGCTGACCGCAGAGGATGTTATTTTTTCCTACCAGACGTTCCTTACCAAGGGGCTGAGCAGTTTTCGCGTGCAACTGGCGAAAAAGGTGGCCAGCGCCGAAATGCTGGGCCCCTATCGGGTGAAATTCACCTTCAAGAAAGGCATTCCCACCCGCGATGTCATTCAGGACGTGGGGGGTATTCCGATCTTCTCAAAGGCTGAATACATCGCCAACAACCATGATTTCACCGAGAGCACCCTGACCCCGCTGATGGGGTCGGGCCCCTATGTTCTGGACAAGCTCGAGATCGGCCAGAGCGCGACCTACAAGCGCAATCCCGACTATTGGGGGCAGACCCTGCCGATCAACATCGGCCGCAACAATTTCGACCGCATCCGGGTTGAATATTACGCCGACTACAACGCTGCTTTCGAAGGCTTCAAGGGTGGCAGTTACACGTTTCGCAATGAGGCATCCTCCAAGATCTGGGCGACGGGCTATGACTTCCCCGCCGTTCAGAACGGCTCGGTCGTCAAGGCCACCCTGCCCAGCGGCGACAAGGCCACCGGGCAGGCTTTCATCTTCAACCTGCGGCGCAAGAAATTTCAGGATCCGCGGGTGCGCGAGGCGATCGGCCTGATGTTTAATTTCGAATGGTCCAACAAGGTGCTGTTCTATGGGCTGTATTCCCGCATCAATTCCTTCTGGGACAACAGCTATCTTGCCGCGACGGGTGTTCCCGGCGCGGCCGAGCTGAAAATTCTGGAACCCCTCAAGGACACCCTGCCCA
>Ga0114931_10006931_pt1 | contig 13906 bp, 9 predicted proteins | sample 2SBtaG_FD_89579 | JGI IMG/M metagenome (GOLD analysis project Ga0114931, IMG submission 89579) | Deep subsurface microbial communities from Kolumbo volcano to uncover new lineages of life (NeLLi) - 2SBTROV14_V59a metaG | ecosystem: Environmental > Aquatic > Marine > Volcanic | place: Kolumbo...
CTTCAACCGTGCGTGCCACACCGCCATTGGCCGCCGAAATCAAGCGGACCGTGCCATAGCCGGCAACCGCGATCATCTCGCCGCTGGGTGGGCGATAGGCAACCGCGGTGACTGGCTTACGGACCCCAGCGGTCAGCTCGATGTGTGGCGCCTTGACCGTGGCAAACCGCGGTGGTCCGCCCTGGGGACCTTTGGCGCCGCCATCAATCCATTCGCGAAGTAACTGAATTTCCTCTTCGCTCAACCGTGGATTGTCCTCCGGTGGCATCACGGGCTTTAACTCGCCAAGCACCATTCGCAACAACCGGCTCTCGTCGGCAACTCCGGGAACCACCGCGGGGCCTCGCCGACCGCCGGCAATCAGACCCGCGAAGGAGTCCAACGCCAATTCGCTCTCACCATCCCGACCCTCATGACAACCAACGCAATGTTTTACCAACAGCGGCGCGATATCCTCATCGAAGACGGGCGGGGAGTCTTCTGCGGCCATTGATGATAGCGCGGCACCGGCGAATATGAGCAGCAGTGGCAATACCCGGCCAAGGGCTACCGTTGGTCTTGCGAAAAAAGGGAGAATCATTCGCTCGTCTCTGAAGGTCGGAACGCTGAACTTAGTGATTGAACAGAAATTCCTTGCTGGTCAGAATGCTCCAGAACAAGTCCTCGGTCACGGTCCGGCGTTGGTTGTCGGGCGTGTCGGCGAAGACCTGCAAGAGTTGCTCTTTTTCTTCGTCAGTTGGAAACCGGCAAAGAGCGTTCAAGTAGATGTCTTCAATGATGGTCGCTGGCGTCGCGTCGTCGGAGAGTAGTTCTTCGATTCGATTTCCGGCCGCTTCCAGCTTGTTGTTTAGCGTTTGACCGTTGGAAAGGTGCAACACCTGCACCATGCTCGGCGCCTCGGTCCGCTCACACTCGCAGGTGATCACCCGCTCTGGGCGACCGAACGTCTTGAGGAAGTAGGAGTCGACGCTGGAGTCGGGCAATTGCATGGCTCGCCAACCGCTGGGATATCCAGCGAAGACGGTGGGGGCTTTCGTCACTTGAGAGGTAACGTCAAGCAGCACCTCGGCCATTAAACGCCGCGGGTAGTAACGGGAATAGAATCGCTCGTCGGCCATGTTGCCCGGTAGTGGTTCGCTGTCTCGCTGGTAGGTTTCCGACTGCAAAATGGTTCGCATCAACGCCTTCAAATCGAACTGCCGTTCGACCAGATGCCGTGACACGGCGGCCAACAGCAGTTTATTGCTTGGCGGATTCGTCAAACGCAGGTCGTCGACCGACTCGACAAGCCCCACGTGAAAAAAGTTGGCCCATACGCGGTTGGCGATGGCCCGCGTGAAGTAGGGATTCTCCGGCGACACGACCCAATTGGCCAAGTGGTCTCGACGATCGATGGGCGAATCCGGCGGCAGCGGGTCGCCGTCTAGCGGCGTCGGCGGCTGTGGCACGCCACGCAGCGGTTGAACAAGATCGCCTTCGCTGGTATTGAACACGATACGATGGCCCGCGCCGCCGGCATCCTTCACGCGGACGCGAGCGAACAAGTTCGCCATCGCGAAGTATTGATCGTTGGTCCACTTCTCCAACGGATGGTTGTGGCACTTCGCGCACATGATCGACATGCCGAGAAACGCCTGAGAGGTCGTCTCCGTCAGATCCTCGGGATCTTGATGAAGTACATAGAAATTGGTGGCCCCGTTTTCCAAGGTGCTGCCCGTGGCGGTCAGGATCTCTCGAACCAATACATCCCACGGCGTGTTGGCCGCGACCTTGTTGCGAACCCAATCGTAATAGGCCCACATCGCCGACGGCGATAGCTTCGAGGAGTTGACTAACAGCAGATCCGACCATTTATACGACCAGTAATCGACAAACTCCTCCCGGGCGAGCAGCTCCTCGATGAGTCGATCGCGTTTGTCTTCTGAGCGATCCGCCAGAAAGGTCCGCGTTCGCTCGGCTGTTGGCAAGACGCCAATCGTATCGAGATACGCGCGGCGGATAAATTCCGCATCGTCGCAGCGGGGCGAAGGCGGCATGTTGATCTTTTCGAGCTTGTCGAGTACCAGCTCGTCGATGAAGTTCCGCCGAGGTGCCGCAGTGAAGGTGTCCGGCGGCATGGACTGACGGAACGGGACCGTAATCGTCGCGGCCGTTACGCGACTTAGATACCAAATGGTCACCACCCCTTCGCCTGCGCCCACGACTTGCACGCGACCTTCGTCATCGACTTGCGTGACCGAACTGTTCGTCGCGGTGTATTTTGCCCATCGTGTTACGTCTTCTTCGTGACCATCGCTAAATCGAGCCCTGACGATTAGCTGTTTCGTCGCGTCGGTGGCGAGCACGACCTGCTTCGGAAATACCTCAACACGCACGATCCGGGGGTCGTCGTTCGAGGGGGGGGGCGTGGCGGCGGCAATCCACTGCGATAGGACGCGATAATCGCGGCTGTCCAAGTCGAAGCGAAAACCGCCTTTGTGCGGCACGCCGCCGGTGGGTTTCAGCAAGATGAGACTCCGTCCCGGATCGCTCGGAACAATGCGCCGTCCGCGAGCTTGACGCGTCAGGACGTTGAAGTCTCCTTGGGAGTCGTAGCCACGAAGGGATAATTTGAAGCCGTTCTTGCCAGCCAGGGCACCATGACAGGCGCCGGAGTTGCAACCGGCTTTGGTCAGAACCGACTGCACGTGGTTGCGGAAGCTCCACTGAAATGGCTGCTGTTGATTGCTTACCGTGACAGTCACGGTGGCCTGTTGCTCGCCGATGGTGGCCGTAACAGTGGCATCCCCATCGCCACGAGGGACGACCACGCCATCGGATACCACGGCAACCGCTTCGTCGCTAGTCGAGAACGTCGCCTCGCCGGAGACATCCGCGATGTGAATCGGCTCGGTCGAATCATCACCCAATCGTTGTCGCTGGACAAGTAATTGCTGCCGGGCTTCGATGTCGGATAGTTTGATCGCCTGGGGCAGGATGACGATTGATGTGTCGCCCGCCGTGGTGCCGGGCGGCTTGGACGATTCGTCATTGTCGGCGCTCACGACCGGGGCAGTTGCCATCAACAGCGTCGTGCCGAGAAGCAGCAACGTGATACCACGGAGCAGAGTCTTGGTTTCGTGATGCATCTCAAGACGCCTCCTGGCTGACTCGTCGTGCGCCCGGTGGGAAATTCTCCCAGCGAATCAATCGCCGAGAGCAAGTGAGGACCTTTGATTATAAGCCGCATTGGGTGGAAAATGCCAGCAATCGCGGAAGGGTTCGTGTGACGGAAGAGGTCCAAATAGTCGCCGGTAGGCGACTCTCGCGGATGGCCTTCCCAGCGGCGAGAAGCGTCCGAGGAGAATCGGCACGAAACACGGGGGGGGCAACAACTACGACGCCTGGCTAAATCGCTTCCGTCCCACGTTCGCCAGTGCGGATGCGAATGCAATCCTCCAGGGGGAGGATGAATATCTTGCCGTCGCCAATCTCCCCGGTGTCTCCGGTGCGACCGGCTTTGATAATCGCACGAATGGTCGGTTCGACGAATTCATTGTTGACGGCAATTTGGAGTTGAACCTTGCGAACCAAATTGACACTGACTTCGTGCTTGCGAAACTGCTCGGAATGCCCTTTTTGGCGCCCGAACCCTTGCACGTCCATCACGGTCAGACGAACGACCTCGACTTCGTTCAGCGAAGTTTTAACGGCCTCCAGGCGACTTGGCTGGATGATCGTGATGATGAGTTTCATCTTCAACAACTCTTATGCTTGGCCTACTACCCAGTGTGCGATCTTCTGCCGAGACACGACACCCCGGCGACTTTGAAAAGGATTTTCAGTCGATCTCCAGTATTGAAATCGTAGCGACCGCTTGTTTCGCTCACAAGATCACACACACGGGAAGAAAAGCACCGCGAGGGAAAAGTGGACGCCCCGACCTGGGCGAGCAAGGCGGGCGCTCACCCAAGCCGTGTGGGGCATCCTTCTGGATACGCCGAATAGGGAACGTAAGAAGTTCTGTTTTCGCTGCACCGAGAGGAGCGATCCGCAAGGGCAGCGTGGGCCTGGGGCGGACCATCGAAGAAGTGCAACCGCAATCGGTGTGCCAGCCAAGGAGATTGGACTGCCGTTTGCTCTCGAAGTCGCTTACCGCAACACGTCTTAAGGCAATCGTGATTCTTCAAGAATGCCCACATCTGGGAGTGTAATTACCCTGGAGTGCCGAATTTGTTTGCACCCAACGATGCGCAATCGTGCAGCAACACAAGGTTCTCGGCGCGCACTTCGACAGGGCCACGCCAGCCACGAGATTCGGCCACGGGGCTTATGGATGATGCCGATGCCACTGAACGAGCCTTGATATTGCATCGGCAAGGGACCGTCGATCGCGGGCTCCGATCGTCTGGCGAAGACGCTCCAAGCTCGGAACGCGTACACGGACATCGTCAAAATCGTCGGAAAAGGCTTCCGAATAGCTCTGATATTCAATTTTGATGTCCGAATCGACCGCCGCGATGACCGCTTGGGCCAATTTGCCAATCGCGATTGGTTCGTCGCTGCCAACGTTGAATACCCTGCCGGAGGTTTCGGAATGGTCCATCAACGCGGTCACCGCGTCGATCACATCGCCGACGTCGGCAAAACAGCGAATCTGTTGCCCGTCCCCGTGAACGATCAATGGCCCGCCACGCAGCGCGGCTTGAACGAACCGCGGAAGCACCATCCCGTGGGTTCCGACCTGCCGTGGCCCAATGACATTGAAAAACCGGCAGACGACCACTTTCAAGCGATGCTGACGCCAGTAGCCAAGCCCCAGGAACTCGTCGATCGCTTTCGAGGCACCATAGGCCCAACGTGGTCGGGTCGTGGGGCCAAACACCAAATCATCGTCTTCCGACCAGCGTGGCTTGGGGTTCTTTCCATACACCTCGCTCGAACTGGCAAGCAACAGTTTCACGGATTGGCCGCGCTTGTGGAGGGGCAGGAGTTCTTGGAGCAGCAGTTCGGTTGGATGGATATTGGTTTCGATCGTGTGGACCGGGTTGTCCGCAATCAGTTTTACGCCCACGGCCGCGGCGAGATGATAAACCGTTTGGGCGTCGACCAATTGCTCGCGGATCAAATCGCGATCGGCCACGGATCCCTTGATGAATCGGAACGCTTCGTGGCCTTCAAGCGATGCTAGGTTTTCGCGAAAGCCCGTCGATAGATCGTCAACGACGACGACGCGTTGCCCACGTGCGATGAGGGTTTCGGCCAAGTGGCTTCCGATGAAGCCAGCGCCACCAGTAATGAGAGCGTGTGACAAGAGCGTGACCTAAACGAAAAGGGAGAACACGGGAACCGGCCCTGGAGAACGCATGGTTGAAACGACGAACGCCAGCGTTTCATTGTACGCGATGGCAATGTGATACGCGGGGCGAACTTTTCTTTGTCCACGGTTCTCACTCAGCCGAGGGATGTGGAATGAAAAAGGGACAGGCTTCCGCCATCGTTCCAACGGTGGCGAACCTGTCCCGCATTTCTTGGTGTAGTCGGTGTCGCTACCAACCCATGACCATGTTCGATTCGATTGCCTTGCGGGCGTGTTCCAAATCAGTTCCCGTCTCGTGCATGTAGAGCCGAATTGCATGGACCTTGTCGCCGGCGGATTTCGACAGGCAATCGCGAGCCGTGGAGCAAGGGTCAATGGGATCACTAATTCCAAGGGCCGCCTTGGAAATGACCCACGTATCGCGGGGCCGCTTTGTTAGTCGAATCACACCTTCTTCAGGGTAATTGTCGTTCACCACGGCCGTGGCGGAGTCTTGGTCATCGGCCCAGGTGATAATAATGTGCGAATCGGTTTCGATTTCGAATAGCGGCATTGCTTCGCTCTCCCTATTACATACCGATAAGATGGTGATGGCGGCTGCCTGCGACGTGGATGGTCGATCCGCGACGGGCATATCGCCACACAGAAGATCGTAAATCTCTTGTCGCGATCCGTCAACGAGGACGTCGCATCACACGCGCTGTTTTATCGAGAGAATTGCCTGTCCCGATCCCGTCAGCCACGAAAACCGTCAATCTCAGGGCCTTTTCGGCAAGTATCCGTCCGTCCAGGATTGTCCGAGCATACCCCGGTCGTGCCCACTTGGGCGCTCTTTTGAAGATTTCGGTTGCGCCGCTAGTGGGGTGATCGTCCTGCTGGGAGAAGGGTGCGTCCCCATCATTATAGCTGGAAGTTGAAAGATGCTCTCCTGGAGGGCAGGATTTGCGCTTCGCAACTTTCCGATGTTCGTCCGCGTCAGCCGATGGGAAGATCGTCAGGAACGAAGTTGGTCTTTCGCAATCTATAGAGCCAGCTTCCGTCGAGGAAACCGGCCAGGTCTTTCGTGACTTTTCGCGGGGGCACGTCCGAGAAATATTCCGCGAAGTCATGGCCGCCGTAATCACTCAGTTCCGTGGTTCGAGGCATTCGCGTTTCTCAAGAAAAGGTTCCCGTCATTCTTTGTTTGTCCATGGCCATGGGAGTACCAAATCCTTCGCATCGAGGTGGTAGCAGTTTTCATCGGGTCGCCGCCGCGTTTCCTGCTTGGCCAGGATTGTCGCGCTGCGGCCACGCGGATCAATCCGTCTCGAAACCGCTTGTGTCGAGGGGAGAACGGTCATCCCCATCGCGGGCACGGGCCAACGTTTCACGGGCGTACGAGCGATCGGACACATTGCGCCGCCAAAGGGCGAACCACACTCCCGACAAGGCAAGCAGAAACAGCGTTCCCGTCACCCAGCCGGAAACACCGCGGGGCTCCGCCATGGGGGCCCTGTACCAATGGAGCGATTTGCCGATCAGCAGTGGCGCGACTTGCCGAAGCTTCTTCTTCCGACCTGTTTCGTCTTGAGTGGCTGCCATGCGCTGATCGAGTTGGGCTGTTTCAAAGATCCACGTCTTGAGAAAGAACGCCGGGATGCGGACTGCTTCGCTGATGCGTTCGCCCCGTGGCATTCCAGCAGGGAGTTGGCCAACACAAAATATCACCGGGTTGCCTTGCGAGTCGTCGGTAAAAACAGCGACTTCGTAGTATTGGTCGATGCCAAATCGTTCGACGATGTCTGCATCCTTGACAACGATCTTCGTAATGCGGCGCGCGACTCCGCGTAAAGCGACCAGCCGTCCCCGCTGTAGTTCCGGCGAATTGAACAGCGGGGCAACCGAGTAATCGTCGGGGGTCAGTCGATCCAACCGCTTCATCTCTGCCCGCCCCGTGGCTGCAAGCAATTGATAGAAGCATTCGCGTTCGGTCGCCGAAATCCGGCTGTGATCGGTGATCGAATCGAACAGGCCCATATCCATCCCCAGTTTTCCGAGCGTGGTGGCCGTATGCCAAGCCACGCGGGAAGTGACGAACACCCCTTGCCGTGCTCCGTCAATTTTCCCGTCTGTCTTAATAAAGAAACCCACGAAGCTAATCGGTTCATCCAGTTCTTTGCCGGGGAACCAAGCCTTGGGGACCGCCGTGGAGTACACAACCGCCGGTACACCGGAAGGCTCCAACCGCACATCACAGCGGTAATACAACGGAATCTCGAACCGAGCAGCCAAATCGGCGGCCGGTTTCTCGACCGATAGCCCCAAGATTCGTCCTTTCAGGCGGACGATTTCGCCACGAAGGGCCTCCGGCTGCTTGAGCAGATCGTCCATGGTCACATCCTTTCGAATCCAACGATGAAGATGCACCGAATCGAACCGCTTGGCGGCAAACAGCATTCGCAAGAACGCTTCGCTCTCCGTAGCGTCCATGGGCCGTCCATCGACCAGCGCGGCCAAATGACTGTCTTCGACGCCCAACAGCCGTAACATCTCTTGCGTGTTCCGTGCCGTGGATGAGGCGAACGAGCTGCCCAGGCATGGCAGGATCAACGCAAACAAGCAGCAAACCGACTTATGACCTATCCCAATTCCCGGAGAGAATGCCCGCCGCGATGTTCCGGACCAACCGTGACGCATGGAACCCCACGTAGCGGGTTCCTTACAGAGGTCTTGAGATGGTCTCATTGAACCACGTGGCGGATTGCTCATGAATCTTCCAAGTTAGTTGTGTTTCGCCGGTCGGCGTCGCCTGCTGTTTCGTCAGACATCCCTTCCGGCTCCGCACAGGCTTTAATTGAGGATACTACATCCTCTTCAGCCGTGTCGTCGCTTGCCGCTATGGTGTGTACCGCTTGGAACGCTGCCACCAAGGGCAAAAGGTTTGTCGGGCGAGGCTGATTCGTTCTCTTGACAATGACCAGCACCGCCACGGTTGCCAACGCCGCGGCGGTGACCACGATCAGCGAGATTCGCAGCCCCGTTGTTTCGCTTCGCGCGGCTACCATTTCCGGACGCCATTCGACCGTTGCCGCGATCACCAACGGGGCAAGACGCATCGTATCATGGGCAAGATATGGCCAACGCTTCAGGGGCACCGCCGTTAATGCGACTTCTTCCTTGACTTCGGTTTCCACGGGAAACCCCTCGGGTAATCGCATGCAATAGACCACGATCGGCAACGTCGGGCGATCGTCGGGTTGTAGCCACAATCGATAGTACGTCTCGACGCCCAATTCGTTTTCGTTTGCTCGCACGCGAAGGGCACGGCGAACGGTTCCTTTGAGCGAGACCACTCTGCCACGATAGACGTCGTTTTGTTTGAATAGCTGCAAATAGCTTGTCGTGCCGAGCGACCTTTCGGCAAGGCGCCGACTGCCGAGATGATCGCATTGCGCGAGCCAGCGATAAAAAATTTCGTTCTCCTTGCCGCCGAATGCCACATCGTCCCGGATCGTTTCGAGGTCTTCTCGACGCACCCCCGGCATCAGATGCTTGGCATGGACAACCCCACTTGGCACTTCCCAAGCCGCTTCCTTGTTTGAGGGGCCGCTTGCGACAACCAGCGGTTGGTTTGGTTCGGCGGAACCGCCATCGGGCCTCAGTCGCGTATCCACCGGTTGACTTTCATCCGGCGGCTCTGGTCCCCGATCGGTTGCCGGCGATCCGTTCGGTGGATGACCGCCCCACAGCCAATACCAATTTTTGGGTTTCGCCGCCTCACCAATAAAGATCAGGACAAGCCCCAAGCTGAAGACCAACGTCAGCAGCCGGATTTGTTCCCGGCGACCAAGAAAGTTTCGCGGGGCTTCGCTTGGCGGAGGCTTTTTCATAGTATTCGAACGAGGAACAGGGGGCTTGATCACGTCCCGGGAATTGGTGGGAACTCACCTCACGCTATTCTATGGCTCCTTGTCTGACGGGAATACACGAACCACGCGCTTCGCGACGAGAAATTGGTTTGTCACGAATCGACGGACTGAGTGGCCACGCAAGCGTGTGATCCCGTGGTTCCGTGGAAGTGACCCAACGCCGCTTCTAAACGAAGCAAGGAGCTGAATCCTTGGCCAATTGTTTGCAAGGTCCACGGCCCGGCTATAATAAAGTCACCGTTGAAATCCCGCCATTGGGCAGTTCCGGAACCTGTCTGATACGATCAACGGCCTGTTCATTTTTCTTGATCGCGTGACGTGCGGGCAGCTTTTGTCACAAGAGGCGTCGAGATTGGCGCGTATGGTACAACAAGGTCTTGACGAATTCGCGCGACGATCGATTGGAGACATCGGTCCCGACGTGTTCCTTGGGTGGATGGGTAGGAACTTACCGATGATGCAACGCCCTACGATTCAGCGCGGCTGTCGCTTGGCGATTTTCGCCAGCATGGCCGTTCTGCTGACTTTGCCAGCGATGGCGGAGGAGCCATATCGCAAGTTTCTCGACGAGCTTTATCGGCGCCGCATGTTCGACGTCGCGATGACCTACCTCGAGAATCTCCGCGACAGTCGCTTGGTCGGCGACGACGTCAAGAGAGCGATTCCCTACCAGGAAGGCTTGACCCTGATCGAGGGTGCCAAATTCCAGCGTGACACTCCCCGGCGTCTGGAAGATCTCGCGAAGGCCCGGGCCAAACTTTCTGAATTCGTGAAGGCGAACCCCGACCATCCGTTCGCATCGACCGCGAATCTTCGTCTGGGCGACGTGATCTTGATTCGGGCGCAAGCCAACTTACAGCTTGCCCAGTTGCCCTCGAAGTCGGCCACGGAAAAAGAAAAACTGACGCAGGAAGCACGGTTGCTGTTCAAGGAAGCCGAACGGGTTTTCACGACCGCCGAGGAAAAGTTTCAGTCCCAATACAAGGCATTCCCCAACTTCATAGACTCACGGGATAACAAACGAAAAAAAGCCAAAGCGCGGGTCAAGGAGAACTTGATTCACTCGATGCTTTCAGTCGGTCGCGTCATTTACGAGTCGTCGAAGGCGTATCCCCCCAATTCGGGAAAGTACAAAACGCATCTTCGACGGGCCGCCGAAAAGTTTGAAGTCACCTTCAAGCAGTGGCGTCGAACGCCGGCTGGTCTCTATGCCCGCTTGAACCAGGGACGGTGCCTCCAAGATCTTGGTGAAACGAAACAAGCGCTCAGCTACTACGGCGAACTGTTAGTTCAACCCGACGAACCGCAAGTCTTTCGCGATCTCAAAGCCAAGACCCTGCAACTGGCAATGGAGTGTTGGAATGACGCGAAAGAAAAACAATACACCGAGACAATCACTCAGGGTGAGAAGTGGTTGAAAAATGCCCGCGACAACGAAACCCGCACGCCCGAAGGTTTGGCGATTCGCTGGCGGGTGGCAAGGGCCTATGACATGCGTGCCGCCGAACTTGCCGGTAAGGATGCTCAAAAGAGTCGCGATTTGAAGGCGGCGCTGAAACATGCCACTGCCGTGTCCGACGTTTCCGGCGATTTTCAAGATACGGCCCGTGACTATGTTGCCCGCATGGGAAACGTGGAAGGAGATACCGAACCGACCACCTTTGACCAGGCCAAGGATCGGGGACGTTCGGCACTCAACGCCATGCAGTTAACTTCGTCGAAATTGAAACTTGCCTTGACGAAGGGCGACCAAGCGGAGATCGACAAGTTCCGCCAGAAACTGAGCGATGACCGCGGCGAGGCACGCACCTACTACAACTTGGCACTCTCGATGCGGGACGACGAGACGACGATCGAAGCTATCAACCAGGTCCGCTACTACCTCTGCTTTCTGAATTATCAAGACGAGCGCTACTACGATGCGGCCGTGCTGGGTTCGTTCGTCTCGCGCAACTATCCCCAAAGCTCGTTCGCCTTGAAGGGTGCTCAGATCGCGTTGGCATCGTACGTTCGTGCGTACAATGCCCAGCCGGAGGACGATCGCGAGTTCGAAGCGGGCCAAATGTCGAAAATTGCCGAGTACATGGGCCAACAATGGCCCAGTTCTTCGGAGGCCAGCGAGGCTTGGCTCACGCTGTCCGAAATCGCCCTCTCCGAAGGCGATCGCCAACGCGCGGTCGACTACTTACGAAAAATACCCGATGATTCGCCGAAACGAGGTAAGGCCGATCTGATGGCTGGCCGCGCGCTTTGGAATATTTATCTTGAACGATCTCATGACGAAGCGAACCCGTTGTCCAGCGAAGACGCCGAAGCCATGGTTGCTGAATCCAATGAGTTGCTCCAGCGTGGGATCACGTCAATGCGACGATCCGCCGGCGCACGCGCTCGACCCAGCTTCCGGCTCCTGAGCGCCGAGTTGTCGCTGGCACAGATCGACGTCGGCTCGTCTCGCTTCGACAACGCTATCGCTCTCTTGGAGCGGCCCGACACCGGGCTGCTGGCGATGGTCGAGGACCGTGATTCCGTTGTCGACAACGGCAACTTTCTGATCGAGACCTATAAGGTCGCGTTACGGGCCTATGTTGGCAAGCGGCGTCTCGAAGACGCGGAACGAATGATGGCCGCGCTGGATGGGCTGGTCTCCAAGTCGGGAGACTCTTCGCGACTGACGAAAATCTATCTAAGCCTGGGCGTCGAGTTGGAAGACCAGATTGCACGCCTGCGCAAAGAGAAGAAAACCAAGGAACTGGCCGAAGTCTTGAAGGGATTCAAGATGTTTCTCGAGCGTATCTCCGAGCAGAAACAAGGAGTTACGTTCGAGTCGCTTTCCTGGGTTGGTGATACGTTTTACCGACTTGGCAGTGAGTTGGATTCGGCTCGCGATGTCAATGTCGAAGCCAAGCAATACTACAAGCTGGCGGTACGAACCTACGAACGTATCTTGGAAACCGCCGCCAAGAGCCCTGACTTCGTCGCGGACGAAAACCGTCTCAACGGCATCCGCGTTCGCGTAGCCCGCTGTGAACGGCGCTTGGGCAACTACGAAGCGGCCTTGGAACGCCTGTTAGCGGTCATCAAGCAAAAGCCGATGGCGTTGGATGCCCAGATCGAAGCCGCCTACGACTATCAGGCCTGGGGTGCCAAGGATCCGTCCTATTACAACAAGGCCCTGGTGGGAAGCCACCGCGTACGTTCCAAAAAAACGGGACGGGTGACCCACCGGATCTGGGGCTGGGGACGCTTGGCTCAACTGGTGCAAGGAAAAGAAAAGTTTCGCACAACATATTACGAAGCACGCTACAACGTCGCCAACTGTTACTATCTGCTGGCCACAACCCAAAACGGACCCGAGCGAACCCAATCGTTGAACAAGGCGAACCAAGCGATCACCGTGCTGCTTCGTCTCGGTGGGGACGACTTGGGGGGGCCCCAGTGGTATGCCAAGTACGACCAGTTGCTAAAACGTATTCAAAAGGAATCCGGCCAAAAGCCCGAGGGCTTGAAAGCCGCAATCAATCGAGAGACGGCACGACGCGGCTAACGCTCAGTCGCAAACAACGGGCGTGAACGCTCGAAGACCTTGAAGAAAACAAGAAGATCGTGGCCGGTAGCCGAGAGGCACACGGCATCAGCCGCGTTCGTCGATAGCAAGGAGATCACAATGCACCGACCGCTGGTCCTGTTTGCCGCCATTGGCGTCGCGCTGCTGGCCCATTGCTCGCTGGCGCTTGATCGTGTTCAAACCAAAAAAGGGACACTCAACGGAGTGATCGATTCGGTCAGCCCAACGGAAGTTGTCCTGGGACGCCGTGGCAAGGCGAACGAGACCATCGCGGTCAATGAAATCGACTTCATTCAGTTCGACGGTGAAAATCCGAAACTAGCCGTTGCCCGAAAGGCCGCCATCGATGGGCGATACCAAGCAGCACTCACGACGCTGAACAGTCTGGCCAAACAGCAAACCGGCCGAACCGAGATTGCGCGGGACATTAAATATTTTCAGGTGTATTGCGAGGCCCAATTGGCGCTCTCTGGCAACGGAAACATTAAAGATGCTGGAAAACAACTGCGAGATTTTGTCGACAATAATCCCAAGACCTACCATCTGTACGAGGCCTATGAATTGCTTGGTAACTTGTTCGTGGCAGTCGATGCCTATAGTCAGGCCATGGATTACTACGACCGAGTGGCCAGCGCGCCGTGGCCCGACTACAAAATGAGGGCGTTGGTGGCCAAGGGGCGCGCCTTGCTGGCGCGGAAAAAATACCCGGAAGCCCAGCAGGCCTTTGAATCGGCGATCGCGATGGATGCTCCGGCGGATGATCCAGTGTCCACGAGTGTGCGACGGACCGCGACACTGGGCAAAGCGACCTGTTTGGCCGACCGTTCGCGATACAAGGAGGCGATTACGCTTGTCGAAGACGTTATCGTCGGCGCGGCATCGGTGGAAGACGCCGCGCTCCACGCCGAGGCTTATACCACGTTGGGCAACTGCTACCGCAAGGCTGGCCGCAAGAAAGATGCCCTGTTGGCCTTTCTTCACGTCGATCTGTTGTATCCGGGCTTTCCGCGCCAACACGCCGAAGCGTTGGCCAACCTGAGTGAACTGTGGACGGAACTTGGCCAGCGACAACGGGCACAAGAAGCAAGCCAGGTTCTTCAGGAGCGTTACAAGAACAGTCCTTGGGCAAAGTAA
>Ga0114931_10006932_pt1 | contig 13903 bp, 19 predicted proteins | sample 2SBtaG_FD_89579 | JGI IMG/M metagenome (GOLD analysis project Ga0114931, IMG submission 89579) | Deep subsurface microbial communities from Kolumbo volcano to uncover new lineages of life (NeLLi) - 2SBTROV14_V59a metaG | ecosystem: Environmental > Aquatic > Marine > Volcanic | place: Kolumbo...
TACTGGTTTCTAAAAGAATGTGAGTGGCGCTTCAATGGAGGCAATCACCAACAGCTCCTAAAGCAGCTAAAATACTGGTATAAACTCTCTAAACATTAGCCCTTAGCTACTTCAGCCCCTTTAACTGTAAACAAGTCCTCTTTTTCCTCCACTATCAGATTAGTTACAAATGTTCTTCTTAAATCATGATACGTCGTTTTTGCTATACCTGATTTCTTAAGTGCATTGTTCCATAATGCACGCCAACTGGTTCGGGAAGTGTAGGGCTTGCCGTCCGGTCTTGTGAATACGTTGTCTGACTCGCTCTTAGCCTTAAGGTCTTTTATAACCTCAAACAGCATTGAATGTATAGGAATACTCCGAGACTCGTTAGTCTTGGTTTTATCTAAATGAATATATCCTTTCTCAAAGTCTATATTTTCCCAAGTTAAACTTGCTATTTCCCCCCGCCTCATGCCTGTCAAATACCCGCATAGAAGAATAGGTCTTAAATGAGGGTCGGAGGCTTCATATAAAGCCTCAAATTCAGACTGGCTTAATACTCTCTTACGTTTGTTTGGCACCTCTAAAAACTTAATCCCTTCAATTGGGTTTTTACTTATCCTTGTTTTTAAATGACCCTTTATGGCAAGGTTATACATAAGCCTTAAAATAGCGAGTTCCTTATTTATAGTTGCGGGCATTTTCCCGGCTTTCTTTCTCACAGCCTTAAACTTTTCCACATCCCATAAGGTGACAGTCTTAGCGTTTTTATTTTTGAAATAAGAGAGTAGGGCTTTAACAGCTGATACGTCCCTTTGACTATCCTTATGATTCTCTTTTGCCCATTGTAAATACATAGAGGTAAGTCTTTCAAAGGGCAATCCCTTTTGGGTCTTGGCTATGTCGAAGGTATCTTGTGCAATTTCTGCCATACGTATTGCAAGGGCTTGTTGGGCTTGCTTTTTTGTTATCTTTTCCGGGTCAACGCCCTTTATAACAACTGGCTCCCTGACTCTCTTACTGCCCGGTAAATAGTAATCAAGCCAGTATCTTTTGTTTCTTTTCCTAATTGCCATTATTTAACCCCCTTTTTGTTTTCCCATAGCTCCATTAATTGTTTTAGTTCCTTTTGTGCTTCGGCTCTATCCTTAACCGGGGATAAATGCCCGTTCCTTTGATACACGCCCATTTTTAAGCCTCTTCTCATTTGTATTCTTGTAATGCCCCTCTTCCGCATGAATAGGCGTGAAGTATCCGAGAGCTGAATGAAGATAGTTCCTTATGTCAATCGTATACTGCTTCCCATTAAGTATTAAATTTTTCTATGTTGCTTAACAGGGTGTTCACAGCTTCTATAAAGCTATCGTGTTTACCTTTTAAACCAGTTGAGTATTCAGACAATCTCTGAAGATTATATTCTGCTTCGTTTTTAAATGCCGAATTGTTCGTAATGTTAAATAACCAATTGTTATGGTCATAAGTTCTCATAATATCATTATTAGCATTATAGGTATCTATCATACTACGCCCTGCTGAATATGCTTTGATTATAGATTTGCGTAATTCGTGATTTTCAATCATGCCAATTTTGCCCGCATTAGATGAATAAACAGTAAAATATTCTTGGGTAACAATGAAATAATATTTAAAAGGTTTCTCGTCTTCAAGTTCTTCTAAAGTTTTACCCACTGACTCTATATATATCTCTCTTAAAGTTTCAATTTCATCTTTGATTGATTGAATAAGTGCTTCTATCTCATTTTCCTGCTCTGATTTAGCTTTTTTCAAATCAAGTCTGTGTGCATATCGCACGCCAAATATGGATATAAAGTCCCCTATCACAACTGCTAATAAAGTCGAAAACAAACTATTCCAATCCATGTTTTTATATTACACCAAAAAGATTCGATTATTAACATAAAAATATTGCTTCTCATAAAGAAAACCCCGCTCGACTAGGTAAGCCAAAACGGGGTTAAGCGGATGGATGGAGGATTGATAGATTTATGGCTCCGGGATAATCGGCTTCCAGCCGTCCCGGTCAGAATATGTCGCTTGATGCCAATACTCTTTTTCTTCATCGGATAAGAATAAAAACAGATAAGGGTTCAATAAAAAGCCGTCCTCATACTTTTGGCTTCCAGTGATTAACCACTTGACCGCATCCTCTACACTTCCCGGAGGTTCACATTTTCGCTTAATTCGAGCGGTTAGAGCGTATATGTTATTTCCCAGATAATCATTCCCTAACGCTAAATCATGTTTTGCTAAATAAAACCGCTGGTCTTCGCTAAGAGGATATTTTTTTAGCACTGGTTGACCGCTTCGGTCTAAATGATGGATATGCAATAAATATCGTGTTTCGGTCATTACTGCTTTCCTCCGGGGAACATGTCAAAATCATCATTCGCTGAATCAGAATCAATTTTCTTGTGGTCACCTCTAGCTTTGGGGGATAAACCAAATTCACCTAACAGGCGGGTTGTGTTAACAACTAGCTCTTGACGTAGTACGGATTCGGGTCTTCGCTTCGGAACCTCTTGGTGTTCCCTGTTAAGGAAAATGTAAGTGTGTCCGTTTTTTTTGAGATACCTTTCAACGCTCCGAAGCTCGACAAGTAAGCGGGCTAAATTCTGCAATGCCGGACTGTCTTTTGCTCCGATATGTGAATTATCTTTTAAGAGATAAGCCAATTCATCAAATTTATCCCGCTCCGCTTTAGTAAAGCCCTTGTCCGGGTATAAAGAGCCTTGATTCTGATTTTCGCTTTTCTGGTCAAGCTCTTTGTACTTTCTTTCACGGGCTTTCTCTACCGTCCCCCGGAGTTGTTTTTCTTCAAGTGATAAACGTGGTCTTCCCATAAAAAATGACCCCCCTTTTAAGTTTCTTAAAACCGAAGCTCATAGAAGCGTTCTAAGCAACGATTTTTTTTAATTGGATATACAACATATTCCCATTATACAACATAGCACCAAGAGCTTTCAAACCACCTGAGACCATCAGGGGTTTTTTGCGTGTGAAAAAAATGACCCATCCGCCCGGTTTTCATTTGGCTTTCTTTTTACAATTGTTTCCCCCCTCTCCCCTCAAACATGCTCCCCGTTCAATCATTTCCTTTCTTCTTTTCCCTATTGGTCTTGATACTATGACAGCCCTTGCAAAGCATTTGAAGGTTGCACTCGGAACCCCAAGACTCATCCTTAAGGTTCCAGACATCGCCGTCAATGTGGTCTAGCTCAGTTGAAGGTTGATTACATCCCTCCGCTTGGCATAGCGGGAATAGGGACATCATTCGCTTACGTAGTTTCTTGTGTTGTTTCTGATTATACGCTTCCTTTTTTTCTAGGTTGCGTCCATGCTTATCGTAATAACGGCTCGCTTCCCGCTCTTGGTTCTTTCCGTATAATTCATAGTGCTTTTCGCAATATCCCTTCTTTTCTGCAAACCCGCTACAACGGGGAATCTTGCATGGCTTAGATGCTGATACTGGACTCATTTATTTTCCTCCCATTGCCGTATTAAACGTTTAGGGTTTCTCTCACATTAACCGGGATGTCGGTCTTGTTAATAAGTTTATCCTTGACGGCACGTTCTATCTTTTCTTCAAGGAAGCGATTAGGGTTTGAGATAGATGAACGGCTTCGCATGTCTATATAGGTAAACGCACTTGGAATCGAACCATGTATTGAATGTGTCTCGAACCTAAATTCTTTTAGCTGGTTCTCGGATTCTACAAGCTCGGACATTGCAATATAAAAATCTTTGAGCAATTGCTTAAAGTGCGGAGTTACTTTATCCACTATCAAACCTCTAACCCGTCTCACTTCATTCCGTAGTAGTTTCTCTTGACGTGAGATAGCTTCTGAGAAATAATTCACGTTCCCTTGTGAGCTTGGACTGCCTTTCCTCAAGTGAGCTAAGACTGTGCTCTGAAAGACTTTCACCTTTCAGCAAAAGGTCTATGTCGGGCTCGTTTATATTCTTCTTATCAAAGATTGATTTGTTAACTTCCTTTAGCTCCACTTCAACATCGTACTTCTTAGCTTTGAGGTCGTTCAGCTTATCGTAAGCCCCCGCAATATCCTTATCATAAGAGTAAAAATCTATGTCCTTCAATACTTCCTGAATATCTGTATTTCCATTAAACTTTGTCATGATGTAAACCTCCTATGGTTTATTTATTTACCTTTTTCAAATTAATTTCTCTTGCTCAGTATTATTTGTTTCCTTTTTTGTATGACTAAGTACCTTTGAATTTATGAAAACTCTCTTGGCTTCATGAAGTGCCTTTATATGTTCAGGGCTTGCCCTCTTAACGGTTAACTCTTTAATCTCAGATATTAGGTAAGCAACTTGCTCAGGGTATTGTTCTCTTATTTTCTGAGCTTGTTTTTCATTCGAGCAAAACCAAATTACTTCCCCTAAGTGGTCAGAATAGATTTCAAGAGATATGTCGAGAGCTTCAATTTCAGATAATGGCATTTTTAATAGTTCCTTAATTGTTAATTTCTGAGGTTCTATATTTACACTTTCCGGGCGGTGTTCCTCTCTCTGTCTTTTGTTCTCTAAGCCCTTGATAAATTCATTCCATTTTATGTTTTCTGTCATGTCATTGTCTCCATAAAACCACTTGTCATAAAAACCTCAATAATTATTAAAAATATTTTTTTCTCCACTTGCCCCCTAAAATACACCTTACAGAGCTTGCATTGCCATATTATACAATGATTACGGCATGTTACGTACGTATTGTAGAGCTTACATCTTGCCTTATTTGTAAGGTCTACGCTTCTAACGTAACCTCCTGTTATTATTATATTAATTGCCGTTATAAGGTCTGCAAGGTCTAAAATAGGGGTGTATAGGGGGAAATATATTTTTTTGCTATTTGTTATCATTATGAATCGCTCCCTAATTCATCATCAATCAGCGTCAAATAATCTTTTGTTGTGCTCTCGTTTACAAGGTAAGGCTTGACCCGTTTTGTAATATCCTTGCTCTCGATTTTCCATCCCCAAACAGGTGCCTCGCTCACTCTGTGTGTTTGCCCTTTAATCCCTAGTGAGTTAAGCAAGTTTGACGCCTGCTTGTTTTTCTCGACCCAGTCCATACCGCTATCCGAGAAAATTTCTCTAGCTTCCTCTGATTTAACAATCTTAAATTTATGGTCTTGCCAGTCTGTCTGAAACTTGTTGTGGAAAGCTTTTAAGGCTTGAACCTTTGCCGATTCCTTTTGTACGGCTTCACGTGACCCGGTCAAGCTAACAATAGCGGATTGAAATAAATCATTAGGGTATGTGTCGTTCATACCCGTTATACCGCCGAGTGTGATTGATATTAAAACCTCAAGCGAGTCTCTTAACCTGTCATCGGCTTTGGCTGGTATTAAAGTCTTGTCATTGGCAGGAAATGTTCTATAAATAGCTTCGATTTCCGGGGCGTAGGTCAACGCCCATATGTGTAAGCGGTCTCTTAATTGCTGTAAGGTTACAGCTTCATTTCTCATACTTAGCCTTTCAACATTAACGTCAAATTCTTTACGTTCCATTGTCACAAGTAATCCTCTATCGGAAATAGTCGGCGGGGGGAGAGTAATACTTGCCAACGCACTGGGTCGATAAACGTTAAAACGTTTAGTTTTGAGTTCTTCGCCCTCTTTTATCTGTCGTGATACGTACCCCCCTCGCTTATAAGATGCGTTTAGAATCTGTACCCTATCGGGATTCCGCCTTATGTCCCCTAAGTCCTCCGCCTCATCCAAAACTAGGGTTTCACCTGATAGCTCAGGTGAGCGGTAAAGCGAAGCTACGGACGGGGATATCTCAATCCCTATACATCTAAAGACTAACTCCGCAATTAATTCTAATAGCCGGGTTTTACCGCAACGCTTGTCGAGTGAGTTAATTATTAGTAGGGGGTATATTGCAAAGATAGGGTATAAGTAAGTACCCATAATCCAGAGTGCTACGATTCCGGGTTGCCAGTGTTCTTTGAATGATACAAAACGGCTAAGGTAGTTTGTTATATCTTGCCATAATTGCTCGCCAGGTTCCTCACTCCCTTCGATGTAAGACTTAATCCCCTCAGTGGAAAATAAGAGGGGAGGCGGATTTTCTTTCTCAATGATGTTATGAGTGCCGGGGAGTTGGCTTCTAGTTGATAATGTTCGGCTCGTTATAAATAAAGGTTCCCCTCCTGTCCCATGCCCATATATCAAGTTGCCGTTAACAAAGTCGATGCCCGGATGCATTGCTTTTTTACTATCCTCTAGCAGTTCTATATTGTCAGTATCCGGGCTTTGCTTGGTTTCCTCGGCTTGAGATATTCTTTCGATTATGAGCTTCTTATCTTTCTTAGCTTCGCCGGGGGTGATTTTATGTTTTTTCGCTAACTTGTCTGTATATGGAGTTGAATCGCTCGGCACTCTATTTAACTCTGGTTTCTGTGTGCCCTCTATCTCGAATAACGCAATTTGTTTTAATGCCTCTATTTTGCCCTCACATTCAATTACGGTATCAAGATAATAGGTTGCGTTTTCTTTAGCGGTTGTAATGAGTTGCTTAAAAGCTTCCCCGCCTTCCTCGGCTAATATCTCGTCAATGTCTCGGCTGTCATCAAGCTTTATGCAATAGCCTCGATACTGTTTTGCTAGTCCATAATTTGCCCTTTGTCCCGCCTCGTCCGAGTCCATTAGGAAATAGAGCTTTGCTTTTGCCTTTTCTAGTGCCTTACCGCCTCCGCTGGTTCCAAGTGTAGCTGTGGCATTAAACAATGCCGTGTTTAAAGCCATCGCACTCGATATATCTTCAACTATTATGCAGTAATCCTTGTTTAGGTTTTCAACAAAGGCGGGCTGTTTTGTGATAAGTTCGGAGTTTTTCAAATGCTTATACTTAGGCTTTGTTAGGCGGGAAAGTCTACGCCCTGATAAAAAAACTACTTTGCCATAATTCCATACGGGGAATAGAATCCGCCCGGCGAGTACAAAATCGCCGTTGCTATCAATTATGTTAATCTGTCTGGCAATTTTAAGTTCCTCGGCGTTTAAGACCTTGTGACATAATTTTTTATCGCTTGTAATGCCGATTTGATGCTTTGATGCGGTCTCTTTGTCGATTGCTTTTTTATGTAATAAGAATCGAGCTACCCATTTATAGTTAGAATCGTATCCCTTTTGAAATTCCCGGCTTGCTTCCTGACACACCTTTTTTAGAATCTCGCTTGCTTTAGTTTTAAGTTCTATCTCTTGTTGTTGTTCCGGGGTTAGTTCCTCTAATGTGATATTAAAATCCTGAGCTATTGACTTAAGGGCTTCAAAGGGGCTTGTATATCCCTTAATTTGCATTTCCAAGTCAATCACGTCTGCATTGGTTCCACAACTAAAACAATGTCCGCTCAGGTTATCTTTAAAGATTCTAAAACTTGGATTATGGTCATCGTGGAAAGGGCAAAGGGCTTTGTCTTTCTTGATTTCTATTACCCGGTGTTCTAAATATTCGGTCATGCCGATATGAGATTTAACTTTTTCAAAATTATCCAAGTTGCTTTCCCCCTTTTGCGGGAATTGGCGTTATGCGGATAACTGGTTGCAGTTGCAACAATGGTTGAAGTGGTTTATTCTTAAAAGTAACTAAGTTGTTTCCTATTCGTCCACCCTTTAATTCAAGAGCCGGGTCGCCACTCGGCTTTTTTATTAGGTCTATATTAGTTTTCAAAGTAGTCCTCCGAATTTATTTCCTCCACTTTGTGAGCCTCCATAAACTGTTGAAAGTCGGCTGGGTTTATTAGAATCTTTTTTTTGATTCTGTGATGTTTCAAACCACAGTTTCTAATGAAGTAGTAAATACTTTGGGTCTTTATGTCGGTCATCTGGGAAAGTTGTTTTACTGATAAATATTTGGTATCGTATTTCATGTTCTTTTGCCTCCCCGGCAATTATATTGAAATTAAAAATTCCGTCGGCGAATCTTAATTGGCTCGTCGGCGGTTTTTTTTTACGCTTCGCTCTCTTGTTTTATGCGGTCTTTTAAAAATTGTTCGAGTTCAGACTTGAGGATTATTAGCCTGTTACCCACTTTGGAAAACTTCAATTTTTTCTTGTGTGATAACTTGTAAAGGTGAGTGACAGAAAGACCGGACACCGCCGAGGCTTCTTTTATGTTGTAAGCAATGCGTTCCGTGTTGCCGTTCTTCATTTTTTTTAGCTCCTTTTTACTTGCGTTTATTTCTATGATAGAGTAAATAAATTAAATGTACATAGTACAATTAAATTTGTACTTTTTGGCTTGCTGAAAGCCAACAAATTCAGGGAGTACAATTTTTTTTGTACTTTTAGTCTGGGGAGGCTAAACAATGAAAAGAACAGGAATTGCAAAAATTTCAGTCAAATTAAACTGGGATAAGAAGGCTGTCTCTAGTGCGTTAAAAGAGTTATCTGAATTGCAAACCGTTGTTACAAACTGGCGTGCGTTCTTTAATATTTGCCTAAGTGCCGATAATCCAAAACAAAGAACAAAAGAGGCTTTCGACTATCTAAAGGAAGCCATTAACAAGGAAGGGAAGGGCGTATCTAATCTTGTCCCTATATGGCTCTATAATATTGACCCGGCTTTTAATGTTCTCGGTGTTTTCAACTTATCAGATATTCAAAACGACTCTGCAACTTCCGAAATTCTATATCACTCTATAAGCGAGAAAGGCTCGTTTTGGATTCAAAAGGCTTGCTTCCCCGGTCTATTGCCTATGAATAACAAGTTATTGGAACCAGCATCATTGTGTGATGATTTTATTCATGAAATGTTAGGCTCGCTCCCTAATGACCCTGACGTTAATACAATGCTCTATAAGCTTGCTTCGGAGTATGGCTTTATGGTCTTTAACCTAAAAGCTTTTAGATTAAGGGCTTGCTCGTTTAGCTATGACCCAAATAAAAAACCACTTTCCGATAAGCTCTTGCGTTCCCTAAAATCAGATAGGCAAGAAACATTAAAAAAGGACTGGCTTAATTATGTGCTGATAGAATTGGTAAGAGAAAAAAAGAATATCAATAAAAATAAAACCTTTGAGCTTATATGTAGAGCTTTAGGCAAGGCGTTATATCGTCAAACAACTAAAGTTAGATACTACGAGAAAAGGCGGGAAGTTTTAAAAATTCAAAAATCGCATCCGTTTTATGGAGTAAAAAATATAATTGCCGAATACCAGTTGGGGAAACCTGTAATTGAGTATTTACAAAATATGCTTTCAAGTAGTGAAGTAAAGGAAATAATAAGCAAGTACCAGTTGGGGGAGTCTATTTAAATTTGTGACCGGTATGTGACCGGTAATAGTCACAAATAGTCAAAATAGTCAAATTTATCAACACTCTCAAACAGTATATTATTCAAGTATATCAGGTAGTTGTAATGATTACGGTATGTTGCGAAATAGGGCGATTAGTCTTGAGGGGGCTGTGCCTTCGGGCGTGCGGGTTCAACTCCCGCCTTCGGCACCATCCTTTTACTTATAACGGTCTAATGGGGGAATGAAATTGTCAGGCTAAAGAAAAACTCTGATTAAGAGAGCGGACTAATCAACTGTCTAGTGAGTAACGGCTCTCTTTAATTTTTTAGCCTGTTTAACCCAAGCTTTGACCTGATTGATTCCGGGCAGCTGCCTGACTAACTTTTTCCTGCCCTTGGAGTTTGTCTCAGCCATCTTGGCATGCAGATTCTCAGGAACCCTTTTCCCGAGCTCAACGACTGTGTCCACGCCGCTTGCTTCCAGTAAATCCGCGTACTCTTCGCCAACCCCTTTTATCCTGAAAAGGTCCACATGGTTTACCCACTCCAATATTAACTTGGCTGTGATTCCGGATTCCTTGGCGATATTGTTTCTGCCCTTTCTGGTAGCGCCTGCCTTAAGAAGCGCTTCTGTTGTTGAGATGCCCATCTTTTGCAGCAGCTTCTGATACTTCTTGCCGATCCCTTCTACTTTCGTTAAACTTGCCATTTCATTTCCTCCCATAGTGTGTTTTAACCCATGTTAGAACATTTATCCCCTAATGTAAATATAAATATTCTATCTATGTGTGACATAGATGAACGAATATAAGTAATTTATGTCCTCTTCAGAGCCAAAATTATTAACCTTGTTACGAGGTTTTGCCTTACCCCTTCTTGGCATGCTCTGCCCCTCTACGGATTAGGCAAGTTGGCTTCGGAGAGTCTTATCTCGCTTATCAAAATAGGTAAGTCAAGTGTGAAAGTATGGGTGGGCATTATAAAGTTCTCACAGATTGCGGTTTTCGCGCTTTTTGCAAATTTGCCGGGCACAGTTTCATTCGCTCAACTGGACAATCGCTTAATGTACTTGCTGCTTTTTGTTACAGCTTCCATAATATACGAATTATAACACCTTCTTGCGGTGTATAAGAAAGCGCTTAAGATCGGCTATTGCGGATCCCGGCTTTCCACGCCTTCCTTTTCAAAAGATTTGTACACTTCAGTGTTTATTTCCTTTGCAGCTTTACCTTTTTCCTCGTGTTTTGATTCCAACGATTCCACTTCCACCTCGTCGTATACAACCCAGCCGAGGTCGGTTATTTCACTTTTAGCCCTGTCGGAGACGGTACCTACGAACCAAAACTCCCTTTGCTCGGCTTCTATGTCGGACAGGACGTCATTATGGAAATTTGCCACTTCGGCTACCTGCTCCGACCAGCACACATAATCGACCGGTAGAATCGTAATAATTCTATTGTCGGCTGTGAGGCCGGATGTAATGTCCGAATGGTTTATTATTTTCTCAAAAGGAGACTGATTATTATGGAACCATGCCAATAATAATACTATATTAGTATAGAATTGGGCTTCCGGGATAGTCGAGGCGACCACGGCGTCTTCTATTATTTCTTCTCTGTTCGAGGCCCCGCTCATTTCCTGAAGCGAAAAAACGATTGCAGTTTGAAATGAGGGGCTGTAGTAGGGAGAATTCAGAAAAGTTTCCGCAAGCTCTTCCTGAACGCCCATTTTCAGGAGGCTCTTTTTATTAAAGTCCCTGAGCTCTCTCGGGTCTTTATCCCATACGTAGTGATTTACGTCTTTTACATAGCCCATTCCCGGAACGGAAGGTATGTCGACATATCCGAAACCGAGCCTTCCGACTCTCTCGTATTTAGCGACTCTTTTAAGCTCGGCCGCGAGCACAGGGTTCGAGGTATAGGGATCGACGCCGAGCTTTTTAGCTATTCGTCTCTCGCCGCCACTCACGCCCAGATACCAATCGAGCAGATAGCCGACGTCACCTGTAATGCCTGAATACGCATCTCCGTTTTCATCCTTGGAGCCTGTGATAGTACCCCCGACATGCTGAGTGGTTTGAGCGGTAATTTTTAGGGTTTTTTCGCCTGTGTAATATATTTTCTTAAAGAAAGTAACGACCCCTCCCGGTATCCCTACAGCAGTGCCGACAGGGTTTGTCGCAACATTAATTGCAGAAGTGAAGGGGTTTATTATAGAGGCGACGGCCCCCGACGCCATAGCGCCGGCCCCGGAAATCTCCTGAAGTTTCGCTATGGCTTGTATTTCGTTGACGCGAGTCTTAAGAATATTTGTGTTGTAGGCATAAAATTCACCGAATTCACTCTCTATCTTATACGAATTCCAGACACAGTCGTTTTGCACTTCCTCCTTAACCTCGTGATGATCACTTTTTAATAGATCCGGATCCAGAATGTCACTTGCGTTTAATACAGGAAACTCCTCATAAATTACAGTTTCGGAGTCTTCGCCCCGTGTCTTTTGCTCTTCATTTATTCCTTGCTCTTCTCTTACTCTCTTTTTGCCAAGCTTATATTTCGTATTCTCGGCTCCGGAGGAAATCTCTTCTTCCACGCTCTTCTTAGGGGTGCACGCATAGCCCGCGGCAACGAGTATTATGAGGATGAGAATAAATGATTTGGTGGTAAAGCCTCGGGCGGATTTCTCTTCTCTCAAGCTAAGTAAAACGAAATAAACTGTTTTAGTTAAGGATAACATTCCCTCGGCCCCTAGAACCTAAACCCGACTCCTACCTGCGGTCCGGTGTTCCATATTTTATAAACAAACTTGTTATTACCGCTTCCGTCTTCATAATCTATATACAATACCCTATATCCCACATAAGGTGTAACTCCCCACCAAGGCAGCTGGTATCCGACATTAGCTGCAAAGTTCCAATCTATGTCTGAGGAGAACCCAAGGCCGAATCCGCCGATATCGGACTTAACACTAAGAAACAGATTTTCCGTAAAATCAAATATAAACCTAGAGCCGACTATGAAATCAAACCATGTTTGACTCAGTTTTATCCTCTGTCCCCGAACGCCTACCGGAGTTTCGAGGGTAAGATCAAGCTTCGTGTTCAGGTTGACTAGCCTTCCTCCCCCGTAGAGGTCTATTGCAAGTGACGGCCAGGTTTTGAAATTGTTAGATTTTGTGCTGCCCCCGAGCGGCACCTCCGCGACTCTGTATCCGGCGGCCACGTCCATCAAAAACATGTTTACCTCAAGATCAGAGCGAAGAGAGCCAACTACGCGCGTATTGTTGTTGCTGGACGAGACTTTCATATAAATAGGATCAACAAAGAAAACCAATTTTTTCCACCAGAATTCAACGTGGCCCTGAACGCCGAAATCAAGGTTGTCCCATATATCCCCGAAGCCTACGTCAACATCCGCGACTAGATTCCCCTGACCGGTCTCGCCGTTCATTCCGACAAACCATAGGTATAGGGCGACGAAGGCCTGCCAGTCTTTATCCCCGTAGTATCCTCCCCCGCCGCTCAGCTTGGGTTTGTATTCCCCGGCCTCTGTGTTGTATTCTCCGCTGTGCGCTTGCGCAAATAAATCATCCGTAATTGCGGCGCTATCTGAAATTTCATACTCTCGGGCATTATTCAGCCTATCTTGAAGGAAAGTGCTGCCGGTTTGGTTCGTTTCTTCAGCAAGTACTGATAGAGGGTTTACAGTAGCTAATACGAAAAAGATCGGTAAAACCAGGGAGTGAATTTTTAAATAATTGGATTTTCTGTTAGCGGGCTCCATTTCTACATACCTCCAAACTACATATCTATTAATAATCTATTTCTTGGGGAATAGGAATTGAAGCTGAACCCTGAGCGACCACTCAGGCCCTAAGTCGGGTTTCTCTACGTTATAGAAAGCCTGGGTCTGAAAATTCAGCGGTTGCTTCCCTACTCTGAATACCTTTCCGCCTCCGCCACCGATAGGGATTGTCCATCTGTTGTCGTTATCCGCTTCCCAGTTCGCGGTGTTGATAGGGGCCGAGGTCAGGTACCAGCCTCCCTCAAAGTTATAGTTTATAAAGTATTGAAGCAGAAGCTGGTTTACGTCGGGTCTGTCGTTATCCCCTGCAAAAGACCAGATATTATTGGCCAGAACTCCAAGCACCCAGGGGCCGGGCATCGTGAGTAATACGACCGAAGGCCCGGCAGCCCATTTGTCTGTACCGAGCGTTTTGTCCGTTGCGGTCGGGAGTGATACGATAGGCCCGATTCCCCAAATCAGCTTCCCGGATTTGGCGGGTGATAGAAAAAGCGTCAAGTTTATATCACCCAGACCGAACTCTCCGCCGCTTCTTGAGGTTACGTCCGGCTGATAAATAACAGGCGCTATGGTGCGGGTAATCAAGTTCCAGTTTCTAGCCAGGTTAATGGGTATAACGGGCTGTATGTTGAGCACATTTTGCGTACGGTCGTGAGGCCCGAGATTGAAGTTGATATTGTTCTGAAAGGGGACGCTGATCAGATCGGATACAGGGTTCTGGGTCTGTTTTGCCAGATCTTCAGCTTCGTCGGCCCACAGATCATTAAACTGAGTTCAAAGAGGAAGTTCACCACCTGGGAGGATAATCTAGGTGGTTATGGGAAAGAAATACAATCA
>Ga0114931_10006934_pt1 | contig 13902 bp, 11 predicted proteins | sample 2SBtaG_FD_89579 | JGI IMG/M metagenome (GOLD analysis project Ga0114931, IMG submission 89579) | Deep subsurface microbial communities from Kolumbo volcano to uncover new lineages of life (NeLLi) - 2SBTROV14_V59a metaG | ecosystem: Environmental > Aquatic > Marine > Volcanic | place: Kolumbo...
ACAGTCAGTTTATTCATCCTCAAATCGGATTGAACGTACTAAAGAGGTGAGCGAAATTGATTTGGAACGTTGGTGCAAATGAGTTTCTTGAATAAGTTGGCAACGTCCCCTATAACTTTGCTACATTTAAACTCACCTCAGGATAGTTTAATCAACCACAAAATAGTATCTGAAAAACACTGTATACCTAGCATTTCAATACTTCTCGAACGACTTTTTATGCAATGTTAGGGTATATACGATCAGCCCTTTCAAGGTGAAAAAATGATCAATTTTTGTAACTACTCAGCCGTTTTGGTGCCAGCGGCCCTTGTAGGGCGGGTTAGCGATAGCGTAACCCGCCTTGGGTAGAAAACCGTTGCTCACGTATAGCGCCTCAGCAGGGCTGAATAGTTACTAATAAATAAATAAATACGCAAAAATTCCAAACGTCCCGGCAATCAACGAAAACTTAGGGTTGGACGGTTCCCAATTATTGTCATCGCCCATGACAGGCGTATTTTATAGCTTTACAAGCAGCTCAGCTAACGAGACGATGGTATTGGATTTAGGATCAGGGGCTCCCGATCGAACGATATGCGTGCCGATAATTCCTAATTTTCCAGGCCCAACTACGTCGCACGGGTAGCTGTCACCAACCATTACGGCATTATGTGGCAACACATCCAGCTTGTCCAATGCCAGTGCATAGATGGCGGTATCCGGTTTTTTAAGGCCGCAATCACAGGAAAAGATGGTCGCATCCATATAGCTCTCAAGCCCTTGAGTACATAACACCGCTTTATAAGGTGTTGCCAAATTGGATATGACAGCCGTCTTAATCCGCTTGCCATGCAGGTGTTCCATGACAGCCAAGGTATCGTCAAAAAGCGCCGCCCCGGATATATCATTCTGCAGTGCCTGCTCGAGTTCATCCAAATCAGGCTGCGGTGGCAGGCCCAGTAATTGAACATAATCGTCGAGTTTGGCGCAATCATGGGTTAGCGCGAGCCGTAGTGCGTCTCGCAACTGGTATGATTGGCTTCGGCGAGCCAATGTAACATACGGTTGTGTATTGCCCGGCAAATGCACTAAGGTGCCGTAAAGGTCAAAAATAACTGCCTCGATCATGTGTCCTGCTTTTTATTTTGCATCGGATTGGGTTACCCAAGTGGCGAATTTGACGCTTGCTGTTTAGCCGGTTCCGGGCGTGCCAAAACAAAAATCGTACCACGATTAAACCCGATTCGTTTCGACATGCTTTATGAATGGGTCAGGATATTTTGCCGGGGCTGCCCAGGCAGCCCCATCCTGTTCGGTGAGCCCGTCATGTCAATGGATAGGCCCACGGCGTTTGCTTGCGACTGTCATGATGGGGAGTGCGCTCAATGGTGGTAAGGCTTTAACCACCAATTGCCTTCCCGGTAATTGAGTGCATAGGGCATAGCCGGTTTGTCCCACTGTTTTTTTTTGAAGGCGATTTTATTATCATCTATCCAACGCGGTTCAATCGGACCCCATGACTGTGGCCGTATAAAATATTGCACCTGCCATGACGATTGCCGGGTATAAACACTTAGATTGTTGGGATTGTATTGGGATTCAAGGTCCACATCCGTGGTGACAAACCGGGTGTAGGATGCATTAAACAGCGGAAAACCGAATATTTCCCGCTCATATCCATAGCGTGTATCCACGATCCGATAACTGTTGCCTTCTTGGTATTGCACCCGGATCAACAATAATGCGGCCTTTGGGTAATAACGCACCGCAAAAAAATGATCCGCGCCGTTGTGGAAACACTTATTGTCACCATTTTGGGTATGCACCACCAACTCACCGGCTTTGCGTTCAAGCCAGCTTGACTGCGACTGCAATAGTTTTTTTTCCTCGACCGCCGCGCATTGCGCCGCGTTATCGATTCCTTGAGGACAGCTTAGAAACCATTCCCCGGCATAAACGGATGTTGCCGCCAAGCCGGCGGGTAACAAGCATAGGATTTGCCGGACAATCGATGGTCGGGTAAACAGGCTTACAGCAATGTGCACGGTAAACGATTATGGGGCCGACGGCTGGGTGAGATGGCTGCCGGCTTGCATGTACTTGGACTCAATAGGGGTATCCTTAAACAATTTGTGCAGGTTTTCATAGGCTATTTTGGCGCTGTCATTGTCACCGTTTTTTTCAAAACATTGAGCAACTATATAATAACCCACATCATCGGCACTGTACTTAAATTCGATACTCAATGTCTTAACATTGCTGAGCGTTGCAACACTGTTCTTTTTATGCAGGGTATTGCAAATTGTTTCCCGGGCATCCCGATAGGCCAGAATCATGCGCCTATTGGTGGCAATGGCATTTTTCAGCATCCAACCGGCATGTTCGGCTGCCCTGTCCAGCAACTGCAATGCCTTTTCGGGCTCCGCATAACGAAATGTCACCACGGCTAGATTGTTCAGGTACAGCGGTTTGGGATTTTTCTCTATCATGGACCGGTACAATGCCATGGCCTCTTGATAGTCCCGTTCGCTGGTTCGTTTGACCACCACGGTATAGTCTCCCCCCGAGCATGCACTGAGCAAACCGATGGCGATTATCAATGATCCGACTTTGGCATTCATGGCTTATATCCCTTATCAGCGAATGAACCAAGCCGGCTCATTCCGCAGCTTACCCACCGCAGCTTACCCAAGTCCAATTATCCGGCGGTTTTAGCCGCGTTGTCCAGCCACTGGCGGTTCCAGCCTGAATGCGTGACCCAGTCCTGCAGCTCATCGCCCGGTAACGGCCGGGAAATAAAATAGCCCTGGGCGGCATCACAGCCCAGCGATGCCAATAATTCGTAGGTACTCTTGCTTTCCACACCTTCCGCCACCACCTGCAGTCCCAGCTTATGGGCCAGATCGATGGTTGAGCGAACAATAATGACACTGTCCTCGTGGGAGGTCATACCTGAGATAAATGACTTGTCGATTTTCAGCTCATCCACAGGCAGCTGTTTCAGGTACGACAATGACGAGTAGCCAATGCCGAAATCGTCGATGGACAATCGCACACCGATGTTGTTCAAGCGATTCAGGATATAGGTCGCCCGGGCCGGATCACTCATGATAGAGGTTTCAGTGATTTCCAGCTTCACCCGCAACGGTGTGTTCTGGTAGGCTTCCAACTGGTTTTGCAGGTTTTCGATAAAACCGGCGTCCTGCAGGCTGCGTACGGATAAATTGACCGCGATACCCACTTCCCAATCCTTGTCACGCCAGGTTTGCCATTGCAACAAGGCCGTGCGAAGCACCCACAAGGTTAACGGTTTAATCAATCCGGTCTGCTCGGCCAAGGGTATAAATTCTTCCGGCAGCAACAGCCCATGCTTGGAATGGTTCCAACGCAGGAGGGCTTCCACCCCGTAGATTTGGTTGGATTTCAGATCCACTTTAGGCTGATAGTGAAGCAGCAATTCTTGGTTATCAATGGCGTCACGCAGATCCGATACCTGCACCCAGTTTTGGTGTTTGTAGAGAACCTGTTTGGGATCGTATACCGTGTAATCGTCACCGGCCCGTTTCGCACTGTACATGGCGGTGTCGGCCCGCTGCATCATGGTCATGGTGTCTTCACCGTGCTGGGGAAACAGTGCGATACCGATACTGGCGCCCAGTAAAATTTCCTGACTGTGTAGTACCAGGGGTTCATCCAGCGACCCGATGATGCGTTTCGCCATATTAACGGCGAAATCACTATTGGTGCCCGGTAGCAGCACGGCAAACTCATCGCCACCCAGGCGGGCAACGGTATCGGATTCCCGCAAGGTATGAATCAAACGGTGGGCCATTTCCTGAAGCACCAAATCGCCGAAGTGGTGGCCCAGGCGATCGTTGATATCCTTGAAACCGTTGAGGTCAATTAACATGACAGCGAATTGTCTTTTTTCCCGCGAACCCATCAGTACGCTTTGTTCCAAACGGTCGTAAAACAGGGATCGATTGGGTAAATCGGTCAAGCCGTCGTGCAGCGCCTGGTGGCGCAAGGCAGCGGTTTGGGCTCGCCGGCTGGTGATATCCCGGGCAACACCGATAAAATACTGGGTATCGCCTACCTGCATCTGGCTGACACCCAGATCCATGGGGAACAAGGTGCCGTCTTTTCGGATACCACTGACTTCCCTCACCGATCCGATGATTTGGCTATCACCGGTATTGAGATATTTCTGAATATACCCGTCATGGGCACTGCGATGGGGTTCGGGCACAAGCTTCTTTACATTTTCACCGATCAATTCCGATGCCTGATAACCAAACAGATTTTCAGCGGCTGGATTAACCGATTCGATGATACCGTTCTCATCGATCATAACGATGCCGTCCACCACATTGTCCATGACCGCCCGGATTCGGGCTTCACCGGCTTTTAGCGCCACTTGCATTTGATTGAAGATACGGGCCACTTGACCCAGTTCGTCATCGCGAACGACCGGCAGATTGGCTTCCCTGTCACCGTCGGCAACCCGGGAAATGGCATTGCGTAAACTGCCTAGCGGCTGCAGCACATTGGATCGCAGTATCCACAACAAAGCGCTGGCCAGGATCATCACCACCAAAACCAGCATTACCCATAAGGCCGTACGCATACTTGCGATTCGATTTTTAGTCGGCTCGGTATCCAGGGATAATCGCAGTACGCCGCGCAGACTGCCGTGATCGTATCCGTGACAAGCCAAGCATGCGGTGTCACCGGGAATAGGTAGCATAAGCGTAAGGCTGGTGTCGGCGTGAAAACTGAAACTCACTTCACCGGATAAGGCTTTTCGAAAGTGTTCTTTCTCGGGTACTGCATGTTGAGGTATCGGCGAGGGTTCACGATGAAAACGAATTTCACCAAGAAAACGGTTAACCCGGTTGACGGTGTTTAAATCCCTGAATGCCGGCTTCCCGTTCCGGCGCAATACATCGATATTGATAATACCGGCGGTGCCTTTCATTCGATCGAGCCATTCACGGGCCAGCGTACCGCTGCCATTGAGCATCAGGGTCTGCAAACTCGCCATCATGGTTCTGGCATGAATTTCCGCCTGCTCAAGTTCCTGTTGCTGGATGGCCTTGCGCAGTTGGTGCTCCACGGATGTACCGACCAGCACCATTAAGACAAACAGCACCGCGGCGCTGATGACCGCAAGCCGAATTCCTAAGCTTTTGACCCGGATGGTTTTTGACACTTTATTGTCCATCCTGTACCACTGGAAAAATCAACACCATCATATCACCGTTACCTACAATGACCTTCAAACCTGGGGCGCTGGTCATAGCAACCCAGCCGATGAGCTCGTGAATTGCAATGTCCGGGATAGATTGAAAAATGCAACTCGTTGGTTTATGGTATTTTATTGGAAACAGGCCGGTAATACCGGCTCTAATGAAACTGCCGATTATAACCTATAATTTGGTCTGTATGAGAACTAACTAGCACAATTTTATCAAGGTTACTTGCTCAAGTCTAACCGTGCAACACCACCAAAGCTTCCCGCCCAAAGATAGCCCTGTTCATCGGTGGTTAGCGAAAACACATTGTCGGCGAACAGACCTTGTTGCCGCCGGTATACCACGAATTTTTCATTTTCCAAGCGCGCCAGGCCATGACTGGTACCTATCCAAAAGCGTTTTTGCGGATCTTCATACAGGGTAAATACATGGTTGGACGGCAACCCGTCGGCGCTGGTGTAATTTCGCCAGGTTTTGCCGTCAAAATGGGCAAGCCCACCTCCCCAGGTACCCGCCCAAACCGTGTCGTCCGAGGTCAGAAGTGCCACCACGTAATTGGGATTGTAGGCGGTTTTGACCCGTGAAAATCCTTGTTCAGTCTTTTGCCTGGCGTGATGCTTGGAAACCTTGGCCGGATCGGAGCTGAATTTCAGATCATTCTTAACCTGTTCGTAGTCGGCGCCCAGGCCGTGCTCATGCTGCCAGTTCTGCCATTTGCCATCAAAATACCGCGCCACGCCGTTTTCCGTGGCGAACCACAACGCTCCCCGGCTATCGGCTTCCACTCCGTATACCCAATCGTTAGGCAATCCGCCATCGGTGTTTTTCTTGTTATATGTTTGCCAGCTGTCAGCCGCATCCATATCACCTCCGGGAATCAAATTAACCCCGGACCAGGTAGCAATCCATAAATCACCATTGGGCATCACTTTGGTGTCGTAAACAAACTGGTCGGCCAATCCCTGTGGAATATTGTAATTACGCCATTGCTCGGTCTCCGGCTGAAAAACGGACAATCCTCCGCCGTAGGTACCCACCATCAAACGGTCCCCGAGCTTTCGTAGATGGAATACGCCGTTGGACAATAAGCTCTTATTTTTGACGTCAAAAAGCCTGAAGTCATCGCTTTTTATGTCATAACGAATCACACCCCCGGATGTGCCCACCCACAACACATCGCCATCGGCAAGAATGGATTTAACATTGCGATTGCCGACGCGGAAATGGCTGAATGGCTTGATGACCGGAGCGCCGGCGGGATGAGCCGGCACTGCATGGGCGGCTGTTTGCAGGGGCACGGATGCTTGCCTCGCGGTGTTCTTTGAAGCCGCCGCCGTGCTGGCAGTCGTAGCGGCTTTTTCACCTTGCTGGACCCCTAGGAAGTACACACTGGGCAACAAAGCGATCACCACGAATACGACCACCAACCATAAAGGCACGGATTTACTCAACTCACTTCTCCTTCTTCAGGCCAATATGCCCCAAACGCATCACGGCGCCGCGTAAGCCCAAATAGACTTCATCGTCCACCGCCGCAATACTGTAAACATGGTTGTCGGGCAGGCCTTGGGGCCGTCCCAGGTTAAACCATCGACCACTGTCAAAAACACTGACGCCGCCGCTACTACCCGCCCATATCCGACCGCTGTCGTCCTGCGTCAGACAGTACACGATATCGCCACCCAAGCCATCGGCCTGGGTGTAGTTGCGCCAACTTTTGCCGTTAAAAACCGCGACCCCGCCACCCCAGGTTCCCGCCCAAACACGATTTTCACGGTCCACAATCACACCGAACACATAGTTGGGGTTATAGGTTGAGCCGGTATCGCTACTGATATGTAAGTTATGACGGCTCCGTGTGCCCAAGCCTGTATTTTTGCTGGGTGGTAAGCCTGCCAAATTTGGCGCTCCCAGGCCGTCTTTATGGGTCCATACCCGCCACTGCTTGCCGTCAAAGCTGTTGATACCGCCTTCGGTACCAATCCATAAGGTTCCGCTTTGATCCATTGCCAATCCGTAAACCCACTCGTTGACCAATTCTTTGCGATAGGTCTTAAATTGTCCGGTGGCAAGGTCCAAACGGCTTAAACCCGCCCAGGTACCCACCCAAAGCGTGTCGCCTTTTTGGGAAAAACTGTACACCCAATAGTCGGCCAGGCCGTGCATGGGAAAATAGGTTTTAGGCGCGCCGCCAGACCCAGCCAGTCGGGTCATGCCACCGCCGTTTGTTCCCAGCCATACACCATCGCCACTGTCGTGGATAGCAAATATATATTCATTGGCCAAGCCGTTACTACGGGTATAGGTTTGCTTTACCTCAAAATACTGGCGGTCGATTTCCAGCGCGCCGACCGAGGTACCCACCCACAGTCGATTACCCGTGGCGGCCAACGCCCGAACGTATACCTGGTTGCCGACGCTAAAGCGGTCAAGAATCTGATACGGAAAACTGCCTTGTGGAGGTTGTTGTTGCTGTTGTCGTTGCTCGTTTCCGCTTTGCTGACAGCCGGCGCCAGCGCTTATCAAAAGCACCAGCCAGACTATCCGCGTCATTTAGCGCATGGTCCGCAGATAGGTTATTACATCGTCAATATCGGTCGTTTTGATCACGCCCAGGAATGCCGGCATCATACGGTTGCCAGCCTTGATTTTTTGCGCCAGCACTCTATCCGGTTTCGCCAGGGATTGACCAATACTGAAATCAGGTAAACCGGGCAGGGTGGGTCGACCGGTTGGTCCGTGACAGCTCACACAGTGCCGTTTATAGATTTTCGCGCCATTGGCCGGATCACCGGCATGGGCCGTGGCGGCCAAACACGTAAGGCCTATGGCCATGATTATTTTTTTCATCTACTTTCTATCCTTTACCGCATCCCCTCTCAACAACACATTTTAGCGCTTTTGTGACCATAGCGGCTAGCCCGCTTATCAAGCCATTGAATTAACTCGGTAAATCCGCTAAACCGCGAGCCAAATCCGGATACCGAAAGTCAATACCCAGCTCGTTCACCAGTTTGGTGTTGTCCAGCCGGCGGGATTCCCGTAAATAGGACAACAGCGCAGGGGTCAATTGTTGTTCTGCCTCAGGCCAAGCCAGTTGCGGTGGCCGCGGCAAACCCAAAACGTCCGCCACCGCATTGAAATAGGCGGTCATGGTACTCGGATGACCATCGGATACATTGTAAATACTGCCGGCTTTTCCTCGCAGGGCCGCAGCGTCACAGACCTGCACCAGATCCGCCTCATGGATACGATTTACAAACGGTGACTGTTGTTGGGCAAGTACGGGAAGCCCATCGCGCAGCCGTTGCTCAGGCAACCTGCCGGGTCCGTATATACCACCCACCCGTAGAATGACAAACTCTCTGCCCGGACCCGCCCACTGACGCACGGCCTGCTCGGCGTGGTAACGGCGCTTTCCACGATTGGATTCAGGGTTGGGGGGACGGGTTTCGTCAACCCATTGCCCCTGGCAGTTGCCGTATACCGCTGTGGTGCTTAAATAAACAAGCCGGCAGTGGCTTTGCTGATGACGCAAAGCTGCCAGGAAATGTCGCATCCGTGGGTCGTCGTCGCCGTGGGCCTGCGGCGGCACAAAGTAGTGGTAGTGGCTGAATTGCCAGGGAAAGGCGCTTAGACTGTCAGCGCTGTCCAGATCCGCCGCGAAGGCCTGGATGCCCTTTTGATCCAACGCCTTCACACTTTCGGCCCTTTGTACCAGTGCGCTGACGGCAATGCCCCGTTGGCGGTACCATTCGGCCAGGCGAGTACCCACGGAGCCGCAACCGATGATAGCTATCGATGGTTTATGCATGCCGGAAATATAGCAGATATTTAAAGGTCACAAAAAAATCGCCCCACTACCTGGTGGCAAGGGGCGTCACAACGGCTCAGGCAAAAACGGTTAAACGATTTTTTTGAGATTTAGTTTTCTAAGCGCGGTGTTACGGACCATTTCATCCGGATCGGTTTTCGCCACGCTGGCCAGCAAGGCTTTGCTGGTAATCTTTTCCACCGCCGCCAGCCGAACGATGGCGCGGGTATCATTGATAGCCACTTCGCTTAAAACCGATTGATCATCCAAGCCGCGAACCGCGGCCGCCCGTAACCAGGGATTTTCCACATCGTTGACCAGCATATTCAAGACGGATTGGGTTTGCTGTTCGATGGGGGATTTCTCGGTTTTTTGCTTGGCTGGATCCGCTTTGCTCTTACGCTCAAGCGCTTGTTTGTAATCGATGACCGAAGAACCGGATTGTCCACCCTCGCCGGTGACCGTGGCCGTGGCTTTACGCGGCACCTGGGCATGAACCACGGTGCCTGTCAGCGCCTGCTGGGATTTTTGTAACTGGTCCACGTCGGTAAACAATAGGTTGTTTTCACTACCCAAAAGCTGTTTGACCTTCTCCAACAACATATTAAATTTGCGTTTTCCTTTCGCTCGAAGTGTTCCGATAATTTTCGTAAATTCGTCCTGCCAGCGGGGTTCCGGTTGCATTAAGGGGTCGCGTACCGCCCGCATGGGTTGGCTCGGCGTCATGGCCTCAACCGGCTCCGCCTGCAGGCGCAATTCCTGCGATTGGGTGAGTTCCTGAGATTTGGTCAAGGTGACAAAACTCGACGGTGGTGTCACGACTTGCTGATCTTGCGGTTTCCTGGCTGAATCAACCAGGTTCAACATGGCGTTGAAAACTTCGCGACACTTTCCGCAACGCACCATGCCTTGTGCGATGCTCAATTGCAAGGCCTTAATGCGGAATCGCGTGTGACAGTGTTCACATTTAGTATACATATCTCCAGCCCGTCATCTATTGGGTTAATCAACTTCATAATTAATTTTTATATATAAATGCCTGTGAGAAATAATCATCACGGCCCCTATATATCGCGCTTTCTACGCAAAACTGTCAAGTGACATATATCACAATCAGGACAATTGGGAATTTTCTACCACGGCGAAACCGATTTAAACAAATGGCAAAATGTAACCGAAAACACGGCCAAAACCTTGTGGATTATAACAAATAGTCAGGAGTTGTCCCGATAGAGCTTGCTTGTATTGAGTATAAACAACAACAACAACGAATGCGATGGCATGAGTTACGATGATAACGAATGGACAGGATAAATGGTTCCATCTGCCTTGCAACAATTTAATCCTTCAATCTAATTTACGTAGAAAGCTCGGCTCGACCCGCTTACGAATTGATCCTTTGCCAGGAGTTTTCATTGCGCGCCACTTGATGTTTTGCCCACGCCGCGAATTGCTCCCTACTGCATGATCCACTGCCGCGTCTGTTTACACCCGCCACGATTTTATAAATCACGGTATCCTGCAGTCGTTTTTTGTCGAAATAGTCATCCACAATCATGCGTACTTCCCAGTCACTACCGAAACAACCGTTGCTGTAACATCGCCCGTTTTGGATGTGTTCCACGGGCATGCGAAGCATGCTGGTATGCTGGCGTGCCAACGCAAATAAATGTATTAAATCCTGCTCGGATAAATCCAGGTAACTGTTCCACTGGCGTAACGCGTATTCCAGATCTTCATGATTGACACCGGCTATCTGTTCATCGGACCGTTGCCGTTCAGGCTCGTAACGCCAAGACGATGGATAACGACGCCATGCGAACATGCTGTTAAAAAGCACGGCCACCATAAAAATTATCATCGCGTTAAGAAACACCGGAGCAATAACATACATATAATGCAATTTGGTATAGGCCGGTCCACCGATCACCGCGACCAACGCGGTGGCGCCGCCCGGTGGATGGATACTGCGCGTGTAGTACATTATCAACACCGCACCGCAGACCGCCACAGCAGCCGCGGTAACAGGCTCCGCAATGAGCATAGCGCTGGTGACCCCGACCGCTGCGGAGAAGGTATTACCGGCCAGTAACGGCCACGGTTGCGACAAGATACCGCCCGGCACGGCAAACAATAAAACCGCCGACGCCCCCATTGACACCACGATAAAGGTCGCCGATTCACCCAGCAGGGCACGGCTTAACAACAGTATGACGAAAATGCTGATACCGGCCCCCAAGCCTGAAATCAGTTTTTCCACATGCCCGGTTCGCCGGTCATCGACACCTAAAAACCGCCGCCATGCGGTGATTAGCCTGGAAAAAATTTCACGAAATCGCTGTACCATCTGTTTCCTTGACCGCAACGTGGATCACGGTCGTACCGATCGGCTGTGTTTTGGATGTTGCCATTTTAACCGAGCGAAAAGTAAACTGACAATCGCGAGGTTTTAGCGCGCTGTGAAAGAAGGCCTGCGTAAGCTATACTGATACCTGCCGCCCGGTCGCGGCATCAGCAATTCTCTAGTGAAGGATAAGCATGAGTAAAACAATTACCGTTCAACCCAGTGGACATCAATTTACCGTGGAAGATGATGAACCCATACTGGAAGGAGCGTTGCGCAGCGGATTGGCTTTTCCATACAGTTGCCGCGATGGCGCCTGCGGTACATGTAAAAATAAATTGTTGCAAGGCCGTGTTCACTACCCCGATGGTACGCTTCCACCGGCCTTAACTGAACAAGAACATCAAAAAGGCCTGCAGTTGTTTTGCCAGGCCCGCGCGCTTAGCGACTGCACGATTGAAGTGGAAGAAATATCCGCCATGGAAGATATCCCGGTTAAAACCCTGCCGTGCCGTGTCGCCAAACTGGAGAAACTCACCCACGATGTCATGGGCGTTTTTCTAACCTTACCGAAAAACGAACACTTACGCTTTTTGGCCGGTCAATACATCGATATTATCATGCGCGACGGCAGGCGGCGAAGTTTCTCCATCGCCAACGCTCCGCACGATGATGAAATGCTTGAGCTGCATATTCGTCATGTGCAAGGCGGCGCTTTTTCCGATTTCGTATTTGAAGGTTTGCAGGAAAAAGCCATCTTACGCTTTAAAGGTCCATTGGGTTCATTTTTCCTGCGTGAAGATTCCGATAAGCCGGTAATTTTTATGGCAGGCGGCACCGGATTTGCGCCGGTCAAGGGTATTATTGATCACGCCATCCATATCGGCATGCGTCGCACCATGCATTTGTATTGGGGGGTTCGTTCAAAGCGGGATTTGTATATGCCGCAGGTCGTACAACAATGGCAGCAGGACGGGCATATCGATAAATTCATACCGGTGCTATCCGAACCGCAACCGGAAGATGAATGGCAAGGCCGAACCGGCTATGTCACCGAATCCATTGCCGAGGATTTTAAGGATCTTTCGGATTTTGAAATTTACGCCGGCGGTCCGCCGCAAATGATTTTATCCGGCAGAGCGTTGTTTTATCCGCTGGGCCTGTCGGAAAAACGTTACTACTATGATTCGTTTGAGTACGCTAAAGAATAACGCCTAGCCGCCCATCACCAATCCTGCCGGATAGCCGATACGCTATCCGGCAGGATTTTGATCGAACAGACCCTATACCGACCCTATACCCTATTCATAGTGATAAATCAATCCGGCGGCGGGCAAGAGTCCACCGATGGCCACTCCCAAACCGCCGACACTTTGCGAGACCGTACTGCCGAATGCCGCATCGGCGCTTGGCTCTGGCGCCTTTAAAAACGACGACAACCGGTAGTCGACACATCGATTACTGTCATCCGTGGTACACGTAAAAACATAGACGGCACCCGCATCGGCGGCACATCCGGGTATGTCCATACCGTTACAGATATTGTCCTGCAGCGCGCCCATACCGCCGTCTTCACCCGGCGCACCCACGGTCAATATATCACCGGCACCCTTAAAACCTATATCCGTACCAAAACGGTCATTATCGCCGGCATTGCCCGCGGTCACGGATGTGACAGGTGTGCATGTCACGGTTTCAGCAACCAGGGCACACCGGTATACCACAACCTGGCCGGCCGCGCTCAAACCGCTGTGGTTTGACTGTGGCGCCGCCACCGCCAGCAGGGAACCGTCCGCGGATAATGCCAGGCGGGAGCCGAAATCGGCGTTCTCACCCAGGCTCAGTTCCTGGGGAACACCCCAATCATCACAATGGCCGTCGGTGAGTGAACGGCATATATAAACATAAACCGGATTGTCCCCCTGCTGATCGGCACTGACCGCCAACACGCTACCGGTTTTGTTCAGGGCCACCCGGTAACCGTATAAATCACCGCTTGCCACCACCGGCGCCCGAAGTTCCACCGCCTTTGACCAGGCATCGCATTTGCCCAAGGTATTGGGTGTGCAGTTGAAAACAAACACGGCACCGGCATCGGGCACGCAATTGTTAGCTCCGCAGCCGTTATCGACAGGCGCAAAGAAATAGTCATCTTTCTCGGCGGATACCGCCAGCACACGACCGTTGCCGCTTAGCGCCAAAGCTTGGCCAAAGTGGGCACCCTCGGCGGGCCTGGGGGCTTTAAAATAAAACGGTGCCCGCCATGTTTGGCACGAGCCGGTATTGGGTGCCTGGTCACAATCGTGAACGTAAACGGCACCGGCGTCGATCTGGCAGTCTGTGGTATTACCCAGCGGTGGAATATCGCTGCACTTGTTAAAACGATTCGGGTTTCCACCGTCTTCAAGCGGCGCCGCCACGGCAACCGTGCGGGTATCATCAGCAATGGCTAACGCGGAGCCATAAGCATCATTGGGGGACGGATTAATGGCCGGCAAGGGGTCCGG
>Ga0114931_10006935_pt1 | contig 13902 bp, 11 predicted proteins | sample 2SBtaG_FD_89579 | JGI IMG/M metagenome (GOLD analysis project Ga0114931, IMG submission 89579) | Deep subsurface microbial communities from Kolumbo volcano to uncover new lineages of life (NeLLi) - 2SBTROV14_V59a metaG | ecosystem: Environmental > Aquatic > Marine > Volcanic | place: Kolumbo...
ACAGTCAGAGTAGTAAACTTCTCTGGCGGTGGTGGTTATTGGTATGGTGTAGATATCATTTCACGCAAATTCGAAGAGGCGAATGTACTACTCGTTGCTTCAGCAGGAAATGAAGGTCCTGGATCCAACACAATCGGTTGTCCGTCTTGTGCAATACCATCCCTTTCTGTTGGTGCGACAGTTCGTGATACACATAACTCAATCACATCATTCTCTTCAAGAGGTCCTGGAGCTTTCCCAGCCATGAAACCAGATGTCGTTGCGCCTGGTCAGGATGTATACACCACAGGTAAGGGTAACGTCTATGAAAGAGTTTCAGGCACTTCATTCTCCTCACCTTTAACTGTCGGTGCAATCGCTACACTAATGTCTGCACTTAATGCAAATGGAATTAAGTACAATATCGGTTCCCTCAAAGCAGCAGTTCTACAAGGTGCATTTGATGAATCTAAAAGTAATGGAGATTATACCTATGGTGCCGGTATTGTAAACATCTCACGAAGCTTCGACTACCTTATGGCTCACAAAGGTACTTCTAGTTTTGGAAATGCTGCTATTCTAACACCTAAGTCCAGCGCAATCTTCAATTACCAGACATTATCAGGCTTCACAACTTCTTTGGAAGGTTTCACTCTTGTCTCATCCAATATGTCTGATGTAACGCTTACAATTACAGGAGACTTAGCATCCCGACTTACACTTGATCCTAGCTCTTGGAATACAAGTAGGTACTCATTGGGATTAAAATTCAACCTTGATACCACTGGATTAACCAAAGGTGTCTACACTTCAACCATAAGTGCCACATTGGGAGACATAAACACAACTGCCACCATCAGTGTCAATATCTTGGGTGAGGCACTTGGAAAGGTTGCAATGGATCTTAGACACACTGATTGGGACGATGCTGGTCAGGATATGATTGGAGGATCCAATACAGGAGAAATGGCCAAAATATTTGTTTCCAAGGGTTATTGGGTGGAAGAAATTACATCTGAAATTACTTCTACCCTCCTAACTAATTATGATATTCTCTGGATGCCCGATCCATTTAATCGGGTTAGTTATGTTGGAGAGCCTCTTCTCGCATCTGAGAAGACTGCCATAATCAACTTTGTTGATGGCGGAGGTTCAGTTCTAATAGACTTTAACGGACCTTTCCTTAATAGTGGGACTCCAGGAGGAGCAGATGTTGCAAAGATTGATGACCTTACCTCTACCTGGGGAATTCATCCATATAGTGATGAATCTCTTGGAAGTATTAATTCTATAGCTATAGGTGTTCATAATGTATCTTCACTAACATATGGTGCAAATACAGTTACTCAGGCAGGAAATTGGATATCATTTGACCAGTCCGTTGCAAACGGCAAAAATGCGCATCTTGAAGCCATCACAGGTGATAGTAGTAAATCAAACTTAGTAGCATATGATCAAAGAGGAGGAGGACGAGTTATCGTCACTAGTACCAACTTCTGGATGGATAACTTTGGTGCCATTGGCAACTATAAGTCAGATGGAGATCAGGCCATTGCACAAAACACTCCAGTTTGGCTAGGTCAGACAGATAAACTCTCGAAGATCTCTGAAAGTCTCGATAAAGGACTGTTTACAATGAAAGTCAAGGCTCTTGAAATGCCTACTGCGAAGAGATTGAAGAATCAATTTTTAAATCAAAGTTTGCTTCCAGTTTCTGACAATGGTGATGGGACGTATACAATCACATATCAGGCAAATATTGATGGAATCCATTCAATTCAGGTCAACAATTCTAAGGAATATGTCAGAACAGATCTAATTTTAGATTTAACTGGGCCAATGATTGTTCCTGATCTCGCGAATAATACTGTTTTCTTCGGTAATGAGTCCGTAGGAGATTCTTTTGTGAAATTTGATATTATTGATACACTATATGATGTCCAATTCTCAGATCTTACAGTTTATCACAATGGACAACGTCTCGATCCCGTTATGTTTAGAACATTCTTTATTAACCATGTATTAAAGGTTAGAATGCCATTAACAACTCTAGAGCACAATGTTCCACATATTTTGCGAATTCATGCAAAAGACAACAGTAACCATACTTCAATATACAGTTGGTGGTTCTGGATAGGAAAAATTGTCCTTCCCCCACCTCCAAGTTATGTCACTCCAACACCGACTGTAACTTCGACTACTACTACGTCAACTTCAACGACAACAACACTTTCAACACAGACGACAACAATTTCAAGTACTGAAACAAGTTCTTCACAAAAGGCTTCGAGCACAGCACCCACTCCGTATCCAGTTGTGGGGCTTTTCAGTTCGTTTATCGCGTTGTTGATTTGGAGAAAACGTAAGCGAAATAGATTCTAAGTACTGGTGAATATTTTTATACGATTGTTCAATTTAGTTTATTCGTGAACATTAGTGAGTACATATCCAATTCAAAAAATGATTTAGAGAATCTACTCTCCCATTGTTCCTCTATACTTCTAGTTAAAGAAGGAGAGCTGATTATGCAATATGATCTGCAAGACCCTTTCAAAATGCTAAATATTGAAGGAGTTGTGAGCATAATGCATACAATAAATTTATTCAGTGAAAAACAAGTGTACAATACGCTTCGTCAGATTGAATTGCAGAAAATACGCATCCTCTTTTCAAACATCAATGATTACACCTTTGGTCTTTTATTAGAAAAGGGTAAGGAAGACTTGAATTTTGACAATTCAACATTCAGATTATTTAATATTCTTTATTCGATATTACGAGGGATTTTCAGTATGTCTAAGCCAAGTACAGACCTCGAAGTTGCTGCTTCGATTATTGCTGTAGATCTCTACCTGAAGAGAGAGATGGGGATCATAAGTTACACTTCATTTAAGACATCATCACTACTCTCAACTGTTGAGAAGATAATTAGTAGATTACCAACTATTAATTACAATGAGCTGAAGGAATTTGATATTGACGAGACCATGTCATCTATCAATCTGGAGCTCTTTTTGGAGGAATTACACTTTGAGATCCCTGAAATTGTAGGAGCGGGGATATATGCAATTGACGAAACTTTCAATATCCAATTTTCACGCTGGGGACAAATTTCTGAGAAGCATCAGAAGAGAATCATGGAGACTTACTTGGAGAATGCAAAAGATTTCATCAATCTGAGTAATGAGCTGGACAAACGATTAATATTTGAGATTGAAGAAAATCTCCTCTTCTTCCATACAATTTCTAATACTTCGGGTATCTTTATGCTAGTTAAGAACTCAGTTGATCAAGAGAGGGTTTACAAGATAATTGCCACCTTTACGAGTGTCCTACTTGAGATCTTCCCTGATAAAGTGCTGGTAAGATAGGGGGTGGGATCTAGCACGTAGCCAGATCCCCTAGGTGGTCGGTGGAAATAGTGACCTACTTCCAAATAATCTATGACTTTCAACAATATAAGGGGAAGGAGGGAGAATTTCAAGTGATCAGGTAGTAATCTAGCAGATAGAACTCAAGAGGAATGATTAGAAGTGCCAACATTGTAAGAACAAGGGTCGTATTACTTGTAAGATTTGTGTCTAGATGAAATCTTTCTGCATAAATCCCATTGTGTACCGCTGGAGGAGCCATTGTCTGAATGATCATCGCTACCAAGATGACGGATGGAACTTCGAAAGGAAAGAGTAGAGCCAAGAGGATTAGTGGAGTAAGAATGAATCTCGTTGAACCTACCCTGAGATAAGAGTTGATATGGTCGATACTTGGTTTCTGTATTCCAAATCCAAGAGTCATCAATGTGGCAAATATCCCAATTTCCACGATTAAATCAATCCAGAAGTTCTGGGTAGAGAGAGTGATACGAATCGAGGATTGTAGAGAAATTCGACCTATGAGCCCAATTAGAACTGACCAGATTGGTGGAAATCGAAGTATTTCAGAGATATTAGATTTACTCACCTTCACTCCCGAAATCCAGAGTCCAACGGTATTTCTCAAAATGATCTGGACAACAAGAAAGATACCTGCTGCTCCTAATGAATCTGGCGAAAGAGCAAATATTAGAGGAAATGGGAAATTTAGTGCGTTTGGAAATGCTGCTGTGCACACCTCTGAAGGTTTTGGAGTTTCTCTACCAAAGCTTAACAACTTCACAAGAGCAATTCCCCCAAAAGTTACAAGAAGTGAAGCGAAAATTGGGAAGATTGCTTCGTTACTTCTTTCTACTTGAAGTATTGAGATGAAGATGAGAATAGGTGTAAACACATTTATTGTAATCTTAACAAAGAGCTCCCGATATTTTTTCAGAGGACTTAAAATCATGAGATACCCAAAAATCACACCAAGATAGATCTTGGAGGTTCTCCAGAATATATCAATGAGAATTGTAAAGAGGGTGCTTTCCACAAGATTTAGAATTTCAAATCAATTGTAATACTTGTTGGTTGGGCTATTGATTTCCGAAAACCATGAGTGTATCCATCGCAACTTTAGGGGGAGCTCTAAAAGGTACAGAAATTATAGGAGTAGTGACCCCAATCTTGTAATAATTCTCAAGTTTATCCCTCATATCTGCTGGTTCTCCAAAGACGCAGGTCTTGTAGAGCATCTCATCAGTGATTGCTGCATATGCTCCATTTACATCACCTTTCTGGAATTTGCTCATGATCTCATCAGCTTCCGACTCAAATCCCATTCTTTTCAGCATCTCATTATAGAATGTTCCCATTCCTCCAAAATAATATCCTAGGTGAGCTCTCAATAGATTTTTAATTTTCTCGTCTTCACCGACTGCACTTAGAATGAAAGGAGTAATCTCGAAGTTCTCTAGGTTGGTGGGAGAGGAAGTTCTCATCTTCTCTATATTCTCTGATAGACCTTCCTTGCTCATGAAGACTGGTATCCAACCATCTGCAATTTCTGAGGTCAACCTCATGTTTCTGGGCCCTAGTGCAGCGATATGAATGGGGACATTGTAGGAAGGTTTGAAGCTCAATCGAAATCCGGATAGTTTTCCGAGTAATTCCGAGTCAAGTTCTGCACGACTATAGGAGAGGAGGTCACGAACGACTTTCACAAATTCACGAGTATGCTTGATTGGCTTCTTGAAATCACGACCATGCAGACCTCTGACAACCTGAGGCCCGCTTAAACCAAGACCAAGGATAAATCTCCCCTCCGACATCTCTGAAAGTGATGCAGCAGTCATAGCAACAAGAGCTGGAGTACGGCTGTACATATTCATTATTCCGGAAGAGACCGTGATATTTTCTGTTAGGTTTAACATGGTGGTAATTGTACTTACCTGGTCATGCCCCCATATCTCAGGAACAGATATTTGGTTGAATCCTAAGGATTCAGCCAATTTACTTATCTTGAATAATTCTTTGTATGGGATATAATCAGCTCCGAGAGCAACACCTTTCTTCATTATGCTAAGATTTTTCACGAAATTATAAAGGGAATTCCACAAATAAAGATCATTGTTAGATTTTCAAAGGTTGATTGAACTACCATATCTAATGCTATAAATAAAACGACTTTCCAATAAGATACAGAGGATTCGTATGGCGAGCAAGATCGATCAGATTCTGGAGAAAATCTTTGGAAATTTAGGGATAGAGCTTGATTCTCCAAAGGAGTACGCTATTAATTTGGTGAATTATCTCATTGCAGAGATGAATATGATTGAATGGACTGGATTTTCCCAGATTGACTCCATCGAATATTCAGACTCATCTGCCGAAATTGTGATTTTCACACTTGAGGGCTCAATCCCCTTCGATATAACAGTAAAAGTTGTAAAGAATATTGACTATTCTTCAAAGAGTATCATTTTCATGACCTACGATCTCAGTGTCGAGGTGGAGACCTCTATTGAGAAAAAGACACAGGAATTTCATAAAGCAGAGTCATTTCTTCTCTCCTGCTCTATTGACGATCCTCTGAGGTCACTTTTCTCTCCCTCAATTGAGCTTGAGGAGGGAGGTACATATCTCTTGAAGGGTGTTATCACTAACGGTTTCAACATAAGCTTCATCCCCCTTTCAAATGATAATCTTGAGCCATATGAAACGGAAAATTGGCCTGAGTATCTCAGGGAGAGAACAAATTACAATGTGATAGCATTGGAACTCTCGAACTTCAAAACCCTCCTAAAAACACACTATGATGAAGTTCAAGGAGTTCTCAGATGGTTCAGGGATCGGAATTTCCAAAGGACAAACCATTTGAGGTAGATTCATTTTAAGGACGCTCTTGGTCGGGAGATAGTTACTAAGAAATACTCTCGTATTGTCTCCCTTGTTCCATCCATAACCCAATCCCTCATAGATCTGGGGCTGGAAGAGAAAATTGCAGGTGTGACATCATTCTGTCCGAATCCGGATACATCAAGGATCAGATCTGTTGGAGGTACAAAGACACCAGACATTGAGAAAATTGTCGAATTGGCACCAGATCTTGTAATCGCAAACATCGAGGAAAATCCGAAGAATCGTATTGAGGAACTTATGAAATTTGTTCCTGTTTATCTTACGTATCCAAAAAAATTATCGGACAGTCACACACTTATCTCCAATTTCATCACTCTCCTCGATCTTGAGATGAGTGAAACACGATCTGACCTTTTGGAAAAATCAAAATTACTTCTCCAACCTTATGGGGTTCCGTTTAATCTTCGTACATTCTGTCCTATTTGGGCAGATCCGTACATGAGCATAAATCGCGACACCTACATCCACTCTGTTCTAGAGTACTTTGGATTGGTCAATTCGACTTCCAAATACAGACATCGCTATCCAGAGGTAGATCTTTTATCACTTCCAACAATTGATTTGGTGCTACTTCCCAGCGAACCCTTCAAATTTACTCAGAAGCAAGAAAAATACCTTAGAAGTTTTCCAAACCTATCAGATTCAATCTTTATCTATTTGGATGGGAGATTTCTAAGCTGGTACGGAACTTTAGCTATAACTGCAATTGAGAAGTTAGAAATGCAGCTCAGAGAATGTATTTAGGAGGCTTCTGGAACTCGAATCTAATATTGAATTTCTCAGCAAAATCAACTCCAGATTCCATCCCCTTTGATATTCGCGAGTTCTTCATCCACTTCTCTACGGATTTCCAACTATAGATCTCACCATAATAATTCCCACATTCTGTCACTTTATCCATGACCTCGGTCACGTCAATGAATTTTGTCGGAAATAAGGATTGCTTCTCCCAGTACCTCAGAAACTTGACGTTCTTACGGTGGGGTTCTTTCTCGACCACCTTTGCAATCCTTGCAGATTGAATTGCAAGAAGTGCCAGATCTCCTGTTATCCTGTGGTCACTGTGACTGTTATTCTCACCCCACGTAATGATAGCATCTGGCTTAACATCTGCATAGAATTTTGCAATCTCAACCCTATTCTGAAAATTGTACTCAACAAGACTATCTCCCATATCAAAAAATTTGATACTATCAGCACCCAGAATCTTTCGTATCTCCTCACCATGTTGTACTCTCATTCGCTTGACCTCCTCCTCACTTGGATTATCTGGAAATAATGTCGTCAACTCACCTTTGGTAGTCCATGCGAGTATAACTTTGTCACCTCTTTCCACATGATTGGCTAAAGTCCCTACTGCACCTAATTCGTCATCAGGATGTGCAAAAATAGCAATGATCGTTTTTGGTTCTGAGTCATCCACAGCAACAAGTGCAATGTCGGGATTATAAGTAGAAGCTTCGCGGTAGATTTCCTGATTTGTCCGATCTCAATAGGGAGTATTTTAGAATACTAAACTCATTCCAAAATCATGGCTCGGCCTTATGTAATTGCTGGTAATTGGAAATTGCAGGTTACAAACCTAAAGGATGCTCAATCCAGAATAGACGAGATAGATACTTATCTGGAGAAGTATCCGAATTTAGAGTCCTTTATCGCGGTACCTTCCGTATTTCTCTATAATCTCAAGAGCAAATATCTCAAAATCGCATCAGAGAATATTCACTACACTGAATCTGGAGCATATACAGGTTCAACATCAGTTCTCAGTCTGAAGGATGCAGGGATAAAGTACACACTTATTGGTCACAGCGAGAGGAGGATCATATTCAAGGAGACCGATGAGGAGATTAATCAAAAAGTTCATTTGGCTCTTCAGAACGGAATAACTCCAGTACTTTGCATTGGAGAGACTGCTCAGGAGAGAGCAGAAGGAAGACACGAGGAGATACTATACAAACAAATTGCTTGGGGGTTGAGAGGTGTAGAATCACTGGATAATGTCATCCTTGCCTACGAACCTGTTTGGGCTATTAATAATAAAGCATTGAATCCAGATACTGAGATACGAGCTGCAACTCCGAAAGACGCCCAGGAAACTCATCAGTTCATACGAAGGAAGGTTTTTGAAATCTATAACAACCCGACTGCAGAGTCTATCCGAATTCTATATGGAGGATCCATGAAACCAACGAATGCAGATGAATTATTGAACCAACCTGATATTGATGGGGGATTGATTGGAGGAGCTTCTCTAAAGGTGGAAACCTTAGGGCCAATTTACGATATTGTGGGAAGCACCCATTAATAAGTGTCTAAAAAATATCGAAGTTAATTCGCATGAATTTTATCGTTAAATCCATTTTTGAGGATCAGTATGTCTTCATCGCTATGATCACTGCATTTATGGTCAGTGTAGCTTTTCTTGCCTCCTCTCTCACGGATGACGGTGCAATTTTGACAATTCCATTATTCATCTATGGCATTCTTGTCTTTGGAATTATTATATTCTCTTGGTTCGAGAAATTCTTCAAATTAGATTTTTTTACCAAACTTTTGACAATATTTATCGTGATCTCTATTGTTAACATATTATTCGTCTATAGTGCAATCTTAACTTCTGCAGTTTCATCCTACAATCTGAATCCATTTATTCTCCCATCATTTTACTGGATAATAATCTACTGCTTATTCGCTATTTACGTCAATTCCCAGTTTGACTCACCTCCAATTCTAAAATCAGAAATCAATTCTGGTGACGGATTCACTCATTCATTATTAATACCGTGGATAATTGTCACCCTATTTGCTATGGGAACTGGTGGAATTTTATCATATTTAGATAGATTCTCGTATGAGACATTGATTGGGATACCATTTATTCTGATTTTTAGTCTCCCAATCATTTACATTCTGAATGAAATATATTGGGTACCAAAATCAGGGGTTGCCACGTTAGTTCAGAAGAAGAGTAGGAATCAACATGGAGATCTTAATACTCCAGAGGAAGTAATAATGGCATACAAGCACAATGAAATCTCAGCAGAAGAGTACTATGATTCACTGATCAAAATGAAAGGAGAAATGTATTCAGCTCCAAACATTAAAAGAATTTATTATGTAAGTGATATAATCAATGTCTCTCGTATTCTAGGTATTAAGGGGAAGAAGGGGAAGATACTTGCAATATATCTCCTTCCAAGCTTGTTGAATAAATGGAGAATATTTGCACTTCTCCCCAAGCATCTCCAAAGAATTTCTCATGATTTTCTCGAAATGCTTTTGCTAATAGGTGAAGCAAACGATGAATGGAGGAAGATTATATTCAATGAAGTGGAAAAAAGAACCTCTGCAAAATTGAGATTCTCACTCTTCTCAAATTCTCCGATACCTCCAAACAGAGGTCTTCAAGAGTGGACACTGCAGTGGGACGGTAAGGTTTACAGAGGAAGGGATGGATACAAAGTCGCAAAAGAGAGATACAATGCTACTAGAAAAGAAATCCATTCGATTCACACAAGATTGAAAATGTCAGAATGGGAAAAAGATTTAGAGGTTGCAACTATTAAAGTTATGAAAACATTTTTCGGTCTATATAGCAGAAGAGCTTGGGGGAAATCTGTTGAGAAGGGATCCTACAATCTGCACGAATTTATAGCAAGAGGAGGGAAATTGTCTGAATATGATCCGGCACTTCCCATTCCTGCACCTCCTCAAGAGATACCCTTGATGGGATCAATTAAGACTCAATCTGAACCTGAAGACATAGACTATCTAATAGAATACATAAACACAGGAAAGCTTCCTCAAAGTAAGAGGGTAAAGAAGTATTTTGAGAGTGAATCTACGATTTTCAGAAAGAAGAATAAAACGTTTTTAGCATTCCTCCTCTTTGTAGCATCATTAGTTGGATTTGTTACGATTCATTCGATCCTTGGGTGAAGATTACCGCAGAAATATTATTTTATTCGCAAATCCAATAGAATTCTGGAAGGTTAATATAGAAGTCATTTTTATGTACATTTATGGTAGAATTGAATGTGAAAGCGGTTCAACTCTCTGAATCCAAACAACTCAAAGATTTGATGGAGAAAGGCTTTAGAGCTTTTCTTATCTCCGATCATATTGAACCTACCTCTGTACTGAATCAACTACAGAGAATTGATGATATGGTGATATTGTTTCTGTCAGGAATACGAGATGCTGGCTCTCTTTATGATGCAATTGGTGAGACCCAGATCTTCGCCAAATTATTCAAATCCTCTGAAATCTCTCTTCACAAATCCTTCTCTTCCGGAATTTATGAGTGGCCTAGGCTACATCGTGACAAAATTCTCTTATGTGTTCCGGAATTACATGGAGAACCGGGTAATTTTCTACTAACGGAACAGGTTGCTCTCTACAATTATGAAAACTTGAAGTCTCATTATTTCTTTGATAATAGAGACTCTGATGAGGTCACTCTCCTCCAAAAACAATTTCAGAATTCAGTAAGAAAGAACATTCTCATTGGAGTCTATTCGAATGATGATAATTTTCCGTCAAAGAAACAATATAATAAGCTAAGATCACATGGAGCACACCTCATCTTCAAATCCAAGTAATCCTAATGAAATGAACTATATTTTGCTAATCCTTAAATAAACTCAATTCATTTTCAATTTATTCAGATGGCATTTCGTGAGGTCTCTAACCTAATTCGAAGTGGAAAATTCAATGCTGCTATTCCACAGATTAAATCCTTAGGTGATCCTATAGATAGAAATACTCTGAATGCATTTGTATATTTTCTTACAGGAAATGAAAAAAGTGCCTATATGCTTATAGAAGATAATATTCGTAAAATAGTATCTGAAAATATCAATCCACTGTCGACTATTCGATGCCTTACTTTCTATTCATACTTTTTGACCATGAATGGAAAAAATGAGGATGCATTAGCTATTGTCTCTTACGCGCGGACACTCCTCCCAAAAGTTGAGGAGTATGCTGGGGAATGGGAATACAATCAACTTGCAGGAGATCTACTTAACATAGAGGGAATTACCTACAACCAATTAGGTAAGAGTGAAACATCAATTGATAGGTACAAAAAATCACTTGAATTTCGCACCAAGAACCAAAGTGAATTTGACGTGGCAATAGTCAAATCAAATATTGCTTTGATCTACTTGGATCAAGGAAATTTCAAATTAGCTCTTCAAAATATAAGACAAGCAATTTGGATATTCAAAGATTTGAATCTAGAGCAACCTTTGGCAACAGCTTACTCAACTATTGGTCACCTTCTTACGCAGACGCAGGACTTTGATAGTGCAAAATTCTACCTAGAACAAGCAATCGAGATGTTCACAAAGCTCAATAACCCTCTGAATCTTGCAGAAGCATATTACAGACTTGTGACACTCTATGTAAATAAGAATATGGAAAAGGAAGCTAAACTCGTTTTGAAAGAGATAAAACTTGCGACAAAAAGAGTCAAGATCAAACTGGTTGATGTCTACTATAGACTCTCTGAAGCAATTCTATTGAAATCTCAGAAAAGATTGATAAGTAAAGCAAGAGCATTGGAAATCCTCACATCCTTAAAATCAGTAAAATCAGAGGATTCATCAATCTACATTGAAGTTCTCTTTCATATCGCAGATCTCTTGCTTTTTGAACTAGCCATGACTTTTGACGAGAATCTCATTCCAGAGTTGAATGAGGTACTTAAGGATATTTCCACTTTAGCTAATGAGCTGAAATCAAATATTATCATTGTAAAATCTTTGATAATTCAAGCAAAGCTCTTCATTCTCATGAGTAATAAAAGCGAGGCGGAAATAATCCTCAAAGCTACATACAAAATTGCCGAGGATATGGATATCAAGGAATTGATGGAAGAGATCAATCGAATTCGGGATGACCAATCACTGTTACTCGAAAAGTGGAGAGTACTGGGAGAGACCTATCGGAACTTTGAAGTCGTGAAGGACAATGATATCAAATCTGCGATCACAATTAATCTGAGTAAAATACAGGATCTCATAAGGAAAAATCAATCTTTGCAATTGGAGCAGGATGACTTTGCAAATATCAATCGATTGAAAAGAATTCTATCAGATGAGACACTCTTCAATTGTGTAGTCTACAAAATATCAGAGTACGGAACTGACATCGTTTTCAAGGAATTCAAGGAAGAAGATATTTCAGATGGAATTCAGGTGGAGACCTACCTACAGCAACTAGGAATTGTGTTCTCAGTTATTATTGGACAGGGAGATCAGTACCACTCAGGTCTCTTCAATCTCCCTGCTGGAAAATTGCATGATTACAGAGTTCTCTTATATGTCTTTAGAATCAAAGATGATTCTGCTACCGATGATAGGATGAATTTAGCCTATGTCTTCTACTGTGTATTCATACCTGAAATTATTGTGGATTACTTACCTCCTTCTTCCGAGTTAGAAAGAGAATTTGAAAGTTCGATTCACAAAGCTTCAGATCTAAGTGAATTGAACTTCCATGAACTCAAATCCAAGATTATTCAAAAGATCAGAATGTGGATTGACAAAATTATCTAAAATGCGAAGAGCACTGGAATGATGGAGAAACTTGCTGCGATTGCTGCATTGAATTTTCCTGTTTTAAAGGTTAGAATCATAATCCTGTATATTACAATCGCTGAGATGAGGTATGGGATATTCGTCAAGATAATATCCGTGATGCTGAACCAAGCTGGGAAGGGTGTAGTGAAGGATCGGTCATTTGTCACAAGATCAATTGTTTGCACTGCATTTGGAGTAATGAGGAGCAGAAACATCCGAACTATCATGAAAGTGGAATGAATCAATAATCTGTAAATATTCAACCTCCCAAAGGTGAGGATAGGCTTATTATATCCCACAGAATGGGGTTGGAAACTGAACCTAAAGGCATAGGCAAATACCACGCTACTAATCAATAATTGAAGGATAGTCAGAAAGAGGTAGTTGGAAATATTGAGTGTTATTAATATAAAATCACTTGGAGGGTCTCCATTAACAAATACGCGGGTTGTTTTTGTATTGAGAGTAAAGATGTACGTAATTATCACGAGCACAATAAAAGTAACATGAGCAACAATTGAAGGTCTCTTTTTAGAGAAAAAAATTGACCTCGCATTTTCTGGACTAATAAAAATATCGCGTAGAACATCGATCTGAGTACCAAGGTAGGGTTCTTCATATTCGATCTGAGCATTTATTTTGGTAGTCCTTCCTTTTTTCTTCTCTCCACTTCTAAGATCTAGGGACTCTACCGAGTTCATGTCTACTCCACAATGGGGACATTTTCCCTTTAGATCATTAACCTTTTTGGAACAGATAGGACACACAGCCATATTTTGATAAAATTCAGAGCGAATAATAAACCCAAGGACTGTGACTCCTCATTCTCCTCTCAATATTGAAATAAGCATTTAAGAAGAGGTAATCTCAGAGGCGTTTGAAGAATGACCGAGGAACTGTCCAAGATCTATAATCCAAATGAATTTGAAGAAGCCCTGTACCAGTGGTGGTTAGAGAATGGATACTTCAAACCAGAAACTCAGGACAGGCTAGGAATTACCAACAGAAATTCCGATAGCTTCTGCAACACAATTCCCCCTCCAAATGTCACTGGTGTC
>Ga0114931_10006936_pt1 | contig 13902 bp, 17 predicted proteins | sample 2SBtaG_FD_89579 | JGI IMG/M metagenome (GOLD analysis project Ga0114931, IMG submission 89579) | Deep subsurface microbial communities from Kolumbo volcano to uncover new lineages of life (NeLLi) - 2SBTROV14_V59a metaG | ecosystem: Environmental > Aquatic > Marine > Volcanic | place: Kolumbo...
GCCGGATTTTCAGTGAGAAGGCCGAGCCACCTTCTTCGCAGATTTCGGTGATCCACTGATTGTCGAGAGACATGCCTGAACTCCTGGTTGATCCGCGGCCAACCATAAGCCATGCGCGACCATTTTTCAAAAAGGGTGGTATTAGAGGGAATGAATCCTTTATTGTTAGCCGCCATGTGGACCATCAAGCAGGCCAGGAACCGCTATAGTCTTCCCTACTGGGGTGAGGGTTATGTGGACATCAATACCCAGGGCAACCTGGTGGTCCGGCCACGCCGTGACCAGCGTCAGGTGGATCTGCGCGAACTGGCCGGCGCTTGTCAGGATCAGGGTCTGTCACTGCCGGTGCTGGTGCGGTTCAACGATATTCTGCATGACCGCGTGGCCGGCCTGGTGGCGGCCTTCAGGGACGCGGCCGCGCAGCATGATTTCAAGAGGGTATATACCGCGGTTTACCCCATCAAGGTCAATCAGCAGCGCACGGTGGTGGATGAGATTCTCGCCACCGAGGGCGCTTCGGTCGGTCTGGAGGCCGGCAGTAAACCGGAGCTGATGGCGGTACTGGCGCTGGCGAAGCCCGGCGACCTGGTCGTGTGTAACGGCTATAAGGACCGGGAATATATCCAGCTGGCTCTGACCGGACTGCGTCTGGGTTACCGGGTACATATTGTGGTCGAAAAGCTTTTCGAGCTGGAACTGATTGCTCAAGCGGCGCAGCAATTATGCATTGAACCCTTGCTGGGCGTGCGTATCAGGCTGGCGTCGATCGGGGCCGGCAAATGGCAGAATAGCGGCGGCGAAAAAGCCAAATTCGGTTTGTCGGCGCGCCAGGTGTTGACGCTGATTGAGTGGCTCGGCGATCGGGGGCAGCTGTCCCGGCTGCGACTGTTGCATTGTCATCTGGGTTCGCAAGTGGCGAATATACGGGATATCCAGCGCGGCATGCACGAGGTGGCGCGCTACTATGCCGAGTTGCGGGACATGGGAGCGGCACTGGAGATTGTGGATGTCGGTGGGGGTCTGGGGGTCGATTATGAAGGCACGCATTCCCGCAGCCATTGTTCACGCAATTACAGCCTGGAGGAATACGCCAATAATGTGGTGGCCACGTTGGCGGCCATGTGTACGGAAAAAGCGCTGCCTCATCCGGCTATTGTCACCGAAGCCGGTCGGGCCATGACGGCGCATCATGCGGTGTTGATCACCAATGTCATCGATGTCGAAACGCCGCCCGGGGCGGAGTTGCCGATTTCGCCCGGCGACGATGAGCCGCCGGTGGTGAAGACCTTGTGGGAAGTGTTGCAGCAACTGAACGGCCGTAATGTGCTGGAGGCCTGGCACGATGCCGAGTACTGGCTGGCCGAAGCGCGCACCATGTATCTGCATGGTCTGCTGACGCTGGAACAACGGGCGCGTGTCGAGACGCTGTATTTCAGTATTTGTCACCGGGTGCAGCCGTTGCTCAAGATCGGACGGCCGGAGCATCGCGAGATTCTCGATCGTCTGAACGAACAACTGGCGGATAAATATTTTCTGAATCTCTCGGTGTTTCAATCGTTGCCGGATGTCTGGGCCATTGACCAGATTTTTCCTATCGTTCCGGTGCAGCGCCTGGATGACCCACCCACCCGGCGGGCTATTTTGCAGGATCTTACCTGTGATTCCGATGGGCGTATTTCCCAGTATGTGGATGCCGAAGGTGTGGAAAGTACCCTGCCGGTCCATCGTTACCAGCCGGGGGATCAGTATCTGCTGGGGGTTTTTCTGGTCGGGGCCTACCAGGAAATACTGGGGGATATGCATAACCTGTTCGGTGATACCGATGCCGTCAATATCAGGCTGACCGCTGCTGGCTTCGAATTAACGGAACCGGAACAGGGTGATACCATCGACGAATTACTGCGTTATGTGCATTTCGATACCGATGCCATGCTCAGCGTGTATCGCCAGCGCCTCGAAGCAACCGATCTTGCGGAAGTGGAACAGGAGCAGTTGTTCGCACGGCTTAAGGACAGCCTGAGCGGTTATACCTATCTGGAAGACTGAGCGCTTATTGCAGCGCGCCCTGACAGTGACACAGTTGCCGCTGCATCAGGCTGACCAGCTGGGCCACGGTCATATCTTCCGGAATGGTCTGGGTGTCGGAAAACCAGATATCCTCGATCTGACAATCCTGTTCGGGAGTTTCTTCGGTGACCAGCGGAATGCCGACGAAGGTGCCGACGGTGCCGTCTTCCAGGTTCAGCGTTACCAGCTGTAAGCGTATGCCTTTCATTGCATGCCTCCAATGCACCGGGGTGCCTTATGCCTGCAATAAGGGCTCTGCATCTTTCGTGCCCGTTATTATATCTGGCTTTAATATTCAATATCTTGCGGGTTTTCTGGTTTTTTCCCTGGTGGTGGGGAGACGGACCTGCACCAAAGCTTGACGCCGCTGGGCGCTATTTTTCTTGCCGCTTGCGACGTTCCTGCTGGCGCTGCTCAAAACGTTCGGACGCGCGTTTGAGCATCTCGCTGTGGGAGCTGTAGTCGGCGCTTTTGTCTTTCAGTTTACTGATGCCGCCAAGATGACCGGAATTGCGTGGTGTGCTGCACATAAGTCACCTCCTGAAATTTCCCTGTTACTCACTGATATAGATCGGCAGGCCAGGGCTAAAGTTCAGACGGATTATGCGTAATTGATCGCAAATCCTTCGCGTTCAGCACGTTGGAATGCATCCAGGCCGGGGCAGGGAGGAAAATAATCGTCCCGGGTGGAGGCGGTCACCTCGGTGAGGGCGAGTAAGCGGTAGCCGCTTTCGGACAGCCGGGCACGGGCGATGTGTTCGGCCTGTTGCGGTTCGTCGCTATCGACCCAGACACTGGCCAGGGTGTGTCCGCCAGGGTTATTGCGGTCCAGCTCGAACAATAGAAATAGCATTGCTGTGATCCTGTGTTGGCGTATCGGACGTCTGATCAGGCGGGTTCGATCAGAATATGATTGATCTCGTTTGGCGCCAGAAACCGTAGGGGCGGTCCCCAGTATCCCGCGCCGCGGCTGACGAATATCTGTTGCTGCGGGTTGTGCTGATGCAGTCCCGACAAATACGGTTGGTCGATCATCACTAGAAAACCGAACGGGAAGATCTGGCCACCATGGGTGTGACCGCTCAACATCAGGTCACAGCGCTGTGCGGCGACCAGTTCGATGGTTTTGGGCTGGTGAGCCAGGACAATGGTGGGCAGTTCCGGGTCACAATCGGCAAAAGCCCGCGGAATATCGGCCGGCAGCGCGCCAATGCGTTGTCCCATCAGGTCATTGATGCCCACCAGATTGAAGGTCTGGCCGGCATGCTTGATGGGGACCCGCTGGTTCAGCAGAGGAATGATTCCCAGCGAGCGCAAGTATTCCACCGCGGCCTGCGGGCCGTGGAAATATTCATGATTACCCAGAATGAAATAGGCGGGAGCCTGCAAGTCCGCCAGGGGCGCCAGGTCGGCGCGGATGCGTTCCACCGGCAGATCCACCAGATCGCCGGTGATGGCAACAATATCCGGCGCCAACTGATTGGTGCGCGCCACCAGATCGGCGACAAAATCCCCCCGGATGGTGCGTCCGACATGGACGTCGCTCAATTGGACGATGGAAAAACCGCGCTGCCTGACACCGGGAACGGCGACAACGGTCTGTTTAACCGGCGGGTTGCGCAATCCCTGACTCAGACCGCGTAACAGATAAGCGCTGGCCGCCACCAGCATGGTGGCATCGAATACCTGTTTGATAAAGCGCCGGCGTTCCTGGTCAACCGGCACCCGTCGGGAGGTGGCGATCAACAAATCATAGCCAGTGGCCAGCACAAACAGCATGAAGGTGATGCCGATAAAAGCGGCGTTTATCAGGTACAGCAGGGTGGATTGCGGCAGAAAGTGCAGCAGATTATCCAGAATGAACAGGGTTTCACCCAGCATCAACAGGGCTTGGATCAACCAGGCCAGGCGATTCAGGCGGGGCGTCAGGCGGCGAAGAAAGCGCCGGTAGATATAAAGGTTGGCCCCACCCATAATGAGCAAAAACAGACTGAAGAACAGAGCGATATGCATTGGATGACCGTCTTCCTTTAGAGCTTAAGGATAAAATTTCACGCTTTTGCAGGATTTTCAGGCTATAATACGCCGCTTAATTTATCGAGCAGATAAATTCGGGATCCGATGGCGCTCCGTGGCAGACTCAATCTGGCGGGCGCTATTTTTTTCAACACGTTGAATTTAAAGATTATTTTGTCTGATCTGCTTGGTTGGGCAAAGCGGGATTACTGGCTCGAAGAGGGCGGAAGTTTTCTCCTGGGCACAAAGACTTTATTTAAATTTCAAGAGTTTACGATCATGTCTGACTTGAATAAATACAGAAATATCGGTATTTTCGCGCACGTGGATGCCGGCAAAACGACCACTACCGAACGTATCCTGAAACTGACCGGTAAGATTCACAAAACCGGTGAGGTTCACGATGGCGAAGCCACCACCGACTTCATGGAGTAGGAAGCCGAGCGGGGTATCACCATTCAGTCGGCCGCGACCTCCTGCGAATGGAACGGTCATCGTTTCAATATTATCGATACGCCCGGACACGTGGACTTCACCATCGAGGTGTACCGTTCGCTGAAAGTGCTGGACGGCGGGGTCGGGGTATTCTGTGGTTCCGGCGGCGTCGAGCCGCAATCCGAAACCAACTGGCGCTATGCCAACGAGTCCGAAGTGGCGCGGGTCATCTTCGTCAATAAGCTGGACCGCATGGGCGCGGATTTCTACCGTGTGGTCAAACAGGTCGAGGACGTGCTCGCGGCCACCCCGCTGGTCTTGGTCCTGCCGATCGGTATCGAAGAAGATTTTGTCGGTGTCGTCGACCTGATGAGTATGAAAGCCTATGTCTGGGATGATTCCGGTCAGCCGGAAAACTTCGAGATCAAGGATATCCCGGAAGATATGGTCGAGCAGGCCAATGAGTGGCGGGAAAAGATGATCGAAACCGCGGTCGAGCAGGACGATGATCTGATGGAAGCCTATCTGGAAGGGGAAGAGCCGTCGGTCGAGGATCTGAAACGGTGCATCCGCAAGGGGACTATTGCCCTGGATTTCTTTCCCACTTATTGTGGTTCCGCCTTCAAGAACAAGGGTATCCAGTTGGTGCTGGATGCCGTGGTCGATTATCTGCCCAGCCCTACCGAAGTCGAGCCGCAGCCCGAGGTCGATCTGGAAGGTAACGAGACCGGTGAGAAAGCGATCGTCGATCCGGACCGGCCGCTGCGAGCGCTGGCGTTTAAGATCATGGACGACCGCTTCGGAGCGCTCACCTTTACCCGTATCTATTCCGGCCGCCTGAAGAAAGGCGACACTGTGCTCAATACCTACACCGGCAAGACCGAACGTATCGGCCGTATCGTCGAGATGCATGCCGACGAACGTATCGAGCTGGATGGTGCTCAGGCGGGTGACATCGTGGCTCTGATCGGCCTGAAGAACACCCAGACCGGCCACACCCTGTGTGATCCCAACAATCCGGCCACCCTGGAGCCGATGGTCTTCCCGGATCCGGTCATCTCCATCGCCATCAAGCCGAAAGACAAAGGGGGTGCCGAGAAGATGGGTATCGCCCTGAACAAAATGGTGCAGGAGGATCCTTCCTTCCGGGTCGAGACCGACGAAGAATCCGGCGAGACCATCATCAAGGGTATGGGCGAGTTGCACCTGGATATCAAGGTCGACATTCTCAAGCGGACCCATGGTATCGACGTTGAGGTCGGCAAACCGCAGGTGGCCTACCGCGAAACCATCACCCAGCGGGTTGAAGACAGCTATACCCACAAGAAACAGTCCGGTGGCTCCGGTCAGTTCGGTAAGATCGATTATGTGATCGAGCCGGGCGAGCCGAACAGCGGTTTCGAGTTCGAATCCAAGGTCACCGGTGGTAACGTGCCCCGGGAATTCTGGCCGGCGGTCGAGAAGGGTTTCAAAAATATGATGGGTGAAGGTGTGCTGGCCGGTTATCCCTGCCTGGACGTCAAGGTCACCCTGGTCGATGGTGCTTTCCATGCTGTCGATTCCTCGGCCGTGGCGTTCGAGATTGCTGCCCGCGGCGCCTATCGCCAGACCATGCCCAAAGCGGGACCCCAACTGATGGAGCCGATCATGAAGGTCGACGTGTTCACCCCGGATGATCATGTGGGTGACGTGATTGGTGATCTCAACCGGCGCCGCGGTATGATCAAATCCCAGGACGCTACGCCGACCGGGGTGCGTATCAAGGCCGACGCGCCTTTGTCCGAGATGTTCGGTTACATCGGCGACCTGCGTACCATGACCTCGGGACGTGGCCAGTTCTCCATGGAGTTCTCGCACTATGCGCCGTGCCCGGCCAATGTCGCCGAAGTGGTCATCAAGGAAGCCAAGGAGCGTAAAAGCGCCTGATCACTTTTCCATTCCCGGTGGGTGTCCGCCGGGAATGGATGGTTGGCCAATACAACCGCCCACGGGCGGTTTTTTTATGGCTGGCTGATTGTCCTCATTCGGTCATATTCATGAGTTATCCTGAATCGCTTGCAATGAGGAACGGGTATGAGTCAGCAACCGCAAACGAATGACCCTCGCGCCTATCTGACCCGGATCGATCAGGCCATGCGCTGTCACCGCGAAGGACGCCTGCCGGAGGCGGAGAATATTTACCGGGAATTGCTGGAGGCGAATCCCCGTGACCCTAACGCCCTGCATATGCTGGGTATGCTGGCCTATCAGACCGGCCACGGGGAGCAGGCCGCGCAGTTGATCGAGCAGGCCATCACCAGCGAGCCGGAGGTTGGGCTGTTCCATAATAATCTTGGTCAGGTCTATACTCGCTTGGGTGATCTGCCGCGCGCCGAATGGCACCTGAAAAAAGCCCTGGAGCTGGACCCGCAGTTAATGTCACCCCGGCTGAATCTGGGTGAATGCTATCGTCGTTGGGGACGCCTGGACGACGCGGTGCAATCCCTGGAATCCCTGCTGGCGGCACAACCCGGGAATCTGGACGCCGTGCATGCCCTGGGGCTGGTGCGTCTGGAACAGGGACAGGTGGCGATTGCGCAATCGTTGTTGCAACTGGTCTTGTCGCAGGAACCACAGCATGTGCCCGCGCTGCTGGGTATGGCCCGTATCCACACGCAGCTGCAGCGCCATGCCGAATCCCGGGAAATTCTCGAGCAGGTGGTTCAGATCGATCCGGCCTTGCCGGCCGCGCAGAATAATCTGGGCAATGCCTGCATGCGTCTGGCTGATTTCCAAAGAGCGGTCGAGGTCTATCAGCACGCCGTCACCCAGGCGCCGCGGGACATCGGTATGCGTTATAACCTGGCGCTGGCCAGGATGGAGCTGGGTGACAGAGAGCAGGCCCGCCTGGATATTGAGCAGGCCCTGGAAGTGATGCCGGATGATACCCGTTTGCGGGCGCTGTTGGAGAAAATCAGCGATGATCCGTCATAGATGGCTGAAGAATTGCTGTTCTTCTTCGGTCAGGTCCGTAGGGTTTTCTTCCGTCACGGCGGATTCACGCTGTAAGCGACCGGGGTCGAGGGCACTGGCTTGAGCGCTTGCCGGGGCGGGGGCAGTAACACCCGGCTGGTTTTCCAGCAACAGGCCGAAGTCATTGCCGATAGCCAGAACGCGACAGCGCCACCAGTGGAAATCGCGCCCCTGGGAAAGCCAGGCCAGCCCGGGTGGCGGTTCGGGACTGAAGATGGTGATTCGGGCGGCCGCGCTCAGTCGCAGTTGCTCGTGGGCGATCAGTGCGGCGTTGAGGGCCTGTTCGGCATTGCTGGCATGCACGGCCACCAGTTCGGTCAGGCCTCCGCTATTGAGTAGATAACAATGGGCGCCATCGGCGTGATACACCGCCCCCGGGGGCTGCTCCAGTGCATGTAGCATTTGCAGCTTGTGGCTGACCAGGGCGTCGAGCGTGTTTTCGTCCGGATTCTGGCAGATGGAGACATCGAGCAGCATTAATGCGATCCTGTTTGATTGATCTCGGCGTACAGTTCCGTGGCTTGCCTGACCTTTTGGGCTAATTCAGCAATGCCCTGGCTGAAGTGGCTGCCGCGTTCCGGCGAGGTGCCGCAAAACAACAGCGGCAGGTCCAGAAATTTTTTACTGCCCATGGCCAGACGGCGAAAATAGCGGCGGGCTGTCTCTTCGTCCCTGGCATTTTCCATGATGACACTGAAGCGGGTATGACGGAAGTGTTTTAAGGCCTTGAGTCGGGTATAGGCCTTTTTCAATGCCGCCAGATCCGTGTCCACCAGAATCAGAATCTGCTCCGGTTGCGCCTGCCCCGGAGCGAGCATACCCGAGGTGTCCAGCCGCCATTCCACTGATTGCTCGTTGCGGGTTGGGCCAGGCAGGTTGAGCTGCCGCTCCAGCGCATTGGCGGTGTATAGCAGATTACTGTCATCATTGCCCGGTTTTGTTGAGATAATGACAGGAATAGTGGTTATTTGCCGTGAATTGGCCATGATCCTGTGGGCGGTTTGGTGGTAGTCATGTTTGATGGACTGCAATGTCGGGTTGTCTCTTTGCGCCGGTCGCCATGCGGGATTCAGCATAAGTTGCCTCCAGAAGTGATTTATACGCGTAGCAGCGAATTGTTTCCACCGTGCTCGTTGGGTATTTCAACCGGATTGGTGGGGTCCTGTTGCCAGATGCCGTCGATGATCAGCCGGTATTCATAAGCGCCTGCGGGCATTTGCAGGACTTTTTTCAGTCCTTGGTCGGTGACGATGGTTTCCACGTTTTTATCCGGTACCCAGTCGTTGAAATCGCCGGCTATCTGTAGGCGTCGGGCCGGCAGATCCTGGTAATTGAGTTCGATGCGCCGCAGCGTGGGAAACGGGGTCGGGGGCGGCGGGCCTGGCTCCGCATGCGCCTGATTGGCGGGCTGCAGGCTGGCCTGGTTGAAATACATGCGCACATCGGCGGCCAGCTGCAGGTAATCCTGGATTACCGCTGCCCGGGGCGCAAATTCGATCATGGGGCGACCGGCACAGGCGGCTTCACGAACCTTCACTGTCTGGCGAATCTGAGCGCGGGACAAGCGAATGTCGGTCTGGGCTTGAAGCCCGGCGATCAGCTGACGGGCCAGTCGGGTGCGCATATCGAACATGTTGGGCAGAACCATGAGGGGAGGCATGGCGGCATCCAGCATCACCTGCAGAGTTTCTTTGAGTCGTTCGAGCCCGTCGAGTGAAAACAGACTGGCTTCCACCGGTACCAGCAACAGTTCTGCGGTATGCAGGGCATTCAGAGACAGCACGCCCAGCGAGGGCGGACAGTCCAGGATAATATATTGGTAGTGACCCGCGAGATTTCGCAGCTGTTTTTTGAGGAACAGTTCGGGGTCGGGGCGCGAGGCAAGCCGGCGCTCGGCGGCGGCCAGAGAGATATTGCCGGCGATCAAATCCAGATTTTCCGTGATTCCCGGGATGATGATATCCGCCAGCGCCAGATCCTGGTCAAACACGCTGAACAGCGAGTCGTGTTCCTGGCCGTCGACCCCCAGGCCGAGGGTGGCGTGCCCCTGGGGATCGAGATCGATCAGTAACACGCGTTCGCCTTGCTGGCCGAGCAGGGCGGCCAGTTGCAGGCTGGTCGTGGTCTTGCCGACTCCTCCTTTCTGGTTGGCGATAGCAATCACAGGCATGGCATTCTCTCCTAAGTCGTATAGATGGGTGGCGGAGTGTCAACGGCTTTGGCATTAGCAAATAAAAAGGATTTTGTTATCGGGCTGGTGTCGTTATTCTTGGGAAACTGCTGGGGGCGGGGCGAAATCAGGGGGGAGAAGGGGCTTGTCACAGTCGATCGCGACGGTGATCGGGATCTGCTCAGGCCCTGTGGCGGGATGTCAATGCCCGCATACGGCAATAGTTGCCCTCCATACGGTAGAGGAATTGCGGATAATTCAAGCAAAAAAAATCGACTTGTCAAGAAAATGTCATACACTGGGTTTGTGAGCTATGGCTGTGTTAAAGTTAATTATTTGAAAACAAATAAATTTATAGGCTTGGAATGATGAAATATCCCTTTTACTGGTTGGCGCTGGGTATCGGGCTGATCGTAATTTTTCTGTTGCTGCAGTCCGGCGTGCTGGGGCCGGCTGATGAGTTGCGCCTGCCTCTGCTGACCCTGTTGATTGTCAACGAGTTCGGGTTTTTCGTTTGCGCCATCGGTTTGTTGTTTGCCGTGCGGGAGATGAAGGCCTCGGAGCCGAGCCTGGCGAAATGGCTGACCCTGCTTGGCAACGGTGTCTTATCACTGAGTTTCGTTCTGATCGGCCTCAGGCTCTGGCCGGGGCTGAACAATTGATACCCAGGAGCGCGGGCCTCAGTCCAATAACCGGATGCGGGTAGCGCCACCGGGTTTGTCCAGCGTCAGTCGTAAGCTGGCCTGTTCCGTCAATTCGTCAGCCGGGCTAGGGTCGTCCGCGCAGCAGCTGCCGGCAATCGTACTGGTGAAAAACACCTCCAGTCGCAGAGACAGTACGTCATTCTGCTCGTGACAGGACAGCAGCACGAAACGCGGGCTGGTGTCGGTGACATGACTGCCATGGCGCAGTGCCGCCTGCAGGGGGAGCAGGTCGCGTTGCTGCTTGAGCTCTTCGAACAGTACGGCCTGAAAGCGCGCCGACGGCCAGGCGGCGCAAGCGCGACCCAGTTGCATGGTGGCGGTCCTAACACCCATGACAAAATGGAGCGGGTGATGGGAATCGAACCCACGTAGTCAGCTTGGGAAGCTGAAGTTCTACCATTGAACTACACCCGCTTGGTTGTTGTGAATTTATAAATCAAAATTCATCAGGCTAAAGCATTACTCGCGATTGGGGCGCTTACCGGATCCGGCAGGCCCATGACGGTGCCTGGTTTGTTCATGCTGACCCTCGGGTGGCATGAGCCCGGTTGATGTTACTTTTCGAGGTCGATGACGCGGAAATCTTTACCTTCCCCGGCACTGAGATCGACAGTCACCGCCTGTCCGCCATAGCCGTGCAGATTACATTTGGACTCGACGCGGATATGTTTCACGCCCGGCGGGATGTTGATGCCGCACAGGTCGCGGGTAAAGGGTTGTTCATGGACATGCGGATGGGCGAGCAAACGCCAGCCGAGCTGGTTTTCTTGTTCGTCGACTACCCGCCAGCCGTCGGCGTAATGATTCCAGCCCTGGTCGTGATGCCGGACCCGGGTGCTGATACACCAGCTGCCGTCGTTGTCGCGGGTTGCCTGTACGAATTTGACCTGGGCGTAGTCAGGGTCGGACGAGGGAGTCTCGGCGCGCACGGGAAGGGAGAGCAGCAGAGTCGCAAGCAGCCAGGGCAAGGCGTACACCCCTTTGGCCACGCGGCAGGTCGGCGGGACGGTTCTTATGGCGGTGGGCGGGTCTCCGTTGGGTTTATGGCGCATCAGGCTGCGACTCAGCTTTTCACCTTGAGGATGATCGCTTCCACGCCCTGGTCTTGCAACTGGGAACGGATCCGGTTCAATTCGTGCAAATCCTTGAACGGTCCGACCCGGACCCGGTGCCAGGTCTGCTGACCGTCGATGGTCACTGTCTGGATATCGGCTTCCAGTCCCAGCAATGCCATGCGCGCCTTTTGCTGGTCGGCCTGTCCGGCGGTCTTGAAAGAACCGACCTGCAGATAATAAGTGCCGGGTTTTTCGATCGGTACCAGTCGGTCGTTTTCATCCTCCTGGGGTTCGGGTACCACGACCTCCATATCGGGTAACAGATCGTAGAAACGGTAACGCGGCTCGGGCGGCGGTGGAACGCTGATTGGATGGCTCTTGCGGACTTCACGCGTGTCAGTGGCCGGGTTGCCGGCAACCGGCCGTTCGGGTTGGGTGGGGTTCTGCTTGAGATAGACCAGAAAGGCGATGAACAGGCCGAGAAGCAGGCCGGCCAGCAGCCATACCCAGCCGGGTACGGATGGGGTTTTTTTGCGTGGACGGGCGCGGTGTTTGTAGTCGCGCGGCATTACATGCTGTCCGGTGCCGAAACACCCAGCAGGCCCAGACCGTTGGCCAGCACCTGGCGGGTGGCATTGATCAGGTTCAGCCGGGCATGGCGCAGGGCATCGTCCTCGACTAGGAACTGATGGGCGTTGTAATAGGTGTGCAGTTCGTTGGCCAGATCACGCAGGTAGTGCGCAACGTGATGCGGCTCGTGATTGATCGCGGCCGCCTCGACGATCTCCGGGTAGCGAGACAGACTCACCAGCAGGTCCTGTTCGTGGGGCTCGGTGAGCTGTCGCGCGTGCGCTTCACCGTTGGCACGGTCCCAGTGCAGGCCTTTTTCTTTCAGTTGGCGCATCACGCTGCAGACCCGGGCATGCGCATACTGGATGTAATACACCGGGTTGTTGGCCGACTGGGATTTGGCCAGGTCGAGATCGAAGTCCAGGTGCTGCTCGCATTTACGCATCACGTAGAAGAAACGCGCGGCGTCGTTGCCGACTTCCTGACGCAGTTCGCGCAGGGTGACGAATTCGCCGGAGCGGGTCGACATCTGCACCTTCTCGCCGCTGCGGTAGAGAATGGCGAACTGCACCAGCAGTACGTCCAGTTTGTCCGCATCGTCGCCGAGCGCGGTGAGCGCCGCCTTGACCCGGGGTACATAGCCATGATGGTCGGCGCCCCAGACATCGATCACCCGATCATAACCGCGTTCCAGCTTGTTCATGTGATAGGCGATGTCGGAGGCGAAATAGGTGGTCTGGACGTTATCGCGTACCACCACACGGTCCTTTTCATCGCCGAACCCGGTGGAGCGGAACCACAGCGCGCCCGCCTTCTCGTAGAGGTGGCCGGCCGCCTGCAGGCGGTCGATGGCCTTTTGCACGTCACCGGATTCGGTCAGTGAGCGTTCGGAAAACCATTCCTGGTATTAGATGCCGAACTCCTTGAGGTCCTGACGGATGTTGGCCAGGATTTCATTGAGGCCCGCATCGAACACCGCCCGGTAGCGCTCGTCGCCGAGCTGCTGTTTGAGGTTGGCGATCAGGCCGTCGATGTGCGCTTCCTTGTCGCCGCCGTCGGGATCATCGGCCGGCACACCGGCCAACAGGGTCGCGACCGGCATCACCCAGTTGTCGCCGTGGCTGCGGTGCAGGGTGGCGCCGATGTCCCACACATAGTCGCCCTGGTAACCGTTGCTGGGAAAGGGCGCTTCCACCCCGGCGAGATCCAGGTAACGCAGATAGACGCTGGCGGCCAGGATATCCATCTGCCGGCCGGCGTCGTTGACATAGTATTCACGGTGGACCCGGTAGCCGACCGTTTCCAGCAGATCAGCCACGGTGGCGCCATAGGCGGCACCGCGGCCGTGGCCGACGTGCAGCGGGCCGGTCGGGTTGGCCGAGACGAATTCGACCTGCAGCGGACGGTCCTCGCCGATATCCGAGCGGCCGTAGTGGTCCCCGGCATCGAGGATGGTGCTGATCACCTGGTGCCAGGCCGCGGGGGTCAGGGAGAAGTTGATGAACCCGGGGCCGGCAATATCGATGCGTTCGACCTGGTCGCTGGCCGGAATGGCCGCGACGATTTTTTCTGCCAGGTCGCGCGGCCGGCTCTTGGCGGCCTTGCACAGGGTCATGGCCAGGTTGGTGGCGAAGTCGCCATGGCTGCGGTCGCGGGTTCGCTCGAGATGGATCTCGGGTTTTATGTCATCGGGCAGGCTGCCGTCACTGCACAGGCTGTCGACGGCATCGGTGAGCAGGCTTTCAAGCTGGTGTTTCATAAAGAACCCGGGTCAGTAATAAACGCGAATCGAGCGCGGCATTATATCGGAAAATGCTCAATGACAATTGGATTAAATGTTGCTGATGTTGTCCCATAAAGTTTATATCCGTCA
>Ga0114931_10006937_pt1 | contig 13900 bp, 12 predicted proteins | sample 2SBtaG_FD_89579 | JGI IMG/M metagenome (GOLD analysis project Ga0114931, IMG submission 89579) | Deep subsurface microbial communities from Kolumbo volcano to uncover new lineages of life (NeLLi) - 2SBTROV14_V59a metaG | ecosystem: Environmental > Aquatic > Marine > Volcanic | place: Kolumbo...
CGCTATCGAAACGGTCGGCCATCACGTTCCCCTCACTCGCACCTGGCCGGTCACAACGATCGGAGACCCTTGCGGCGCCTGGTCCGCGGCCACTGTCAGGCCCGGACTGGTCTGCAGGATCGCGGGCTGTCCGTTCACCATTACCCGCGCGGCGGGTGTCAGCCACCGTACGGTGACGCACGGGTGGGGCGCCGATGAAACATTGAAGGCGCAGCCGGCGATCAGATAATTATCCGTTGCCGTGGCGACCGGCTGACCGCCAACCAGTACGCAGGTGTTGCTGGAGACGGCCGTCACCTGGCCGGCGTGCGGGCACGTTGCCACGACGCCGACATGATAGAGAAATCCGGGCATCAAATCACCTCCAGTGCGCCGTCGTTCAAAGAAACACTGGCCGGCGTCAGTTTGATCTTGGCGGCGGCGTGGCTCAGTTCGATGCCGGCGCTGTCGCAGGTGATCTTCATCGGCGTCGGAACGGCGGGCGGGTTGACTTCGAGCGTGAAGCCGCCGGCGCCGGACGTGTCATTGAGCGTGAGCGTGAGTGACGCGGTTTTGAGCGTTTTGACCTCGGCGAGCGCGGGAGCCGCTGGGACTTCACCGGTGCCCCAGAAAAAGCCGCCGCAGATCGGATAGTCGGGGTCGCCGCCCTCGAACTCCACCCAGACGTTGGCGCCGACCGGGGGCACCGTGAACAGTCCCACGCCGGCGCCGGCGTAAGGAACGCAGGGCATGGCCCAACTGAGGCGGCCCTCCCCGAGAACCGCCGCGCAGCTGACCTGGACGCGGCCCACCTGCAGAGGATCCACGTTGTTCTCCACCTTGCCGCGATACTTTCCGAAGAATCGATTCATATGCGCACCACTGGAACGGTTGATCCCGTGCCCTCACGGGTCGCCGAGAACTTCTGTGCAAAGCCTTGGCGGTTGATGGTGGAAGTGACGTTGTTGACGTAGTAGAGCCCGTCATAGCTGTAGCCGGCGCCGCGCATTCCGACCGTTCCCCGAGCGCGAAGCAGCGTGCCGTAGCGGCCCAGGTCGGACAGCTCGCCCTCGACTTTGACCACCTTGGACGACTGTTCGGTCTCCGCCTGGGCTTCAGCGTACGCTTGGGTGGCGGTGCGGCCGCCGCCGGCCTGGTAGGCGTTGGTTCCGGCGAGTGCAGGGTTCTGCAAAGCGGGTGACGTGGCGAGCGGCGGCTGCAGACTGGCGGCCGTGTGGACCGGCACGGCGGTGTTGGTCTGTCGGTCCTGCACGGTGCCTTCGACAGTGGCGGCGTCGGCGGCGTTGTTCTGAAAGTTGATGTTGTTGACGTTGGTATCCGGCCCGAGGTTCACCGAGATGGCCGGCTGCGGCAGCTCGATGCGCGGCGGCGGGCCCCAGTAGGCTCGGTTCATGCCGGGTGCCGGTCCCGGGACGACGAAGAAGACATAGGCGTAGCGCTCGGCCATTTCGACGAGATAGCCAAGGTCGGTGGTGCGCTGAACCGGCGTGCGATCCACCGGCAGCGGCGCCTCGAGCGAGGGCGGCGGGATGACCTGGGGGACGAGGCCGAACTGCGGGTAGGCAGCAATGATCTTCAAGGCGATCACGGATTCGGGCTGAGCCGGGTGCTCGGCGACTTTCTCGGCGCGGTCCATCGCCACCGACACGTCCTCGCCGGTGATGGTAAACGTGGCCTCGCCGGGCTTCTGGCCGGGGTCGAGCTGCTGCTGGGTGATGATGCCGTCGAACAGTACTTCGGGAACCGAGCAGAAGGTGACGGTGAGGATCAGGCGGTTGCCCGGCGTCAGCAGTGGATTGCCGAGCAAGGGATAGTCAAGGATGGCCAACGGGTCGCGGGAGGCGCGGAAGACGATCTGGAAGCCGGATCGTTCCTCGTCGCTGTGCGTCACCTCGATCGTGTCGAGCGCTTCGAGCAGCAGCGGGGGCGCCGGTACCGGGACGGCCGGCCCGAGCAACATGGTCAAATGGACGCCTGACAGGCTCATACAGGTCTCCTTAGGGTTGCGGCATCGGAATGCGGATAGTGGCGCCCGGTTCGTCCCCCATCTCGGCCGGGTCCATGACACGATTGGCGTCACCGACGCGCCAAAACTGCAGCGGATCGCCAAGTGTCCTCCAGGCGATGAGGTCGGGGCGGTCGCCGCTCAGGACCGCCGTTTCGCTCAAGGTCTGCAATTCCTCGGGGGGCGGCAGGAAGCGGCGCTCCACGTATTTCACCGGATCTTTCCCGTCGCGTTCGAGCGTCAGTTTTTCGAGCGGGTAGTAGCGGCTTGTCGGATCAAACATAATCACCTCACAACAGTGAAACATCGCCACCGAGAACGGCGTCCAGACCCCGCGCCTGGCCCACGCGACTCAGTACCTCTTTATTCATGTGGTGCGCCATGAAAACGTAGTGGCCGGGATTCAAGCGTGACAGGTCGTCGTAGCTGAGCACCTGCAGCTCGAGTGAGATATTGGCGCGGATCGGGTTCAGGTTGGCGTCGTATTCCTCTTCGGAAACGCTGAAGGAGGTAATGCGCACGGGAGCGATGCGGTTCTTACCCCAGATGAAGAGAATCAGGGGCGCTTCCATCGGTACCACCTCGATCGTGCCGACGAAGAGGAGAGCCGTATTGGCGATGACGGTGGCCGTGCTCGGGTAGAGGAGCAGCTCCAGCAGGGCGAGCTGTGGGTGTATGCCGGATTCGGCGGCGGTCTTGGAGCCCGCTTCGAGTTGATCGACGGCATCCAGTGCGATGTCGACTTTGATCTTTTCCTCGGGCGGACCGCTGAGCCGGAGCGCCTCGCCGGGCGCGCCTTCGCTGCCGGTGGTCTTGGCGGTCAGGCTGCGCTGGAGCGTGGTCGGGTTGAACTGGAACGCGATCACCTTGGGGGTCGGGTCGGGAAGTCGAAACGCGACCAGCGCCCCATGCAACAATCTCGGTCCTCCGGATAGTGTGCCCATGTCTTCAAGTCCTCCTCATATGCCCACTGCGGTGCGGGCTGTCTGGAAATCGTTCTTGATGGTCTGCGCCGCGCCGGCGGCACGGTTCTTCATTGCGCTGAAATTCTCGCGGTCGGCGTCGTCGGCCTCACCCTTGGTCTTCGTGTAGTACTCGTTGAAGCCTGGCTGTGGGACGCTGTCCCCTTTCCATAGGTTGTTCTTGATGAAGCGGTCGATGCCGCTGACGATCTTGGTCATGCCCTGCTTGCTGTCGGCCTCGCCGAAATTGGCGTCGAAGATGGTGCGAAGATCGTCGTGCCAGGGGCCCTGAGCTTTGGTCTGCGCGATCACATCGTCCGAGTAGCCGCCGTCCCGAACCGGCGCGTGCACGGCTCCGACGTGTCCCTGAATGACCGTGACTGTTTTGTCGCTGAGCTTCTTGTGCGGCGGCTGCGGATCTCTTACAAAGGGGGCCGTACGCAGGTAGCGACCGGTGGGCGGGTACATCAGAATGTCGGTCGGGCTGCGAAACTTGTCCTGGAACGTTATCCAGCGTGCCGCCGTCGGGGCGCCTTCGGCGGCGAGCGAGTTGCGCGCCCGTTCGATCACCCGCGGCACGTAACTGGTCGGTATCCACTCGTGCTTGCCGCCGCCGCGGCGGAACCGTGCCTTCAGCCATTCGCGGTTTCGTTTCTCGCCCCAGTACACGGTTTCCCACTTGTCCCCGCCGAGGTTCAGACCGTTGAATGCCGAGTCCTTCCGGGCCACGGCCTGCAGGAATTCGATAATCTTACCGCTGACGGCCGCCACCATGTCCGCGTCCGGCTTGTCATTCTTCTGGTCGAAGTCCCTCAGCGAAGTGCCGACCGCCGTGTCGAGCGCTTCGACAAGGCCACCCGAGACGCCGTCGAGCTGGTTCTGTCGCAGCTTTTCACGGGCCGTCGGATAGGGTCCTTCATCACTGTTGTTGACTTTGGCGACGACCCAGTTTTTCATGAAGCTTTCGCGATCTTCCGGCACCGGCACGTCTGCAGCGGCGGCGAGTCTTTCCAGCTTCTCGAGAATCTTCTCTTGTTTGGTTTTGCCGTACTCGTGACTTTTCAGGAGAGGCGACTTGAACACATCGACGGTGTCCACCAGGTCGGCCCGCACCTGCTCCCATGTCATTGTCTGATAGCGTTCCTGCTGGGCTGTCAGAGCGGCAACAAGCTTGGCCTGCACGCTCTTGTGAGCCTTCTCGATTTGGGCGCTGAAGATGTCAAGTACCGGTGTGCCCTCTCCGCCGAGCAGCTCGAAGACGTTGGTAAGCGCGTTGCGCAGCTCGCCCTGGAGGCGGTCCACCTGCGAGTCGTCGAGCGGCTTCTTCGGAGCGGTGCCCGCCCCGGTGGCAGGGGCGGACGCCTGCGCCTTTTGAACGAACTCATCGGCTTGCGGGTCCAGCTTGTTCATGGTGGCTTGCGCTGTCTGGATGTGACCCTGCGCCGCCTGTTTCTTTTCGGCGTCTTCGAGCTGGCCGGCCTGTTCGGAGAGGCGTCCCAGCCACTGGGTCATCGGCAAGGGTTCGGACGCAAGCATCACTGTAGCGTTGGTTCCGCTGACGGCGATGGACAGAGTGTGCGAGGGGTCGCCTTCGACCGGAACGGTCATCACTTCGCCCACTTGGATGGCCCCGGCCGCGCCGGTGTCGTCCGGTGTTGCCTCCTCCTTCTGTTCGGCGCCACCACCGCGGAAGGTCTTGAGAACACGATTGATGAGCGTGTCCACCGCCTGGTCCACACGCTCGCGGATCCGGCCGATCACCTCGCGCACGCGGGCCGCTACGCCGGAGAGACCGAGCAGCTTTGCCACCAGGTCGATGGCGACCGGGAGCAGGTTGGCGAGCACCGATTCCACCTTGGTGGCCGCGGCTTCGATTACGCCGCGGGCGATGTTGCCGATGCTCTCGATGATGGTGGCGGCCACTTGGATGATGCGCTGCAGCTGATTTCTGAGAAACTGTATGAGATTCCAGATGGTGAAGAGCAGCTTGACGAGCGCCCCAACCGGGTTGAAAAGACTGACCAGCCAGGTGATGCCGGCGATGATAACTTTCTGTACGAGGAATTCCTTGATTCCGCTCAGCACGGTTTCGACGAGGCCGGTGAGGTCTTGTTTGAGACGCTCGAACAAAGCGGGGAAACCGCCTTCGATCAGAGTCTGGATGTAGCTGAACAGGAACTCCACTCGTTCGACGTTCTTTTCGCCGATGAGTTTGACGGCTTTGGTTCGAATCCACTCCCAGGTAAGGCCGAGAATTTGCCGGGCGAGATCGAGGACCCCGGCCAGGCTGAACTCCGCAGGGATCTGAATGTCGCCGAGCGCACCGGTGAGCCATTTGATGACGCCCTGCCTGAGATGCTCGAGGAAGTTGTCGGCGAATTTTTGGAAGCCGAGTGTCACGGAGCCCACCAGGTTGCCGAGGAAACCGAGGGGATCGTCGAGGATGAGCTGAATCGTATCGACCGCGTTGCCAACGAATTCGTAGAAGGCCTCGGGCGAGATGCCCAGCAGCCGCAGGGCCGCTTCGAGGACTTTCTTCGCAAGTCCGGCCCAGTCGCCCGTCAACGCCGCTTCGAGCACGGCAAGCGCCGCGTTGATTGCTCCCTGGAACACATCGAGAATGGCATCGAGCGCTTTCTGCAGTCCGTCCACAATGGCGTCGACACCTTTTTTGAGGGTGTCCGCGGCGGCGTCCACTGCTGCGGTGGCGGTTTCCACTGCACTGTCGATGGCCTTGGTAAGGGCTGCTGCCAGACCTGGAAAAATATCGCCCAGCAGACCGTTGACGAGGCCTTTCAACGCTTCGCCGAAGACTTTGATGGCGTCCTTGATGAAGTTCGCCGCCAGGTCGATGAGGCCCTTGGCGAAATCGCGGGCGGCCTCGAGAAAGCCCTTCACCAGCGAGCGTACGGCGTCGAAGATTTTGTTTATCGCGGCGGTGAGGGCGGCGAAAGCGGACTTGACGAAATCCACCGCACGGTCCCACCAGCTCTTCTCTTCGGCCTTTTCTTCGGCTGCCTTGCGTTCGGTATCGGCGTCCTTCTCGCCGCGGGCGACCTCCAGCTCGGCATCGGTCTCGGCCTGGTCATACTTGTCAGAGATCTTGCCCTCGTCCAAAGTGACCCGGTCCTGTATGTCTTTCCGGCTGGCCGCGCGCTCGGTCTCGGCGTCGGCTTCGAGATCTTTGACCGACTGCTCCTGATCGTTGATGGTGGACTGCCGCTCCTCCTGGATGGTGCGGCGGGCTTCGAGCACCTTGGCGCGCTGCTCGGTGTCTGCCTCTTCGGTCGCCGTGTCGTGCGTCGCTTCCGCGTTGTCGAGCGCCTGCTGTCGCTGGGTATCCCGGTCGTTGTCGGCCTGCTCGAACTGCCCGCGCGCATCGCCGAGGTTCGCCTGCATCGTGGTACCGAGGTCCTGGTCGAACTGCGCGGTCACTTCTTCGGGCAGGGCCATCTGGTTGAAGGTCTCGGTTCCTTCGTTGGCGGCAAGACCTTCGAGTTCCGGTTGGGCCAGCGCTGCCATCGGCACGACTTCATCCATCTCGCGCAGCCGGGCCTGCTCGGGACCGGGTCCGTCGATGACCGCCTGAACGGCTGTGTTCTTTGCTCCTTCGACCTCTTCGACGCCGGCCTCGTGCTGATTGTCGACGCGCTCGGGATCGGTTTCACCTTCCAGCGGCACCGGTGGCTTGTCGCCGGGCGAGGTCTCGACTTCGTCGGTCGTTTTGACCTCACGGAGGGAACGGCCGATGGCGTCGGCCGGACTGCCGCCGAACAAACGGGAGAGAAAGCCGAGTACGCCCTCGTTGCCGCGAAACGGAGACGGTTCGGGGGTGGCGGGAACATCGGGATCGGGCGCGGGAGCGGGTACGCCGTCTTCGAGGTTGACAGGACCGGCTTCAGCAGCGGTGACCTCGCCAACTTCTTCACCTTCCAGGTCGCCGCCCATCTGGGCGTGGAACTCGGGCAGTTCCGCCTCGAACTCCTGCTGGTCTTCCTGAACGACGCTGTCGACGCGATCTCCGATCGTGGCCTGGGTAGCGGCTTTGATGCTCGGTGGCGCGTTGGCGAAGGCCTCGACCACTCCACTGGCAGTGTCCGCTTGTTCGATGGCGGCCTTGGCCTCTTCCTGCGCGGCTTTGCGGGCAGCCGCCTCTTCTGGCGACAGTTCGGTGCCGGGCATCTCCGGCAGATCGAAGGTGGGCTGCGGCTCTTCCTCGACTGCCGCTTCCTCCGGGACCGGTTCCTCGTCCAGCGACGCTTCTTCGGCAGCGGGTTCGGCGGCTTCGGTTTCCGGCTCCGGCGCGCTCACTGTCTCGACGGGACCCTCTTCGAGCGCGGCGTTGAATGCTTCTTCAGCCGCCGGCTCGGCGGGTGAATCGACAGCCGACCCGGCGGCGGTGCGATAGGCGATTTCGCTGCGCGCCAGGGCGCCGGCGACAACCGGAGCTATCGCGTTTTCGCTCGCGGCCGCGACATCGCGGGCAATCCGCTCGGCCTCCTGCTCCGGCGCCGGTTCGCTTGCCGCGGAGGTCTCTCTTTCCACAGGGGCAATCGACGGGTCGGACTGTAGGGTGTGTACGACCTCGTGAGCAACGGTTGTCACATCGGCATCGGGCGCCGCAAGGAAGATCACGCGGTCTCTGGCAGCGGCTTCGGCGCCACGGGCATGCAGCTCTTCTTCGATCCGCGGGCCGCTGTAGACCTCGAGGGCGTCGAGCCGTCGTCCGAAGCGTTGTTCGAGGAGGGGGCGGTGGGGAAGAGCGATCGGCTCGATTCCCTCGATTGTCGCCAGCGTGGTCTCGTTCCAGTCCGGGAACGGCGGGGCGGGCAGGGGCTCGTCGCGGGTTTCGCCCGGAGCCTCGGCTTTCACGCGACAGCCCAGCAGGGTGACCGAGGCCAGGTCGTGGTTACCGAAGAGCGTGGCGGTTTCCGTCAGCTCGGTCCGCGATCTGTTGCGCCGGCGTGAGGAGGGGTTGGACGCTTGGCGGGTGCGGCCCGCACCGCGGGAGGACTCCTTCACGAATGTGCGCGAGGCAATCATCGCTTCAGCTCCCGGTAGACTGCCGAGGCCAGCCTGCGTCCGGCGATGTCCGGGCGTGTCTCCGAACTCAGCGGCAACGCGGGGATTTCGATCGCGGGTTGGTCTCCCGGTTGCTCCAGGCCCGCCGGCAGGCCCTCGGCTTCCAGCAGCCGGCTCAATTCCGTTTCGAAAGCGTGTCCCAGCGTTCGGGCGCTGTTGCTGTCCAGCCCCTCGACGACCAGCCGGTCGACCGTAATATCAATGTGCTCCGGTTTCATTTCCACCCCCGGATTTCGGCATCGCTGAGCGGTTTTTCGAGCTTGCCGTACTCGGCGCGGGCGGCGAGCAGCAGGTGCTGCATGGTGACCGGCGCGTCGCCTTCCGCGGCGCGAAAGGCGCCATCGAGGGCGATGTTGGCGATGTTGCCGCCGGTGACTGCGAGCCGGGCCAGCTTCTCATAGTCCAGATCGTCACGGGGCATGGCCGTTGGAAAGACGTTCCACCAGATCGCCTGCCGCTCTGCCGGCCCGGGAAACGGAAATTGGACGATGAAGCGCAGCCGCCGCAGAAACGCCTGATCGAGCGCGCTTTTCAGGTTGGTGGTGAGGATGGCGAGGCCGCGGTAGGCCTCCATTCTTTGCAGCAGGTAGCTAATCTCAAGGTTGGCGTAGCGGTCGTGACTGTCCTTCACTTCGGAGCGTTTGCCGAAGAGAGCGTCGGCTTCATCGAACAGAAGGATGGCGCCGCTGACTTCCGCCACGTCGAAGATGCGCCGCAGATTTTTTTCCGTTTCGCCGATGTATTTGCTGACGGTGGCGCTGAGGTCGATGCGGTAGAGATCGAGCTCCAGCTCGTTGGCGAGCACCTCGGCCGCCATGGTCTTGCCGGTTCCGCTCGGGCCCGAGAAGAGTGCGCTGACGCCGAAGCCGCGCGTGCTCTTGTCGGCGAAGCCCCAGGACTCGTAGACGCGGTGGCGATGGCGAACCTGGACGGCGATGTGACGGAGGGTCTGCAGTTGTGCTGCCGGCAGGACGAGGTCTTGCCAGCGGGCGCGGGCTTCGATGCGCCGGGCGAGGTCGTCCATACCGCCGCGGGCGTGCTGCCGGCAGGCGAGCCACAGTGCGCGTCCGTTTGTCGCCGGGTCTTCCGCTTCCACAAGGTCGAGTTGCTGTACCGACTCGAGGATCGCATTTGCAGGCAGAGAGAATTGCTGCACCAGCCGGCCGACCTGGCCGTTCAGGGATTTGTATCGGCGGCCGAGCGCACTGCGCCAGATATCGACCTGTTCGGCAACGCTGGGAGGGGCTAGGTCAATCCGCACCGAGGCGAGCATTGGCAAGGCTTCGCCGCTGTCGCCGACGGTGGCCGCCAGGCCGTGCTGCCGCTCGAGCATCTGGCCGGCGGCCTGCGTTGATTCGGTATCGGCGGTGGTGAGATCGATCAGCAGCGCGAAGTCATTCAAAACGGCGTCCCGCTGCCAGATCGATGCCACCTCGTGGAGCTCGGCAGCCGTTCGTGGAAGGGCGCAGGCGTCGGCAACAAATGCGCCGAAGCCGACCGCATGACAGGCGTCCGCAAACATAATTCTGCCCTCCCGGGGATCGGAGGTCACCAGTCGGACGAGCTTTCTTCGGCCGTCGTCGGAATGCTGCGACCAGGCCTGTACCAGCCTTTCTTTCGTCCTTCGATGGTCCTCGGGCAGTGATTTCGGCCGGGCCAGCGGCCTCACCAACGGCCGCAGCTTTTCATCCAGCTGCGGCAGGCCTGTCAGGAAGTGGAGGACGGATTCCTCGAGGCGCAGCGGACTGGTGGTGAGCCCCAGATCGGCGTCCACATGGACAAGCCGGCCGCTGCGCAATGGACCATCCGGCGCGATGGCGCTCCAGTGGGGCTCGGCAAGGAGGGAGAGCAGCAGCGAGAAGGTCGGCCGGCAATGCCGATCCTCGCCGCTGATGCGCGCTAGTATGCGGGCGAAACGGGCGTCAAACTCGACTCCGGCGCACACCAGCAGCATGTCGCGCTCGAAGCCGCTCAGCGAGAACTTTTCGACCAGAAGTTCCAACGCGCCGCGGGGAAGGTGCCCCTCCGATGTAACGGTCGCGGGCGCTTCCGTGTTCTTGGCGGAGTGGTCGGATGCATGCTCCAGGTCTTCGCGGATGCGCGCCAGGTGCGCTTCCAGCGCCCGCCGTGAGTCCTGCCGCCATTGTTCTGTCCGCTCGCTCATGGGACTGCGATGGCAATCGTTGGCTCGTTGTACTCGGTACCGTCGAAGCCAAGTTGTGTTTCGGCCCCGCCGACCCGTACACGCACAAGATAGACGCCTTGTTCGACGCCTTCGTATTCGAAGTCGCGCTCGCTGGTTTCTTCGACAGTAGGCGTCAGAGGTACCGGGCCGAAGCTGTAGGCGAAGGCCCGGCGCGTGTTCGGCGGCTGAAACTCGTTCAATGCGATGCGCATTTGCTGGCGGGCGCCGACATTGTGGGCGAAAGCGATGCGAATGGTTCCTTGCACCGGACCGTTGGGCTCGCTGTTGTCGTCCAGGCTGATGGCGACAATCTGAATCGGATCGGCAGCGGCCAGGGTTGGAAGCAGCACGAAAGCCACCAGATTGGAGAGCTCCCATGGCATTTCGCCGACGGTGGGCGGCTCCTTGCCGATGCGATGAACCGCCTGCACACCTTGGACGCCCGGATGGAGTGTTGCCGGAATCGTCGCGGCAATGCGTCGATCGGTGATATCGGCGGCGGCGGGGGTGACTTCCTCTTCGCCGATTCGAACCCAGCTGATGTCCCCTCGCAGGCCGGAACCTTCGAGTACGAGCCGGTCGCCGTGGACGATCGGCCGGTTGGGCTCCGGCTGGTCTGCCGGGTTCGCCTGTGACAGCAGCCGGTCGATCCGTGGCCGGTTGAGCTGGCGAACGTACAAGCCGCGGCTGCGTACCGGCAGCGCGGAACGCGTGGACGCAGTACTCTCGATCAGCACGACCGACACCAGGTAAAGAGCAGACATGCGCATCGGCGCGTTCACCGCGCTCCAGAGTTGTGATATCTCCTCGAGGCCGATGTTTTGCGGTGTGATCTTGATCTGTTCGATCTGATCGGCGAGGTCGGCGGCGACCAGCGTTTGAAACGCCGAGGGCAGGATGCCGCCATCCACCGCGGCCGGCGCCGACAGGCTGTTGCGGATCGCGTCGCGGTCGAGCACGGGCATCTCGTGCAGCACTTGCATGGCAAAGCCGAGCAGTATCTCCGCGTTGAAGTTCGCGGTCGAATGGCTGGAGAGGATATAGTGCAGGTCGAGAGCGAGATAGGGGTTCGAGCAGGGTTCACCCGCGGAGTTCCGCGACGGGTAACGAATGTTCGACCATCCGGGGTTGCGAGTGGTGAGGTATTGGTAGAGGTTCAGGCGGTTGTTGCTGGGCTGACCATTGGCTGCCGAGAGCGAATCCGGAGGTTGTACCGTGACCTCGAAATCGAAGGCCGAGCCGATGTTATTGTTGATCAGGCCATCATTCAGTAGGTCTCGCAGGACGGCGGTGACGGCAGCGAGAGCAAGCGCATTGGCCATTATTCACCTCGGAATCGCCGGCGCCGGGACAAATAGTCACCGAGGGAAACCCGCGGTTCGGGACGGCGTGGCGGCGCGGGTGCCGGATCGGGCGTGGGTGACCGCACTTCGATGCGGCCGATGCGGACTTCGATGCGGCGCTGCCGCGGCGGCTCCCGGGCTGGAGGAGCCGCGGCGCGTGATTCGTCGAGCACGGGGAACGGGTGGGTCGAGTCGGGAGGGAAGGTCGGCGCGGACGGCGTGTGCGGCGGCAATTCGGGAGCCGGCGGACCGGCCGCGGCAGGCTCTGCGCGCGTTTGTATCGGCGGAAGGTCAGCCGTTGGCCATCCAGGCTCCGGCGTCGCCGGCACGGGAGAAATCGGCGGAGCGGGATGCTCCACTGCAGACACGGGTGAAGGCGGCACGGCAGCGTCCCGTGGAGCGTGGGCGGCGCGTGTGTGGGTCGCGGGCTGCGGAGTCAGAGGTGTCGCTGTCTGGAGGACAGCCGCCGGGGTTTCTTCGTTTCGGGCCGGACGAGGGCGGGGAGGCAGGATATCAGAGTGCTGGGTCTCGGGTGCTGCGGGTGGCGGCATTTCGGAATCGGGCGAAAGCGCCTCCATGGATGCCGCCACGGCACTGGATGTCGCTTCGAATTCGCCGGTTTCTATCTGGCCGGCTCCGAGCTCGTCCGCTCCGAGTTCACCCACGTCGGATGCGGGCTCCTCTGCCGCTCTCTCCGGCTCGAACAGGCTGGACATGCGCGGTTGGACCACCCTCGCATCGCCGCGGCTCCGGCTCAACAGTTCCTGAAACAGATCACCCATGGGTCACCATACTCATATAAAGGTTTCGCCGTGCCGGCGTCAGGTCGAGGATCGCTCCCTGTGTCCAGCCGTAGGCGCGGGCCAGCGCATGGACCTGCCAGGCAACGCGGCGGGCGGCGGATTCAATCTCCTTCCAAAACAGGTCCACGATGTCGAGCGTTTCGGTCCAGCCGTGGTCGCAGTCGTGACAGGCAAAGCCCAGCTCGATGTTCGCCAGAGGGTCCGCTTCCGAAATCGCTTCGGCGATCTGCGTCCGCAAAGCCGCATTGACCTCCGGCAGGGGCTCGTCGTCTGTGGTTAAAGTGCGCCGGACGAGTTCTCGGGCCGCCTCTTCCTGCGGACTGCCTTCGACCGCCAGGAAGTCGCCGCTGTTGAGCGGGCGCACCGTCAGTGTCCAGTTGCCGGTGTCGATGGTTGCGGCCGGCGCACCTTCGGGCCGCTCCGCGTTCATCAGCGTCGCAAGGTCGAACTCCGCTTCCAGTTGTTCGCCACAGTGCGCGCACGTGGTATAGACCGGCGCTTGCCGGCCGAAGGTGGCGATGCGGAGCTGGATCAAGGCGCGATCCCGTTCTCCGCACGGCAGCGAGGTGCGCTGCTCGGCGCTGGAGCCCGGCCAGGCGCACTCCAATAAAAGCAGGCCGCGGGCGGTCCAGCTCCGCCGGTATCCAGCTTCGGCCAAGTTCAGCAGTTGAGCTGGATCCAGCCCCTTCATTGCGGCTATTCACTCGGTTGGGTGAACGACGGTTCTTCGGGCTCCGTCACGGCGAGATCTCGCTCCCATCCTTCGTTTTCGAGCTTGAGAGAGCGAATGACGACGGCGTTGCCCATGGCGTCCAACTCCGCCAGTCCCATGTACTCCGAAACCCAGCAGCGGTAGACCTTGTAGGCGAGCGCCACTTGGCCGGCTTCGTTGTAGAGCTCCAGCGTAATGTCCTTGCGGAAATCCTGCAGCGACACTTCAGCACCGAGTCCGGCGCCGATCAGCCACACTTTGTTGGCCCACTTCTCGAACTCGGTGTCGTGGGTTACGCCCTGCTCCAACATGACGGGCTCGTAAGTCGTTTTGCCGGGCATCTTGCGTACCGCCGATGGGTCGCCGCCTTCACGGTACTCCACCACCTCCGTGGTCTTCTTGAGCCCGCTGCACTTGCTGACGCCGGCCACGAATTTGCCGTCCCATTTCACCCGCCACTTGAAGTTCTTATAGGGATCGAATCGCTGTGCGTTGACTGTGAACTGTGGCATCTCATCCCCCTTGGCTCTGTCCTGCCAGTTGCGTGATCTTGATAATCACGAACTCTGCCGGCTTCAATGGAGCGAAGCCGACGATGATGTTGACGATGCCGCGGTTGATGTCATCCTGCGTGGTCGTCTCGCTGTCGCATTTGACAAGATAGGCCTGGCGGGGCGTGCTGCCCTGGAAGGCGCCCTGGCGGAACAGATTCTGCATGAAGGCGCCGATGTTCAGCCGGATCTGCGCCCACAGCGGCTCGTCGTTCGGTTCGAACACCGCGAACTGGGTCCCGCGGTATAAACTCTCC
>Ga0114931_10006938_pt1 | contig 13897 bp, 5 predicted proteins | sample 2SBtaG_FD_89579 | JGI IMG/M metagenome (GOLD analysis project Ga0114931, IMG submission 89579) | Deep subsurface microbial communities from Kolumbo volcano to uncover new lineages of life (NeLLi) - 2SBTROV14_V59a metaG | ecosystem: Environmental > Aquatic > Marine > Volcanic | place: Kolumbo...
AAAAAAAAAAAAAAAAAAAAAAAAAAAAAAAAAAAAAAAAAAAAAAAAAAAAGAAGAAAAAAAATTTAAAAAAAAAAAAAAAAAAAAAAAAATGAAAAAGTTTCTATATTTCAAGCGAAAAAAGAGATATTAATTTTACTGCATTGTGATTTTCATATAATAAAATTATTTATACATTTATACATTAAATAATATTTTTATTACGTATAACACGTGAACCTAAAGAGTATAACTATATTAAATAATTAACGTTAGTGCATTATAAAGTATGTTTGGAAAACAAAAACGTTGATCTTGGGGCAACATTAAAATTTGAGTTATTATTTATAGTTCTAAATTATTAGATATTAGAGTTTAGTACTTTAATTATAGTCTTTTAAGAATTTTTTTTCTTTGACGTATACGTTTGATATTAAAAACGCTACTAAAAAATAAATCTATAAAATATAGATTAAGTTATATAAATTTTTTACATTTTGTAGGACATAATGGTTATCCTCCAAAAAAAAAGAAAAAAAGAAGATTATAAAAAAAAATTATTGTTATTTTTTCAATTTAAATAAATAATGTTTATTGTAATATATTAATTTAATATATTTATTTATTAGTTATGTTTAGTTTTTGTGGGTTTTTTTATTTTTTATATCGTATTTTTTTATATTTACGTAATAACGATTTAGAAAAAGGCTTCATCATATGAGTGTGGATTTGTATCCTTTTGAAACCTCTACGAGTAAAATTTGATATTAAGTTTTATCTAGTTGCTATTCTTTTTTATTGTATTTGATATTGAAGTTTTATATTTATTTCCATTTTCATTAGTTTTTATTAAAACTAGAATTAATAGGAATAAATACTATGTCATTATTTTTATTTATATTATTATTAGGATTTATTTATGTAATGAAAAAAAGGCGCATTGTGAATGACGCTAAAAAAAATAATATCATGATTTTAATTTTTCTTTTTAACATATATAAAATAAGTCTGTATATTTGGTATAATATTATAAAGAAGTATGAATATTCGATAAGAATTTTTTTTAATAATTAAGATTCTAAAAGTATTTATTATATTAATAATGATTTATATTTTTTTTACATTTTTTTTATATATTTATTATTTTTTGTTTATTTTAATGATTGAATTATTTGAATTTACTTATATATACATTTGTAATTAAAAAAGATAGTTATTATTACTACTTTAGTAAAAATTTTCTTTATAATTTATTTAAAACTTTTATGGGATAAAGTTAATATTATAAAACTTTATTTATTGATAAATATTATAAATTAGTTTCATGATTAACTTTAAAATTTTTCGGAACTTATGATGTATCAACTGAATTTATAATATTTATAAAAAAAAAAAATGAAAATTATTTATTACACAAACATGATGAGCCTTCTGTCTTTAAAAAATTTAACAAATTTATATTTACTAAAATAAAAAATACAATTTCATTTAATACCTATATTCAAAATAAAATTTCATATATTTTATGAAAAATAAAATATAAATTTTTTTTTATAAATAATACTACATTTTATCGTAGATCTAAAACTAATTTTTTTTTTTTTTCTATACATTTAACACAAGCTAAAAATAAAGGTCCAAATAAATGAGGTACTTTTTTTAAATTTACATTTACGAGAAAAATAAAACATTTTTGTTTAAGTCAATTAATATATACAAACTATTTAAAGAAATTTAATATTGAAAAGAATTCACAGCAATTAAAAATTTCTAATATAAAAAGCCCTTCTCTTCTTTCTTTTTTAGATATTATAAGCTTTCCTATTGAAAGTTTATTAATATATATCCATTTGTTAGATAAAATTAAATTTTTAATACAATTTATTCTAACTAAAATTAGTTTAATTATCATGACATTTTTTAATTCATATGAAGCAACAAAAAATCTAATAAATACTTTATATAATGAACGTTTATTGATTTGATTATCTACAATTAAAATGAACATTTATGATTAAAAATGTTTTATATTTGAAATATGACTAGAATAAATAAAGAAGATCCTATACAAAAAAAAATATCTGATTGATGAAAAAAATTTCATTATTCATCTATAAAAAAGGTTAGAGCTAGAAGTGCCTATATATATTATCAAGGTTTTTTTTATAAGTTTAGATCATTTTTAATACCATTAATTCTTAATGATTTTCATGCTCATTTACATTATAAATTTATGCGATTTTCATGATTATTTCATTTTAATAATATTGTATATTGATCGCGATGACATATATTTTTTTTTATATTTTTATTACTTTTTTTTATATTTTTATATAGGCCTTTAATATTTACGTTTTATATTACACGTAATGATATAATTAATTTAAAAAAAAAAAGTATATTTAAACCTAATCGTATAATAAATTTTTATAAAAAATTTTTTTATTTAAAAAAAAAGAATAAAATTAAAGCAAAATTAAAATTTTATCGTTATTTTTTTCAGTTAAGTGAACTTAATGATTTAACTAAATGATATAAAAAAAATTTTTTATGATATCGTCTTAATGTAAGAGGTATTAAATTAAAAAAAGATGCAAAAATCTTTTTTAATTATAGACTAATAAAAAATTATTGTCTTCATTCTTCGGATTTACATTACGATAATTATTTTAAAGACAAAAAAAGAGGTGAAAAGACTATAAAAATACTTTGAATTTCTTTAGCTAGAATTAATTATTTATATCGTTGATTTATATCTTCATTGAAAAATAATAGAAAAAAATTAAAAAGTGACTTTTTTTTTACTAATTTATTTATTTTAAGTATTCGAAATTTTTTTAAACTTCAATGATTTTTTAAATTAATAAATCTTTTATTATTTATTAGTAAAATATTGTATATAAATAGATTTTATTTATATTTAAAATTTTTTTTAAAAAAAATTTTAAATATAAATAAAAGTTTGTCTAAAAAAATTAAAAATTTTTTTTCATAATAATCATATATTATAATAATTATATGTCACAACAAATTATTTTTGAAAGCAGTAAAATTATAGGATGTGGATTAGCTACTATTTCATTAGCGGGTGCTGGTATTGGCATAGGCTTAGTATTTAATGCATTAATAAATAGTATAGCTCGACAACCTTCATTAAAAAATCAATTATTTCAAATAGGTATTTTAGCTTTTGCTTTAACAGAAGCTATGGGATTAATGGGATTAATGATGGCTTTTCTTATATTATTTAGATAATGTTATAATAAATATTCCTGTATAATAAAAATATTATATTTACAAATATAAATAAGAAAATATATCATCTATTCCAAATAATGAGAAAAAATAAAAATAAAAATATAAATCGAAACAAAAGTATTAATAAAAATATTAATAAAAAAAATACAAATAAATTTATAAAGAAAACTACATCGATAGATGACCCTATAAGGACTCTAAAACGTTTAGCTAGACTTGAACCTTTTTTATTTCAACATAAAGGTATTGTAATAAAAGTTAATTTTGGTGTTGTTAGAATCTATGGTTGCTCTAAATCTAGAATAGGAGATTGTGTATTATTACTACCTGCAAATTTTAGAGGACTTATTGTTAATTTAGAAGATAATAATTATATAACAGTTTTATTACTTGATAGACAAGAATCAAAAGTGCGTGAAAAAGATATAGCATTATTAACTATAGAGCCTTTAAAAGTATTATTAGGTTATAATTTGCTTGGTAGAATTATAAATGCATTAGGTCAGCCAGTAGATGGTAAAGGTAATATACAAATAATTGAAAAAAGATTTTTAGAAACACGTGCACCTTCTATAATAGCAAGACAAAAGGTAAATGAACCTTTATTTACAGGTATAAAATCAGTAGATACATTAATACCTATAGGACGTGGTCAAAGAGAATTAATATTAGGTGATAGACAAACGGGAAAAACAGCTATAGTTATTGACACTATGATGAATCAAAATTATAATAACAATTTAATATGTATTTATGTATCGATAGGCCAACGTTTATCTTCTATTTATCAATTAGCAACGCTTTTAACAAAAACAGATAGTTTATCTCATTGTATATTAGTATGTGCCACAGCAGCGGATCCTGCGACTTTACAATATTTAGCTCCTTATAGTGCTACAACAATAGCTGAATTCTTTAGAGATAAAGTAAGAAAAGATGTATTAGTAATTTACGATGATTTAAGTAAACATGCTAATGCTTATCGTCAAATATCTTTATTATTACGTCGTCCACCTGGACGAGAAGCTTATCCTGGTGATGTTTTTTATTTACATTCAAGATTATTGGAACGTTCAGGTAAGTTAATAAAAGCTAATTCAATAACATCATTTCCAATTGTTGAAACACAATTAGGTGATGTTTCTTCATATATACCAACAAATGTTATTTCAATAACTGATGGACAAATATATTTAGATGCAGGTTTGTTTAACAAAAATATAAAACCAGCTATATCGGCAGGTTTATCTGTTAGTAGAGTAGGTTCATTAGCTCAAATAAGTCATATGAAAAAATTAGCAGGATCATTAAAATTACAACTTGCTCAGTATAGAGAGATTGAAAATTTTTCTAAATTTGCAGAAGTAATTAGATGAAACTACTTTTAATTATTTTAAAACGAGGTAATATGTTAACTATTCTTATTAACACAACCACAATTTAGGTCCTTTTTCTATTGAAATGCAATTTAATTTCAATATTTTTTAGGAGTAAATTTATTATTAGTATAATATACATGAAAAATTAATAAAATTATGTAGAACAATATTATCATTTAATTATGAAATATTCAATTAATATCAAAACCTATCTTAAAGTTATTTTAATAAAAGCACTAGTTTATTTAATACATCTTTTATTTAATTCATTTATATATTATATAAATGAATTTAATCTTAAAATAAGTTAAATTATTTCTACTCTTTTTAATTTTTTATAATTATCACTTTCATTCTAAAGAATGAAAGTGATATATTATATAGAAATGACATTATTTTGAATAAGAATAGTTACATTTTTATGAGTAGGTTATTCAATTATAATAAATTTCTTTAAAAAATTTTTTTGTAGGATAAATTTTTTTTTAAAAAAAAAAATTTTTTTAACAAAAAAATTTTTTAAATTTACAAATATGTCTTCATTAAATTTTATTTTATTATTTAATGCATTAAAAAAAAAAATATTATATAGCTCAAGTCTATTTAATGCTTCTGAATTTTTTAGATGGACGTATACGTAATACTAGTTTTATTAGTGATTATCTTATACAACCAGGTATAATTTTCAAAGGTAACGATCCGTTAATTGATTTTTATGAGTCTGATTTTTATCGAGATTATTATTCTATTTTGGAAGCCGATATAGAGTGAGATGATGATGATGATTGAGAGTTCTCAGAAGATTCATATGAGATAAATACAGGTGCTTCAGATGAACATGCTGAAATAGTTTATGATTATGAAGATGATTATGTTTTTTTACACAATAATCTTTATTTAACACGTTTTGGTCAAGAATCTTTTATCAATTTTGACGATACAGAATTTACTGAAACATATCTAAATACCGTTTATTGACCTTATTATTTAAATCACTTAAAATTATATAAAATATATTTTTGAACAAAACAAAAAACAAAATGTATACAATTTAGCTATAATAAACTATTAAAAGCTTATATTAATAATTTTTATTCTAAATATCATAAATTTATGTGGGATCAAATAATTATTTCATCATTTATAATAACGGATACATATCTAAGAAATATAGTAAATTTAATTAAAGATTTTTTATATTTAAATATTTTATATTTATATAATAATATTTTTTCAACCTTTCAACTTTTTATTCAAAATTTAATTATAAATTTCTTTACATTTATTATAACTATTTACAATAATTGTTGACTAAATATATTTTGAAATAATTATGATCTTTTACATATAGAATTTATGAATGTAGTAAATAGTATACGAAATTATGATGAATGAATTATCAATGATCCTGTTACTAAAATTACTCATCAAACCTCAAGAATGTATACAATTGATATTTATAATACTAGCATATTTAAATATGTTGGTAATTTTTCAATTTTACGTATAATTGATTATATTTTTGTTAATGTTTCTTCCATTATTTTTTATATAAGATATTTATCTAGTATAGATAATATTATTAAAAATATTTTTTCATATTTAACTGAATATATTAAAATAATTTATTTTTATAATAATTATTTAAAAAAAAAAAGTGTCTCATCTGTATATATATTTCATTTTTTTTTTTGATATAGTCAGAGCTATTTTTATTTTAACGTTTTTATACCTTTTTATAATTTATGAAAAATAGAGCACTATAATTATAATATTATTTCTGAACAAAGCCATTTAGCATTTTTTCATATATATTTAATACTAATATGTTTAATCATTTATCCACGAATAAAAATGATATTATTAGAAGATAATGCTTTTTTGTTTATTTTTTTAATAAGTATAATTATTTTATGATGATTATTAATAAGTATAAAATATAATATATATGCTGGACAAAAAGGCCCTATATGTTATTCTCTAAGTTCATGTGATTATTCTCAAAATCGTTATAGAAATAGAGTACGATTAAATGATTCCTGATCTTCTAGTATATTGAAATTTAAAACATACAATATAAAAACTAGTTATTTTCATAATTGATATGCTGAATATATGCGTTTGCCAAATGGTTTTAGAGCACAAAAATATTTATGATTTATAAATAAAAGCCCTTTACATTATTATGAATATAAATCTTTTTCATCTATACAAAATAGATTAGAAATTAATTCTGATTATCAATACAAAATCTTATCTGCTATCCCTCCATTACATAAAGCTGACATTAAAAAAATGACAAAAGACGATTTTATAGCACATATGCTTTTTAATACTTATCTGAAATATGATTTTTCAAATGAATATATACCTGTATTAAAAAATATTATATCTACTGATCAATTAACTAATAAATATGTTTATAAAATTATAAATGTTATAGATTATAAAATTTGTTATAGTAATAAATATTCAGTAGAAGAAAGACAACACTTACAATATTTAGAAAATTTTAAAAAACTATACAAACCTTCTATCCCTTTTCGTGAAGTTTATATAAATGATTTTATAGATATTTCATGGTTACGCTTACAAGCTTGATGGCCATATAATATTAAACATCCTCGTTATATTAAAGCACATGGTTGATTAGAGTGATTTAGTAATTTTATTTTTTATAATCCATATAAAAATTTAACGTATAATAAAGTAGACTTAAATTCAAAAAAAATATTAATGGAAATTAGTAATAATATGTATATCGAGGACTATATAAACTCAATAGCTTTAGAATATACTAAGTGATATACAAAACGACTTAGAATTCTATTAGAATTAGAATCATTTAAACGAGATATTTATATATATAAACGACTAACCAATATAATTCAAAATAAATATATAACAAAAAATACTAATAAGTTTCTAACTTCTAATATATATGATATCAATTTTCTTATAAAAAATAAATTTATAGAATTTAAAGGACCGTATGCTTTACAAAAACCTTTTTCTAAATATGGAATAAGTCATGATAATTATCCGCCAACTTATTGGTATTTAAATATAAATACACAAGATCTAAGATATAGACCTGTATATAAAGTTGCATTAAATATAAATAATAATTTTTTTATGTTAGATACATTTTTTTATAAATATTTATATGAACTTTATAATACTTCTGTTTATAGAAAAAAAAATCCTTTAGATAAATTAAATTATAATTATTATTATTATTATAAAACAGCATTTTTAATAAATAGTCCTAATTATGTTTATGAAAAACATGATTTTCCTATTAATTTAAATTTTTTTTCATATAGACATTCGTTAAAAACTTCACATGTTATTTCTTTTGAGTCATTATTAAAAGATTTATTAAAATCATTAAAATTGTTAAAATTCGATTGAACTTGACATATAGGTGATCTAAATTATAATAATATGTTTGAATTTTTTCGTAAATATTCTATGAAAAATCCAAACCCAAGTTTACGATATTATCCGGAATATGAAGATATACATACTGTACATAATCGTAATGCATTAAAACGCATTGTTTGATCCAACACACCTCTAAACGGACCTTTTTTACGTATCATTACTTGACGAGGATCACCTCTTGATGTACCTTATTTTAGTCTTGAACCTATAAATTTAAAATTACGTGCATTTAGTTTTCAATTAAAAATAAGAACACGATCGGCATTAAATTTAATATTAGCGCCTATAGATTATATAAATTCTGCAAATTATAAAATACATTTATTAAATTATTTTTCAAAAACATATTCTCAAGATCCGCTTATATTATTAAATAATTATTATTCTATGATTAATTCAAAAACACTTATATATAATACCAAATTTACTTCTTCTTTAAATTCTATTAATACTAATTTAGATTATAAACCTTATTGAATTTTTAAAATTTTTAATTTTTTCAATTTATCTTATACACAACACCCTTCTTTTGATTGACGTCTTTCAATGCTTGAATATGAAACAACTTCTTATTATAATCAATTTTTATTAGATCATGAAGATTTTTTTGACTCTAATAGTGTTGAATTAATACCTTCATTAAATATAAGTGAACAAAAATCACTTTTTAATTCCAATTTTAAAATACGATATTATAATTCAGATAATTTAGTTTTTGTATTGACAGACCCTTTATTAAAAGTAAAATATACAATTTTAGAAAAAGATGGTAAATTATTTTTTTGTCATAAATCAAAAAATAATTTTTAATGATACTTTTTATATTAATACATTTACCTTTATTCGTTATCTGTAGTTTATGTTGCATATCTTCTTATAATATTAATTTATTACGTATGTGTGCTTTAGTAGTGAGCAAATATTATTTTTTTTTTTTCTTTACTTTTGTTTTTTATACTGTGATATTACTTTGTGTTTATTTTCAATATATATATATATATATTACCAGCTTCAAATATTTATAATTTTTATTATTCGATAGGTTTAGTATAGTATTTCATTATTTTTTATAATTTATAACATGTTTTTTAATTTTTAATATGTATTTTAATTTCTTGGTGAAACTATATTTTTTCGTTTTAAAAGAATTATTTATTTTATTTTTTCATATTAGAGTATTTATTATTAAACAATTTTTTCTGTTTTAGTATATCACTTTATTTTATTATTTTTTTTGAAGCTTTATTAATACCTATGTTTATAATTATTTGGAAGTTGAGGCAGTAGTAGAACGAAAGATACATGCTTCTTATCATATTCTTTCTTTATACTTTTTTAGTGTTCGGTTCTTTTTTTATTATCTTATATTATTTATATATTTAAATATAGGAATCAACTCATATTTTGTACATTATATACAACTAAATTTAGTTTTTATCGTGAAAAAATTTTATTCTTAGCTTTTTTTTTTTGCTTTTGCGATAAAAATTACCTATGTTTCCAGTCCTACATATGATTATCCGAAGCTCATGTAGAAGCTCCAACAGCAGGATCTTGTCTTATTAGCAGGCATTTTATTAAAATTAGGAGGTTATGCTATAATACGTTTTATATTACCAATATATCCAATGGCTTTTATATATTTTAAACTCATTAATATATACTTTTGTCTATATTATCTATGATTTTTGCCTCATTAATTGCATTTAGTACAAACCGATTTAAAAAAGATTATTAGCTTATTCTTCAATAGCACATATGATATTTAGTGATTTTAGTGTTTATGTGCTAGTAATCTTAATTCATTAGAAGGTGCATATTTTTTTAATGATCAGTCATGCTCTAACTTCATCAGTCATTATTTATAAGTGTTAGGATTTTTATATGATCGATTATAAAACTAGACTTTTATTTTATTACGGCGGGTTAATTGAAAAAATGCCAAAATTATCATATTTTTTTTTATTTTTTTCACTCTTCTAATTTAGGTTTTCCAGGAACAAGTAGATTTTATAGGCGATACTTTTAATTTTTTATAGGCATTTTATTTCAAAATAGTTTTGACTTTTATTTTTTCATGTTTTGTTATTATATTAACTGGCTTGTTATTCATTATGATTATATAATAGAATTTTTTTGCGACGAAATTTTTTAAGCTTTTTGTTGATTTTATAAGTTTAATAATAATTTTTATGTATTTAAATCGTAGAGATATTTTTTATATTAAGTTTTATTTTTATTTTTATATTTTATTATTTGTGTATATTTCCTAATTTAATTTTATAATTATTTACATTATACTTTGTTCATTTATATTAATATATTATTAATTAATTTTTTTTTTTATGATTATATATTTATTATCCTGAAATATTTTTAATAATGTCTAGTATTATTATTATTTTTAGTTTTTAACATTATATATAAATAATAACATTAAATTTTGTTGTTGTTTATACATCGGAGAAAACTTACACTTTTTATAATTTTTATTTTTACTTATTTTATATGTACAACTTAGAAAAAATATAATTATATGTTATTGATTTTTTAGTATATACTGAATATGATAATTACTTGTAAAGTTATATTAACTATATTTTTTATTATTATTATTATTATTTTCATTTTACTAATTTTAAAACATCTTGGCATTAAGGATTATGAAGTTATATTTATTATTAATACTTAATTTTTTTTCATTATTATTGGGTAAATAATATAATATAATTTGATATTATTATATTTTGTAATTGAATTAAATAGTTTGTCTATGTATATATTAACGTTCTATTAATAAAATAAAATATATTAGCTACTGTAAGCTAGTATTAAATATTTTTTACAAGGTGCTTTAAGGTTCTATATTTTTTTTATTTAGGCATATCTATAATTATATTTTTTATTAGGTACTGTAAATTTTTTAGTAAATAAAATATTTATTATATTGTCCGTTCACTTTTTTTACAATATGTGATGTAATTTAGGACTTATTTTTATATTATCATCACTTTTTTTTAAATTATCATTATTTCCTTTTCATTTTTGATTACCTGTATATATATAAAAGTTCAATAACTCTTATCACAGCTTATTTAGCTATTTATAAGTAAAATACCAATATTTATACTGTTATATCAAATATTTAATATATTTTTTTCACTTATCAATATTACTTTCTTAATATAATATTAATAGTGATCTATTATTTCATTTATTTATAGGTACATTTGGTGCATTTGAGACAGTTAAATTTAATAAAGATTTTTAGGCTTTACTACTATATGTTAATATTAGTTATTGTTCTATGATTGTTAGTAACAATATCATTTTTATCATACATTTATGCTTTATATTATTTATTTATTTATAGTTTATTAAGTATATAATTTGTTTAGTATACTAATCGTGTATACGACAGTATAATAAATATACATATTAATCAAATGTCTGTAAAATATTATTAATTTTAAAGATTTAATATTTTTACGGAATAGCCAACCTCTTATAGCTTGGTCTTTTATACTAATTCTTTTTTCGATGTAGTGGTATTCCACCTCTTGCTGGGATTTTTTGTAAAATTATAATATTTTATTATAGTTCTATTTTTTTAAATTTATTTTTTTATATCGTTTATTATTATATTATTTAGTCTTTTTAACATGCGGTTATTATTTATGACTTAGTTATTATAATAGTTAACAAATACACAAAATTATTGATATTCTTACAATGAAGTATCTCTCGAATTAATTAGTATTTATTATATAATTAATACATTTAATATTGGCTATTTTTTTTTTTTTAATATAATTATTTGAATCTATTGAAAATGGATTATTAATAAATTAAGAAAAAAAAATTTAATTTTGTATATGGTGTAGTTCAATGGTAGAACATTAGCCTTTTAAGCTACAAATTGAAGTTCGATTCTTCACACCGAAATATTTTTAAAATTGTTTTTTAAACTTTTAAATTATGAAATATTATAAAAAATATCATATTTATAAAATATTTAATGAAGATTTATGAGGCAATTTTATAGCATAAAAAAAAAAAAATCGTGTGGCGCATAAACTACGTCATATATTTTTTAAAAAGTATGAGCAACGTTTAACATGGAAAAGAAAAGAATTTATTTTTAGAATAGATATAATAAATGCCGTAAAAAAAAATTAAGAAAAAAGACTTTATATGGGAAAGCTTTTAAGAGATAAACTAAAAATTTAAAATATTTTTTGCGACTTTTAAAGAATATAATTTACGTTTTTTTGTTCGAGTTTGTTCGTAGATATAAAGGATCCTTTTTAAATATATTTTTTTCTTCTTTAGAAACGAAGATTAGACGTTCTTTTTATATAGATCAAATTTTATATATTCTGTAAAAATGGCAAAACAAATGATTATAACATGGTAATTTTTTTACTTTCAACTAAACTTATTAAAAATCCGTGGATTTAGTTTAAAATTTATATGAATTTTTATTGTTAAAAAAAGATATATATGCATATGTTTATATTGAATATAAAATATAAATTTACCTAAATTAAAATATAAAATAAAATTTATTAATTTAAATGGATTTTTACATAAAAATATATATATATAATAAATGAAGTTTTTCGTTTTTTTTCAAACAATGTCATATATGATCTAATGTATTTTTTAGATTAAAGAAATTTAGTTTATTTAATACTATTTTTTCACGAAGTTATTTAGCACGTACAAAAAATTTATGATGAATAGATATTAAAGGAAATATAATACAAAATTTGTATCAAAATAATTTTTTTTTATCTCGATATAAAGGTATAATTTATCGTTTAGAATATGAAAAAATTCAAAAAAGATTAAAAACTAGATGAGATTTATTTTTTTCAGATTTGAAAGCTTCATGTATTTTAAATACAAAATTGTCGTTTTTACCTGTTATTTTAAATATTAAATTTAAACAAAAAAAATATAATAAATGTTTTAGGATTGATATTAAGGAATATAAATTAAAAAAGAATGTACAAAATCAATTCATATTTTTATATTGTTTATATACTACTAAGAAAAGAAAATCTGAGATATGATTAAAAAAAAAAAAGAAAAATTTTTTTTTTAATCATAAATTTTTAGTTAATAAGTTTTTTAAATTAAAAAAAAAAAAGTTAAATTTATTAAGCTATTTAAATTTTTTTAAAATATTTAATAATATTTTTTATAAAAAAAAAAAATTACAAAAAATTTATAATATATGAAAATCAGATTTAAATAATACGCATAGTTCTAATCATTTGTTTTTTTTATTATATTATAATTATTTAAATTTACATTATGATGTTAATAATTTAGATCAAAAAAATGAATTTGTAACACGTTTAAAAAAAATATTACCTATAATTAAATTTAAACATTTAAAATCATATTGGAAAAATCTAACCAATTTAAAAGAAAAGAATATTATAATTAATTATTTAAATTTATTCTTTAAAAACACTCTGTTAATGGAACGTAAATTCAGTATAAGGAAGAAAGGTGTTAAAAAAAATAAGTTTAATAAATACTTAAAAAAAAGTTATAATTTATATAAATTACAGTTACGAAAAAAAAAAAAGTCTTATAAAAAATATAAAGATTTTACTAAATTTACTGGATTAAAAAGGTTAATAAATTTATCTCTTGTTAAATCAAAAAAAAATATCAAAAATATATATTCTTTAGATCTTTTAAAAAATAAAATTGAAAATAAAGTTGAAAATAAAGTTGAAAATAAAGTTGAAAATAAAGTTGAAAATAAAGTTGAAAATAAAGTTGAAAATAAAGTTGAAAATAAAGTTGAAAATAAA
>Ga0114931_10006939_pt1 | contig 13896 bp, 11 predicted proteins | sample 2SBtaG_FD_89579 | JGI IMG/M metagenome (GOLD analysis project Ga0114931, IMG submission 89579) | Deep subsurface microbial communities from Kolumbo volcano to uncover new lineages of life (NeLLi) - 2SBTROV14_V59a metaG | ecosystem: Environmental > Aquatic > Marine > Volcanic | place: Kolumbo...
GGTGAATGGCCTTGATAGCAATCATAAAGCGCGAGGGATGTCGCTCACCATGAACACCGGCTACTATATGCCATTGGGCAAGAGGGGCTGGTTTATTGAACCAAGGGCAGGCCTTGTTGTGTCGCGTGTCGCCCTTGACGACATTAACGTTACCGGCGCAACAACTGGTGCTCTTGCAGGCGTTAACGTCGGTACGGTTAACATTGATCAAATTGATAGTCTTCTTGGACGCCTGTCGCTGACCATTGGAACGAGCTTCAAGGTTGGTGATATCGGCTTTCAGCCCTTCGTCACGGGCAGTGTATTCCGGGAATTTGCTGGTGATGTCAAAGCTGTTTCGACAATTGGTGCTGGAACCAACTGCACGAATTGCGCCGGGGCAACATTGTCCATGTCAATTGACCGTGTCGATACTTATGGGCAGGTCGCGGTCGGCACAGCGGCGGTGTTTGGTGATAGTGGCTGGCTTGGCTACGCTCGTGCTGACTATAAAAAGGGCGATAAGATCGAGGGTTACAGCGGCAATATAGGCCTGCGCTTCGCGTTTTAATTGATCGGCCCCGCCCCTTCAACCCTGGAAAGCTGAAGCGGTCCAAAACAACAAAAATACAAAAGCCAATGGTTGCGAACTTATTTCGTGGCCATTGGCTTTTTACTGGGCTGTCAAATCAGAAATACCATGTTTCAGGACGTGCCAGAAGCAAGTTTTGGGTTGTTCTGGTTGCAACCGTCCCTGGATCAAACATAACATGATATCCCTTATCCATTATTCGGGTTATTTGGGAATGACCAGGCGCATGCCGATGCGCAGGGCATTGGGGTTGGCAAGCCGTTTTTTGTTGGCCTGAAAAATCTTTGGATAGAGGAAACTGTCACCGTAAGTTGTGTACGCGATCGAACTCAGTGTGTCGCCAGGTTTGACAATCAGATAGCGTTTGCCATTTTTGGTTTCCAGCTTCCTTGACGACAAGGCCGTTTTACGCCCCTCATTTTCAATTTGCGAGAGATAGTCGTCCTCATTTGAGGCGCCCTGATTCTGACTTCCAGCTTTTTTGACGACGCTGGCAATGAGCGTTGTGATATCCAGACGGCCATCCCTGCCTTTCAGCGCATCGGGCAGCTTGTTCTGATTTTTTCCCAGTGCTTCTTTCAGCAGTTTTTCGACGCTTTTGGCGTCTTTGCCCTGCGCTTGCGCTTCGGAGACCAGATTTGCAAGAGAATCGCGCAGTTGATCGACGGATTGACCCAGTTGGGGCGCATTATTGTTGTTGGTATCGTTGAGACCGGACAGGGCATTGACGACCTGGTCCGTGAGCTGTTGCATCTTGTGGTCGTTGTTTTTCTGTGGCGCAGCACTTTCGCCGCTATGTGTGCCTGTTGAATCAAGTGCAAGTCTTGTTTTTTCGACAGGCGGAGGGGCAAGGGTCTTTTCCAGTTGGCTCAAAGTGGCCTCTGCCCCGACAGGCCCTGTCGCTACATTGGATAGGGGCGAACCAATAGAGGCGGCGTTAAAATCGATGGTCGTGACCTGCTGCATGCGGTCGCTCTGTTCCATATAGGCTTTGGCAGAAATAATGCCGGTATCACCTGCAAATATGTCTATGGGGCCGCTGGTGGCCATGAGAGGAGCTCGCGAACTGGTGGAGGGAGAATGATTTTGCGGCGAAAAGAACAGGCTGATGACGCCAAGCAGAAAAGCACTGCTGACGCCAACAAAAATGCTTCTGGCGTGGTTTGTCAGCGGCCCAGAAGCTTTGCGATAATGGTGGTGAAAGAGAGAAGGGAGATCATCAGAGGGATTCATTGTCTCTTGAACATTCACCGGTGCAGGTTGGGAGGCAGCCGGGGCGGCCTGAGCAACCGGGGTATCTTGAACAATGGGAGTCGTCGGAGGATTTGTGCTGTCGTTTCGCTGTGGAGCCTGGCCAAAAAAAACGCCAGTCTGTTGAGGCGGTGTCCCCGGCGCACTGGCAATATATTGGTGGCCTTGCTGCACAAGGGTCGGAGCAGCCTTTGGCGTTTCCAGCTGTTTTGCCAGACGCTGGATCAGTGGTTCATGTTTTTTGTACTCATGCATGATGACTCTCCTTGCAATGGATCAGAATCTGCCGGCCTTTTTCAAGGCTTGATCGTGCTCAGCCCAAGGGCCTGCCAGCTCTGCATGCCCCCGCGGTAATAAAACAGTTTTTGGGCTGGAAAGCCGGCTGATAACAGCCCCTTGATGGCGCGGGGAGACTGGTCGCACCAGGGACCGTTACAAAACAGCATCAAAAGGCGGGCCTTGCTGAAATTCCAGATATTGTTCGTGGCTTTGGTAGCCCCTAAAATGGATAAAATGCGCCCAAGATAGGCATTATTGCCTTTGGTAAGCAGGGTAAAGGGAATGTTGACGGCCCCTGGTATAGTGCCCTTTTTGTAAAAGGCGGGAATGCGGGCATCGACCAGAACACCCTGCCCTTTTTCGACCTTGTCTTTCAAAAAGCCAATCAATTCAACCTCGCCAACCGTTTCGACTTGCCGATGTACGGAAAGGGGATGAATGCAAAAGGGCGGACAGGGGCGCGACGTTTTGGCAAAGCTGTTGGTCAGCTTGTGCGAGGTGTCCTGATTGCGCTCGATCCGGTAGGTTTTGCCCTTGATGGTAATATCGGCATAGGGCATGTCCCTGGTGATATTGACCTTGCGCGCCAACAGATCGCCAAGAGACACGCCCTGAAACAACAAGAGAACAAGGGTGAGTTTAAGGGAGGAGGTCCGCCAGTTTTTCATAGATTTGGGTCAGCCTTGCAAATTGATCTGTTGCGGCGCATTTGATGGGCGTCGGACAGGGCAACCTTTTTGAACAACAAACCATCCCTTATATGGAAAAGAACAGCTATTGCTTGCCTCCCAGCTTCTTGTAATTATCATTTTGAATTAAGGCAGAGCTATGGCAAAGCGCATTTGAACCGTTCCCCAGGACCACCAAGAACGCCTGTTTGGCAGGGCAGCGGTGTCTTGATGATGATTGCACCTGGTAGAAATTTACACGTTGTTAGTCTTGTTTGCCAAAAGTTTTGAAGCGGGACTATATATAAACGGGAATGTTTATCATTCAACGCTATGGTCTGGCGGTTTTATTATTTTGCTTGAAACGACTCGTGTAAACAGGCAGGTGAATGAGATTATTGTTATGCATACAATCGTACAAGAGACAGAACAAAGCCACGATATAGAGGAAGAAGTGACGCTTGATGACTGGCAATCATTAGCCGGTGATTTGTTGGCCCAGAACGAAGCTCTGACACAAGAAGTGCATCGACTTGCTGGTTTATGCGAGCAGGATGCCTTGTTAAAAATACTGAACCGGCGTGGGCTGGAGCGGGCTTTAGGCACGGAGATTGCCCGGGTTGAACGCTATGCCATCAGTTCGAGTTTTATATTCATCGATATTGATCACTTTAAAGAGATCAATGATGGCTATGGTCATGTTGAGGGGGACAAGATGTTGCAAAGACTGGCGCAACATATTGCTGGTCAGTTGCGCGGTTGCGACCATTTCGCCCGTCTTGGCGGGGATGAATTTGGCATCATTTTAACCAATACCACAGTCGAACAAGCCATTGAAAAGGCTAAAAAGCTGTCATCTTCTCTTGGCGAAGAGGCAAAGAACTGGGGAAATGGCGCACACCAGCTGTCTTTTTCTGCCGGAGTCAGCAAAATTTGTGTGCGCGGACGCCCCAGCGAGATTATTATGCTGGCCGACCAACAAATGTATTTGCAAAAAGAAAAAAGACATAAAAAACAATCTTTCCTCATGAATAAATGATGGTCCGCAGTTCATTTTTTGCCTGCGCAAAATGCCTCGCGCGGGTCCTTGCGGACAGCACCAAGGGCTCGCCCTTGATACCAAATAGATGAGAACCCAATAGATTGGTATTAGTCCCTTTGCCGCCCTCGCGCGAAGCGCGTCTCCTAAGGGATTTGTCGACGGGTATTTTCGACAACGGCGGTACATCAGTGAAGAATTCGAGCCAGGTCGGTCCAAATGACCACTTGACGGATGAAAACGAGCCGTGCGAATAACCCCTCAGTTGATTTATGCAATTAACTGTAGATGTATTTGTGGGGTTGGTGTGATGAGTTATGTAATTTCCATTATTGGTCTTGGTTATGTCGGTGTGACCAGCATGGCCTGCCTGTCAAAAATGGGGCATAAAATCATTGGCGTTGATGTCAATGAGGACAAGGTGGCGCTGATTGGCGCGGGAAAGAGCCCTATTGAAGAGCCACAGGTGCCCCAGCTCATTGAGCAGGGCATTAAAAACGGCCAGCTGACGGCGACTATGGATGCAGCTGCCGCCATTCGGGAAAGCGATGCGATTTTTGTTTGTGTTGGCACGCCTTCTCTGGCCAATGGCGATATCAATACCACCTATCTTGATCAGGTAATGAAGAAGATCGCTGTTGTGCGCCGTGAGACCGGGCGTTGTATCCCGGTTTTTGTGCGCTCGACAGCGCTGCCAACGGTTCATCAAGCGCTGATAGAGCTGCTGCAAAATGAGCTTGGCAACACTCAACCCACGGCCTATTGTGTGCATCCCGAGTTTTTGCGCGAAGGTCAGGCGGTCTATGATTTTTATAATCCACCCAAAACCGTCTATGGCTGTACTGATGAGGCGGTGGCAAAAATCGCCACGGGTCTTTATCCCGAAATTGATGATGAAGACATCATCACCGACCCGATGACAGCGGCCCTGGTGAAATATGCCGATAATTGTTTTCATGCGGTCAAAGTGACCTTTGGCAATGAAATCGGTCAGGTGGCCAAGGCTTTTGGTGTCGATAGTCGCGAGGTCATGGATATATTTTGCAAGGATACCAAGCTTAATATTTCTCCCAAATATCTAATGCCCGGCATGCCGTTTGGCGGCTCTTGCCTGCCCAAGGATTTGCGCGGCATCTCCTCGTGGGCGCGGCGTAATGCCATCAGCCTGCCAATGCTGGAAAATGTCAATCATTCCAACGCCCAGCAGATTGAGCAGATCACCAGCAATATTCTGAAAACCGGAAAAATGCGCATCGGCCTCATTGGGCTGGCTTTCAAGGATGATACAGATGATTTGCGCGAGGCCCCCATGGTGGTGATTGCCGAACAGTTGATGGGCAAGGGACGCGAGGTGCAGATCTATGACCCGCTCCTCAATACCGAGCGGTTGATTGGTGCCAATCAGAACTTCGCTCTGTCTGCTTTGCCGCATCTGGCGCGTATGATGGTTGAGGATTGCCAGCAGCTTGTGAAGGATAATGATTTGATTATTATCGCCCAGCAACGCGCTGTTGAAGATTTTAATGCGCTGCCATGGCATGGCGAACAGACCGTTTTTGACCTTGTTGGCTTGAAACATTATGCTGGCATGGCGGGTGTGGTCGAGGGGCTTTACTGGAATGGTAATATGGATGGGGACTGGCAGCTTGCAGCGCGCCAGCTCAAGCGTTCGGCCTGAGACGGGTTTTGATAAAGCGGATTTTATTTAAAAGGCGCGCGATTTGTGGGGATTGCCGTAAGTGACACATGCACAATTTATATGCCGACCGTCCTAAGGGCCGGAGACGCAAAACCATCGCGCTTATCATTTTGTCATTGCTTCTCGTATTGACCTTTTTGGTCGAGACAAAGAGTAAGGCTGGTGTGCTGGATAAAGCCCACACAAATCCGGTGCGCCTCCCATGCAGCCAGACATACCAGAGCGGCCAGCAGCTGTTTTCGCCAGAAACGGCCCAAAAAATACTGGCGGCTCCCGAGCAGCTGGCGCCTTTCATCAAATCCATTTCCAATAGACGCTATTGGGGGCTTTCCAGTAATCTTCAGCTGAAAAAGCGGCCCGAAGCGCCGTCTCCCTATGTGCTGGAGCTGGCCATTCCCAAGGGAGCGATCAATCCGGGCAATAAACTGGCTCCACGCGGCGGCGCGGGCTATCACTGGACCCCTGAACTGCCAGCTGACACGCGCACCGCCTGCCTGTCTTATTCCGTCTGGTTTCCGCAAGATTTTGACTTTGTGAAGGGCGGCAAGCTGCCGGGGCTCTTTGGGGGGACTGGTCCTTCTGGCGGCAAGAAGGTGACGGGAACGAATGGCTTTTCGACCCGTTACATGTGGCGCAGGAAGGGCGATGGCGAAGTCTATGCCTATATCATCGGCAATGACCGGCGCGGCATCAGCCTGGAGCGCGGGGCCTGGCGCTTCCCTCGCGGAAAATGGACCAGGCTGGAGCAGGAAGTTATTTTGAATACACCGGGCAAACCAGACGGAATGGTGCGGGTCTGCGTGAACGGCAAACTTATGATGGAAAAGACCGGTCTGGTCTATCGCACAACCCGCGATGTAACGATTAGCGGCATTATGGCTCATGTGTTTTTTGGCGGCAAGAAACCTTCCTGGGCTTCCACAAAAGACACCATCGTGCGCATGACCCCTTTTGATTTGCGCTGGTCAAAGCGTGCGTCCGTACCAACGCTCGGGCAAGATGCAGAACAGTTGGATGTGAGGCAATATGGCTCTGGTCATTGAATATGAAAAACCGGACCAGCGCCGGCATTACCGCGTTACCGCCCCGCTTTTTGTGGTCTTTAATGATCAGAAATATCGCGCTGTTGACTGGAGTCTGGGGGGGCTGCGCCTTGAGGGCATCAAGGGTTCACTGCCAGATATTGGTGATCTGGTCGAGGTTGAAATCACCTTGCCCTATCAGGATTTCAAGATCACTTTTGAGGCCGTACTGGAGATCGTTCGCCATGTCCCTGGCGGTTTTGGAGCTCAATTCAAGTCGCTTGGTGAGCGTGAACAAGGGCTGATGAGCCATTTCATTGATGAAATTGTTCGCGGTTCGATGACTGATGTCAAAGAAACCCTTGCCCGCATGGATGTGCCGCTGACACCGGTTTCGACAAAGCCGCCAGAACAGTCAGTACCTGAAACCCCGTTGCAACGCTGGACCGACAAGACCTATGTGGTTCCCGCTCTTTATGGGGTGCTGGGCCTGTTGGTGTTTGGCTATGCGGCTCTGGTTGCCTATAGCAATATTTTTCATCTGGTGGTCGAGAGTGCCGTGGTTGGTGGGCGTGTCAGCATCATCAAGGCGCAGGCCGATGGCAGGATTATTTATAAGGAGATGCAAAGCGGTCAGCTCGTCAAGGCTGGTGAGGTCATTGCCCATATCAATGATCCCCTTCTCGAAGCCCGTATTGAAAAATCGGCGATTGAGATCAAAAGGAAGCTGGCTGAGCAGAGCTTTTTGCAACAACAAACCGGTGTTGCCAGCTCACGGGCGAGTGATATCCTTCGCCAAAAAAGTGGCAGCCTTAGAAACCAACGGCTCAGGGTTCGTAAAATTGGTGCCGAGGTCAAAAGGGCGAGAGCGCTCTACAGATCACTGGTGCGCCGTCTCAGGCGTGGACGAAGCAAAAGGCAACGCGTTGCCAACGCCAAGGCCAACCTGTCCAAATTGCGCATACGACTGGCCAAAGCCCAAAGCGTACTCAAGGGGCGGGTGCGGCTTGTGAAACACACTGGTAAATCGGGACTGTTTGGCAAGCAACTGGTGCTCAGTAATGACCCCTTATATCAGGCACGACTTGGGTTGATTAAGAATGAGGTTGAGCTGGCCCGACACGATCATCAGATCCTGCAAAAGCTACGAGCCGACCGGATCATAAACGCCCCCTTTGCGGCTCGTATTGTCGATTTGCCAAGAACGTCCGGTAGTCCCATTATGAGAGGCGATGTTGCGGTGGTGCTGGAGCCTGCCTCTGTCCTGACGGTCACCGCTTTTTTGACCCAGCGCGAGATTTTGAAGGTCAGGACTGGCGACACGGCATCAGTGTTTATCCCCGCCCTCGATCAGAGTTTTGGCGCACATATCAAGTCGGTTAACCGGCGCTTGTCCTTCGTCAATGCAAAAGACGAGAGTTATAGCTGGCGGCCCAAAGAAGAGCGCAATGCGCAGGTGATCCTTGAGTTGGCATCTAATGAGCCGTCTGTAGCTCAACAACTGACAGCCGGCCTGCCAGCCGTGATCATGTTCAACGACCGTGAGACAAATGTTCTTTCGCGTTTTGTATTGCCCGCTTTTTCCAGGTCGGATCAAAAATGAGCCAAAGAAACTCAATACTAGCAAAAGCCGCTTTTCTGGCAAAGGTCGCTTTGCGAAGGAGCGCTCACTCACACCCACTTTGGGAAAGAGTTCCCCAAACCCCTGCTTTTTTAAATGTCAAAAAAGGGTGGGGTTGGGAGGTCTCCTCCCAAGCGGGTGCTGGCAGCAGCCCGCTTGCGCAGCAAGGTTCTATAAAAGGCCTTGGCCGATGAGCCAATTTGACGAGCCCAGCTATTGGCCTAAAGGGCGTGAAAAATGGAATGCTTTTGTTCTATATAAAATCGCCCTGTATTTTGCTGTGCTGTTCATGCTGCTGGCAAGTTTCCCCAATCGCATCTGGGACCCGCACTATAAGACCTTTATATACGCGATTGGTCTGATCGCCATCTGGCGTGTGTCGTGGTGGGCTTTGATGGTTGTGCGGGCCAGCTATTCAGCAGGTTGCTTTTCCCAAACTGCGGGCAGCGGCGCAAAAGGTCTGGAGCCGGGGCTGGCGGCCCAGGCATATCCATTTCATGATGACAACCTATCGTGAGGATGGCGAAATCACCGATTATGTTGTGCGCTCCATTTGTGCGCAGGTCCGCGAGTTGGGCTGTCCAGCGACTTTGTGGCTGGGATCGGGCGATGGCATGGATGAGAAAAACGTCATTAATCAGCTGCAAAAATGCACGAATGACATTGATCTGACCTTAAAAATCGTCCGCCAGAACCAGCCTGGCAAGCGCATGGCCATTGGCCTTGTTTTGCGAGCCATGAGCCGGGTGCGCATCAGTCCGGCTGATCTGGTGGTGTTTATGGATGGCGATTTTATTCTGGCCCCGCACTCTATAAAGAACTGCCTGACACTGTTTGCTGCCGACCCAACATTGCAGGCCGTGACCACCGATGAAGATGTGATCTGCCGGGGGCCGCGCTGGATTGCCAGCATGCTGGCCATGCGTTTCGCCCAGCGCCGCATCGCCATGAGTTCTCATGCTGTCTCTGGTCGGGTGTTGACGCTGACCGGGCGCATGTCGGTGTTTCGCGCCCGTCATGTGGTGACCAATGAATTTATCCGCCTTGTCGAAGCCGATTATCTCAAACATTGGCTGTGGGGCAGCTTTCGTTTTCTTTCCGGGGATGATAAAAGCACCTGGTTTTACCTGCTAAAGAACAAGGCCCGGATGCGCTATGTGCCCGATGCCATGGGTTATACGGTTGAAATCATAAAGGGCAACGGGCTGGACCGCATGGTGCAGAATTTTCGGCGCTGGTCCGGTAATATGCTGCGCAACGGTTCGCGTGCCATTGCGCTTGGCCCACGCAACATGCCGTTTTTCATCTGGTGGACGCTGATCGACCAGCGCATTGCCATGTGGACGACACTGATTGGCCCCGTGCTGGTGCTGTTCATCACCGTGCTATATGATGGCGGGTTTTTCTTCTCCTATCTGATCTACCTAGCCTTTACGCGCATGATCTTTTCGCTAGTGCTGTTTCATTATGCCCGCAAGATCGATCTGTCTTTCCCGCTTCTGCTCTATTTCAACCAGATCATCAATTCGGTGGTCAAAGTTTATGCCTTGTTTCGGCTCTCCAAGCAGCGCTGGAGCAATCGCGGCAACCAAAAAGCCGGTTTTACCTCCGGTAGCCGCCTCGATCTCTATCGCAATCTGATGGCGAGCTATTTAACCACACTGCATATTACTTTGCTGGTCTTGCTGATTGCTCTTTCCACCCGACTCTATGCGCCGGGGCTGATGTTTTTCAAATAGGCAGATCGTAGCTGCTTGAGCAAATCCAGTCCGACATTATACATTCAGAACGCGCCCCCTATTGACAGATAGCGCAGAACCCAATATCCCCCTCTTTCCTGCCCTACGGCACCCTTTCATAGAACGAAGACACAAAAACGATGGCAAGGCGCAAGCGTGGTCAGCCGGTTAATGGCTGGTTGATTCTCGATAAACCTCTCGACATTACCTCGACCACGGCAGTTAATGTGCTCAAACGTCTGTTTGATGCGCAAAAGGCCGGACATGCGGGGACGCTGGACCCGCTGGCCACCGGCGTTTTGCCTGTAGCCTTTGGTGAAGCCACCAAGACCATGCCGTTTGTGGCACAGGGTGAAAAGACCTATCGCTTCATGGTGCGCTGGGGGCAACAGACCAACACGGATGACGCGCAGGGTGAAGTGGTTGAAAGCTCAGATCAGCGGCCTTCGCCCGAACAGGTCCATAACCTTCTGGATGATTTTGTCGGCGAAGTCGAGCAGATCCCCCCGGCTTTTTCGGCTATCCACATCAAGGGAGAACGCGCCTACACTCTGGCGCGACGGGGCGAAAGCGTGCAAATGCCGCCGCGCATGGTCAATATTTATGATTTACGCGTCATCAACACCCCCGATACCGACCATTGCGAGTTTGAAGTGGACTGCGCCAGCGGCACCTATGTACGGGCTATTGCCCGCGATATGGGCGCTAAACTGGGCTGTTTTGGTCATATCAGCGAACTGCGCCGCACCCGCGTCGGGCGCTTCCATGAGGACATGTCGATTTCGCTGGATAAACTGCGTGAGTTGAGCCATAGTGCGCCGGATCGAACGGCATTGCTGGCAACATTGCTTGGCGTGGAGACCGCCCTGGACGACATCCCGGAGCTGGCCATAACCGCCAATGATGCCTTTCGTTTGAAACAGGGACAATCCGTGCTGATACGTGGCGCGAATGCCCCTATCCTCTCTGGACCTGTCTATGCGACCCTGCACGGCACCCTCATAGCGATTGGCGAGATCAAACGCGGCGCGCTCATGCCAACCAGGGTTTTTAACTTATAGGGCCAGACCTAACAATTTTAAAGGAGTTTCGATGTCGATTACTGCGCAACGCAAAGCCGAACTGATGAAAGAATATGCCATCAAGGACGGAGATACAGGATCCCCCGAAGTGCAGGTGGCCGTGCTCACAGAGCGCATTGTCACCCTCACTGAACATTTCAAAACCCATAAAAAAGACAATCATTCGCGTCGCGGCCTGTTGAAAATGGTCAGCACCCGTCGTCGCCTGCTTGATTATGTCAAGAAAAAAGACGTGAAGCGCTATGAGAGCCTTATTAAACGTCTCAGCCTGCGCCGCTAAAAAAAGCGGTTTGACACCGCTTGCCCTCGCCGGGCGGGCAGCCTGTTCAGCTGGAACCAAGGGATGATACCTTGGAACCCAACCTACAACCGGGGTTTGGGGACTGGTCCCCAACGCCATCTGCGAAGATGCCCGCCCGGCGAGGGCAAGCCGCATCGCGGCTTTCGCAAAATATATCTGTAAGCAAGACCGTGCTCATTCGGCCATAGGGGTCATGAGCAAAATAGAGACCGAAAGAAAATAGATGTTCACAATCCACAAAGAAGAAATCGAATGGGGTGGCCGTACCCTTTCCCTGGAAACTGGCGGCATTGCCCGTCAGGCTCATGGCTCTGTGCTAGCGAAATATGGTGATACCACTGTGCTGGCCTGTACCGTTTCTGAAAAATCAGTGCGCCCCTGTATCGATTTCTTCCCGCTCACCGTACATTATCAGGAAAAAACCTTCGCCGCCGGTAAAATTCCAGGCGGTTTTTTCAAGCGTGAAGGGCGTCCCGGCGAGAAAGAAACGCTGACCTGTCGCCTGATTGACCGTCCGATCCGCCCGCTTTTCCCCGATAGTTTCAAAAACGAAACGCAGATCATCATCACCGTGCTCTCGCATGATCTTGAAAATGATCCCGACATCGTCGCAATGGTCGCCACTTCTGCGGCGCTTACTTTGTCGGGCGTTCCCTTCATGGGGCCGATTGCTGGCGCACGCGTTGGTTATATTGATGGCGAATACATATTGAATCCGCTGCTCGGCGACGAAATGGAAAGCTCTGATCTCGATCTTGTTGTCGCTGGTACGCAGGACGCCGTACTTATGGTGGAATCAGAAGCCAAAGAGCTCTCTGAAGATGTTATGCTGGGCGCTGTGGTGTTTGGTCACAAGGAAAGCCAGCCGGTTATCGACATGATCATCAAACTGGCCGAAAAAGCAGCCAAAGAGCCTTCGGATCTGGTCGAAGTCGACAAGAGTGCCTACACTGATAAAGTCGCCGCCATCGCCGAAGCCGGTCTGCGCGAAGCTTACAGCATCACCGAAAAAACCAAACGTCAGACCATGGTGTCCGACCTTAAAAAGCAAGTCTTTGACGAGCTCATGCCCGAAAAAGACGATGGTACGCAGGCCGTTTTGCTTGGCGATGTGTTCAAGGGCCTTGAAAAGAAAGTCGTGCGTGGCGATCTCATCAAGACCAAGAAACGCATTGATGGCCGCGATCTTATAACAGTTCGCCCCATCGTTGCAGAAGTTGGCGTTTTGGCCCGAACCCATGGTTCCGCCCTGTTCACCCGTGGCGAAACACAGGCGCTGGTTGTCACCACCCTTGGAACTGGTGAAGATGAGCAAATCATTGATGCGCTGGAAGGATCCTACCGCAACAATTTCATGCTGCATTACAACTTCCCGCCCTACTCGGTTGGTGAAGCCCGCCGCTTTGGCACTCCTGGACGTCGCGAAATCGGCCACGGCAAACTTGCCTGGCGCGCCATTCATCCGCTGCTTCCTGAAAAAGAAAATTTCCCTTATACCCTTCGCGTGGTTTCTGAAATCACCGAAAGTAATGGTTCTTCTTCAATGGCCACCGTTTGCGGTACTTCACTGGCTCTGATGGACGCTGGTGTCCCACTGGAGCGTCCCGTCGCCGGGATCGCCATGGGCCTGATCAAGGAAGGTGATGATTATGTCGTACTTTCCGATATTCTGGGTGACGAAGATCACCTTGGCGATATGGACTTCAAGGTGGCAGGTAGTGAACGGGGCATCACCTCGTTGCAGATGGACATCAAGATCACCGGCATCGACGAAGAGATCATGAAAACAGCGCTGGCTCAAGCCAAAGGGGGCCGCGAGCATATCCTTGGTGAAATGGACAAGGCCCTGCATGGCTCACGCGAGAAGGTTGGCGAATTTGCCCCGCGCATTGAAGTCATCACCATTCCGGTCGACAAGATCCGCGATCTCATCGGCCCCGGCGGCAATGTCATTCGTGGCATTTGCGAAGAAACCGGCGCCAAGATCAATGTCACTGACGATGGAACGGTCAAGGTGGCCTCTTCTGATAGTGCCAGCATTGAAGCTGCCCTTCAGGCTATCAAGGGCATTACTGCCGAAGCCGAAGTTGGCGAAATCTACAAAGGTAAAGTCGTCAAAGTCGTCGACTTTGGCGCCTTCGTAAACTTCTTTGGTCCAAAAGACGGCCTCGTCCATATCTCGCAATTGGCAGATCATCGCGTTGGCAAAGTCACCGATATTGTCAATGAGGGCGATGAAATCTACGTCAAGCTCATGGGCTTTGATGATCGTGGCAAGGTTCGCCTCTCGATGAAAGTCGTCGATCAGGAAACCGGCAAGGAAATCGAAGAAATTTCCAACGACTAGTCGGCACGAAAATTCACAAAATAAAAAACGGCCCTCCTGCGTACGCAAGAGGGCCGTTTTTATGCAAGGCCGCAAAGCGACTGACGTCGCTTGCCCTCGTCGGGCAGGCAAGCTACACGCTTGGTGGAAAGGGCACGCCCCTTTTATACCAAGTCGCATAAGTATTGACCTTTTTCATGGGATCATAGCGGCTCATATGGCAGATACACTGTGCGCAGCTCGATACCGGTATCTTGCAAGAACAGTGTGCCTGGCAGATGGGCCGCTATGACCCACC
>Ga0114931_10006940_pt1 | contig 13896 bp, 11 predicted proteins | sample 2SBtaG_FD_89579 | JGI IMG/M metagenome (GOLD analysis project Ga0114931, IMG submission 89579) | Deep subsurface microbial communities from Kolumbo volcano to uncover new lineages of life (NeLLi) - 2SBTROV14_V59a metaG | ecosystem: Environmental > Aquatic > Marine > Volcanic | place: Kolumbo...
CCAATATTCAAGAATAATTTATACTTTTATCGTCTTTCCGAATAATCACGTATGAAAGTACCTTTAGAAATTGTGTTTATTGGCAGCGGTGCTATTTCAACAGCACTTGGAAATGTGCTATCACTAAAAAATAAAGATAACATTACTTTGTTATCCATTGAAGAGGATGTGGTTAACTCGATCAACAATCATCACGTCAACCAAAAATATTTTCCAAACATCAGTCTTCATCCCCAACTGAAAGCCACAATGGATAAGGGTATGCTTTCTGAAGCAGATATTGTTTTCCTGGGCATTCCGTCCAATGCCACGGTGGCCTATGTGGAAGCAAACAAACAGTTGATTAACCAGGAAGCCCTCGTGGTGAACCTGGCCAAAGGCTTTGGCGTGGACAACAAAACCATTCCCCAATGCCTTAGCCCGCTGGTTCCCAATGAAATATTCAGCATGAAAGGGCCTTCGTTTGCCCGTGAGATCATCGGTAACCTGCCTACGGGTTTTACAGTTACCTCAAAAAAAGATAAATATTTTGAACTCTTTGAAGAGGTATTTACAGGCACTTCGGTTTACCTGGATTTTACAACTGATGTAGAGGGTGTGGAACTGGCCAGTATCCTGAAAAATATTTATGCCATCATTGTCGGAATTGTGGATGCTCATTTCAACTCTTCCAACCTCAGGTCATTGGTTCTTACAAAGGCCATTAACGAAATGCGGTACATCATGTCAAAATTCGGCGGAAAGGAAACAACGCTGTTCAATTACTGCGGCTTTGGCGATTTTAGCCTGACGGCCCTCAACGACCTCAGCCGGAACCGTACTTTAGGCTTGCTTATCGGTAAAGGATTTTTTACTTCTGATATTCCCGAGAAAGTTGTCCTTGAAGGTACCATTGCCGTGAACGTATTTATTGAAGAAATTGCCAAGAAAAGGGGCATTAAAACCAAAAGACTGATGATTAAGGAATTGTACCGTGTGCTGAATGAAGACGATTATGATATCAAGAATTTTGTCAACCAGATTTTATCGGTTAAACGGTACAAGAGTTCAATACTTCCGACATTTTTCTCGTAAGGCTTTTTCGTTCAAATTGTTCTATCTTCCCTGTGGTTGAAACAAGCTCACCGCTTTTAAACTGAGTATACAGGTCAATCAATCCGTTCTTCAGGTTTTTAATATCAGTAAAGTCAAAACTCATGCCGGCACCGGTTTCTTCAATTACACGGGCAGCATCACCGTTTGCAGGGCCAATACACACAACCGGCCTTCGGGCAGCAAGGTATTCAAACAGTTTACCGGTCAATATCAGTTTTGCATTGGGGGTGTTGTTGATTAGCAAAAGCAAAACGGAAGCTTTCCGCTGCTCCGTCAAAATAAGGTCGTGCGGTAGATAGTCGATTTTCACAAGATATTTTTTTAATCCGGCTTTAGTTAGTGAATCAAGTACACTGACGTCAATTTTGCCCACGTTATAAAACAACAGGTCACGTGCAAAGTCTTTGTTCTCCTTGCAGAGCTGATGAAGGGCGGCCCAAAGGTTTTCCGGGTTTCTTGTTCGGGTTAGTGAACCAATGTGAGCAAGCGCAAACTTGTTATTGTCCGGTGTTATTGCGGGAAGGCCTGCCATGTCGTCTGCATCATATCCATTGGGAATGACATGATATTTTCCCGGTCGGATACGATTAAAGTCAGCCTCCATTCCCCAACTGACTACCGTAACAGAGTCTGCATTCTGAAGCACCTTTTTTTCCATACGGTGATGCAAACGGTCAGCACGCTTGCTAAGATTAAGGTCATTGTAATAATCAATGTTTGTCCAGGGATCACGAAAATCGGCAAGCCAGGGGATATTTAATTTTTGTTTTAAAGCCATGCCGATAAGGTGCATGCTGTGCGGTGGGCCCGTCGTAACCAGGACATCCACCGGATTATTTCTTAAAAAAGCCGTTAAATATCTTACTGATGGGCGGACCCAAAACCGCCGTGCATCAGGAATAAAAAAGTTGCCCCTGATCCAAACCGAAAAATATTCCATCTTTCCCGATTTGTGTTTTTTTTCAGAAAGAAAAGCAGTTTGTATTTTATCTTCCTTTTTACGACCGGTCAGTTTCTTATAAAAACCATAGGGCTCCCTGATTTTCCTTTTCAACACCTGTATGCCATCGGGGATTTCTCTTAACAGGCTCTCATCAACAACGGGCATTTCAGGGTTTTCGGGTGTATAGACTACCGGATCCCATCCAAAATCACTCAGGTATTTTACAAACTTCAACCACCGTTGTACACCTCCTCCACCGCTGGGCGGCCAGTAATAGGTGATGATGAGGACTTTTTTCATGGGATTGATGTTTGCATCCATGCCATAAATGGCCGGGTAACTGATTAAGTCAAAAACATAATTATTTAGTTATCAGTTTCCCCATCATTTATGATGGGGCTTTTTCTTCCTGTTTCCTGTTTTTTAAATATTCTCTTCCCTCATATACCAAAAACCCCACAACCATCAATATCAACAACAGCGAACTGGCAAATGAGACCTTTTCGCCGACAACCCATATTTTTGGTTCAAACTTCCAGACAATCTTATGATTACCGGCCGGTAATGTCATAGCCCGCAAAACATAATCGGCCCTGAAATAGGGAACCTGTTTCCCATCAAGGTAAACATCCCATCCCTTATCATAATAAATTTCTGAAAAAACAACCAATTGTTCCGTAGTAGAATGATATTCGTATTCCAGTTTGTTGGGTGCATACGATTTTAGTTCGATAACGGCTGTGCTGTCACTGCCGAATGACCCCTTAGGAAGCTGTCCGCTAAAATCATCATCAACTACAGCTGTTGCCCTTAGATTGTTTTTACCAAGAGCTGCAATTTCCTCATCGGCATCTTTTACAACCACATCATGTTTTACGAACCATGCATTGCCGAATGCGTGGTTGTTGGGAATGGGCATCATATCAGGTCTGATCATAATATATTTGGTGTTCAGCGTATTCAGCACCTGCTGTTTGGCCAGCATCTGTTCTATCTCCGTTTGGGTATGTTGCCCCGGCAATGTTTTTACCAGGTCCATAATTTCGGGGTTTAGGTATTCGTCAATCAAATCCTGGTAACGTTGCAACTTGGCACCGTGATATCCACCGATGGATTTATGGAAATAAGAACAACTGGCATCGTTAAACGTGCTTTTTGTCAGGTCCAGCACCCGGTAATCGGGGTTAGTGTCTTTCAGTATCTCTTTATCAGCTTTTGATGGCAAAAAGGGCCGGTCAGCTTCACGGGAAGGTATAAAATTCCCGTTGTTCAAATAGCGACGGTCAACACCTGCCATATCAATGAGTACCAAAACGGTAATCCCTGCAATTAGCCATCCTTGTTTAATTTTTCCGTAGGCAAAAGAAAAAATCAGTGCTGCACCCACGATAAGAAAGAACAGACTTCTCAATGCATCCTCCCTGAAAATGGCTACACGAACTGCCGTTAAATTATCAATAAAGGCAAGTATTTGTGCCGGATCTGATGTCTTTTGGTATTGGCGGAACTGGTCGGTTTCGTACTGGCTTAAAAAATCAAAAAAGGATGTGGGAAAAAGGTAAAAGATAATGATGACCCCACCGGTGAAGCCTAGGGAATAATAAAACGGTTTCATGTTGTTTTTCAACAATCCGGGCTCTTTGATGATTTTGTTCAGAGCCATAAATGCCAATATTGGAATGGCCAGCTCGGCAATGACCAGTGTCATGGAAACCGCCCTGAATTTATTGTATCCGGGGATGTAGTCAATGAAAAAGTTGGTAAACCACATCATGTTGCGGCCCCAGGCAAGAAAGATGGACAACACGGTTACTGTCAGGAGGGCCCATTTCAGCTTATCGTCCAGAATAAACATGCCAAGAATAGCGAGAAACAGGACAATAACCCCTACATATACGGGCCCTGACGTTCCCGGTTGGTTGCCCCAGTATGAATTTTGTTTGGCAATGATGTCCCTGTAACGACGGTCTGCTTTGTTCAGTGCTTTTTGCCGGCCGATCTGGCCTGAAGCCCCTCCCTTAACATCGGGGATCATCAGCGACCAGGTTTCGCCAATACCATAACTCCAGGCTGTAATGTAATCGCGATCGAGACCGCTTGATTTGTTTTTCAGTTCTTTGGTTAACTCGGGTTTGCCGCGCATGGTATCTTTTCCGTAGTCGTAAGTTGCCCACAGGCTGGTAATGTTCGTCAGCACGGCAATTAAGAGTGCCAGGACCAACAATCCGGTTGCCTTCGAAAATTGAAACCATGTTCTGTTTTGTGCTGTATTGATCAATTGGTAGAGGCCGTAAACAAAAATGATTATGACGAGGTAATAGGTAATTTGCAGGTGGCCGGCTTTTATTTCGAGTGCCAGGGCCAGGGCAGTTAAGAGTACACCCATCCAGTATTTTCCCCGGTAGGTCAGAATGATACCAGCCAGCACCGGAGCCATATACCCGATGGCATGGGCTTTTGAGGTATGGCCTGCTCCAAGAATAATAAAGAAATAGGATGATAAGGCAAAAGCGAGCGAACCAGCAAGACCAACCCATGGATTAATGCGTAACACCAGCATCAGGATAAAGAATCCGAGAAAGTATAAAAACACGAGGTTGACTGGTGAGGGTAAACCTAAGGTCAGTATTTTATCAACGTACCTTACGAGATTGTCTTTGTACTGTACGGAGATCTGCCAGGCCGGCATACCACCGAACATGGAATTGGTCCATAACGGCTCTTCTCCCGTTTGCTGTCTGAAATCAGCAATTTCTTTTGACATACCTTTAAACATGGCGATGTCATGTTGTTTTAGCTTTTTACCTTCGAGCAGGGGTGAAAAATAAACAAGGGTTATGGCCAGGAAAACGACAACAGCCACAACATAAGGTGCAATTTTTTTAAAAAGGTCTTTGTTCATTGTTTCTTATTTCTGTTCTTCATTGTTGTCATTTATATCTTCAAAATCAACATACTCACCGAATCCGGCGTCATTCTTTTCCCGTTTTGAAGCGTTATTCTTAACTGTAACATCACCTTCCTGTTTATCGGGGTTAAAGCCTTGCTCCCGGTTATATTTCTTTTGTTGTTTTTGAACGAACCGACTCAATATCCAGGGAAGTCCATAACGGAAAAATAATTTGAAACCATAATAAATGATGACAAAAAAGAGAATAACCCAAAATAAAAAATCCATTGGTAGTTCCGTTTGATAAACCCTGCGAATTTATTGCTTTTTAGGCAAACGGGATGCCGGCAAATAAAAAAAAGAGGTGCATATTGCACCTCCCCTTATTAAACAAGTCTTTTATGGCTATAAAAAACGTTGCCGGATTTACTTACGCTCGTCCGAGACAGTCAGTTTCTTTCTGCCTTTTGCCCTTCTTCTCTTGAGCACTTTGCGTCCATTCACAGTGGCCATGCGTTCACGAAATCCGTGTTTGTTCTTTCTTTTCTTGTTGGACGGTTGAAATGTTCTCTTTGTCATCGCTTATATCTCTTTTATTTTCGGGACGGCAAAAATAGATTATTTTTTTGAAAAAGAAACCATCTGTAGAATTTTTATTTTTAGCCGGCTTATCTTATCGAACGATGCCGCCTTAGGCAAAAAAGGAGGAATCCCTGAGAGAAGAAGAACTTTCCATGGGGATACCTCACTTCTTGTCCGACATGACAGATTACTTCAAATGGCTCCGGACTATTTTTCCGGAACGTGTTTTAAGGTTTCCACCAGATAATCCCAGAATTTCTGCACGGTTGCAATGTTCACCTTTTCGTCGGGTGAGTGCGGGTTGCGGATGGTGGGGCCAAAGGAGATCATGTCCCAGTTGGTATAAGTAGCACCCAGGATACCACATTCCAGACCGGCATGGATAACCTTTACTTCAGGCACTTTGCCAAACTTGTTGTTGTAAATCTCTTTCATCTCCTTCAGGATGGGGAATCGGGATTGGGTTTCCATCCCGGGTATGTTCCGTTGCTTTCGGCTTTGGCACCGGCTGCTTCAAAAACATTCCTGACTTCCTGCGCCAACTTGTCCCTTTCATCGTTAACAAGGCTCCTTTGCAGGGTCTCAATTTTAATTTTACCATCACCCGATTTTACGATAGCGAGGTTCGTTGAAGTTTCAACAATACCTTTTACACTTTTACTCATGGCGATCATTCCGTTGGGACAACCGGCAACAGCATCATACAGCGATTTTGTTGTTTTTTCATCAATAAGTTTTTCAGGTGTTTCCGTTGGTTCTGCAACAGCCAGGACACCCGGATCAGCTTCTTTGAATTCATCTTTGACGATCGTATCAAATTCTTTGATAAACGATTCAAAATCTCCTTTCCTGTCCTCAGGAACCACAACCGTTGCAAAAGATTCACGCGGAATGGCATTGCGCAGACTTCCCCCGTTAATTTCGGCAATCCGCAGCCCGTATTTTTCCGTGCATTTCATCAGCAATACATTCATGATCTTGTTGGCATTGCCACGGCCCAGGTTGATGTCAAGTCCTGAATGACCTCCTTTCAAGCCTTTTACGCTGACTTTATAAGCTGTCATTCCTTGAGGAAAATCCTCTTCGGTGTACGAAAATTCACCGATGGTGTTCACGCCTCCTGCACAGCCGATGTACAGTTCGCCCTCATCTTCCGAGTCGAGGTTTAGCAGGATATCTCCGTCCAGCAAGCCGGCTTTCAGGTTTTCGGCGCCGGTCATCCCGGTTTCTTCATCCACGGTAACCAGTACTTCAACAGGGCCATGCTCAATATCTTTGGCTTCAAGTACGGCCATACCCGCTGCAACACCCATACCGTTGTCTGCGCCGAGAGTAGTACCATCAGCCGTTACCCATTCACCATCAACATAGGCATCAATCGGGTCTTTCTCAAAATCATGTTCTTTATCAGAATTTTTTTGAGGAACCATATCCATGTGTCCCTGAAGGATAACTCCTTTGCGGTTTTCCATACCTTCGGTTGCCGGTTTTTTGATGATCACATTTCCGATCTCATCAACAATGGTTTCCAGGCCAAGGCCTTCGCCATATTTTTTCAGGAATGCCCTTACTTTTTCTTCTTTTTTCGATGGACGCGGAATTTGCGTCAGTTCGTAGAAGTTTTTCCACAAACTTTCGGGTTTCAGTTTTAATATGTCTTTACTCATCGTCTTATTAATTTTAATTATTTCTCAATATTTGGTAATTCAAGTCCGTAACCTTTTCGTTTATCCTCAATTTTAAGCAGGAATGCAAAAATCAATGAGGACAGTGACAGTGCCACAAAAATTAACATATCATAAAAATAGTTGTAACGCAAATCCAGCTTTTCTTTAACAATAACCTGAAAAGCTGCACTTTTGGCAATATTGGCAGCATGCTTAATTGTTTTCTTTTTATCGCCCGAAGTATCCATATCTTTCAAATTGTCAACAACCTTGTTATAGACCTGGCTCGTTACATTCTCAGTATTGACCTCTGATTGTTCAACAGGCACATAATTAGTAAATTGAACAATTGAATCAACAGCAGACCCGGCAGCCTTATCAATTATTTTATTAAGGTCTTTTTCGGAAAATGTATTCGTCCCAAAAGTTTCTGTAACGGCTTTCTCAATACCGGCTTTCACTACTTTTTTGTTAGGCACCACATCAGGGTTGGTATTATTCAATACGATACCGAGCAATAACGGGACCAGCATTAGACCGATATTCTGAATCCAGAAAATAACGGCATAGGCAGTACCCAACTGTTTTTCAGGAATAATTTTCGGAACCGAGGGCCACATGGCTGAAGGAACCAATGAAAAAGCCACCCCAAGAGTAATAACCATAATGGCTGCAATCCACCATAAATTCAATGCCGGAACTGCGAGAACCCCATGCACAAGGATTAAAATTAAGGAGCCAATAATCATGATAGTGGCGCCTTTTCCAAACTTATCATAAATACCACCAAACACAGGTGTCAAAATAATGGTTCCAAATGGTAATAGCATGGTAATTGTTCCTGCCAAACTCGGGTCAACATTATATTTATTTACCATTAAATCGTTGGCGTAGAATAAAAACGGAAAAACTGCCGAATAAAACAGCACACAAAGTATGGCGATATACCAAAACCCGAGGTTTCCAATAATAGAAAGAATATCTTTTATTTTAAACTCGTCATCAGGATTAACGACCTCTTCTTTTATATTTACAGATTTATCTAATTTAATATCCAATATGGAGAACAATATGAACGAAACTACACCTAAAATCATCACAATAAGCGCAAACAGAATAGGTGCGGTAATCGAAAATTTCAAAGCAAGGGGAATGGAAATACCAATTGCCAATGCCGTTCCCAATCGTGCAATGGACATCTGCATACCCATGGCCAATGCCATTTCTTTACCTTTAAACCAGCGTACAACTGCTTTGGAGATAGTAATTCCAATGGCTTCTGTTCCTACTCCAAAAACAGCGAATCCCAACGAGGACCACCAAACCTGAGCTTTCATATCTCCCAATACAGGAAGATGAATTACGGCATTATCGGCAAACTGATGTTTAACTGCCCAATAATTAAGTGCTGTTCCAAGAAACATAACAATTGTAGCTCCTAACCCTGTTTTTCGAACCCCCAGCTTGTCGAGAATGAAACCACTGAAAATAAGCATAAAGAAGAAAACATTGAACCAGGCATACGCTGAGGTATAGGTTCCAAAATCCTCACTGTTCCATCCGAGGATACTTTCCAGCATCGGCTTAATAGATGAAAGAGCGTAATTAAAATAATAAGCTCCAAAAATGGATAAGGAAGCAAGTACCAATGCTGTCCATCGCATAGCGGTTGATTCCCTTAATGATTTTTTTATTGCTTCTGTCATAATTTGATTTTTAAATTGAAAGGGCGAAAATAAAACAATTTATTGAGGGTTTAAAACGACTTTATCATTTAAAAAGGTGAACCAGCTTTTTCGTTTCAAAAAAAGGCTCTTCAAAATAGTCGGATAAGGGATAAACCTTTTTTTTAAAACCCTTCACCAAACGGAGTTCTTTAGCCAAATCCCCACCTTTAAGGTAAAGAATTCCGTTGGGGATGTCATTGAACGACTTGCGGTGAAATTTATAACCTGTCCATTTAACAAAATCAGGTAAAGCTGTTACTGCACGGCTGACAATGAAATCAACAGTAAGGTAAACCTGCTCCATCCTGACCTGTTCGGCTTTCGTGTTTTTCAACCCCAGTTCAGCGGACACTTCTTTGACAACCTTTATTTTTTTTCCGGTGGAATCCACAAGGTGAAAGCTGACGTCGGGAAAGAGGATAGCGAGCGGTATGCCGGGAAAACCGCCGCCCGTTCCGGCATCCATCACTTCGGTAAATGCTTTGAATTGAATTATTTTGGCAATACCCAGAGAATGGAGGACATGGTGCAGGTAAAAATTCTCAAAATCTTTTCGGGATATGACGTTAATGCGGGCATTCCAGTAGGCATATAATTCACCCAGTTTGTTAAATTGTTCTTTTTGTTCCTGCGTTAATTCCGGAAAATATTTGAAAATTACTTCGTCGTTCATTAAATATTTTTGAAGCGGCAAAATTAGAAAATTTGAGATTTTAAGCAATCTTCCAGAGTCTGAAAGACCTGGATGGATTGCGGTGTGTTACTTCTAACATCAGACTCTTCCAAGTGCTACGCATTCTGGAAGGTCTTAACAATGTTTTGTGAAGAATTGCGTTTTCCTTGCCCGGAATAATCGGATTATAACTTTATTTTTGCTTGCAAAGGGATTAAATTGTTCAGACCAGACATAAAATATTCACCTCTCATTGCATTGTGGTTATTGCTTATTCCTGCCACAACCTTTTCGCAGCATCACACCACGACCGAAGAATACATTGCACAATACAAGGATGTGGCCATCAAAAAGATGAAAGAATACCACATTCCGGCTTCTATCACACTGGCCCAGGGTATCCTTGAATCGGGCAGCGGCAACAGCAAGCTGGCCCGTAAAGCCAATAATCATTTCGGTATAAAATGTCATCTCGACTGGCACGGTAAAAGATTTTACATGGATGATGATAAGAAGCACGAATGTTTCAGAAAATACAGCAATCCTGCAGAATCCTATCGTGATCATTCCTTTTTTTTAACTCAAAAAGGCAGGTATTCCTTTCTGTTTAATTACGACATTACCGATTATAAAAGCTGGGCTTACGGACTGAAAAAAGCAGGCTATGCAACCAATCCCAAATATCCCAAATTGCTCATAGGACTTATCGAACGGTATAACCTGTCGCAATATGATACGGAACTGCCAAAGAGGAAAAAAAACAAGAAGGATGTGTCCGCGAGGGAAGCCTACGTTCCTGCCCCTTCCTTGCTCAACCTCAAACCGGTTAAAGTCACCAAATCAGGCAGAAAAGTTTTTGAAAATAACGGGATTAAATTCGTTCTTGCCAAAAAGACAGATACTTACGGGATCATCGCCAATGAGTTTGACATTTTTTCCTGGCAGCTTGTGAAATATAATGATGTTCAAAAAAAACACAAACTGAATGAAAATGAACCTGTGTACCTGGAAAAGAAAAGGAAAAAAGCAGCCAGGAAATTTAAGGTCCACATTGTTCAGCAGGGAGAGTCGTTGTGGTCTGTCTCCCAGGCGTATGGAATTCGCAAAAACAAATTGATGAAGATGAATGACCTGCTGATTGACAAAAACGTGCCGGTAGGAACTTCCCTGAAATTAAGGTGATCAACCACGCAATCCAAGTATCTGTTCTTTGATCGTTTTTATCCGGGCCTCCGCATCGGCTTGTTTTTGTTTTTCTTTGGCCACAACAGCTTCGGGTGCGTTATTGACAAAACGTTCATTGGAAAGTTTTTTTATAACCGAACCCAGAAAACCTTCTGTATATTTTAATTCCTCTTCCAGTCTTGAAATTTCCGCCTCAACATCCATCCCCGAGGAAAAAGGGATATAATATTCCTGTGCGCCCACAATGAAAGCAATGGCCTGATCAGGTTTTGCAGATACTTCTTCAATGGTTTCAATATTGCCCATTTTGGCAACGACGGGGAAAAAGAGGCTGCCGGCAGGTTTTCCTTTTTGCAGCATCAGTTTTATGCTTTCCCGAAAAGGGATATTTTTATCTTTTCTTACTTTTCGCACCCCAATGATGATGTCTTTTGCTTTTTCAAACGCACTGATGGTTTTTTTGTCAAAGCCATCAGCTTCCGGAGCCGGGGCAATGATGATATCATCCCCATCATCACGGTCGCGCAGCAAATGCCATATTTCTTCCGTCAGGAAAGGCACAAAAGGATGGAGAATTTTCATCAGGTTTTCAAAAAAATCAAGGGTCTTGGCGTAAGTAACAGCATCAACAGGCTGCTGATAAGCCGGTTTGACAATCTCAAGATACCAGCTACAGAAATCGTCCCATATCAGCTTATATGTTGCCATCAGGGCATCCGAAAGGCGGTATTTTGTAAAATAGTCTTCTATTTCAACCAGGGTTTTGTTGAACTTCGATTCAAACCAGGAAACACCGAGCCGGCTGCTTTCCGGTTGCGGCAAGGTTTCATCTACCTTCCAGCCTTTTGTTAAGCGAAGCGCATTCCACACTTTGTTGCTGAAGTTCCTTCCCTGTTCACAAAGCGCCGGATCAAAAGGCAAATCGTTTCCGGCAGGAGCCGTTAAAAGCATCCCAACCCTGACACCATCGGCGCCATACTTCCGGATCAGGTGAAGCGGGTCGGGGGAATTACCCAGGGTTTTCGACATCTTCCGTCCTTTCATGTCCCTGACGATGCCGGTAAAATACACATTGTGGAACGGAACATCTTTTCGATAGGCAAGCCCGGAAATGATCATTCTGGCAACCCAGAAAAAGATGATATCGGGCGCTGTTACCAAATCGTTGGTGGGATAATAATACCGGATATCCTTATTGTCGGGATAACGGATGCCGTCAAATACCGTGATGGGCCACAACCACGACGAAAACCACGTATCCACCACATCCTCATCCTGCCGGAGGTCATCGGGGGTTAAACCAGGATTAAACTTTTCCCGGGCCTGTTGCAGTGCTTCTTCTTTTGATTTTGCAGCTACCATATTCCCGTCAGGCAGATAATACACGGGTATTTGCTGCCCCCACCACAGTTGGCGCGAGATGTTCCAGTCCCGGACATTTTCCATCCAGTGGCGGCAAATGTTTTTAAATTTCGGGGGATAAAAACGGACAGTGTTGTCCTCAACCACCTGCAGCGCCGGTTTGGACAGTTCTGCCATCTTTAGAAACCACTGTTGCGATAACCGGGGTTCAATCACCGCATTGGAACGTTCAGAGAAACCAACTTTATTGACGTAATCTTCAATCTTTGCCAGGGAGTTGTTTTTTTCCAGGTCAACAACAATTTCATCACGAACGGCAAAACGATCTTTGCCAATGTAAAGTTCTGCCTTATCATTCAAGGTGCCGTCATCGTTAAAGATGTCAATGCTCTCCAGTTTATGCTTGATGCCCAGCTCGTAGTCGTGTATGTCGTGAGCAGGGGTAATCTTTAGTGCGCCGGTGCCAAAGCCGCGGTCAACATACTCGTCAATGATAATGGGCACAGGCCGGTTGAGCAAAGGGACAAGGACATTTTTGCCATGAAACCTTTTAAAACGTTCATCTTCGGGGTGGACACAGACAGCCGTATCGCCAAGGATGGTTTCAGGCCGAGTGGTAGCAATGGTAATGTGGTCGTTTTCTCCTTCAACCTGATAATTGATGTAATAAAGCTTTGAATTGAGTTCTTTATAAATAACCTCTTCATCCGAAACGGCGGTCTGGGCTTCGGGATCCCAATTGACCATTCTTACCCCGCGGTATATCAATCCTTTGTTAAAGAGGTCAATAAAAACATCAATAACGGATTCATAAAGTGGCTTATCCATGGTAAATCGCGTCCTCTGCCAGTCGCAGGAAGCACCGAGTTTTTTCAATTGTTCAAGAATGATCCCGCCATGTTTTTCTTTCCATTCCCAGGCATGTTTCAGAAACTCATCGCGGCTGATCTTTTCTTTGTCAATACCTTCGGCTTTGAGCTTGGCAACTACTTTGGCTTCGGTGGCAATGGAAGCATGGTCGGTTCCGGGCACCCAGCAGGCATTTTTTCCCTGCATCCGTGCCCTGCGGACCAGTACATCCTGAATGGTGTTGTTGAGCATGTGTCCCATGTGCAGGACACCGGTAACATTTGGTGGCGGGATGACGATAGTAAAAGGTTCGCGGTCATCAGGTTCCGAATGGAAATAGTTTTTTTCCATCCAGTGGCTGTACCATTTGTCTTCTGTTTTTGCAGGGTTGTATTTACTTGGGATATCCATTGAAAATAGCCGTTAAATTAATAAGCTTTGGCAAACACTACCCGCCCTTCTGACGGATTTCCGGTATAAATGCATTTTCCTTTTTCGCTGCCACGATCCAAAGGGATCAACCGGATGGTGGCTTTGGTTTCTTCTTTTATTTTTTGCTCGGTTTCAGAGGTTCCGTCCCAATGGGCATAGACAAACCCCCCTTTGTCTATCCTGTCTTTGAATTGGTCCCAGGTGTTTACTCTAAAAGAGTTATCCTCACGGAAGGAATACGCTTTCTGATAAATATTATTCTGTATTTTTTCCAACAGATGCACTATTTTCTCGTCAATATTCTCCATTTTAAGGATCTCTTTTTCAAGCGTATCTCTTCTTGCCACTTCAACAGTTCCGTTTTCAAGATCACGTGGGCCGATGGCCAGGCGGACAGGGACACCTTTCAGTTCCCACTCGGCAAATTTATATCCCGGTTTGAAAGTGTCACGGTCATCAAATTTTACACTGATATTTTTGGCTTTAAGGAG
>Ga0114931_10006941_pt1 | contig 13894 bp, 11 predicted proteins | sample 2SBtaG_FD_89579 | JGI IMG/M metagenome (GOLD analysis project Ga0114931, IMG submission 89579) | Deep subsurface microbial communities from Kolumbo volcano to uncover new lineages of life (NeLLi) - 2SBTROV14_V59a metaG | ecosystem: Environmental > Aquatic > Marine > Volcanic | place: Kolumbo...
AAGGCTCCGAAGAACCCCTGGAAGGCGAACACCCTGGAGTGGCAGGCCCCTTCACCGCCGCCCCATGGGAACTTCCCCGACGGTTTGCCCACTGTGTATCGCGGGCCCTACGAGTACAGCGTCGAGGGGCGCAAAGAGGACTACTGGCCGCAGAATGCTCCTCCCGAGCAGGCCTAGCAGAAGGGAAATCATGCAACCGATTGCCACGACACGGAGCTCCGCCGGTATTCTTACCGGGCGTCTGGGCGTCTGGTGGGTGCTCGCCTCCGAGATCGTGATCTTTGGCGGCCTGCTGGCCTCCTACATCATGTTGCGGATCTCCCACGCAGCCTGGGCGGTCGAAGCCTCCTATACAAGTACGCCGATCGGCACCTTCAACACCTTCGTACTGCTGACCTCGAGCCTGTCGGCAGTGCTGGCGCACAATGCCATGGAGTTGGGGGACGGAAAGAAGGCGGCCCGCCTTCTCCACTACACGATCGCCGGCGGCGGTCTCTTTCTCTGTGTCAAGGCTTACGAGTGGGCCGGCGAGATCTCCGAGGGCTTCACCATCTCCTCGAGCGGGTTCTGGTCGTTCTACTACACCGCTACAGGGATCCACGCCATGCACGTGATCGCGGGCATGATCTTGATGGCCATCGTGGCCCGGGACGCAGCGAAGGGGCTGAATGTGCACCGGGTCGAGCTGGTCGGTATCTACTGGCACTTCGTCGATCTGGTCTGGATCTTCCTCTTCCCGCTGGTCTACATCGCCAAGTAGTCACGCCGAATAGTCAGACTGGAAAGCAAGCTATGTCCGAGCACGTACACGAAGACCACACCAAGCACTATGTGACGATCTGGGTGATCCTGCTCGTCTTGCTGGCGATCAGCGTCATGGGCCCGGAGCTGAATATCAAGATCGTCACCTTGATCACGGCCTTCGGGGTTGCCGTGGTGAAGGCCTGGCTGGTCGCCAAGAACTTCATGCACGTCAACGTGCAGCCTCGCTACGTGCTCTACCTGCTCGGCACCTGCCTGGCGTTCATGTTGCTGTTCTTTACTGGCGTCGCACCCGATGTGATGAAGCATGACGGCAACAACTGGATCAAGCCCGAAGTCCAGATTCCCCTCTCTCGTGGTGCCGCCCACGAAGCGGAGGAAGCCGCGCTCCACTCGGGAGAGCATCACTAGGGCCGTAGAGAGGATCCAAGCGTGGTGCAGCGCCGTTTCGCAGGCCCGAATCCCCTCGAGCTCGTAGAGAACCCGCGGCCGCCGGTGCTCTCCCATGCCGTGCTCGGAATGCTGATCTTCGTGTTGGCGGAGATCATGTTCTTTGCCGGTCTGATCAGCGCCTTCATGATCGTCAAATCCGCGGCCCTCGAATGGCCCCCAGCAGGCCAGCCGCGGCTTCCGGCCCAGGAAACGCTGGTCAATACCGGGGCCCTGCTGCTCTCCGGGGTCGTGCTGGCCTACGCCAACCGTGTCTTCAAGCGCGACCGCCGCGCGGCGAGGCTTCCCTTTGCACTCGCGATCCTGCTGGGCGGCTTCTTCGTCGGCTTCCAGGGAGTGGAGTGGGTCGCGTTGATCCGCCAGGGCCTCACGCTCTGGTCGAGCCAGCACGGCGCTTTCTTCTACTTGATCGTGGGGTTGCACGGCCTGCACGCCGTGGCGGCCTTGGCTGCTATGCTGTGGGCGTTCCATAGGCTGTGGGTGGGACGCCTTGCCCAGAGCACATTCGCTTCGGTTCAGGTCTTCTGGTCCTTCGTGGTGTTGGTGTGGCCTTTTCTCTACTGGAGAGTCTATCTATGAAGCCCGCGGCTGCTTTCCTCGCCTTGGCCATCGTGCTGTTGCCCGACCTGGCGAGTGCCTGTGCCGTGTGCTTCTCCGGCAGCGCCCAGACCCGTGGGGCCTTCGTGGCGACGACGATCCTCCTGACCGTGCTTCCGCTGGCCCTGGTGGGTGGCTTCCTCTGGTGGCTGCGGGCCCGTGTCGAGGAGGTCGACCAGGTGCGTGGGCGTGTTCGGGAAGGCGCCCTCCGCTAGACCACTACGTTTACGAGGCGCCCCGGAACCACGATCACCTTGCGCGGAGTCTTCTCGCCCACATGGCGAGCGACTGCCGGCGCAGCCAGGGCGGCTTCTTCGATGACGGAACGGTCCGCATCCGCCGGCACCTCGATCTCTGCACGGCGCTTGCCATTGACCTGGACCGCCAGGGTGAGGGTGTCCTGGATGAGCAGGCGGGTGTCCGCCTGAGGCCAGGGCGCATGGGTAATGCACTGTGCGTGGCCCAGCCGGCTCCACAGCTCTTCGGCCAGGTGGGGCGCGAAGGGAGAGAGCATCTTCAGGAAGTCCAAGGCTGCCTCGCGGGGCAGGAGCTCATCCTTGGCGATCTCGCGGACCCAGATCATCAGCTTCGAGATCGCTGTGTTCGGCTGGATCTGCTCCATGTCCTGGGTCACCCCAGCGATGGTTTCTGCGTTGAGCCGGGCCTGCGTGGCTGAGCCCCCGCCCGGGGCGAGGGAGCGAAGTGGCTCGCCGGGAACATTCTCGTCCATGAAGAGACGCCAGACCCGCTGGAGGAAGCGGTGGCAGCCCGGAATGCCGTCCGTCGACCACGGCGCCCCCTTTTCGAGGGGTCCCATGAAGAGCTCGTAGAGCCTCAGGGAGTCCGCGCCGAACTGCTCGATGACTTCGTCCGGCGAGGTGACGTTGCCGCGGCTCTTCGACATCTTCTCCACGACCTCCTCCAGCGGGAGATCGTCGAGTTCGGGGTGGAGCGGCGTCCCGTCCTGCGCCCACCGCACTTTGCTGTGGTGCACCCAGCGCGCCTTCAGCTCCTGGCCCCCGTCCGCCGCCAGGGCCTTCTCGCCCTCCACGCGCACCGCCGAGGAGGGATAGACGCGCACCCGGGCCTGCGGGTCGTCTCCCAGGTTGTCGTCGTAGTAGCGGTAGCTGTAGCCCAGGATCATCCCGGGGTTCAGCAGCTTCCGGAACGGTTCGGGTGTGTGAACCAGGCCGGCGTCGTAGAGCACCTTGTGCCAGAAGCGCGCATAGAGCAGGTGGAGCACCGCGTGCTCGGCACCCCCCACGTAGAGGTCCACTGGCATCCAGTATCGCTCGGCCTGCTGGGACCAGGCTTCGCCATCGTTGTGGGGGTCGCAGAAGCGCAGGTAGTACCAGCAGCTTCCAGCCCACTGCGGCATCGTGTTGGCATCCCGGTGGGCCGGGGCGCCGGTCTCCGGGTCTATGGTCTCGATCCACTCGGGGACCCTCGAGAGCGGCGTCTCGAACTCTCCACTCGGCTTGTAGTCGTCGAGCTCCGGGAGCAGCACCGGAAGATCCGAGGCCGGCACGGGCTTCACTGAGCCATCTTCCAGGCGGATCAGGGGGAAGGGCTCGCCCCAGTAGCGCTGGCGGCTGAAGAGCCAGTCGCGCAGCTTGTAGCTGACGGCGGCCTCGCCTCTGCCGTGCGCCTCGAGCCAGGCGTTCATGCGGCGCTTCGCCTCGGCCGTCGGCAGGCCGTCCAGGAAGCCGGAGTTCACCGCTTCGCCCTGGCCGGTGAAGGCCCCGCGCATGACATCGCCACCACGGACGACTTCGCGGATGGGGAGCTCGAACTTCGTTGCGAAGGCCCAATCCCGCTCGTCGTGGCCTGGCACCGCCATGATGGCCCCGGTTCCGTAGCCCGCGAGCACATAGTCGGCGATCCAGACCGGGATTCGCTCCCCGTTCACCGGATTTTCGGCGAAGGCACCCGTGAAGATCCCTGTCTTGTCGTCTCCCTGGGCCGTGCGGGAGCGTTCGCTCTTGCGGGCGGTCTCGTCCACATAGGCGCGGACAGCTTCCCGTTGCGCAGGCGTCGTGATCTCGTCGACCAGGGGGTGCTCCGGCGCGAGCACCATGTAGGTGGCGCCGAAGAGGGTGTCCGGGCGAGTCGTAAAGACCTCGATCTCCCTCCCCGCATGCTCGGGAAGGGCAAACGCCACACGGGCGCCCTCGGAGCGGCCGATCCACTCGCGCTGCATCTTCTTGATGCGCTCCGGCCAGTCCAGCTCCTCGAGGTCCTCCAGCAGCCGCTCCGCGTAACGCGTGATCCGCAGCATCCACTGCTTCATCGGCAGGCGCACCACCGGGTGCCCCCCGCGCTCGCTCTTGCCGTCGATGACCTCTTCGTTGGCCAGGACGGTGCCGAGAGCAGGGCACCAGTTCACCGCCACCTCGGCTTCGTAGGCGAGGCCCCGCTCCAGCAGTACCTGGAAGATCCACTGGGTCCAGCGGACATAATGCGGGTCGGTGGTATCGATCTCGCGGCTCCAGTCATAGGAGAGGCCCAGGCTCTGGAGCTGGCGTCGGTAGGTGTCGATGTTCCTGCGCGTCGTGACCCGCGGGTGCGTCCCGGTCTCGATGGCGTGCTGCTCAGCCGGCAGCCCGAAGGCATCCCAGCCCATCGGGTGCAGCACATTGAAGCCCCGCATGCGCTTGTAGCGCGCGATGGCATCGGTGCTGATGTAACCCTTGGGGTGACCCACGTGGAGGCCTTCGCCCGAGGGGTAGGGAAACATGTCGAGGATGTAGTATTTGGGCTTCGAGGCATCGACTTCGCTGCGGAAGCTCTCCCGCTTGCGCCACTCGTGCTGCCAGTGGGCTTCGATGGACTTCGCGTCATAGGGCATGGCGGGCTGGAGGGTGCCGGCCCACGTGGCGAGCGTCAACGTCTGGCCTAGTCTCCTCCCGTGTCCGAGGGGTTTGTGCGACAGGAACGTCCGGAGCTCTATCTCATCTCTGATGGGACGGGGGAGACTGCGTCCGCGGCAGTGCGGGCTGCGACCAGCCAGTTCACGGATTCATTCCGGGTTCGCACCTTCGGGGAGATCCGTCATGAATCCCAGGTGCGGCGGATCTTCGAACGAGCCAGGGAGGCCAAGGCCCTCGTGGTCTTCACCCTGGTGAACGAGCCCCTGGCGGACGTGGTGCGAGATCTCTCCCTGGAGCAGGGCGTGCCGGCCATCGACCTGCTCGGTCCCCTGATCTCGGCCATGGCCAACCACTACGAAGTAAAGCCCCAGTTCCGACCGGGCCTGCTCCACTCCTTTTCCGACGAGTACTTCAAGCGGGTGGAGGCGGTGGAATTCGCGGTGCGTCATGACGACGGCGCGAACCTGCACAAACTCTTCCAGGCCGACCTGGTGTTGACAGGCGTCTCCCGCACCTCCAAGACTCCGCTGTCGATGTATCTGGCCCAGCGCGGCTATCGCACCGGGAACGTGCCCATCGTGCCAGGCATTGATCCACCACGGGGGCTGCTGGAGATGAACCCTCGCAAGGTGATCGCCCTGGTGGTGGACCCGTCGACGCTACTCGGAATCCGCCGTGCGCGGATCCGCCAGCTACGCGCGCCGCCCTATCTGAGCTATGCCGACGCGGATGCCGTCTCCCAGGAGCTGCGCCGGGCCCGCCGTCTCTACCGGGCCCAGAGCTGGCGGACAGTGGACATCACCGGCAAGGCAGTGGAGGAGAATGCGGCCCGAATCCTCGAGCTGATGGACTAGAGAGGCCCGCAAGCCCCGCAGGCGCAGCTCACCCCTTGCCTGCCGCTTGCTGCTCCTCCAGCAGGGCCCTGGCGAACTTCGGCTTCACGATGGAGTAGAAGGCCGGGACGATGGTGATGGCACCCAACATGTTGATCACCATCAAGATCACCAGAAGCTGCGCCATCTCCGCTTGGAAGCGAAGATTCGAGAAGCTCCAGAGCACGATTCCACCCACGATGGTCGAGGCGGTGAAAGTGACCGCCATCCCGGTGGTGCTCACAGCCCGGCGTACCGCTTCGTCGATATCCCCTCGGGTTTCCACGACCTCCTGACGGATCCGGTCCACGATGTAGATGGCGTAGTCCACCCCGATCCCGACGCCTACGGACTGTACGGGTAACGTATTCACGTTCAATCCAACGCCCTTCAACGCCATATAGGCAAGGGAGAGCATGGTGGCGGTGGCGAGCTGGATCACGATGATCGTGCCACTCCACAGCGAGCGATAGGTCAGCGTCTGGAGGATATAGACCACGAGCAGGATGAGCGAGATGTTCGCGACGTGGCCCCGCTCTACCTCGTCGTTGATGGCGGCGAAAATCCCCATGGTACCGCCAGCCAGGACGAATTGGACGCCTCGGGTCCAGGAGTTGGTGGGCTGATAGGCCGGTACTCCGTCCACGGCCTTCATGTCATGCACGATCAAGTTGCGCGTATCGGTCGCCACGGCCCGGATTCCGAGCTCCGTGTTCTCGTACCAGGCATTTACATCGCTTCTGTTCCACTTCTCCAAGTCGTCAGGCCAGGAGAAGTACTCGCCCTCGTCGACGGAGTCGCGAGCATCCTCGTAGTCCTGCATCGCTCCCTTCTCGAAGCCGTCCATCCACTTGGGGAGCTCTCCCTGCCGGGCAGAAGGCACAACGATCTTGTCGTAGCTGCCGTCCTTGTGCCGGATGGAGACACGCAGGGTGTGAGCCCGGGGGGGAAGCATGGGCCCGATCATGTAGTAGAGCTTGTCGGCGAGACTGTCATAGGAGAAGAACGGCGCATCATCCCTGGCATGATTCTTCTCGAGGCGAATGTTCACCGTGCCAATGGGGTTCTCCTTGATGAACATCTTGGCTGCCGCAACCACCCGCCGAATGGTTTTCCCCTTCCTGTCCGGGTAGAACAAGGAGATATTCGCCTTGCGGTTGTCGTCGGTAGCGTAGGGCCGAAGGAAGCCGGGCGGTCCGTTCGTCTTCAGCTGGAAGAGCACGTTCCGGACCGTACCGGGATGCTCGGGTACGAAGGCCCACTTGGGGTCCCCGTAGTGGTTCTGCTGCCAGTACCCGCGGATGATCGGGACGATGGAGACGGAGATGCCCATGTTGGTATTGGCGGTCATCCAGCGCTCGAACTGCTCCATCTTCTGGATCGGCTCGGGGTCGGCTGTGGCGTCGTCACGGTCGCCGTCGGCGTAGACCACGAACGAATCCACCCCGCCAAACATTTCGGCGATCTTGGCGGTGGCGACATTGAACTCGTGGTCCGGCCACAGCAAGGGAGTTCCCGGGCTCGCCTCTCCAATCGTCGATCGTGTCAAGGTGATGTAGCTGGAGCTCACCAGCAGGAAGAGGGCCATCCCGGCGACGACGTACTTGCCGATGGGGTTCGTCACCCCGCGGCCCAGGGCATTCATGCTCCTCACCATGAATCCAGGCAGGTAATGCTCCGGCTCGTGGGGGGGCGGCAGGTAGCAGATCATCACCGGGTGGAGAATCTCCACGGTGAAGAGGATGGTGAAGACCCAGAATGCGCCGAAGATCGCCAGGTCGTGCATCTGTGGGATCGTCGTGATGAGGATGACGAGCAGCCCCAGGAAGTCCGTGACGATGCCGAGGCTTCCCGGCACGATGAGCTCGGCCATGGCGACTGTGGCCGCCTCGATCTTTGTCCGCTCGCGGTCGTTGCCCATCTGGGGCATGAGCGTCTCGTAGTCTTCGAAGAAGCGCTCGGCCATCTGGACGGTGTGGGAGACCGCCCGCGCGGTGATGATCATCGGGATGACGAGCACCAGGGGATCGAAGGTAATGCCCGCCCAGCCGGTGAAGCCCAGCCCCCAGACTGCGGTGGCCATCGCGGCGATGAAGGGAATCAGCACCCCGTGGAGCCGGCGGAAGTAGACCAGCAGGAGCAGGAAGGTGGCCAGCACCGTGAGCACGACGTAGAGGCCGATCTCGAAGGCGTACTTGATGATCCAGCCCGTCTGGATGGGGACGCCGGAGATGTAGATATCTGTATTCGCGTCCAGCTCGGGCGGCCAGATCCACTCGCCCGGGGTGCACTTCTGGCCCGCGTCGACCTCTTTGTCCGTGCACTTCCAGCCGTACTTGATCTTCTGGACGTGGTTGAAGATGGCCTGATACACCTCCCGGCTCGAGAGGCGGTCGCTCACGAAGTCGGCGGAGAGGAAGGCGCCCTTCTCGTCGCGGGAAACCAGGCGCCCGAAGATGAAGGGCGGGTTCTGGCGGACGACTTCTCGAATCCGGTCGGCCTCTGCCTGGGTCTTCGGAACCTTCTTGACCAGCACGTCGCTCGTGATGGCGCCATCCGGCTCGATGGTCACGACCCGCGTGCTGCCGTGAGTGAGCGACTGGACGCGATCGTGATTGACCGGATAGGGCGGGTAGAGCCGGTCCAGCTGCCGCATGATGGCGAAGCCGTTCGCCTCTTCATCTTCTGGCAGCGCGTCCTCGATCTCCTCCCGTCGCTTGTCGCGAAGCTTCGTGTGGGAGTTGTAGCCCTGGCCGTCCAGACGGCGTGTGATGCGGGCGATCTTCTGCAGGGTCTCGGGCGTGAAGATCGTGCCGTCCTTGACGACCACCGCGATGGCCACGACCGACGAGGAGCCGAAGGTCTTGGAGAACTTGTCCAGGGCGTGGATGAACGGATGGTCGGGGAAGAGGGCCCGTTGGCTGGCGTCGACCCGCACCTGGGGCCCCGGGAGGGGCAAGCCGAAGGCGGTCGTCACGGCATTGACCGTCGGATAGAGGAAGAAGAGCGTGGTGGCGATGAGAAAGATCGCAACCCAGAAGCGGTTTTTCACGATCCAGCGTGCAAAGCGCAGGGTGCCGGTATCCCGGACTTCGTGATGCAGCTCCGCCATGGCTCCCCAATCCTCCTGCGCTGGTCGAAGCAGCGTATTCCGAAAGCGTTCAGCCCGTCAAGCACGGCGCGTCGGGCGCTGGGATCGAAAGCCCCTTGCCCCATCGAACGGGGTGGAATCCGCCCTGTCAGTCGGGGCCCGGCGCCAGAGCTCAGTCGTCGAGCAGCCCCTTCCGGCGCTCGGCCTCCTTCTGGATCCGCATGGACTCGATCTCCTCCTCGCTCAGCAGAGCCGTGGCGACCTTGGGGCGCAGAATCGAGTAGAAGGCCGGAACCACGGTGATGGCGCCCAGCATGTTGACCACCATGAGGATGGTGAGCAGCTGGGCCATCTCGGCCTGGAAACGCAGGTGCGAGAAGCCCCAGAGGAAGATGCCGCCCACGATCGTGGTCGCGGTGAAGCTCACCGCCATGCCCGTCGTGCGGACGGCGCGCCGGATGGCCTCGTCGATGTCTTCCGTATCCACCACCTCCTGGCAGATGCGGTCCACGATGTAGATCGCGTAGTCCACCCCGATCCCGACGCCCACGGACTGGACTGGGAGGGTGTTGATGTTGAGGCCGACGCCCTTGATGGCCATGTAGGCCAGGGAGAGCATGGTAGCAGTGGAGATCTGGAGGAGAATGATGAAGCCCGAGGGCACCGATCGGTAGGTCACGGAGTGCAGCACGAAGATCACCAGGAAGATCAGCGCAATGTTGGCCACATGGCTTCGCTCCACCTCCTGGTTGGTGGCGGCCAGGATGCCCATGATGCCCCCGGCCATCACGAACTGCATGCCGCGAGTCCACGACGAGGTGGGCTGATAGGTCGGGACTCCGTCGACGGCCTTCATGTCGTGGACGATCAGATCATTGGTGTTCACCGCGACGGCACGGATGCCGAACTTGGGGCTCTCCCACCACCAGTCCACGTCGTCCTTGGTCCAGCTTGCGAGGTTCTTGGGCCAGGTGAAGACCTGCCCTTCCTCTACGGAATCGCGGGCATCTTCGTAGTCCTGGATGGCCCCGTCGTGGAATTCGTCGATCCATTTCGGCAGCCCCTCGGCGCCGTCCGGCTTCCTGGGAGCGACGTGCTTGTAGCTTCCGTCTGCTTCCCGGACACGGATGTCCAGCGTGTGATCTCGCGGGGGGAGCATCGGCCCGAGCATGTAGTAGAAGTTGTCGGCAATCTTCTCCGGATTGAAGAAGCTCGCTCCCACCGCGGCATGGTCCTTGTCCAGCCGGAGGATGACCTCGCCGATGGGGTTGCGCTTGATGAATGCACCGGCCGCTTCCACCACATTGGTGAGGGTGCTCCCCTTGTGGTCTCGATAGATGAAGGAGAGGTTTGCGTAGCGCCCGTCGTCGGTCATGAAGGGTCGCAGGAAGCCGGGCGCGCCGCTCTGCCTCAGCTGGAAGAGGGCGGCTCGCACGCTCCCCGAGTCTTCGGGGATGAAGGACCACTTCGGGTCGCCGAAGTGGTTCTGGCCCCAGTAGGCCTTCATGAAGGGTACGATGGAGACCGACGCGCCGAGCTTCGTGTTGGCCTCCATCCAGCGGTCGAACTCCTCCATGCGGTGGAGAGGCTCCGCATCCCCGCTGGCGTCCTTCTTGTCCCCATCCGCGTAGATCTGGAAGACGTCCACGCCCCCGAACTTGTCGGCGATGCGCTTTGTCGAGACATTGAACTCGTGATCCGGCCACAGCAGCGGGGTGCCCGGCGAAGATTCTCCGATCTGGGAGTAGAAGAGGGTGATGTAGGTGGACGAGACAAAGAGGATCACGGTGGTGGCACCGATCAGGTACTTCCACTTCGGGTGGGTCGTTGCCCAGCCCACGAAGCGAGTGAAACGCACCATGAAGCCCGGGAGGAAGTGCTCGTGCTCCGTCGGTGCCGGCAAGTATCAGATGAGGATGGGATTCAGGATTTCTACCGTGACGATGATCGACGAGACCCAGAAGGCACCGAACACGCCCAGATCGTGCATCTGCGGGATCGAGGTCACCAGGATCACCAGCAGGCCGCATACGTCCGTGACGATCCCCAGGGTGCCGGGCACGATCAGCTCGCTCATCGCCACGGTCGCGACCTCCCGCTTGGCGAGGTCCGGGTCGCCGTAGCGGGGCAGCAGGATTTCGTAGTCTTCGAAGAAGCTCTCGGCCATCTGTACGGTGTGGGAGACGGCGCGCGCCGTGATGATCATCGGGATCACGAGGATCAGGGGGTCGAAGGTGATGCCTCGCCAGCCCGTGAAGCCCAGGCCCCAGACCACGGTGGCGATGGCTGCGACAAAGGGGATGAAGACGCCGTGCCAGCGACGGAAGTAGAGCCACAGCAGGCCAAAGATCACAGCCACCGTGGCCATCAGGTAGGCGCCGATCTCGAAGGCGTACTTCAAGATCCAGCCCACGAGCACTGGCATGCCGGAGAGCACGATGTCGGTGTTCGCATCCTGCTCCACCTTCTTGATCCGCATCAGGTGATCGAAGACCTTCTGGTACACCTCTCGCCCGGAAAGCCGGTCGGTGACGAAGTTCGCCGTGACCAGCGCGGCCTTCTCGTCGTAGGAGACGTAGCGTCCGAAGATGACGGGTGGGTTCTGGCGCACCAGGGCGCGCGCGGCATCGGCCTCGGCCTGGGTCTGCGGGACCTTTGGCATGAGCAGGCGGTTCTCGATGGCGCCGTCGGGCTGGATCTCGAAGACGCGCGTGCTGCGGTGAGTGACCGAGCGCACCTGGTCGTGGTTGACCGGGTACGGAGGGTAGGCGCGGTCGAGGCGGCGCATCATCGCGAAGGCCGAGGTCTCGACGCCGGCCTTTTCGTCTGCGGCGTCCAGCTTCTCTCGCAGCGCCTCCCGATCTTCGGTGTGGCTGTTGTAGGCGGGCAGGTCCGGGCCGGCCCCCACCCCGTCGATCGCCTTGGTGACGCGGTCAATCTTCTGCAGGATCTCTGGCGTGAAGATCGTGCCGTCCTTCACGATCACGCCGATGGCCACGCCGGTGGCGGAGCCGAACTTGGAGGCAAACTTGTCCTGGGCGTGGATGAAGGGGTGGTCGGGCCACTGGTCCCGCGCATTGGTGTCGATGCGAACCAACGGACCGGGCAGGGGCATTCCAAATCCGGTCAGGACCGTGTTGAGGATCGGATAGGCGAAGAACGAAGTGGACAGGACCAGCAACGTGGCGACAATGGCGCGGCGCCGGACGATCAACCTCGCGAAGCGAAGGGTGGTAGATTCCCGTCCGTGAGACTGGGGCTCCAGAGTCTCCGACATGGTACCTCATCCGAATTCGACCGTACGGGGCCGTACAGTCGGGTGTGGAGGCGCTTCAGCCAGTCGGCGTGAGGGCGGGTGAGGGTTGCCCCCCTGGCCCCTTGCGCGGCCGGCTCCAAGACCGACGGATCGAAAACAACGCGGGTTGCCGGCGAAACCCGAAGGATCGGATTTCTACCTCGCCCGTGCCAGAAGTGCCATGCTTTGCAGTGCCTCCGGCCTGGAGTCGCGCCCGGGGCAGCGGCCATGCCGACACCCCGAGCAGGAGGACGCGCGTCGCATGAGCTCCGATTCAGAAAAGCCCCGGGTCTTTGCCACCCGGGCGCTGCCGGGCCGCGCGCTTGCGGATCTTGCGCGGGAGGTCGACCTGGTGGTCTGGCCAGAACGCAGCGCACCCTCCCCGCGGGACCTGCGGCGAGGCGCAGAGAGCGCCGAGGGCCTGCTCTGCCTGCTGACAGACCGCGTCGATGCCCAGCTGCTCCGGGCCTGTTCGCGGCTGCGGGTGATATCGAGCTGCTCCGTGGGGGTGGACCACGTGGACCTCGCCGCCGCCACGGCACGTGGGATTCCCGTCGGGCACACACCGGGCGTCCTGACCGAGACCACCGCCGACCTCAGCTTTGCACTGCTGCTCGCAGCGGCGCGCCGCATCCCCGAGGCGGAGCGGTTCGTCCGTGAGGGAAGCTGGACATCGCAGCGGGGCTGGCAGCCGGATCTCCTGCTGGGACGCGACCTGCATGGTGCGACCCTGGGGATCCTGGGCCTGGGACCCATCGGGCGGGCCGTGGCGCGGCGGGCCCTGGGCTTTGGCATGCGCGTACTCGGCTGGACGCGGAGTGGGCGGCCCGTACCCGGCGTGGAGCCAGCCCAGCGGGACCGGCTGCTGGCCGAGGCGGACTTCGTGAGCCTCCACCTGGCACTCACCGCGGACACGCGCCACCTGCTGGGCCCTGCTGAGCTCGCGGCAATGAAGCCGGGCTCCATCCTGGTGAATACCTCGCGAGGGGGCATCGTGGACGAGGCGGCGTTGGTCGGTGCGCTCCGCGAGGGGCCGCTGGCGGCGGCCGCCCTCGACGTCTTCGCCGAGGAGCCGTTGCCCGGAGACAGCGCGCTTCTGAGCCTTCCCAACCTGGTCGTCACACCACACATCGGCAGCGCCAGTGTCGCCACGCGTACCCGGATGGCCGTGCTGTGTGCGGAGAACCTGCGTGCCGGGCTGCAGGGCACACGTCTCCCCCACTGCGCCAACGCCGAGGTCTACACCACGTGATCGTTCCCTTGGCAACGCTGCAGGAACTCCCGGGGGGAGACGATGCGTGCCCCACGGTGGCGGGCGCGGTCCGCCAGCGGCTTGTCTGCCGTGACCAGGGCGATCGCGGCCGGATCCGCTGCATCGCGCACCTGGGCCAGGAGCCACGCATCCGCAGACGCCGCAAACACGACGCTCGGGCCGCCTGTGGCCGTGGCCTCTTCCCCCGGCCGGCTGCCATCGAAGACGACACACACCTCCGCCGCCGGGTCCTCGAAGTGTCGTACCTCCGCCAGCAGGCGCTCGCGGCCTTCCCGGCCCCACCATGCACCCCGCTCGCGGCCCCGCAGCAAGGCTACGTGGAGCACATTGAAGCCATCGATCAGCCAGCGTGTGGTGGCCCTGTCCTCGCTTGCCTGCGCCACTTCGAGGGCAGTGTAGACGCTTGCCGGAGGCGCCGGGATGGACCCGTGAAGGGCTGCAAAGCCCAGCCCTGGCTGTACGAGAAGGGCTGCAGAGCCCCGCCCTGGCTGTACGAGAAGGGCTGCAAAGCCCAGCCCTGCCTGTACGAACAGGGCGACCACGGTGAAGGTCTGGAGGATGCCCCGGAGGGGCCCTGAGGCAAGCATGCGCGTCTCTCCTTCTGCACCGCAGACCTCCAAGATGGTCGGAGCCCGTGACGGAAGCGGTCACAGGGCCGTGGCTTGAAAGCCCGGCGGCACTGCC
>Ga0114931_10006942_pt1 | contig 13893 bp, 19 predicted proteins | sample 2SBtaG_FD_89579 | JGI IMG/M metagenome (GOLD analysis project Ga0114931, IMG submission 89579) | Deep subsurface microbial communities from Kolumbo volcano to uncover new lineages of life (NeLLi) - 2SBTROV14_V59a metaG | ecosystem: Environmental > Aquatic > Marine > Volcanic | place: Kolumbo...
GATCTAATGCCCCCGTGGCTCGCTGAATTGACCCCATTTATGGATGATAAAGGATCAGAGGCTGCATGGCACAATTTCGTGCGGCGCTATGCCCGTGTCATACGGAAAGCGTCACAGACGCTTGATAAAGATGGGTGGGAAAGAGCTGATTACCGAATACGAGCGGCCATTGTCAAAGAGGCCAAACGACATACTGACGATATTGATATTTTGCGAATCTGCGACACAGTTATAGACATCTGTGAGAGACGAGCACGCGGCGCGACAGTCAGTCCCGAGGAGTGGGTTGCTGTTCGTGCTGCTGCTCGTGCTGCTGCTGATGCTGCTGTTTATGCTGCTGCTGATGCTGCTGCTGCATATACTGCTTATGCTGCCGCCGCTGCTGCTGCTGCTGCTGCTGATGCTGCTGCTGCATGGGACCGGATGAATACGGCTATTCTGGATGCTATCGAAGATGAGATCGAAGCAATAAGGACTGAATAAAAATGGAAAAAGGAATGAAAGAAACAAAGCCGTGTCCCGTTTGCGACGGTTCCGGCCGCGATGATTTCGATAATGAAAAATCTTGCAGAGCATGCCAAGGCTCTGGGATAGCCATTGAAAAGCAAGGCTTATGAAAAAGCCTAGTCTCCAGAAGATGGGGACAAAACGAGTCCGCACGCCAAAAAAGGGTGAAATATTATTCAAATGCGAAGCCTGTAAAAACTTTGATAGAGAAATTAATAGATGTCGCAAGTGCAGAAAATGCCAGAATTGTTGCGCATGCCATAAGGAATAATCAAAGGAATATCATGAAGTCTATTCTACTCTTTTATGCCCTGACCGGCTGCATTACCCCTGGCGACTTACATCAGTTGAGATGTGATCATCAGGCTATTGTTGATCAGATAGCCGATATTTCTAATAGACAGCGAGGCATGTCGAAGGCGGATATTCTGTATATCCGTGAACTGCGCAAGGATAAAAGAAAACTCAGCTGCATATCGGGCCATGGTCTTTGCTGCAAAAAATGAAATATAAAATAAAGCCCTGGGATCATCAGTTGCGGGCTATTGAAATGGCCAGCCGGGAGCGTGATTTTGCCCTATTTATGCAAATGGGAACGGGAAAAACTGGCGCTTCAATAAACATCTTACGTCACCATTTCTATAAAAATTCGCGGATTCTTAGAACACTAATTTTATGCCCGATAATCGTCTGCACAAACTGGCGGCGCGAATTTGGTATGCACAGTTCTGTCCAGAAAAAAACCTTGGTGCTTACTGGTCCTGGTAAAAAGCGTTTAGAGCTATTTGATGAGATTCTAGAAAAACAAGAAAACGTGATTATCATAACCAATTATGAAGCACTCTCTATTAAGAGTCTTTATGATCGATTTCTTAGCTATAAATTCGAGATAGTCATAGCTGACGAATCTCAGAAAATAAAAAATCCTAAAGCGAAACGCACTAAGCTCGTGTGGTCTCTCGGTGACCAGAGTCGGCATAATTATGCTTTGAGCGGCACACCATTGACAAATGGTCCCATGGATATATTTGGACAATATCGTTTTTTGGATCGAGGCAAAACTTTTGGCAAAAATTTCTTTGCCTTCCGTGCAAAATATTTTGTCGATAAAAACGCCGGAATGCCTGCAAACAAGCATTTCCCCGACTGGCGCCCGCGCCCAAATACTGAGAATATTTTTAATGATTTGATCTATAAAAAAGCCATCCGAGTAAAAAAAGAAGAATGTTTAGACCTGCCGCCATTGGTAAGAAAGCGCATCGACGTAGCATTATCTAAGGAACAAGAGCGCGCCTATTCTCAAATGTATGCAGCTTTTGTAGCCTATCTTGGCAGTGATGCCTGTGTGGCTGAAATGGCCATTACTAAAACGCTTCGATTGCAGCAAATTTTGTCTGGCTTCGCCGTTCTCGACGGACTAGAAGATGCCACGCTCCCAGGTGCTAAAAAGGTCAAGCAAAAGATATATTCTTTCGAAGATATTCCGCGCATCAAGGCGCTCACTGAGATCATTGAGAATCTGGATTCAAAGTCTAAATTTATCATCTGGTGCTGCTACCGAGAAAATTATCGAATGGTGGAAAATGTTGTTAATAAGATGGGGATAGGCTGCGTAAAGCTTGTCGGCGGCATGAATGAAAAGGCCCGTGATAAGGCCATGGAAGACTTTGAAAAAGATCCTGGTGTCCGCTGTGTAATTGCCAATCAAGCCGCCGCCAGTGTCGGCGTCAATTTAATTGCAGCTTCCTATTCAATTTATTATAGCCGTACTTATAATTTGGAACATGACGAGCAATCGGAAGCTCGGAATCATCGCGGAGGTTCAGAAATCCATGATCGTATTACACGAATTGATCTAGTAGCGCCTGGAACAGTAGATGAGGATATTTTAGAAGCTTTAGCGAAAAAACAGACAATAGCCGAGGCCATTTTAGCCTGGAAAAAACGCCTAATAGATTAAGAGCATATTATGACGAAATGCCTTAGCAAGAATGGCCATTGTTGTATGCACTGCGGCGATGCCATGCTTGGTCGAATGACCGCGGATCAATATCAAAGGCTAGCGAAAAGAACCGCCGATTTAGACTCCAAAGCAGCCGGCGAGCGCTGGTCTAATTGGGGCCTAGGCATTGCCGGCGAAGCTGGCGAGGTAGCCGATTATCTTAAAAAAGTGATTTATCATGGGCATCCAATGGATAGAGATAAGCTCATAAAAGAGCTTGGGGATGTCCAATGGTATATCGCCATTGCGGCGTCAGAAGCAGATGTAAGCCTTTCGGATATTATGGAAGCCAATATAGAAAAGCTCAGAAAACGCTATCCCCAGGGATTCAACACCGCTGATAGCCTGATACGGAAAGATACTCAAAACGGTTAAATCTGCCAAATGATCTAGCTTCTCTCTATAATTAAATCCCCACTGGCGCCTATCATTTTTTGCTTGCAAGTCTGCAAGTGCATTGCTATCACTATGGACATCAGGGGCTATGAAAGGGACTAGAATATGACAAGCATTGCCGAATTTGATGAGCTATGTATTGCGCTCGGAGAAAAGAATCGAGCCTATAAGACGCTTGAGAAAGAAGTTAAGGAGCTTCGCGCCAAGGTTTTAGATGAGCTTATGCTCCGTGATGAGGATTCGCGCAGCTATAAGGTTGCCGGTTCCACATTCTATATTAGACAAATGGCCATTGTCACGGTTCCAAAACAAATGTCAGAGAAGGAAAAGCTTTTTAAATATCTCAGAAAGTCATACCCGGACTGGTTTAAATCCTCGCTGACTATTAACCATCGCTCTCTTGCTTCGATGTATCAGCAAGAAGCCGATATTTGTGCTCAAGAAGGTAGGGAATATGATGGGCTCCCGGGCGCCATTATTGAGATCAAAGATACCCTTGGTATTAGGGGCTAATAGCCAATGGGAGATTATTCATGTCAGGGAGCGTCCATATCTTGGCGGCTATGCTATCGGTTGGCTTGTTAATAGCAATTCTGGTCGCAGATATTTGTGGCGCTGTTTTCATGGACATGTAACTTATATGCGTGAGCCACAAGAGATGCGAAATATTCCGAAATTTGTTACTAAGGCCATAACCGAATCTCATTATAGATAAACCGATATCATATATCTCTGGAACCCGCCTGAAAAGATAGCTAAAGGCCCCCATCTTTTATCCCCAAGCGCCATTAGGCGCCGAATCATAGGAGTTATCGAAATGACGGAACAGAAGAAAACAAAAACTGGTGGCAATGAAATTGTGAAGAAAAATAAGGCCGATGTTCTGGCCGTTCCCGATGGACTTGAAGATTTTTATAAAGATGATACTACAGATGTTTTTGACATTACCATTCCCCGCATCTTAGTCATGCAGGGACAATCTGGAATGGTCAATTACGAAAAGGCAGTCATTGGCGAGATTCGTGAGAATCTAAATTGTGACTTGCTGGCTGCCAAGGGTAAAAGCTTTGAGATCATTCCTTTGAAGCGTTTCAAATCCTTCAAGCTATTTCGCCCTAATCCAGAGGGCGGTAAGCCAACTTTTGTAAAAGAATTGCCTTATAACCGGGATACTATCCAATGGGAGAAAAAAAGGCTGCGCGAAGTTGAAATAGACGGCGAAAATCTGCAATGCTTTATTGCCTTCAATTTCTTCATCTTGCCCGTAGCAGATATTGACGAAGCGCTTCCTATGCTCATTTCGTTTTCAAGTACCGCTTTCAAGACGGCAAAAGATTGGAATACTCAGATTGTCCAGGCTGCCAGTGCCGGCTATAAGCTATTGCCGCAAAAAACATATAACCTCAGCGCATCTAAGCGAGATAATGAAAAGGGAAATTGGTATATCCCTACCATTGGCAAGGGCCGTGTAACTTCTGAGGATGAAATGAAAGAAGTTGCCAAATGGCTACCGCTATTGGCGGATGCCAAGATATCTGATGAATATGTCGATGAATATGCCGATGAGAGCGTTGCAGATGCGCCCATCAAAGCTGGCGAAGTATCTAAAGATCAAGAATATTGATGAAATCCTAGCTGGCGGCATTGCCGCTAGCGGGGGTTGGCGTGGCGGTTGTGCAAGCGTTGAATGCTTATGAGTCCTGTAATCTCTCAATGAAATGGACCAACGGGATTAGGCCGGTGACTTTTTACGGAAGTATTAGGGGGCATTCAACAGGTACCTGAGATTAGGCAAAGCCTTATTGCTATTTATATTGGTTTTATTTGTCCATTCGGTCGTGGGCTTGAAAACTGGAAATAGTAATAGTCTCGGAAGGTAGCTCCTTGGCTTTTTGGGCGTGCTTGATAGCTTCGGCTATCTGGCCCCAAGCGGAGCCCCGCCCGTCTTACCCGAGCAAAGGGAATATAATTGATTAGAAGATATAAGGGCCAAAAGAAGCATATAAAAGTTGTGCTTATGCGCCAAACTTTTGAGCGCATGGTAGTCAATCGTGAATATATTCCAGATTTAGAAAATAGGTCTGCATTTGTAGACCAGGCAATAAATGAAAAAATTGACCGCGAATTTTCTAGCAAAGCTAGCGAAGATGCTTGCTTAAAGGCTATCGGTAATATAAAAAAGTAAATGAAAAATATTAGCATTTGGAGACCGTATGCTATTACTTGGTATAGACGTTGAAACTACCGGGTTAGATACGGAGAAAGATCGAATTACAGAAATCGGTGCGGTGCTATGGGATTCAGAAGCCAAAAAGCCATTGGCCATGCTGAGTGAATTATGCGTATTCGAGGATATGCCAGAGCTTAGCGAATTAATCATAAATCTAACCGGCATCACGCAAGATATGCTTGATAATTATGCTGTCTTTCCGAAAGAGCTATTTATTGAGCTTTTTTCTTTGATGCGGGTTGCAGATGCTTGTGTGGCCCATAATGCTCCTTTTGATAAGGGAATGCTTGAATCAAATGCTAAAAGTATTGACTTAGAGCTTCCGGATATTCCTTGGATAGACACAACTGTGGATGTTCCTTATCCCGATAATATCAAGACTAGAAAATTGACTCATTTGGCAGCCGAGCATGGCTTTGTGAATCCTTTCGCGCACCGTGCAGTTTTTGACGTGCTCACAATGTTAGTTGTTTTATCTAATTATGATGCTGCGGAAGTGCTAGAGTTATCGAAATCTCCTAGTGTCATCCTGGTGGCCAACACTAAAAAGCCATGGCTTGACCAGGCACCAGAAGGTAAAAAGCAATCAGACCTTGCCAAGTGTCTAGGATTTCGATGGAATGGTGCCAAGAAGACTTGGGAAAAACAAGTTAAACAAGCTCAAGCTGAGACAGTATTAACAGCATGTAAAAATCTTTTTCCCGTGAGAATAGTGGAATGAAAATCCCTAAGCCGCCAAGCCCTATTAGAAACCGGAAAGAAAAGCGAGATAGCACGCTATATGTTCGTGTGAAACCTTCTAATAAAGCTTTCCTTGAGCGCTATGCAGATAAGTGCGACATGTCACTTTCAGAATATATAGATAATATGGTAGATCAGATGCGAAAAGGTATGCGTGCTAGCAACAAAAGAAAATCTTAGCGATCTTATAGAACGCTTTTCTAAGCCCGGAAAAAAGGCAGTTGATACTGAAACTACTGGCCTAAGGGCATACAATGACGATCATCTTTTTTCGATTATTCTGGCTGACCGCGAAGGCTGCGCTTACTTCAATTTTCAGCAATATGACGGTCTCAGTGACAGCTACGTTTTGCCTGATACAAAAGCTCTAGCCCCCATATTTGCCGATAATGGCTCTCTTTGGTTCGCCCATAACGCCAAATTTGATATGGCCATGCTGCGGCTTGCCGGTATAGAGATACTGGCGCCAATCCATTGTACCCTGGCCATGGGCCGCCTGGTCTATAATGCCCACCTAAGCTATGACTTAAATTCTTTGGTAAAAGAAATTGGTCTAGAAAAGTCCAGTGCCGTCGATGAATATATTAATGAACACAAACTATATGAGCAAATAAAACTTCCGGGAAAAGAAAAACGGGTAAAAATTAAATTTTTTGACCGCGTGCCTTTCTCAATTATCAGCAAATATGGCCTAACAGATGGGACGGTCACCAGGGCGTTGGGATTGAGTCAAATCGAGAGACTAAATGAAATTGCCGATAGCACGCCTAAGAATCGCAGAAATATTTTAGACGTATATAGAAATGAAATGGCCCTTACAAAAGTGCTTTTCGAAATGGAATGGGCCGGCTTTCCAATTGACGCCGAATATACTGAGAGAGCCGCAGAGCATGAAGAAAAAATACGCGATGAGGCCACGGCAGAATTTTCGGATCTAGTAGGCCGGCCATATAGAAACAGCCCCAAGGCCCTGGCGGAAGCCTTCGACGCAATAGGCGAGCCTTATCCCCGCAACCCCCCTACTATCTCAATGATTGCCCATGCCAAGAAAAAGGGAGAACTAGCAATAGGGAATCCCTGCTTTAATAAAAAAGCCCTAGCGACCATGAAAACACCTGCCGCCAGGATTATTAAGACCATTCGGGCTGCCGATAAAAAAGCCGGCACCTATTATCGAAGCTTCCTATACTTCGCCGATAAACATGACCGAATACATGCAAATATTAGGCAGAGCGGCACCGAGCATGGGCGAATGAGTTGTGCCGATCCAAATTTGCAGAATCTAAATAAAGAAAAAGATATCTCTAAGAAATTTTTGGTTCGGCGTTCCTTTATACCCCCATCCGGATATTTTCTGGCTATGATCGATTATGATCAAATGGAATATCGCCTAATGATGGACTATGCCGGGGAATTGGCGGTCATTCAGAAGGTATTAGGCGGTCTTGATCTCCACACCGCTACCGCCGAAATGATGGATACTGATAGAGATAGAGCCAAGACGCTCAATTTCTTGCTTCTATATGGGGGCGGGGCTACTAAGCTGGCCGGTGCAGTGGGATGCACTATTGATCAAGCCTATGAGCTTAAACGGCGTTATTTTTCATCATTACCCAATGTAGAGCGCTTCATACGCCAGGTGATTAGAACGGCTAGTCAGCGTGGCTTTATTTTCAATTGGATGGGTAGACGCTGCCATTTCCCTAATCCCGAATTTGCTTATGCGGCGCCAAATCATTTAATTGCTGGTGGCTGCGCCGATATCGTCAAGGCTGCTATGTTAGAAGAATCAAAATATCTGGCTGGCCGCAAAAGCTATATGCTTATGCAGGTCCATGATGAATTGGTATTCGCAATTCATGAGAGCGAAGCTAATATTTTGCCAGATCTCCAGAATATTATGGAGACTGTTTATCCGCATAAATATTTGCCCCTAACAGCCGGCATATCTCATTCCTTCACCTCGTGGGCTGATAAAATAGATGGCCCGCCAAAATGAAGCCTGAGACGCGTTTCAAAATGCAGGTATTAAGAGACCTAAAAACACTTGGAGAAAAAATATGGTGGGTAAAAACTGAGGCAGGGGCTAGACGTGGAATCCCTGATATTCTTATTTGTCTAAATGGCCTTTTTATTGCCATTGAACTAAAGCGCCCAATGACCGAAAAGCGGCAACTACACTATGAGCCTTTACAGCAATTCACGCTGGCAAAAATAAAAAAAGCGGGGGGCCAGGCTTTCACCGCAACCCCCTATAACTGGCAAGAGATATTTGCCACCTTGGTTTATCTAAATAAGACTGGTGGATAGAATTGATAGGCGATTGTCCATTTTTACCCGCTCAATGGCCGTAGAATCACCAGACTGAGAAAATTCCAAATCAATATCCTGGTTTTCGCCAGTCTTTAGCATCGCAGAATCAATGGGCGAAATCACTGCTTTGATTACTCCCAGGACCGCATTTCCTACCAGCGTTAGCTGGCTGTCATTGGCCCCCAAATCTTGAGTAATCGTAAGCACTGCGCTATTGGAAGCCTTCAAGGAAATTCGATATTGATCATAACTTGTGAGATCAAAAGGTCTCCCAGTCTCATCATCAATAAGTGCCACTTCAAATTCGATGCGACTACCGATAACAGCAACAACATCATCTTCTAGAATGGGCACAATACGACGCTGCGAAAGCACGCCCAAAATTTCACCTAATGACATGGTGATTATCCCCCATAAAGCTCATGACATGTTCAGCATATTCATGCCCTTTGACTGAATCAGGATTGCCAGTATTATATGCAGAAAGCGCTCTCGATGTAGTATAGTGGCGTTTTAATAGGTAATCTAATTGCCGGCAGCCATATTCCACGCCAATTTCAGGACGGCAAAGCTGCGAAAGGTCTTTAGAAAATCCTCGTTCCCTGGCAACAGAGCCCATAATCTGCATAAGCCCCCAGGACATTTGCTGACAAACGCGTTCTGTTGCCGAGGTAATATGGACTATTTTGGCCCATTCTTTTACGGAAAGAAACCAATGCCATTTCCTTTCGAAACGCACTGCCCACGTATCGAGACCAGATTCCGCTACGCATATGGCATACACCAGAGATTTAGAAAGGCCGTGCTTTCTGGCAATGCCTTCTACTAATTCTTGATATTTATTCATCGGATTTGAACCAAGACCATGTATTATTTTTCTCTTTTTTGCTAAGGCATGCCTCTAGGATATGCTGCATATCTCTATCGAATACACAGAACATTTCGGAAAATCTTTTATCAATGCAAGAGATAACCTCAGAGCCCTGTGCCCTGGTGACGGCGCCTTTATCATTATCACCTGCATAAATTAGTGGAGACCAATTATCATTGGGTTTTGTCTGGCAGCTTAGGCCCAACAAGGCCAAGGTCCATAAAAGCACTTTCAACCCCGCTGGTGTCTTTCGTTTTGCGCGCAGTCTTAATGGCATCGGCGGCATTCCTTACCTTAAAGGCTTTATCTTTGTGGCTTTCTTCTCTGGCTGACAAATATTTTAGAAATTCTTTTGTCAGCAAAATAATCGCGGTTACTAATTGGAGTGTACCGCCCATGATCTAATCCTTTTTAAAAAATCCTTTAGCCCAAACATAAGCACTTTCAAACCATTCAAAGCCATCGGAAATAATCTCAAGACCTGCTTCAATAGCTGCTTCTGCATTATCATCGGGAACATCATATTTTTCTTTGATATGATCGATTAGAATATTAATTTCATCTTTTGAAAGGTCTTCAATTTCCATCTTAAGCATTTTTGGCTTAAGAGTAATTAGCGCGGCAACTTCATCAGTTAGCGGCAGCAAAGCCATGACCTTGCCAATAATGCGTTTTTCTTCACGAACAATTGGGGCAACATTTGCGCCTTCCACAATAACATCAATAACCTTGATGATTTGGTCTGTTCCTTCTTGCTGTTTTTTATCATCCATTGGCTTCTCTCCTAATGCTTGATATAAGCTTGGCGACGTCCTCCATGGACGACTCAATTACTCTAATTTTTGTGTGCTGCGCGTTAACGTCTTTCTCACACCTATCTATTGTCTTATCTATAAGAACTACTTTATCGTGATCTTTTGCCCATTGCTCTTTGAGGGCTTCAAAGCCAGCTAGTAGAGTTTTTACAACAGCTAGTTTGGCGCAAATACTAGCAAGGCGCTCTGATATTTCTTTTAGAGTTTCATCTTTTTTATTATGCTGTGCATCATTTTGTTCGATGAATCTTCGAAAGAAAAAACGCAGCAAAAAGCCTGTAGTGAATCCGCCCGTCACCATACCAATACCGCCACTAGCCGCCAGGGGTATAATTTCGGGCAGAATATCCATATCAATATCCTTTAGGCGACAATCATGTCTGTTAGATTCACAGAATCTTGATTTGGCACAATAATATTGAATTTTACAGTCTTAGCGGTTGGTTCTGTGTATTCTACCCGCGCCTGATATTGCTTATTGATGGTAGTTGTCTCATAGACTTCGATTTCCCAATAGCCATTCACGTCAGTGCTAGCCGCTACTTCGGATTTAGGAATAAATAGTCCTGTATGTTCAAACGCCGTTAAATTGGCGATAGTGACAGTGCCCTGCAAAGGTGTGCCATCTGGTTCTTTGAGCCAACCATAAACAATAACCTTTTTCGGTTCGGGCTCTACAATATGAAAATTATAAGCCAGTTCAGTCAAGGAAATAGCCGGAGTAGTAGAGCCATCATCACTATGCAAAAGCACGTTAAAGCGTAAGAATATTCCCGAGGAAATATCTAGAGTCGTAATATTGGACTGAATATCAGCTAAAGTATTACTCTGCGCATAAGTCCCATCAGAAGCGACCCAAGCTGTTCCATTCCAGTAGGTATAGCTACTAGCACCACCAGGAGTTGTTCTAGTTTCGATGAGATATTGTAGGGTATCAGCTCCTATGGCCAATACTGTGGCAATAAAAGAATCAAGGCCATCAGCATTTAAAAAAGTATTCAGAGCAATCGATGGATTATCTACCGGATAAAATTCTCCTTCGGTCGCCATATCAAATTGATCAATTGAGCTTAAAGAACTTGAATCTGGAAAAGACACTTGTATAATAATAGAGGATGTAGGAGTATTCGGAAAAGTACCTTGATTTGTTATGAATGTGGCCAGACTAATGGCCTGCGCATAAGTACCGTCTGAAGAAACCCATGCGGAACCATTCCAATAAAGACCCTCAAAGATATAACGCACGTTACCAAATTCTGTTACCGTTGGGATAGTATCACTAAGTTGAAGTAGACCCGGTCCAGAATAAGTATGCGCTGGAAATGTCACTGTTGATTCAGCATATTCCACTTCTGGAAGAATATAGCCAGGAGTATACGTCGCGGTATGCTGCACCGAAGAAAATAATACTGCGTCCTCAAAGCTTGCTTGAGCATAGTTATATAGACTAACCGAAGCTCCTATTGAAAATATTGTTGCAGACGTGCCCCTTGAGAACGCTCCTGCCGTCAAGGTCCCGTGTAAAATACCATCGATGAAAATTCGGAATGTTCCAGTCGTGGCATCGAAACCCAATTCGATTTCATATGTCGTGCCTGAGGTTGGCGTCCATGCCGTTCCAATTGCAATCGAAGTATAAATGCTTGTACCGGAACTATTGTTCGCAGTAATCCTAAGCGTATTTCCAGATGGCGAATGTGAAACTAAAATGCGATCATTCGCGGAAGAAGGATTAGTTAAAGCAAAGATATTAACATTCTGAGGTGGGGAGCCTGTATAGTTAGGCGTATACCTAACTTTTAGTGTGCCCACCGAAGAAACTGTTCCGATTGAAGCATCATCATAAGTTACGCCTTGAGCTGCCAAACAAGTAAGTTTACCTCCAGCTAAAATAGGGCTACCTACAAGTCCTGCGGTCAATATAGGCCATGATGAGTCTATAGATGAGGTATAGGTCACGCCTATAACGGCATCTGTTGGGCGCTGGCTTTTTTGTTGTAGAACTCCGCCTACAAATTCAGTTTTTGTAGAATCATAAGTAAATCCGGCATCAGTCAAAAAATCTTCGGAAATATCTGCAATGGGAAAAAAACCCAATTTTAGCTGTGCAGCTGCACCAAGAATTTCTATTTTCGCGGCATCAAAAACAAAATTGGCCGCGTCATCATAAGGAGTAATTAATGTAAGAGACATAGAGGGAATCTCCCTGCATTTTAATTAATGGTATTTCCGCACCAGCATATTGCATGCAAAAAGCAGTTGAGCCAGCTGGCATCTACGGTATTCACCGCAGCGCACATAAGAGCCAACATAATCATCAGGGCCATAAGCCTTGGAGCACAAGGCAAGCGCCCTGTCGAAATCACCGCTATAGAGAGAATAAGTAGCTTGAAAAAGTACATCTTTTGGATCTTTTTCCGCATGTTCCTGTAATCTTTGGAACATTGTCCCCGATATCTGTAAAAGCCCCATCTGATGGCTTCCAGGAGGGGGAATAGTAAGGGTCCGGGAGGGGCCCAAAAGCGGCTCTCCGTCCAAATTTGAGGGCCGTTTTGGAACCGCATCGCCAGAATTTGTCGCTCCAGCCACTTCGCCCATCAAAATAATGCTAAGAACCTGTAGATGGGCCTCAAAATCAGTGAGTCCAGATGGAAAAATGCTTGGCCAATGCCTATTGGCATTGTCTGGACCGCCTAGCCCCCAGATAGTGGTATAAAGCTCCCCAATTAGAGATGGTCTATAGACAGCCCTGGCGAGAACCTTGCCATCCTCACCGTCGCCCATTTGCCAAGCATTCCCGCGCCCATAGCGTTCATGATCAGATAAAAGTTGAAGATTCTTACAGCGCCAGCCATAGAGCATAAGGCCCTTGGCCATATCTCCCGACCAGGTGGTTGTCGACCCCTGGTCACCCCCTTCTGGTGTCCAGCATCTTGGCGGTGGGCGGCGACCATATCGGCCAGTTTCGCCTTCAAATTCGGAAGCTCTCGGATCAAATTCGGAGGGACATCGGGCGCTTGCTGCTGTGAAAGACCAGAGGGCGCCGTCGCAGTCACCAGGAGTTATCCAATGTCCTTTGGAATCTTTGGTCAATGCAGCATATTCGGCGGCGCGTGCATCTTGCCGGGCTTTTACCATTTCAATTGACGGCGAAGCATCGGGCTCGATGCGATGTTTTTTAGGACCGCAAGCCGCAATGCCTAGTATTAAGATCATGAGATAACAAAACACGACATTCCTCGATTTATCTTAAGCCCGGCAAGTCAGGAACGTTAGGATTCGCATAAGGGCTCCTCACTCAAACTTAATATGCACCCCAAATACTATATTCGATATCCATGACCTGGAGGTTTCCGCCTGCATAAGTTGTTGGGGTCGTCAGCATCAGAACTAAATGATTTCCATATGGGAGAGTGTTCTTCTCGTGGACTACTTTGCAGTCCATTCCAGATGAAGGCCCCGTAACAGATCCGTTTCTGATACCGGCCGCGCATGACACAGTCATCAAACTGGAAAAGGATTGCGGCAAAATGATGTCAATAGATGTTTCGCATCCGCCATTAGTGCCATCAGACAAATGTGCATCGCCCAGAACGTGCATTTGACCATATGAGAATTTCCACCATTGAATGCTATGGCTTCCAACTGATGGAGATGGGCAGGTATTAAATGACCCCAAAGAAACTGTATCTCCCCCAGAACCATTGCTGACAATAGATACAACTGATTCAGTGCTGTTGACGGTCAAATTGTTAGTGATAGAGACATCTCCTGACGTCCCATTCACACATAGTTCATCGGTCGGCGTCCCCGCCACGTTGACGTTGAGGCATAGGTCCTGGTTCAAGGCTCTATTGGGGATCGTCCGCTTTTGTTGGGCGAAGGCTGTGACAGGTAGCAAGCAAAATAGTAATGCGAGATATTTCATTGGGGGCTCCTTTAGTAAGAATTAATTATGGGATAACCCAGGATATTGAACCGGCGCCAGTAGATGTTCTAGCTGCGAGAGAGCCGGAAC
>Ga0114931_10006943_pt1 | contig 13892 bp, 7 predicted proteins | sample 2SBtaG_FD_89579 | JGI IMG/M metagenome (GOLD analysis project Ga0114931, IMG submission 89579) | Deep subsurface microbial communities from Kolumbo volcano to uncover new lineages of life (NeLLi) - 2SBTROV14_V59a metaG | ecosystem: Environmental > Aquatic > Marine > Volcanic | place: Kolumbo...
CGTGAAGGCTCGACGCGCTGGGGTCGAGGCGGGCGCTGAGCTCGGCCCGATAGGCGTCCATGTCGACGATCGGCCGGCGGGCGACCCCGCTCTCGATCGCGGCCCGGGCGATCGCCGGCGGAACGCGCGAGATCAGCCGCCGGTCGAAGGGCTTGGGCAGGATGTACTCGGGCCCGTACTGGAGCCGGGTGCCGGCATAGGCCGCCGCGACCTCGTCGGGCACGTCCTCGCGCGCCAGCGCCGCAATCGCCTCGGCGGCGGCGATCTTCATCGCGTCGTTGATGGTTGTCGCCTGGACGTCGAGGGCGCCGCGGAAGATGTAGGGAAAGCCGAGGACGTTGTTGACCATGTTCGGGTAGTCCGAGCGCCCGGTCGCCATGATGGCGTCGTCGCGCACCGCCGCCACCGCCTCGGGCGTGATCTCGGGGTCGGGGTTGGCCATGGCGAAGATGATCGGCTTGGGCGCCATCGTCGCCGCCATCTCGGGCGAGACCACGTCCTTTGCCGAGAGCCCGAGGAAGGCATCGGCCCCGACCAGCGCCTCGGCGAGCGTCCGGGCCTCGGTGTCGATCGCGTGGGCCGACTTCCACTGGTTCATCCCCGCCTTGCGGCCGCGGTAGACGACGCCCCGGGTGTCGCACAGGATCACGTTGGTGGGGGCGAGCCCCATGCTTTTCAGAAGCTCGACGCAGGCGATCCCGGCGGCGCCGGCGCCGTTGACCACCAGCCGGGTGTCCTGGATGCGCCGACCCGTCAGGTCGAGGGCGTTGATCAGCGCGGCGGCGACGATGATGGCGGTGCCGTGCTGGTCGTCGTGGAACACCGGGATGTCGAGAAGCTCGCGCAGGCGCTGCTCGATCAGGAAGCAGCTCGGCGCCTTGATGTCCTCGAGGTTGATCCCGCCGAAGGTCTTGCCCATGGTGCGGACGCAGGCGACGAACTCGTCGACGTCCTCGGTGTCGAGCTCGAGGTTGATGGCGTCGATGTCGGCGAAGCACTTGAACAGCGCCGACTTGCCCTCCATCACCGGCTTCGCCGCCATGGCGCCGAGGTTGCCGAGGCCGAGCACCGCGGTGCCGTTGGAGACCACCGCCACCAGGTTGCCCTTGACCGTGTAATCGTAAGCGGCCGCGGGGTCGCGCTGGATCGCGAGACACGGCGCCGCCACCCCGGGCGAGTAGGCCAGCGAGAGGTCACGCTGGCTCGCCAGCGGCTTGGTCGGCACCACCTCGAGCTTGCCCGGCCGCCCGCAGGCGTGGAAGCGCAGGGCCTCGTCGTCGGTCACGTGGCCCGGAGAAGATGGTCGATCGTTCATGGCCGATTCCTCGTTGGGCGGCGTCCCTCGCCCGCTCGCCGCCGCGTTGCCTTCTGTATAGAAAGCGCCGAGGCGGCCGTCAAAGGCGACGGCACTGCACGAATGCGCCGGTTGTGCTAGCGTCGGCACCCGGAAGGCGATGCCAGCGAGGGCGAGCCCGCGATCCCATCATGAACCGTAGCCCCGGCGCGCCCGCGGGTGCCACCCCGATGATGGCGCAGTACCTCGCGATCAAGGAGGCCCATTCCGACTGCCTCCTGTTCTATCGCATGGGTGACTTCTACGAGCTCTTCTTCGACGATGCGGTCGCCGCCTCGGCGGCGCTCGACATCACGCTCACCCGGCGCGGCCGCCACGACGGCGCCGACATCCCGATGTGCGGGGTTCCGGTCCACGCCGCCGATTCCTATCTCGCCCGGCTCATCCGCAAGGGCTTCAAGGTCGCCGTCTGCGAGCAGCTCGAGGACCCGGCCGCGGCGCGCAAGCGCGGCCCCAAGGCGCTGGTCAAGCGCGACGCGGTGCGGGTGGTCACCGCGGGGACCCTCACCGAGGACACCTTGCTCGACGCCCGGGCCAACAACTACCTCGCGGCGGTGGCGCGCGCCGGCGAGGGCTGGGCGGTCGCCTGGCTCGACGTCTCGACCGGCGAGGTCGCCGCCGAGCCGGTGGCCGCGACCGAGCTCGCGGCCACCCTCGCCCGCCTCGCCCCGGGCGAGGTTCTGATCTCCGAGAGCCTGGCCGCCGAGGCCGCTCGGGGGGCGCTGGGCGAGGCCTCGGGGACGGTGACCCGGCTGCCGGCGGCGCAGTTCGACAGCACCGCGGCGACGCGCCGGCTGGGCGCGCTCTATGGGGTCGCGACGCTGGAGGCCTTCGGCGCCTTCGGCCGCGCCGAGGTGGCGGCGCTCGGCGCCCTGGTCGAGTACGTCGCCCTCACCCAGAAGGGCCGGCTGCCGCGGCTCGCCCGGCCGCGCCGGATCGCCCGCGGCGCGGTCATGGTGATCGACGCCGCGACCCGGCGCAACCTCGAGCTCACCGCGACCCTTTCGGGCGAGCGCACGGGAAGCCTGCTCGGCGTCATCGACCGCACCGTCAGCGGCGCCGGCGGGCGCCTGCTCGCCGCCCGGCTGGCGGCGCCGCTCACCGACCCGGTGCGAATCGGTCGCCGGCTCGATGCGGTCTCCTTCTTCGTCGCCGAGGCGGACCTGCGAGAGGCGGTGCGCGCCGAGCTCAAGCGCACCCCCGATGTCGAGCGCGCGCTCGCCCGCCTCACGCTGGGGCGCGGCGGCCCGCGCGACCTGGCGGCGGTGCGCGAGGCGCTCGACGCTGCCGGCCGGCTGCGGGCGCTCTTGCCCGAAGGCGAGGCGCCGGTTGCCGCCATGCTCAACGATCTCGGCGAGCACGCGGCGCTGCGCGACCGGCTCGCCCGGGCGCTTCGCCCCGATCCGCCGCCGAGCGCGCGCGACGGCGGCTTCATCGCCCCCGGTTTCGCCCCCGAGCTCGACGAGCTGGTGGGCCTGCGCGACGAGAGCCGGCGGCTGATCGCCGCCCTCCAGCAACGCTACCGCGCCGACACCGGGATCGGCTCGCTCAAGGTTCGCCACAACAACGTCCTCGGCTACTTCGTCGAGGTGACGCCGGTCAACGCCGACAAGCTCGGCGAGGGCTTCGTTCACCGCCAGACGCTCGCCGGGGCGGTTCGCTTCACCACCGTCGAGTTGGGCGAGCTCGAGCAGAGGATCGTCACCGCCGCCGACCGGGCGCTGGCGCTCGAGCGCACCCTGTTCGACGAGCTCGTCGCCGCCGTCGGCGAGCACGCCGGATCGATCGCGCGGACCGCCCGGGCGCTCGCCCGGCTCGATCTCGCCGCCGCGCTGGCCACCCTCGCGGTCGAGGCCAACTATGTCCGGCCGCGGGTCGATGCGAGCCTCGCCTTCGCCGTCTCGGCCGGCCGTCACCCGGTGGTCGAGCGCCTCGCGGCGCCCGAGGGCGGCTTCGTCGCCAACGACTGCACGCTCTCCGAGGATGCGCGGCTGTGGCTGGTCACCGGCCCCAACATGGCCGGCAAGAGCACCTTTCTCAGGCAGAACGCGCTGATCGCCATCCTCGCCCAGATGGGCAGCTTCGTCCCCGCCGCGGCCGCCCACATCGGCGTGGTCGATCGCCTGTTCAGCCGGGTCGGCGCCGCCGACGACCTCGCCCGCGGGCGCTCGACCTTCATTGTCGAGATGGTCGAGACCGCCGCCATCCTCAACCAGGCGGGGCCGCGGGCGCTGGTCATCCTCGACGAGATCGGCCGCGGCACCGCCACCTATGACGGGCTTTCCATCGCCTGGGCGACGGTCGAGCAGCTCCACGAGGTCAACCGCGCCCGGGCGCTGTTCGCCACCCATTACCACGAGCTCACGGCGCTCGCCGCCAAGCTCCCGGCGCTCGCCTTGCGGACCATGCGGGTCAAGGAGTGGCGGGGCGAGGTGGTCTTCCTCTACGAGGTGGCGCCGGGGGCGGCCGACCGCTCCTATGGCATCCACGTCGCCCGCCTCGCCGGGCTGCCGGCGGCCGTGATCGCCCGCGCCGAGGCGGTTCTCGAGGCGCTCGAATCGGAGGAGCCCGGCGGCCCGGCGGCGCGGCTCGCCGACGATCTGCCGCTGTTCACCAGCGCCCGCCCCGAGCCACGCCGGCCCTCGGCGCTCGAGGCGGCGCTCGCCGAGGTGCGCCCCGACGAGCTCAGCCCGCGCCAGGCGCTGGAGCTCGTTTATCGTTTGAAAACGCTCGCCGACGACAACACCTGAAAGCGATGAAGCCCATGGTCGCGGTCCGCGAACCCACCCACCTCATCGACCGCCGGGCGCTGGTCCGCGACCTCGCCCGGCTCGGCGAGGCCGGCGGCGAGGCCATCCCGCGGCGCCGCGCCGTCGCCGCCCGGGTCAAGGCCGCCCTGGTCGAGGGCCGCGAGGTCCTGCGCCGGCGCTTCGAGACAGGCGCCGCCGGGGGCGCCGAGACTGCCCGGGGGCACCGTCACCTCGCCGATCAGATCGTCCGGACGCTGTTCGAGTTCGCCACCCTCGAGGCCTTTCCCCACCCCAACCCGACCACCGCCGAGCGGATCGCCGTGGTCGCGGTCGGCGGCTATGGCCGCGGCGAGCTCGCGCCGCATTCCGACATCGACCTTCTCTTCCTCATCCCCTACAAGCCGACGCCGTGGATCGAGCAGGTCGTCGAGTATCTCCTTTACGGGCTGTGGGACGCCGGGCTCCAGCCCGGCCAGGCGACCCGCTCGATCGACGAGTGCCTGGCCCGCGCCGGCGCCGATCAGACCATCCACACCGCCCTTCTCGAGGCCCGCTACGTCGCCGGCGACGTCGGCCTCTATGGCCGGCTCAGGCGGCGCTTCGCCGCCGAGGTCGTGGGGGCGAGCGACTGTGCCTTCGTCGAGGCGATGCTGGCGGCGCGGGAGTGTCGCCACCGCCGGATGGGCGATTCGCGCTATGTCCTCGAGCCCAACGTCAAGGACGGCAAGGGGGCCTTGCGCGACCTTCACAGCCTGTGGTGGATCGCCCGCCACCACTACCGCGTCGACGCCATGGCCGATCTGGTCGATCGCGGGGTGCTGAGGCCGGACGAGTTCGCCGTCTTCGCCAAGGCCCATGAGTTCCTGTGGACCGTGCGCGGCCACCTTCACCTGCTCTCGGGCCGCGCCGAGGAACGCCTGACCTTCGACATCCAGCCCGAGATCGCCCGGCGGATGCGCTATCAGGGCCGCGAGGGGGTCAAGCGGGTCGAGCGCTTCATGCGGCATTACTTCCTGGTCGCCAAGGACGTGGGCGATCTGACCCGGGTGGTCTGCGCCGCGATCGCCAGCGAGCTCGCGGGGACGGCCGAGACGGGTGGTGCCAGCGCCCGGCGGGTCGGCGGCTTTCGCGCCGCCGGCGGCCGCCTGATGGTCACCGACGAGGCCCAGTTCGCCCGCGACCCGGTGGCGATGATCCGGCTCTTTCACGTCGCCGAGCGGCGCGGCCTCGACATCCACCCGGCGACGCTCCGCCTGATCGGAACCAACCTCAAGCGCATCGACGCCCGCCTTCGCGCCTCGCCCGAGGCCAACCGCCTGTTCCTCGACATCCTGACCTCGAAGCGCGACCCCGAGACCGCGCTGCGAAGGATGAACGAGGCCGGCGTGCTGGGGCGCTTCATCCCCGATTTCGGCCGCGTGGTGGCGCGGATGCAGCACGACATGTACCACGTCTACACGGTCGACGAGCACTCGATCCGCGCCGTCGGCGTGCTCGCGGCGATCGAGCGCGGGGAGCTGCGCGAGACCTTCCCGCTCGCCAGCACGCTGATCTCCCGGGTGCTCTCGCGCCGGGTCCTCTACCTCGGCGTCTTCCTCCACGACATCGCCAAGGGGCGGCGCGGCGACCACTCCGAGGTCGGCGCCGAGATCGCCCGCGCCCTCGCCCGGCGCCTCGGCTTCACCCCCGAGGAGACCGACACCGTCGGCTGGCTGGTCCGCTACCACCTCTCGTTCAGCGCCACCGCCTTTCGCCGCGATCCGACCGATCCCCAGACGGTCGCCGACTTCGTCGCCGCGGTGCAGTCGCTCGAGCGCCTGCGCCTCTTGCTGGTGCTCACCGCGGCCGACATCCGGGCGGTCGGTCCGGCGGTGTGGAATGCCTGGAAGGGGGCGCTGTTGCGCCAGCTCTACCATCTCGCCGAGGAGGTCATCAGCGCTGGCCACACCGCCGAGGCCAAGCGCGATCGGGTCGCCGCCGCCCGCGCCGCGCTGGCCGAGCGCCTCACCCGGTGGCCGGCCGCCGACATCGCCCGCCACCTTCAGCGCCTGTACCCACCCTATTGGCTGAGCTTCGACAGCGACACCCACGCCCGCCACGCCCGCCTCTTGCGCGACGCCAACGCTCGGTCGGTGGTTCTCGACACCCGGGTCGACCGCCGTCACGAGGTGACCGAGGTGACCCTGGTCACTGCTGATCGACCCGGGCTGTTCGCCACCATGGCCGGGGCCATGGCGCTCGCCGGCGCCAGCATCGTCGATGCCCGTATTTTGACCACCGCCGACGGCGTCGCGCTCGATGTCTTCTGGGTTCAGGACGCGGGCGGCGGCGCCTTCGCCCGGCCCGACCGGCTGGCCCGGCTCGCCTCGGTGGTCGAGCGTGCGCTGGCCGGCGCGCTCGACCCCGGGGCGGTGCTTTCGGGGCGGCGCAGCCTGCCCGGCCGGGCGGCCCGCGCCTTCGCGGTCGAGCCCCGGGTGCTGGTGGACAACCGCGCCTCGACCGGGCACACGGTGATCGAGGTCACCGGGCGGGACCGCCCCGGGCTTCTCCACGACGTCACCCGGGCGCTCGCCGAGGCGCGGGTCTCGATCGTCACCGCCCACGTCTCGACCTATGGCGAGCGCGCGGTCGACGTCTTCTATGTCAAGGACGCCTTCGGCCACAAGATCACCCATGGGAAGCGCCTCGCCCGCCTCAAGGCGGGGCTGATGGCGGCGCTGGCCGAGCCGGGCGAGACGGTGCCCGCGCTCGCTGCCGAGGTCCGCTAGTGGCGCTTCTCCGCTCGGCCGCGACCGTCGGCGGCTACACCTTCGCCAGCCGCATCCTCGGCTTCGTCCGCGATATTCTGATCGCCGCGGTGCTCGGGGCGGGGCCGCTGGCCGATGCCTTCTTCGTCGCCTTCCGCTTTCCCAACCTGTTCCGCCGCCTGGTCGCCGAGGGCGCCTTCGCCGCCGCCTTCGTGCCGCTCTTCTCGCGGCATCTGGAGCGCGACGGCTCGGACGCCGCGCAGCGCTTCGCCGAGGCCACGCTCGCGGTGATGCTGGCGGCGCTCCTTCTCTTCACGCTCGCGGTCGAGATCGCCATGCCGTGGCTGATCTACCTCATCGCCCCGGGCTTCGCCGACGATGCGGGCCAGCTCGCGCTCGCCGTCCGGCTGACCCGGATCGCCTTCCCCTATCTTCTGTTCATGGCGCTCGCCGCCCTTCTCGGGGCGGTGCTCAACGCGCTCTACCGCTTCGCCGCGGCGGCGGCGGCGCCGCTTCTCCTCAACCTGGTGCTGATCACGGTTCTCCTCGGCTTTGCCGAGGCCGCCAAGACCCCGGCGGACGCGCTCGCCTGGGGGGTCGCGGTCGCCGGCGTGCTCCAGTTCCTCTGGCTCGCGGTGGCGTGCGCCCGAGCCGGGATGGCGCTGCGCCTGCCGCGGCCGCGCCTCGGGCCCGAGGTCCGCCGGCTGCTGCGCCTGATGTGGCCGGCCGGGCTCGCCGCCGGGGTGATGCAGATCAATCTCCTCATCGGCACCGTCATCGCGACGCTCGAGCCCGGCGCGGTCTCGTGGCTCTACTACGCCGACCGGGTCTATCAGCTTCCCCTCGGGGTGGTCGGGATCGCCATCGGCACGGCGCTGCTGCCGACGCTCTCGCGGCGTCTCGGCGCTGGCGAGGACGCCGGTGCGCTGCAAGCCCAGGCGCGCGCGGTCGAGGTCGGTCTCTTGCTCACCCTGCCGGCGGCGGCGGCGCTGATGACCATCCCCGGGCCGATCGTCAGCGTGCTGTTCGCCCGCGGCGCCTTCGCCGCCTCCGACGCCCAGGCGACGGCGGCGGCGCTCGCCGCCTTCGCCGCCGGGCTTCCCGCCTTCGTCCTGGTCAAGGTGCTGGCGCCGGGCTTCTTCGCCCGCGCCGATACGGTGGCCCCGCTCAAGGTCTCGGTGGTCGCGGTGATCGCCAACATCGGGTTGAGCCTGGCCTTGTTCGTGTTCTTGGGCCACGTCGGCATCGCCCTCGCCACGACGCTCGCCTCATGGCTCCAGGCCGGGCTTCTCGGGGGCCTCCTCTATCGCCGCGGCTTTCTCGTGGTGGACGGGCGGCTCAAGGCGCGCCTGCCGCGGGCGGTCGCGGCGAGCGCGGCGATGGCGGCGGCGCTGTGGGCGCTGCGGCTCGCGCTCGCCGGGCCGCTCGCCGGTGGGGCGGTGGCCCGGGCGGGCGGGCTGGCATTACTGGTCGCGACCGGGCTCGCCGTCTTCTTCGTCTGCGCCCACGTCTTCGGCGCCGCCCGCCTCGGCGAGCTTCGCCTCGCCCTTCACCGCCGCCCGTGAGCCGGTAAGGGCCCGCCACGCACGACCGTCGATGGCGATGAGGCCGAGGGCGATCAGCGCCATTCCCAGCCCGTCGCTCGGCGCCAAGCGCTCTCCCAGGATGCCGACCCCGAGAAGGCTCGCCGTCACCGGCACCAGAAGGGTGACCAGAAGGATGTTGGTGGCCCCCGCGGTCGCCAGCACGCGGAAATAGATGACATAGGCGAGCGCGGTGCTGACGAGCGCCAGGGCGACGATGGCGAGCCCCGTCATCAAGCTCGGCGCCGGCAGCGTCCACGGCCGATCGATGACGAGCGCCAGCGGCGCCGTGAGCGCGGTCGCGGCGATGAGCTGACCCGCCGCCGTCACCAGCGGCGGCCGGCCGGCGAAGCGGCGGCCGAAGATGCCGGCGAGGGCGTAGGCGAGCGCCGCCCCCAGGACCGCGATCTGGGCCGTGACGCCGACCCCGAGGCCGCCGAGGGCGTCGCTCCCCACCAGGACCGCGACCCCCGCGACCCCGACCGTGACCCCGCCGACACGGCCTGCGGTGAACCGCTCCTCGCGCCCGAGAAGGGGTGCGAGACAGACGCTGAACAAGGGCGTGGTCGCATTGAGGACGGCGGCGAGGCCGCTGGCGATATGGCTCTGGCCCCAGACGATCAGGGTGAAGGGGATCAGGTTGTTGAGCGTCGCCATGACGGCGAGGTCGCGCCAGCCGCGCAGGTCGCCGGGCAGCCGCTGGCCGGCCAGTCGAACGGCGAGGGTGAGCGCCGCCGCCGCCAGCCCCACCCGGGCGAGCACCAGGGTCAGCGGCGGGACCTCGGCGACCGCCACCTCGACGAAGAAGAACGAGCCGCCCCACAGCACCGAAAGGGCGCCGAGAAGCACCCACTCGGCGGCGCCCATCGCCGGGTTGGCCGTGGGCGGTGGCGGGGGTCTGCGAAGCGTTCCGTCCATTGGTGCAGCCTAGCCTCGGTGGCGGCCGGCTGGCTTCCCGCGGCTTGCGCGCGAACCCGCCTTTTCGCCCCCGCTTGACCCTCGCCCGGCGGCACGCCATAACCCACCCGCCCCCGGCGACCACGACGAGCGATGAACCGCATCTTCTCGGGCATCCAGCCCACCGGCAACCTGCACCTCGGCAACTACCTGGGCGCTATCCGCAACTGGGTGTCGCTGCAGGAGAGCTTCGAGTCGATCTATTGCATCGTCGATCTCCACGCCCTCACCCTGCCCCAAGACCCGGACGCGCTGCGGCGCACCGTGCGCGAGGTGACCGCGGGGCTGATCGCCGCCGGGATCGACGCCGAGCGCTGCATCGTCTTCAACCAGAGCGCGGTCCCCGGCCACGCCGAGCTGGCCTGGCTGCTCGGCTGCCTGACCCCGATCGGCTGGCTCAACCGGATGACCCAGTTCAAGGAGAAGGCGGGCAAAAGGCGCGAGCAGGCGTCGCTCGGGCTCTATGCCTATCCGGTGCTGATGGCCGCCGACATCCTGCTCTACAAGGCCACCCACGTGCCCGTGGGCGAGGATCAGAAGCAGCACCTCGAGCTCGCCCGCGACATCGCCGGGGCCTTCAACCACCACTACGGGGTCGACTTCTTTCCCTCGCCCGAGCCCCAGATCTTCGCCACCGCCGCCCGGGTGATGTCGCTCCGCGACGGCCGCCAGAAGATGAGCAAGTCCGACGCCTCGGATTACTCGCGGATCAACCTGACCGACGATCCTGACACCATCGGGCTCAAAATAAGGAAGGCGCGGACCGACCCTGACCCCCTGCCAGAGACGCCTGCCGGGCTCGAGGGGCGGCCGGAGGCGGCCAATCTAGTGGGCCTCTACGCGGCGCTTTCCGGGACCACCCCCGAGGCCGTGCTCGAGGGCTTCGCCGGGGCCCAGTTCTCGACCTTCAAGGCCGAGCTCGCCGAGCTCACGATCGCGGTCATCGGCCCGATCGGGGCCGAGATGAAACGGCTGATGGACGAGCCGGCGCTGATCGATTCGATCCTCCATCGCGGCGCCGAGCGCGCCGAGGAGATCGCCCGCCATCACATGGCCGAGGTCCGCGGCCTGATGGGGCTGTTGCGGACGTGAGCGCCGATGGCGGCTGAGCCCGGGCGCCGACCCCCGCCCTGGCGCACCATCGCGGTCCTCGTGGTCATCGTCCTGGCGCTCTACTACCCGGTGGGCATGCTCTGGGTGTCGCGGATCGACGACGACCCCGGCTTCGCCGCCGAGAACGTGCCTCAGGGCGCGAGCCATGCGGTGGCGACCGCGGCGGCGCTGATCGACCGCGAGGTCAACCGCAACCGCTGGGTCGCCAACGACCCCTTCTTCCTGCCCCCGGCGGCGCTCGACAACATGCCCAACTTCCAGCAGGGCATCGTCGCCGCGCTGTCGCGCTTCGCCGTCGAGCTCACCGACCAGATCGGCCGCACCCGGGGATCGAGCGAGGTCGACGCCGATCTCGACAAGGCGGTCGGGCTGTTGAAGTACCCGGGGACCGTCTGGGTCTTCGATCTCTCGACCTCGTGGGCGCCGACCGCCTCGTCGGAATCCCAGTACCGGGCGGCGATCAAGGCGCTCAGGCGCTATAACGAGCGCCTCACCGAGGGCAACGCGGTGTTCGAGCGCCGCGGCGACAACCTGCTCGCCACGCTCGACCGCATCGCCGCCGACATCGGCTCGTCGTCGGCCGCCCTCGACCGCCATATCACCGAGCACGCCGGCGACCTCGTGGACTTCGCCGCCGATGACCTGTTCTATTCGGTCAAGGGGCGGCTCTACGCCTACTCGCTGCTTCTCCGCGACCTTGCGAAGGACTATGGGCGGGTCATCAACGATCGCGATCTCGATCGCGTCTGGGCCCAGATGCTGGCGACCTTCCAGGCCGCCGCGGCGCTCGCCCCGCCGGTCGTCGAGAACGCCGGCGTGGACGGGCTGATCCTTCCCAACCACTTGGCGGTACAGGGGTTTTACCTTCTGCGGGCGCGCACCCAGCTACGCGAGGTCACCAATATCCTGCTCAAGTGACGAGGCGCGGTTGCGACGGCGAACGCACCGGGGCAGGATAGCTTGGGCAAGCGCACGACCGAGGAGGCAGGTCTCATGGCGGACGCCGTCCGGCACGTCCCGGGCCGGGTCAAGTTCCTGGTCTGCGTCGACGGCAGCCCGGAATCCCGGGTGGCCGCGCGCTTTGGCGCCTTGCGCGCGAAGAACACCAAGGGCTATCTGGTCCTCTTGACGGTGATCGAGCCGGTCGAGTTTCAGCACTGGGTCGCGATCGAAGAGGTGATGGAGGCCGAGCGTCGCGAGGAGGCCGAGCGGATGCTCGAAGACATGGCCGCCGAGATGAACGAGATGGCCGGGGTGACCTCCGCCTTCGTGGTCCGCGAGGGCCGCATCGGCGAGGAGATCCTGGCCACCGTCGAGGAGGACCCGAGCATCGACTTCGTGGTTCTCGGCGCGACCGCGGCGGCGGCCAAGCGGGGGCGGCTCACCTCGTGGCTCTCGTCGCAGGTGGGAGTGCGGCTGTGGGTCCCCCTGGTGATCGTTCCCGGCAACCTCACCGATGAACAACTCGTTAATCTTACCTGAGGCAGGATGGCGGTCGCGGCCAGGCCGGCCGTCCGCCGACGAGAGGTTTGCCATGATGCGACGCCTTGCGCTCGCCCTCGTTATCGCGCTCGCGCTGCCGGTCGCGGCCCGGGCCGCCGACTTCGGCCTCGGCGTGCGGGCCTATGACGCCGGCGATTACGCCACCGCCTTCGCCGAGTGGTATCCCCTGGCGGTCAAGGGCGACGCCCGCGCCCAGACCAACCTCGGCCACCTCTACCGGATGGGCCGCGGGGTGCCGGTGGACTTCAAGGCGGCGCTCACCTGGTACCGGCGCGCCGCCGACCTCGGCAATGCCCGGGCCCAGGCCAATCTCGGCAACATGTACTTGAAGGGCATGGGGGTCGATCCCGACCCGGCGGCCGGGCTGGCGCTGTTCCGTCAGGCGGCCGAGCAGGGCTTCGCCGTCGCCCAGCTCCGCCTCGGCGACCTCTACCGGCTCGGCGAGTGGGTGTCGCGCGACGCCGTCGAGGCCGCGCGCTGGTACCGCCGTGCCGCCGAGCTCGGCCACCCGGTGGCGGCGCTCCAGCTCGGGCGGATGTACCTGTGGGGCGATGGGGTGGCCCAGAACGACGCCGAGGCCGTGCGCTGGCTGCGGGCGGCGGCCGAGTTCGGCCTGTCGGTGGCCCAGTTCCAGGTCGCCGAGCTCTATCGCACCGGTCGCGGGGTGACACGCTCCACCGAGAAGGCGGGGATGTGGTACCGCTACGCCGCCGCCCGCGGCCATCTCGGGGCGCTCGCCATGCTCGGTGCCGGCGACCAGGCCGGCGAGGAGCCGGGCGCGCTGCATGCGCTCAAGGCCGCGGCCGAGGTCGGCGACCCCGAGGCCCAGCTCAGGCTCGCCTCGCTGCTTCGTGCCGGCCGCGGGGTGCCGCGCGACTTCGCCGCGGCACTCGAGTGGTATCGCCGTGCCGCCGCCCAGGGCAACGCCCGCGCCGCCTACTATCTCGGCGGCATCTACCGCACCGGCGACGGCGTCCACCGCGACGACGTCATGGCGATCGCGTGGATGCACCGCGCCGCCGCCCTCGGCGACGCCGACGCCCAGTTCGCCATCGCCAGCATGTACAACGATGGCATCGGCACCGCGGTCAAGCCCGAGGCCGCGCGCCGCTGGTTCACCCGGGCAGCCCGCCAAGGCCACGTCCGGGCCCAGGTTGAGCTCGCCATCCTCTATCAGCGCGGGATCGGCGGCCCGGCCGACGTCGACCAGGCGATCTATTGGTACCGGGCGGCGACGAGGCAGGGCGACACCACCGCGCGGGCCCGCTTGCAGGCGCTGGCGCCGGGCGCGGTGCCCGAGGTGCCCAAGCTCGCGCCGCCCGACGTGGCGGCGGCGGCCGAACCCCCGGCCGAGGGCCGCTCGACGGCGCCGGGCGAACCGGCCGCGGCGAGCGAACCGTCTGCCGCCGAAGCCCCAGCCGTGGCCGAGGAACCGCCGAGCGAGGCCGCCGCGACCGCCGCGGCGCCGGCCAAGATCGTGGCGAGCGAGCCCCCGATCGGGTCCGAGGCACCGTCGTCAGCGCCGGCCGAGCCCGCGTCCGAGGCTGCCGAAGCGGTGACCGAACGGCCAGCCGCGGCGAGCGAGCCACCGGCGGTGCCGGTGGCGCCCTCGAGCGAGACCGCCGCGACCAAGGCACCGGCGGTGCCCGTGGCGCCCTCGAGCGAGACCGCTGCGACCGAGCCACCGGCGGTGCCGGTGGCGCCGCCGAGCGAGGCCGCCGCGGCGCCGGTCAAGATCGAGCCGATCGCGGTTGCCGTGCCCGCGGTGACGACCGCGGTCGGCCCAGAGCCGGTCCGAATCACCGAGCCCTTGCCGTTGGCCGCGGTCACCGTCGAGCCGCTGCCCGAGACGGGCGACGAGGCGCCGGTCACCGCGACCGCCGAA
>Ga0114931_10006944_pt1 | contig 13892 bp, 10 predicted proteins | sample 2SBtaG_FD_89579 | JGI IMG/M metagenome (GOLD analysis project Ga0114931, IMG submission 89579) | Deep subsurface microbial communities from Kolumbo volcano to uncover new lineages of life (NeLLi) - 2SBTROV14_V59a metaG | ecosystem: Environmental > Aquatic > Marine > Volcanic | place: Kolumbo...
GAGGACAACGTCATGGCGGGTGAGGTCGAGGCGCGCCTGAAGGACCTGGGCATCGAGATTCCGGAGGCGGCCTCTCCGGTCGCCAACTACGTGGCCTACGTGGTCACGGGCAACCTGGTGTTCATCTCCGGCCAGGTGCCGGTTCAGGGCGGCGAGTTCAAGTTCAAGGGCAAGGTCGGCGCCGACCTCTCCGTGGAGAACGGCCAGGCCGCCGCGCGCCTGTGCGCCATCAACATCGTCTCCCAGCTCAAGGCGGCGTGCGGCGGCGATCTGGACCGGGTCCGGCGCATCGTCAAGCTCGGCGGCTTCGTCAACTCGACCCCCGAGTTCACCGACCAGCCCAAGGTCATCAACGGCGCCTCGGACCTGATGGTCGAGGTTTTCGGCGACGCAGGGCGCCATGCGCGCGCGGCGGTCTCGGCGGGCTCGCTGCCCCTGGGGGTGGCCGTCGAGGTGGACGCGGTCGTCGAGATCGAATAAGGCACGGACCGGCGGCCGCGCCCATCAGGTTTTCTTAACCGGCGCGCGGCCCATATGTGAGATCATGCCCAAGCCTCCCGCCAAGCTGCCCCGCGAGGCCCGGCGCCTGCTGGCCGCGCACCCGGATTTGAGCGCCATCGACGCGGTGTTCGCGGACCTGTCCGGGGTGGTGCGCGGCAAGCGCTACCCGATCGCGCACCTGGGCAAGCTCATGAGCGACGGCCTGGCCTTTCCGGCCTCGGTCTTTCTGCTCGACACCATGGGCCACAGCCACGACCCGGACGGGCGCGGCTTCTCGGACGGCGACCCGGACCGCGCGGCGAAGCTCGTTCCCGGCACCCTCAAGGCGGTGCCGTGGGCCGATCCGCCGGCCTGTCAGGCCCTTGTCACCCTGGTCGAGGCGGACGGGCGCCCACACCCCTTCGAGCCGCGCAACGTGCTGGCGCGGGTGGTCGAGCGCCTGCGCGCGCTCGATCTGGAGCCCGTCGTCGCCTGCGAGCTGGAGTTCTATCTGGTGGACCCGGAGCGCGACGCGAACGGCGCGCCCCGGCCGCCGCGCTCGCCGCTGACCGGCCGGCGCGACAACGGCACCCAGGTCTATGGCATGACCGAGGTGGACGCCTACGCGGCGATCCTGGACGAGATCGCCGCCGCGTGCCGCGCCCAGGACGTGGAGACCGGGGCCATCACCGCCGAATACGCGCCCGGGCAGTTCGAGATCAACCTGCAGCACGTGGCCGATCCCCTGCTGGCGGCGGACCAGTGCGTCATGTTCAAGCGCGCGGTCAAGGGCGTGGCGCGGCGCCATGGCCTGCGCGCCACCTTCATGGCCAAGCCCTACCCGAACGAGGCCGGCAGCGGCCTGCACATGCACGTCAGCCTGCGCGACCGGCGCGGGCGCAACGTCTTCGACGGCGGCAAGAAGACCAAGGCCAGCCCGCGCCTGGAACACGCCATCGGGGGCATCCTTGACACCCTGCCCGCCGCCATGGCCGTGCTCGCCCCCAACGTGAACTCATACCGCCGCTACGTGCCCAACAACTTCGTGCCGATCCGGCGCGCCTGGGGCTTCGAGAACCGCTCGGTCGCCCTGCGGGTGCCCCTCGGGCCGGGCCCGGCGCGGCGCATCGAGCATCGGGTCGCCGGGGCGGACGCCAACCCGTATCTGGCCCTGGCCACGACGCTCGCCGGGATTCACCATGGGCTGGCGAACAAAATCGCCCCGCCGCCCGCCTTCGAGGGCAACGCGGGCTTCGCCTTCGATCCGGACATGGCGTTCCGCCCGCGCCGAGCGCTGGAGTGCCTGGGCGCCTCGGAGGTGCTGGCCGAGTATCTGAGCGCCGATTACATTCGCGCCTACATCGCCTGCAAGACCGAAGAATTGGAAAGCTTCGAATCCCACATCGGCCGCCACGAATACGATTGGTATCTCCAGGCGGATTAGGCCTTGCCCTCGCCGCCGCGCCAAGGCTTGAGGCGCGGGATCCAGCGCGGCACGTGGCGGCGATATTCGCCATAGGCCTCGCCGAAGCGGCGCGCCAGGCCCGGCTCCTCGAAGCGCGGGATATAGAACAGGTTGCCCAGCAAAAAGAACACCGCCCACGCCAGCAGCGCCGGGGAGCGGGCAATTGAGGCCTCGGCGAATAGAAACAGGATCACGCCGCTGATCATGGGGTTGCGTGTATGACGGTAAACCCCGCGCACCACGAAGTGGCGCGGCGGGTCCCAGGGCGCCGGCGTGCCGTCGCCGTAGCGGGCGAACAGCCCCATGCTCCATGCCATGAGCACGACCCCGCACGCGCCCAGGGCCAGGGCGACCCAGAACGCCGCGCTCCCTGGCCCTGCGGGCGCGGCGTCGAAGCGCGTACCGGTGCCCAACCACAGCAGAACCCCCGGGATCACGATCATCGCGTTGACCGGCAGGATCAGAATCGCTTTCCACATTGGACCCGTCCCCGTTCTCTACTGCCTATCCCACGCGTCGACGGCGGAAATCCCGAGCGATCTCGCGCGCGGCGTTGCGCCCGGGCAGGCCGGTCACCCCGCCGCCCGGATGGGCGCCGGAGCCGCACAGATAAAGCCCCGGAACCGGCGTGCGATAGTCGGCGTAGCCCGCCGCCGGCCGCAAGCTGTAGATCTGATCCAGGTGCAGGGCCCCGTGGAAGATGTCGCCGCCGACCAGGCTAAACTCCCGTTCCAGGTCCGTCGGGCTCAGGACCTGTCGGCCGACCACGGCGCGCTTGAAGTTGGGGGCATAGCGATCGACCGTCTCGATGATCTGGTCGGCCACCGTCTCCTTGACCTCGTCCCAGGTTCGCCCGCCCGAAAGCTCCGGGTGGAAATGCTGGCAAAACAGGCTCATGACGTGGGCGCCTGGCGGCGCCAGGGTGTCGTCCAGGGTGCTCGGGATGCACATGGACACCACGGGCTCCGCCGACCAGCCGCCCGCCTTGGCGTCGTCGTAGGCGCGCTCCAGGTAGGCGAGCGAGGGCGCGATGTCGATGGTGCCGCTCATGAGCGTGGCCGGATCGCCCGCCGGCATGCCCGCGAAGGCCGGCAGCTCGGAGAGCGCCACGTTCATGCGGAAGGTGCCGGAGCGGCATCGCCACGCCCGCATGGCGCGCAGGAACTCGGGCGCCAGCACCGCGGGGTCCACCATCTCCAGGAACAGGAGCTTGGGGTTGACGTTGCCGGCCACGGCGCGGGCCTTGATCGCGCGCCCGTCGGCCAGGCGCGCGCCGACCGCGCGGCCGCCCTCCAGCAACACCTCGGCGACCGGCGCGCCGACCTCGATCTCCACCCCGTGGGCCTCGGCCGAGCGGGCCATGGCCTGGGTGATCGCGCCCATGCCACCCTTGGCGTGGCCCCAGGCGCCGATGCGCCCGTTGACCTCGCCGAAATAGTGATGCAGAAGCACATAGGCGCTGCCCGGCGCATAGGGGCTGACCATGTTGCCGACAATACCCTAGAAGCCGTACACCCCCTTGAGGCCGTCGAACTCGAACCAGGAGTCCAGGTAGTCGCCCACGCTCTTGGTCATAAGCGCGGCCAGGGCCGCCTGATCCGACGAGTCCAGCTTGCGCAGGCGATTGCCCGCCGCCAGCGCCCGCCACAGGTCGGGCCACCCGCCGCCGATGTTGGGCGGTGTTTCCAAGGCCAGGCCGCGCAACGCCTGGGCGGCGCGTTCCAGAATGCCGTGAAACGCCGTGTAGGCATCCGCGTCGTGGCGGGAAAACTTGGCGATCTCGGCCATGGCACGGGCATCATCGCGGGGCAACGACAGGCACCGGCCGTCCGGCAAGGGAGCCAGGGACCCGCCCGCGCGGTCGAGGATCTCCAACCCGTGGGCGTGCAGATCCAGGTCCGCGATCACCTGGGGATGGAGCAGGCTAACCACATAGGAGCAGACCGAATTGCGAAAGCCAGGGTGGAATTCCTCGGTCACCGCGGCACCGCCCACGACGCCGCGCCGCTCGACCACCTTGACCCGCAGACCCGCCCGCGCCAGATATCCGGCGCAGGTCAGGCCGTTGTGCCCGGCCCCGATCACCAGAACGTCGTAGGCGGAGGTCGAATCGGCGGTCATGGGATGGAATCCAAGGATCGTTGCGGGCAAATTCCGGTCGGCGGCATTATCGAGTCGGCGCCGGTGCCACGCAAGCGAGGCCACCCCACGCCCGAGTCGCGGCCCCGGACATACACAAAAACAGGATATTATGCCTATCTCACCCCTTTCCGCGCCCAACCCACCGAACTTCCACGCGGATTCCGCCAAAAAACCTTGTGCGCTGCAACATTCTTGTCGCATTTCGCTTAAGCCCTTGGTAATGTATCGGCCATGAGCAGTTCCGAGAAAAACTCCAAGCCCGAACCCGACCGGAAATACGAGGCCAAGAGCCGCAAGTGCCTCAGGTGCCGCGAGGAGTTCCTTAGCAGCTGGCCCGGCGAGCGAATTTGCCGTACGTGCAAGAGCTCCAGCGCCTGGCGCGAGGGAATCGCCGCCTGATCCAGTAACACGCGAACCTCGCCCGCCGGTCGCCATCCGGCGGAGGGGATATCTTGATCTCGATCCAGCCAGGCGACCGCGCGTAAGAAACCGCCGCCCCATGCCCGCGTAGCTCAAGTGGGCCGTGGATGTTTTTTTTGTGCCATGTCGGCGAACGCCCGAGCGCGGACCGCTTTGCCGTCGGCGCCCAGTGCGTATAATGGGGGCCGGCGGCGGTGCCTCGCCGTTCATCCAGCGGGGAAGGCTATGCCCGACGGTGGCGGGCCGATCGCGGTGCGTGTCCTCGGCCGGATCGGCGACATTCCGGCGGCCGCATGGGATGCTTGCGCCGGCCCGGAAAATCCGTTCGTGTCCCATGGGTTCCTGCACGCCCTGGAGGATTGCGGCGCGGCCACCGCGGAAACCGGCTGGCGGGCGAGCCACCTGGCGGTCGAGGCGCCGGACGGCACCGTGTTGGGGGTCTGCCCCCTCTATCTGAAATCCCACTCCTTCGGCGAGTATGTCTTCGACTGGGCCTGGGCCGATGCCTTCGAGCGCGCCGGCGGGCGCTATTATCCCAAGTTGCAATCGTGCGTCCCCTTCACCCCGGTAACGGGGCCGCGCCTGATGGTCCGCCCCGGTGCGCCCCGTGGGGAGGTCGCGGGGGCGCTCGCCGCCGCCCTGGGCGAGCTGGCGCGGCGCACCGGGGTCTCCTCGCTCCATGTCACCTTCGCGGAGCCCGGCGAGTGCGAGACCCTGGCCGGCGCCGGGTTTCTGCGCCGCCTGGGCCACCAGTACCATTTCCGGAACCCGGGCTATGCCAGCTTCGAGGATTTTCTGGCGGCGCTCACCTCGCGCAAACGCAAGGCGATCCGCAAGGAGCGCGCCAAGGTCGCGGCCAGCGGCATTACCATCCGCACCCTCACCGGCGGCGCCATCGAGCCGCGCCATTGGGATGCGTTCTACCGCTTCTACGTGGCGACCGCGAACCGCAAGTGGGGCGATCCGTACCTGACACGCGCGTTCTTCCACCGCATCGGCGAGACCATGGCCGAGCGCATCGTCCTGGTGGTCGCCGAGGATCGGGGCGAGCCGGTCGCCGGCGCCCTCAACCTGCTGGGCGACGGGGTCCTCTACGGCCGCAACTGGGGCGCCGTGGGCGACTACAGGTTTCTGCATTTCGAGGCGTGCTATTACCGCGCCATCGACTTCGCCATCGCCCATGGGCTCACCCGCGTCGAGGCGGGTGCCCAGGGGGAGCACAAGATTCAGCGCGGCTATCTGCCGGTCGAAACCCATAGCGCCCACTGGATCGCCGAGCCGGCTTTTCGCGACGCGGTCGCTCGCTTCGTGGACCAGGAAGCACGCGCGCTACGACGCGAGATCGCGGCTCTCGGCGAGGACAGCCCGTTTCGCCGCGACGGCGCGAAAAAATAGCTCGGCCATTCCGCGTGGCGTCGCGGCGGCGGCCATGTTTTAATGTCCGTGTACGAATCGTCTCATCGCGAGGGAGACGGCATGTGCGATCGCGCTGCCGTCGGGGGGCATGGGAACCGACGACCGCGGCGCGCGAACCCGCTTTCATGTGGAGTTGATCAAGCCATCCCATTACGACGAGGATGGTTACGTCATCCAGTGGTGGAAGGCGTGGATCCCATCCAACTCCTTGGCCTGCCTATACGGCCTGACCCAGGACTTGGCCGAGCGTCGCGCCCTTGGGGCGGACGTGGACCTGGTCGTCAATACCTACGACGAAACCAATACCATCGTGCCCATCGATCGCATCGCGAGCCGACTGGCCGGGTGCGGTGAGCCAAGCCTGATCTGCCTGGTCGGCGTGCAATCGAACCAATATCCCCGCGCGCTGGATATCGCGCGCCAGTTTCGCGCCGCGGGGCTTCAGGTCGCCATAGGTGGCTTTCACGTCAGCGGCTGCATGGCCATGCTGCCCGAGTTGCCCGCCGATCTGCGCGAAGCCCTGGACCTGGGCATAACCCTGTTCGCGGGCGAGGCCGAGGACGGGCGCCTGGCGCGGGTTTACGCCGATGCCATGGGCGGCCGCCTGGAGCCGGTCTACAACTTCATGAACAACCTTCCGGGCCTGGCAAATCAGCCGACCCCATTCCTGCCCGAGTCCATGGTGCGGCGCTACGGCGGCGCGATCGCGTGCTTCGACGCCGGGCGCGGCTGCCCGTTTCAGTGCAGCTTCTGCACCATTATCAACGTGCAGGGGCGCAAGTCGCGCTGGCGCGACGCGGACGATATCGAGCACCTGGTGCGCGTCAACGTGGCCCAGGGGATCTGCCGTTTTTTCATCACCGATGATAATTTCGCGCGCAACCGCAATTGGGAGGCGATCTTCGACCGCCTGGGCGATCTGCGCGAGGAGATGAACCTGCCGTTCTCGATCATCATTCAGGTGGATACCCTGTGCCACAAGATCGCGAACTTCATCCCCAAGGCCAAGCGCGCGGGCGTGGCGCGGGTTTTCATCGGGCTGGAGAACATCAACCCCGATAACCTGATGGCCGCCAAGAAGCGCCAGAACAAGATCACCGAGTATCGCAAGATGCTCCAGGCCTGGCGCGACCACCAGATCATCACCTACGCCGGCTACATCCTGGGCTTCCCCGCCGACACGCCCGAGCGCATCGCCCACGACATCGAGGTGATCAAGCGCGAGCTGCCCATCGACATTCTGGAGTTCTTCTGCCTGACCCCCCTGCCCGGCTCCGCCGACCACCGTGATCTGGCGGCGCGGGGCGTGCCCATGGCGCCGGACATGAACATCTACGACCTGGAGCACGTGTGCACCGGGCACTCGGTCATGTCGGAAGCGGAATGGCAGGATATCTACAACCGCGCCTGGGACCTCTATTATTCCGACGAGCACGTGGCCACCTTGATGCGCCGCATGGTGGTCAGCGGCAACAAGCCGGAGCGCATCTGGGCGCACACTCTCCAATTCGCCGGCTGCATGCGCTACGAAAAGGTGCATCCGCTCCAGGGCGGCTACTTCCGGCGCAAGGACCGGCGCCAGCGGCGCTCCGGCCTGCCCATGGAAAGTCGGCTCGTGTTCCTGCCTCGGCGCGCCTGGGAGATCGTGCGCACCTACGGGCCGTTCGCCGCCTATGCGGTACGCATGTGGCTCCTGTGCCAGCGCATCAAGCGCGACCCGGCCACAGCGACCTATACGGACGCGGCGCTCGCGCCGGTCGAGGACGCGGAGCACGAGGATTTGGAGATGTTCGAGCACAGCGACGCGGCCAAGGCGGCGGTGGCCAAGGCCCGTGCCCAGAGGGCCGCGCGGGTCACCGCGGCGGAATAACGCCCCAGGCGCGCGCGACCTCCTCCACGGTGCCCTGGCGCACGGGCGCGCGCGGCGCGGGCGGGCCCCCACCGAAGAGCGCGGGAAACGACACCTCCACGCGCGGGTCGGCGCCTTCGACCCGATGCACCAGGCCCCGCGCCGCCACGTGGGGATGGCTGGGCACCTCGGCGGGCTCGAGCACCGGCTGAAAGCAGCAATCCACGCCTTCGAGCCGCGATACCCACGCCGCCAGGGGGGCACCGGCGAAGAGCGCCGCGACCTCGCCGATCAACGCCTCTTGGGGCATGGGCTCGTCCTGGCGGGCGATCCACGGGTCATGGCCCACGGCCCGGCAAAACGCGGCCCAAAACTTGGCCTCCAGCGCTCCCAAGGCCACGAAGCGGCCGTCCCCGGTTTCATAGACCCGGTAGCACGCGGCGCCTCCGTTGAGCAGGACGGCCCCACGCGCCGGCGCGTGCCCGGGCCGCAGGGCGCCGGTCAGGGTCGTGGGCTGCCAGGCGAGCACGGTTTCCATGAGGCTGACGTCGATCGTCGCTCCGCGCCCGTCGCCGGCGCGGCGCAGCAGCCCGGCCAGCACACAGAGCGCCGCCTGCATGCCGCCGGCGAAATCCGCCGTGGGCGGGTAGGCGATTCCTGGCCGCGCCGTGTCGCCGGAGGTCGCCAGCCCGCCGCCGAGGGCCATGTAGGTAACGTCGTGCCCGGCGCGTTGCGCGTACGGCCCGGTTTGCCCGAAACCGGACAGCGCGCAATGCACCAGGCGCGGGTTGAGGGCGCGCAGGCGCGCCGCCCCCAGGCCAAGGCGCTCCAGGGCGCCGGGGCGGAACGATTCGACGAGCGCGTCGGCGCGCGCCACCAGGGATTCGAACGCGGCCCGGCCGGGCGCCGTCTTGAGGTCCATGGGCACGACCGTCTTGCCCCCATTGACCAGCTTGTAGAAGGCGGAGACCCCATCGCCATCGATTGGCCCCAGGCGGGTCATGGGGTCCCCGGCGGGGGGCTCGACCTTGACCACATCGGCGCCCAGATCGGCCAGGATCTGCGCCGCGTAGGGCCCGGGCAGGTACTGCGAAAGATCGAGGACGCGGACGCCCTCAAGGGCGCGCGCCGTCATCGCACGGCTCTTCCCATGGCGCCGTGGGCGCCTTGATTCAGTCCACCAGTTCCGGCTTTTCCCGTGGCGCGCCGCCGCCCTTGCCGGGGCCGCCCTTGCGTGCGCGCCCCTTGGCGGGCTTGCGCCGGGACTCCGCCGGCGGGAACGCGAAGGTCGGCGCGTCGTCCTCGATATCCACGCGCACCACGCCGCCCTTGGCCAACTGGCCGAACAGCAACTCCTCCGCCAGTGGCTTCTTGATCCGATCCTGAATGACCCGCGCCAAGGGTCGGGCGCCGAACAGGAGGTCGTAGCCCTTCCGCGCCAGCCACGCGCGCGCGTCGTCGCTCAGCTCGATCGTCACGTTGCGATCCGCGAGCTGGGTTTCGAGCTGCATGATGAACTTGTCGACGATTTGCGCCATGACCTCCGGCGAGAGATTCTTGAAACCGATGGTCGCGTCCAGGCGATTGCGGAACTCCGGCGTGAACATGCGGGTGATGGCCTCGCTGTCCTCGCCGACCCGGGCGGCGCGCTCGAAGCCCATGGCCGGCTTGGCCATGTCGGCGGCCCCGGCGTTGGTGGTCATGATCAAGATCACGTTGCGGAAATCGACCGTCTTGCCGTTGTGGTCGGTCAGCTTGCCGTAATCCATGACCTGCAACAGCACATTGAAGAGATCCGGGTGCGCCTTCTCGATCTCGTCCAGCAGCAACACGCTGTGGGGGTGCTGGTCGATGGAGTCGGTCAGCATCCCGCCCTGATCGAAGCCCACGTACCCGGGCGGCGCGCCGATCAGGCGCGAGATTGTGTGCCGCTCCATGTATTCCGACATGTCGAAGCGGATCAGCTCGACGCCCAGGGAGCAGGCGAGCTGGCGCGCGACCTCGGTCTTGCCCACCCCCGTGGGCCCGGAAAACAGGTACGAGCCGATCGGCTTTTCCGGTTCGCGCAGGCCCGCGCGCGCCAGCTTGATGGACGCGGCGAGGGCGCCGATCGCCTCGTCCTGGCCGAAGACCATGGTCTTCAGGTCTCGCTGCAGGTTCTTGAGCGCCGTGCGATCGTCCTTGGAGACGCTCTTGGGCGGAATGCGCGCGATCTTGGAGACCACGTACTCCACCTCCTTCACGCCCAGCACCTTGCGCCGCTTCGACTCGGGCAGCAGCCTCTGGGACGCGCCAACCTCATCGATCACATCGATCGCCTTGTCGGGCAGCTTGCGGTCGTTGATGTAGCGGGCCGACAACTCGACGGCGGAACGGAGCGCCTCGTTGGTGTAACGCACACCATGATGCTCCTCGTAATAGGGCTTCAGGCCGCGCAGGATCTTCACCGTGTCCTCGATCGAGGGCTCGTTGACGTCGATCTTCTGGAAGCGCCGGACCAGCGCCCGGTCCTTCTCGAAATAGTTGCGGTACTCCTTGTAGGTGGTGGAGCCGATGCACCGCAGGTGCCCGCTTTGCAGCGCCGGCTTGAGCAGGTTGGAGGCGTCCATGGCCCCGCCCGAGGTGGCCCCGGCCCCGATCACCGTGTGAATTTCGTCGATGAACAGAACCGCGCTCGGCATGGCCTCCAGCTCCGAGACGACCGCCTTCAGCCGCTCCTCGAAGTCGCCGCGGTAGCGGGTGCCGGCCAGGAGCGAGCCCATGTCCAAGGCGAAGATGGTGGCATCGCGCAACACCGCGGGCACCTCGTTCTCGACGATGCGCCGCGCCAGGCCCTCGGCGATCGCCGTCTTGCCGACGCCGGCCTCGCCCACGTACAGCGGATTGTTCTTGGTTCGCCGGCACAGGACCTGGATGGTCCGCTCGATCTCGTCGATGCGGCCGATCAGCGGGTCAATGCGCCCCTCGCGCGCCTTCTCGTTGAGGTCCACGCAATAGGCGTCCAGCGCCTCGCGCCCCTTGCGCACCACCTTTTCGGCGGTGGCGTCCTCGTCGGCGCCATCGACCGGCCGGGTTTCGTCCTGGCCGATCACCTTGGCGATTCCGTGGCTAATATAGTTGAGCGCGTCCAGCCGGCTCATCTCCTGCTCCTGCAGGAAGTAAACCGCGTGGCTCTCGCGCTCGGAGAACATGGCGACCAGCACGTTGGCGCCGGTCACCTCCTCGCGCCCGGAGGATTGAACGTGAATGGCGGCCCGCTGCAGAACCCGCTGGAACCCGGCGGTCGGCTTCGCGTCGCCCACTTGCGCCGTGATCAGGTTCGAGAGCTCGTTGTCGACATAGTCGTGAATGTCGTCGCGCAGGCGGTCCAGATCGACGCCGCAGGCCCGCAACACCGCCACCGCGTCCGCGTCCTCGCCCAGGGCCAAAAGCAGGTGCTCCAGGGTCGCGTATTCGTGCCGCCGCTCGTTCGCGTAGGCCAGGGCACGGTGCAGGGTCTTCTCCAGGTTCGCCGAAAGCATGTGCCCGCTATTCCTTCTCCAGTGTGCACTGCAAGGGATGCTGATGGCGGCGAGCATAGTCAACCACCGCCGTCACCTTGGTTTCGGCGACCTCGTAGGTAAAGATGCCACACACACCAACCCCGCGCTGGTGAACGTGCAGCATGATCCGGGTCGCGTCGGCGCGGTTCATGCCAAACAGCCTCTCCAGCACATGCACAACGAACTCCATCGGGGTGTAATCGTCGTTTAACAGCAGAACCTTGTACATAGACGGCGTTTTCGTCTTGGACCGCGTCTTGACGATGACGTCCGTGGAGGGAGGGTGCCGCGTCTTTCGATCCTTGTCAGCCATTCCGCTTTTTGAGCAGTCGTCCGTGAGTTGGTGATCCAGCCCATAATGATATCGCATCCCGAGCCATGCGAAAGTCCTAACCACCGAAAAATCCCGCGGCTCCGCCCCATTTGCCCCCGGCGCGCCTCCATCGGGGGGGAAGGCCCGCCTCCAGCGCCTTCCAAGGTTGCGAAAACGCGGCGATCTGGAGTCGCCACCTACACATAATGTTGTGGCTGCAATGTGTGGAGGTGCCAGATAAAGTATGCGCGTCCTCTTGATCCTCGTAACGGATTTTGCGGTGGCGGTAAAGAATCGCGGAGAAGCGGGCCCCCTTCGGCAAGACTTGGTATAATCAAACATGTGCTTACTGAACGTCTGACCAGGGGTCGCCGGGGATATGGAAAATTCGCGCCGGGATCGTTGCATCGATTACGTTGAGTTCAACGTCGCCGACATCGCCCGATCGAAGGATTTCTATGGCAAGGCATTCGGTTGGACGTTTACGGACTATGGACCTGGCTATTGCGAATTCTCGGACGGTCATATGAAAGGCGGGTTCGACGCCAGCGGACCCGTGACACCGGGGGGACCGTTGGTGATTCTCCATGGCGCCGATCTGACCGAAATCATGGGGCGGGTCGAAGCCGCCGGCGGGAAAATCGTGAAGCCGATTTTCGCCTTTCCAGGGGGCCACCGCTTTCATTTCACGGACCTGGATGGTTACGAGTTGGCCGTCTGGAGCGAAACCTAAAAATGCCGGAAACCGGCGGCGACATCCGCGTAGGTTTAAGTTCGGCCATGGGGCGGCCCATGGGTCCGAAGCCACCATGGAGGCATGCAGGTCTTGGCGCGTAAAAGCCCGAACATCCTCATGTTCATGAGCGACAACCAGCCGGCTGAATTGCTCGGGTGCTATGGCAACGACGAAATCCACACCCCCCATCTCGACAGGCTGGCCCATGACGGCATTCGGTTCGACAACGCGTTTTGCGTGAACGCCATGTGTTCGCCCTGCCGGGCCTCGGTGCTGACCGGGCTGATGCCCTCCCAGCACGGCATCCACACCTGGCTCGACGACGGGGTCATGGATCGCTGGCCGGACAAGTGGAACGCCATCGGGGAATTCAGGAGTTTCCCCGTGGTTCTCAAGGAACACGGCTATCTGACCGCCTTGATCGGCAAATACCATCTGGGCATGCCGTTCGAGCCCCAGAACGGGTTCGACCACTGGGTCACCTTCCCCCACGGGCATACCCTCGACTTCTACAACAACACCGTCATCGAAGGCGACGAGCGCACCATCTTCGAAGGCCACAGCGTCGATTATTTCACCGAGAAATCGGTCGCGTTCCTCGATGCCTATGACCGCAAGGCGGAGGCGCCTTTTTTTCTGTTCGTGCCCTACAACGGGCCCTATGGCCATTGGCCCGCGGTCAAGGGGCCGGCGCACAACCGGTTCGCCCATCTCTACGACCAGACCGAGATGCGCTCCGTGCCGCGCGAAGGGCTAAGCAAGGAGACGATCGACCGCTTCCTGCAACGTCTGGACGAGTACACCACCGCGGGCGACTTCGCCTACCATCTGAGAATACCGAACGATCTGGAGACCCTGCGCAATTATTACTCGCAGATGAGCATGGTCGACGATGGGGTCGGGCGTATCCTGGAGGCGCTTGGCCGCAACGGCCTGAGCGACGATACCCTCGTCGTCTACACGGCGGACCACGGATTCTCCCTCGGCCACAACGGATTTTGGGGGCACGGTCAGGCGACTTGGCCGTCAAACGCGCACCACGCCGCCTTCAATATCCCGCTCCTCGTCGCGCGCCATGGGTATATTGAACCCGCGCAAACGTGCCCCGCGCTCACCAGCCAACTGGATCTGTTCGCCACGCTCCTCGACTACATCGGCATCGACGCGGCGAACCTGAACGGGCGCTCGGATTCCCGGAGCTTCGCGCGCCGGCTCAAGGGCGAGGCCCATGCGTGGCGCGACGCGGTTTTCATGGAGCAGGAGGAAACCAGGGCGATCAGAACCGCGCGTTGGCTCTACATGAAGCGCTTCAAGGGCGCGGCGCGCCATCGGTTGGACGACGAGATGTACGATTTGGCGAACGACCCCAAGGAGAAAACCAACCTGGTGGGCACTCCAGAGTACGCGGACACCGCGACCGCGCTTTCCGAAAGGATCACGGCGTTTTTCGACGGGCACAGCGACCCGCGCTACGATCTCTGGAAAGGCGGAACAACCAAGTCGAACTCCGACAAGCCCTGGCTGTGGAA
>Ga0114931_10006945_pt1 | contig 13891 bp, 29 predicted proteins | sample 2SBtaG_FD_89579 | JGI IMG/M metagenome (GOLD analysis project Ga0114931, IMG submission 89579) | Deep subsurface microbial communities from Kolumbo volcano to uncover new lineages of life (NeLLi) - 2SBTROV14_V59a metaG | ecosystem: Environmental > Aquatic > Marine > Volcanic | place: Kolumbo...
CCTGGTTTACAGACAGATTTGTAGTCAAATAAAATAGAAATAGATAGGCAAAAAAAACCCGCGGTCTGCCTGACCGCGGGTTTGTGTGTGCAGTGGAAGAAGCCTATTTCAAATAGGGCACGGCTAGTCCTGATCCGTCGGCTCTTCGCTCTCTGGGCGGTCCACCAGTTCCACATAGGCCATGGGTGCCTGATCACCCGGTCGATAGCCGCATTTCAAGATGCGCAGATAGCCACCAGGGCGCTGCTGGTAGCGGGGCCCCAGTTCATTGAAGAGCTTACCCACGGCCGCCTTGTCGCGTAGACGGTTAAAGGCCAGTCGGCGCTTCGCAACGCTGTCGCTCTTGGACAGGGTAATGAGCGGCTCCGCCACGCGGCGCAACTCTTTTGCCTTGGGCAGGGTGGTTTTGATCAGTTCGTGATTGATCAACGACACCGCCATATTCTGAAACATGGCCTTGCGGTGACTGCTGTTACGGTTTAGTTGCCGTCCTGACTTGCGATGGCGCATGGGTCGACTTCCCCAATAAGTGGTTAAACGAAAATAGGCCTACTGGGCCAGTTGTTCTTCGATGTTCTCCGGGGGCCAGCGCTCCAGGCGCATCCCCAGAGAGAGACCCCGACGCGCCAGCACGTCCTTGATCTCTGTGAGTGACTTCTTACCCAGGTTCGGAGTCTTCAACAACTCCACCTCGGTACGCTGAATCAGATCGCCGATAAGAAAGATGTTCTCGGCCTTCAAACAGTTGGCGGAACGCACCGTCAGTTCGAGATCGTCAACCGGCCGCAGGAGGATCGGGTCGACTGCAGGCTCTTCCGGTTCAGCCACGGTCTCTGCCGCTTCGGCCTCCAGATCGACGAATACCGAAAGCTGGTCGCGCAGTATGGTGGCAGAGCGACGTATCGCTTCTTCCGGATCGATAGTTCCATTGGTTTCAAGCTCAATGACCAGGCGATCCAGATTGGTGCGCTGCTCCACACGGGCGGACTCCACCGAGTAGGAAACATTGCGCACCGGGCTGAACGAGGCATCTACCTGTAGCATCCCGATGGGGCGGTCGTCGCCCGCTGCGCCTTCCCGTGCCGTGGCCGGCTGATAACCGCGCCCACGGCTCACATTGAGGGTCATATTGACCTCGCCTTCCTTGGTCAGGTTGGCGATGACATGATCTGGGTTGGCGATCTGTACATCGTGATCCAGGGTTATATCACTGGCCAATACGGGACCCGGACCCTTTTTCTGAAGACGTAGAGTGGCCACATCCTTACTATGCATGATGATCGCCACCTGCTTGAGATTGAGCAGTATCTCCAATACATCTTCCTGCACACCTTCGATAGTTGTGTACTCATGCAGGACATTGGCGATCTCCACATCTGTGATCGCACTGCCCGGCATGGACGACAACAGGACACGACGCAGGGCATTACCCAAGGTATGGCCAAACCCCCTTTCCAGGGGCTCCAGGGTCACCTTGGCCCTGGTGTTACTAATCGTCTGTACGTTGACGATGCGCGGTTTCAGAAACTCCGTTACGCTTTCAGTCATTTAAATTCCTCGAGGCCCGACCTTACTTGGAGTACAACTCAACGACCAGCTGTTCATTGATCTCAGCCGACAAATCCGCCCGGTCTGGTATACGCTTGAAGACACCTTTCATGGCCTTGGAATCGACCTCCACCCAGTCGACAAATCCATATTGTTCCGCCAGGGAGAGGGCGCCTTGGATACGTACCTGTTTCTTCGCCTTCTCACGCACCATGATTTCATCCTCGGCGCTGACCTGATATGAGGGAATGTTCACCACCCGGCCATTCACCTCGATCGCCTTGTGGCTTACCAGCTGGCGCGCCTCCGAACGGGTGGCGCCGAAGCCCATGCGATAGACCACGTTGTCCAACCTGGATTCGAGCATCTGCAGCAGGTTTTCACCCGTAGCGCCCTTACGCTGGGAGGCCGATTTGTAGTAGTTCCGGAACTGCTTCTCCATAACGCCGTAGATCCTGCGTACTTTCTGCTTCTCGCGCAGCTGCAGGCCATAGTCGGAGATCCGGCGACGACGGTCACCGGCTTGGCCTGGGACCTTTTCCATGTTGCATTTGGAATCGAGGGAACGCACACGGCTCTTGAGAAACAGATCCGTTCCTTCACGACGGCTTAACTTACATTTCGGTCCAATATACCTTGCCATTGTTCAACTCCAGGTTTCAGACGCGGCGTTTTTTAGGTGGCCGGCAGCCATTGTGTGGGATCGGCGTGACATCAGAGATACTGGTTATCTTGAAACCGGCATTATTGAGCGCCCGCACCGCAGACTCTCGCCCCGGCCCAGGCCCTTTGACGTTCACGTCGAGATTCTTGACCCCGTACTCCTTGACCATCTGGCCGACCCGGTCGGCTGCCACTTGTGCTGCGAAGGGGGTACTCTTGCGTGAGCCACGGAAACCCGATCCACCGGCAGTCGCCCAGGCCAGGGCGTTGCCCTGCCGGTCGCTGATGGTGATGATGGTGTTGTTGAAGGAGGCATGAATATGCGCAACCCCATCGGTTACACTCTTCTTGACCTTTTTCTTGGTTCGGCTGGTTGGTTTTGCCATGTATCTATCCCGCTGGAATCTTTAACTCAGATCGGTTAACGCTTGATCGGGCGACGCGGCCCTTTGCGTGTGCGTGCATTGGTCCGGGTCCGTTGACCGCGCAGGGGCAGACCGCGGCGATGGCGGATGCCCCGGTTACATCCCAGGTCCATGAGCCGCTTTATATTCATGGAGATTTCGCGGCGCAGATCACCCTCGACTGTGAATTTCGCAATCGCCGTGCGAATGGCGTCCACCTGCCCTTCACTCAGTTCTTGAATCTTCATTGAAGGTTCAATACCCGCTTCCTTACAAATGTCAGCAGCACGCGCACGACCGATCCCATAGATCGAAGTCAGCGCAATCACGGCGTGCTTGCGGTCAGGAATATTGACTCCTGCGATTCGAGCCATCTCGTTACTCTCCTAAACTGTCCCCTAAATTTTAGCGGACGAAAACCAGCTATGCTAACTGATCCGGTTGATACTTACAAGGCAAAACCGCCCGACAGGTTTTATCAACCCTGGCGCTGCTTGTGCCTGCCTTCTTTGCAGATGACCCGAACAACGCCATTGCGCCGCACGATCTTGCAGTTTCTGCAGATCTTTTTGACTGATGCACGTACTTTCATTGCTATGACTCCAACATTTCTCTTAAACAAGCCAGACTAGCGCAACAGACCACCCGTGCCGCCACCCTTGAGATTGGCCTTTTTCATAAGCCCTTCATACTGGTGAGACATCATGTGCGCCTGTACCTGCGCCATGAAATCCATCACCACCACCACAATGATCAGCAGAGAGGTACCACCAAAATAAAACGGTACGTTCCACCCCACGATGAGGAATTCCGGCAACAGGCAGACGGCGGTAATATAAATCGCGCCCGCCAGGGTCAACCGGGACATTACCCCATCTATATATTTCGCGGTCTGTTCACCCGGCCGGATACCCGGGATAAATGCCCCAGATCGATTCAGATTGTCTGCCGTCTCCTTCGAATTGAAGACCAAGGCGGTGTAGAAGAAGCAAAAGAAGACAATGGCGGTTGCATAGGCGATGACGTAGAGCGGCTCGCCAGGCGCCAGTTTGGCGAAAATATCCTGTAACCACCTCGTTTCTTCGGTGTTACCGAACCACTGCCCCAGGGTTGCTGGAAACAGAATGATACTGGAGGCGAAGATGGGCGGGATAACGCCCGACATATTCAACTTCAAAGGCAGATGACTGCTCTGCGCTGCCATCAGCCTGCGCCCCTGCTGGCGTTTGGCGTAATTCACTGTGATTCGCCGTTGTCCACGCTCCACGAAGACCACGAAGGCCGTTACGGCTACTGCTAAAACGAACAGAAACAGGATGGTCAGGGCGTTCATCTCACCCGTCCTGGCCAATTCCAGGGTGCCACCGATCGCGGATGGTAGACCCGCCACGATCCCTGCAAATATGATCATGGAGATCCCATTCCCTATCCCCCGCTCCGTAATCTGTTCCCCAAGCCACATGAGAAACATGGTGCCCGTGACCAGGCTGACTGCGGCGGTCACGATGAAACCGACACCCTGGTGAGTAACCAGCGCCGCTCCGCCCACATGCTGGCTCTGCAATGCAATCGAGATCCCTACGGACTGGAAGGTTGCGAGCACCACCGTACCGTAGCGTGTATATTGGGTGATTTTCCGACTCCCTGATTCACCCTCTTTCTTAAGCTCTTCCAAGCTTGGGATCACCGAACTCATCAACTGAATGATGATCGATGCCGAAATATAGGGCATGATGCCGAGAGCGAATAGGCTCGCCCGCTTGAGAGCGCCACCCGAGAACATATTAAACATGTCCAGGATGGAACCCTGCGCCTGCTCGAACAGGGCCGCCAGCGCTACCGGATTGACCCCGGGTACAGGAATGAACGTGCCAATCCGAAACACGAGGAGCGCACCCGCCAGAAACAACAGTCGCTGCCGCAGCTCGGTCAGGCGGCCCATACTGCCCAAGGCCCCCATCATCGCAGAGTCGTTTCTGGCCATTTAGTCCTCTATCCTGCCACCGACTGCCTCGATGGCCGCGCGCGCACCTTTGGTCACGCCCAACCCCTGTAAGGTCAAAGCGCGATCGATGGATCCAGAGGCAATGACTTTTGCGCGTTTCGTGGATTTTGCCACTAGATTCGCCCTTTTCAGTGCCTCGAGATTGATCGTGTCATCCTTCAACTTGGCCAGTTCGCTGAGCCGGATCTCCGCCGTAGTGCGTCCTACGCGTGACTTGAAACCAACCTTTGGTAGGCGCCTCTGCAGTGGCATCTGGCCACCTTCGAAACCAACCTTATGGAATCCGCCTGAACGTGATTTCTGGCCCTTGTGACCACGGCCGCAGGTCTTGCCAAGACCAGATCCGATTCCACGCCCAACTCGCTTACGGTCAGACTTGCTTCCTTCAGCAGGTGTAATAGTGTTCAGTCGCATCTTATGAATCCTCGATTCGGACCATGTAGGAGACCTTATTTGCCATGCCACGGGTGCACGGCGTGTCTTCGACCGTTACTGTCTGGTGCATACGGCGCAGTCCAAGACCTCGCACACAAGCCTTGTGGGTGGCCAGACGTCCATTCATACTGCGAACCAGGGTTACCCGCATCATCTTCTTGTCCGTCATCTCTTACCCCAGAATCTCTTCAACAGTCTTACCACGCTTGGCTGCCACCGCCTCGGCGTCCGTCATCTGACTCAGGCCGTTGATGGTCGCCCGGACCACGTTGATCGGGTTATTCGTACCAATGCACTTTGCCAGTACATTATGGATACCGACCACTTCGAAGACCGCGCGCATGGCGCCGCCTGCAATGATACCCGTACCCTCGGAGGCTGGCTGCATGTAGACCCTTGCCGCTCCATGCCGCCCCACCAATGGATACTGCAGGGTCGAACCCTTCATGCTGACCTCGGTAAGATTCTTGCGGGCGGTTTCCATCGCCTTCTGAATTGCGATCGGCACCTCTTTCGCCTTACCCGTACCAAAACCGACACGCCCATTACCGTCGCCGACAACTGTCAGTGCGGAAAAGCCAAACTGACGTCCGCCCTTCACGACCTTGGCAACACGGTTTACGTTGATCAGCTTTTCGAGAAGATCGTCACCTTCGGGTTTTACGTTGTAATTTGCCATACTCTAAGAACCTTAAAATTGGAGACCAGCTTCACGAGCCGCCTCAGCCAGCGCTTTTACCCTGCCATGGTAGCGAAAGCCGGAGCGATCGAAGGCCACGCGGTCGATACCCGTATCTTTGGCCCTTTCCGCAATGAACCGGCCAACTACGGTCGCCGCCTTGGTATTACCGGTCGAACCGGAAATTTCGCCTCTTACCGCTTTGTCCAGGGTCGAGGCACTGGCTATGACCTGCTGGCCATTCGGCGCGATAAGCTGGGCATAGATATGCTGTGATGTACGGTGAATGGTCAGGCGATGCATGCCCAATTCACGAATCTTTGCACGGGTGCGCTTGCCGCGGCGTATACGAGATTGTTTCTTGTCCATCGGTAAACCCTGCTATTTCTTCTTGGCTTCTTTACGTGCCACATACTCGTCAGAGTAGCGCACACCCTTGCCCTTGTAGGGTTCCGGGGGGCGAAAGGCACGTATCTCGGCCGCCACCTGGCCCACCTTCTGCTTGTCACAGCCGCTGACCAGAACCTCGGTCGCAGACGGTGTGCTGATCTCGATTCCTTCAGGAACCGGATAGTCGACCGGGTGTGAAAAGCCAAGATTCAGATTCAAAACCTTGCCTTTCGCCTGGGCCCGATAGCCCACCCCTACCAGTTCCAGTTTGCGATCGAAACCTTGGCTGACTCCATGGACCATGTTGCTGATCAGTGCTCGCATGGTGCCTGCCATGGCCCAGGACTGTTTCTCCTCGCCCTTGGGTGCAACCCGCAGCTCACCCTCTTCCTGCGTGACTTGGACCAGCCCATGAATGACCAGCTCAAGCTCGCCCTTGGGCCCTTTGACGCTGATCGTCTGGTCCTGCAGGGTGATCTCCACCCCCTTCGTAATGGGGATGGGGCTCTTGGCTATTCTTGACATGCTGACCCCCTCTAGGCGACCGTAGCGATGACTTCGCCGCCCTGACCAGCTGCACGTGCCGCACGGTCGGTCATGACGCCCTTGGAAGTCGAAATGATGGCAATACCCAGACCAGCGCGCACCTTAGGCAGCTCATCACGCCCTTTGTATACACGCAAACCAGGCCGGCTGATACGCTTTATCTCTTCTATCAATGGCTTGCCCTGAAAATATCGCAGCTGAATTACCATCACGGGCTTGGCGCCCTGCTGCTCTACCTGCACTTCCTGGATATAGCCTTCGTCTTTGAGAAGGTTGGCGATTGCAATTTCTGCTTAGAGGACGGCAGCGTGACGGACGTCTTTTTCGCTGCCTGACCATTACGGATGCGCGTAAGCATATCCGCGATGGGATCTGACATACTCATCTGATGAGCTCCTCGGGTCAGTCCACCTTTCATGGTGCGATACCCAAATAATAGAAAGACCAGGCATATCTGCCCGGCCGCGAAAACTGCCGTATTCTACCAGCTTGCCTTTACAAGTCCAGGAATATCTCCACGCATCGCAGCCTCGCGCAGTTTATTACGGCAAAGACCGAACTTACGATAATAACCGTGTGGACGTCCTGTGATACGACAACGATTGTGTTGGCGTGCCGCACTCGCGTCACGCGGCAGTTTTTGAAGCTGCAAGCTTGCCAACTCGATCTCCTCGTAACTGCTGTTCGGATTCTTAATCACCGCTTTCAGCGCCTGGCGCTTTGCAGAATAGCGATTTACCGTTTTCACACGCTTTTTTTCACGTGCAATCATGCTCTTTTTTGCCATAGTGAAAGCTCAGTTCTTAAAAGGAAACTTGAAGGCCTCCAGCAGCGCCCGACCCTCTTCGTCGTTGCGTGCTGTCGTGGTGATGGTGATATCGAGTCCGCGCAATGCGTCGATCTTGTCGTAATCGATCTCTGGGAAAATGATCTGCTCTGCGACCCCCATACTATAGTTCCCCCGGCCGTCGAAAGACTTGGCATTGAGACCACGAAAGTCACGGATTCTTGGAATCGCGATATTGATCAGGCGATCGAGAAACTCGTACATGCGTTCACGGCGCAGGGTTACCTTACAGCCGATCGGCCACCCCTCACGGACCTTGAAACCTGCGATCGATTTACGGGCCTTGGTGATTATGGCCTTCTGGCCAGCGATCTTCTCCATATCACCCACCGCAAACTCCAGCACTTTCTTATCGCTGATCGCCTCACCCACACCCATATTAAGAGTGACCTTGGTGATCCGAGGCACCTGCATGACGCTGCCGTACTGGAATTTATCTTTCAGCTTCTGAATGATGGTATCGCTATAGTGTTGCTGTAGTCTTGACATTTCCGCCTATGCCTCAGATATCCACGACTTCGTCGTTGGATTTGAAAATCCGTACCTTCCTACCATCTTCCAGGATCTTGAAGCCGACCCGATCCGCCTTGCCTGATGCAGGGTTATACAGAGCGATATTCGAGATATGTATCGGCATCTCTTTATCGAGTATCCCACCGGGCTCACCCTTGTTCGGGTTGGCCTTGGTATGCTTCTTCGCCATATTTATATTTTCCACGACGACACGATCACCTTCGACCATCTTGATGACTGTGCCCCGTTTGTCTTTGTCCTTGCCTGCTATGACAACGACCTCATCACCCTTTTTAATTTTCCTGGCCATTTTCTATTCTCACAGTACTTCGGGAGCGAGGGAGATGATCTTCATGAACCGCTCGCTGCGTAACTCACGGGTTACTGGACCAAAGATGCGTGTACCTATGGGCTGTTGTTGATTGTTCAACAGCACCGCAGCATTGGTGTCAAAGCGGATAATGGAACCATCAGGCCGCCTTACACCCTTTTTGGTACGCACCACCACGGCATTGTAGACGTCGCCCTTCTTCACCTTGCCTCTAGGGATGGCATCTTTGACACTGACTTTGATGATGTCACCGATACCGGCATAGCGACGGTGTGAGCCACCGAGCACCTTAATGCATTGTACCCGCTTGGCGCCACTGTTATCGGCCACATTCAGGTTTGTCTGCATCTGAATCATGGTTATGTCCTAGTAAGTATGGTTGTTGCTACCCAAGTTGAATTCTGATCAGCCTGCGTGCTCGATGATCTTGACCAGACGCCAGGTCTTGGTCTTAGACAGCGGGCGACACTGCTCCACCATGACCATATCGCCTTTGCTGCATTCATTCGCTTCGTCATGGGCATGCACCTTCGTCGAACGACGCATGAACTTGCCGTACACGGGGTGCTTGACACGGCGTTCGATGACCACGGTGATCGATTTGTCCATTGCGTTACTGACTACTTGACCAACCAGTGTACGGTTGTTCGTTTCCTGTTCACTCATGACCTTGCACCCGCCTTCTGTTCATTCATGACTGTCTTGATTCGCGCTATCTCTCTACGTACTTCCTTGATACGTGAAGGACGGCCAAGCTGCCCGGAACCTTTCTGCATGCGCAGATTGAACTGCTCCTTCAGAAGTTCTTCAAGGGTGCTGTTCAGTTCATCAGTAGACTTTTCACGTAATTCATTCGCATTCATTACATCACCGTCCGTTTTACGAATGTAGTGGGAACGGGCAGCTTGGCCGATGCCAGAGCAAATGCCTCGCGCGCCAGCTCCTCGGAGATACCTTCGATCTCATAGAGCATTCGACCCGGTTGAATCTGGGCAACCCAGTACTCCACGTTACCCTTACCCTTGCCCTGCCTGACCTCCAGGGGTTTTTTGGTTATCGGCTTGTCGGGAAAGACACGAATCCAGAGCTTGCCGCCACGTTTCACATGACGGGTAATAGTACGCCTTGCCGCCTCGATCTGACGCGCAGTCAGCCGTCCACGACCGGTCGACTTGAGCCCAAACTCGCCGAATGACACGCGATTACCGGTCATCGCCAGGCCCCGGTTACGGCCTTTGTGTTGTTTCCGGAATTTTGTACGTTTTGGTTGTAACATCGATTAAGACCTCTTGGCCCCTGTCTTGGCTTTGCTGTCGGTAGAGGCAACTTCACCATCGTCAAAGACTTCACCTTTGAAGATCCAGACCTTCACACCGATGATGCCATATGTTGTTGCGGCTTCAGCGAAGCCATAATCAATATCGGCGCGCAGCGTATGCAGCGGCACACGACCTTCCCTGTACCACTCGGAGCGAGCAATCTCCGCCCCATTCAAACGGCCACCAATATTCACCTTTATCCCCTGTGCACCCAGACGCATTGCATTCTGCACGGAACGCTTCATGGCACGGCGAAACATCACCCGCCTTTCGAGTTGTTGAGCGATCCCTTCCGCTACCAGCTGGGCATCCAGCTCAGGCTTGCGGATCTCCTCGATGCTCATGTGCACCGGGACACCCAACATCTTCGATACCTCACCACGCAGGGCATCGATATCCTCGCCCTTTTTACCAATCACCAGCCCGGGTCGCGCTGTATGTACGGTGATGTGCGCATTGTTCGCAGGGCGATCGATTTGTATACGGCTGACCGAAGCCTGGGACAGGCGTTTCTTCAAAAAGTCACGGACTTCGAGGTCCTTGTTCAGCAAGTCGGCATAGTTCTTGGTATTCGCATACCACTTGGATGTCCAGTCCTTGACGATTCCCAGACGAATACCTGTTGGATGTACTTTTTGCCCCATATCGGCCTCTCTTGCCTGTTACTTGTCTGCTACAGTCACATTGATGTGACTGGTGCGTTTAAGGATTCTCGATGCACGCCCCTTGGCCCTGGCGCGGATACGCTTCATGGTCGGCCCTTCGTCGACACTGATCGCAGAAACCTTCAATTCATCTATGTCCGCGCCTTCATTATTCTCGGCATTGGCAATGGCCGATTCGAGAACTTTCTTGACCAGTACAGCGCCCTTCTTTTTGCTGAATGCAAGAAGATTCAGGGCATCTTCCACCGGGAGACCACGAATCTGATCTGCCACCAGCCTGCCCTTTTGCGCAGAGATCCGTGCGTGGCGTAATTTCGCAGTTGTCTGCATAACGAACGACTCCTACTTGGATTTTCTGTCGGCCATATGGCCGCGGTAGGTCCTGGTCAAGGCAAACTCACCCAGTTTATGACCTACCATGTTCTCCGAAATAAGTACAGGCACATGCTGACGACCGTTGTACACGGCAATGGTCAATCCGATCATTTCGGGTAATATCATGGAGCGACGCGACCAAGTCTTGATCGGGCGCTTGTTGTTTTGCGCTACGGCCTCTTCCACCTTCTTCGCAAGATGGTGATCGACGAAAGGACCCTTTTTAATTGAACGTGGCACGGTGCTAACCCCTAATGATTACTTACGTTTTCTACGGCGCACGATCATCTTTTCGGTGCGCTTGTTGGTACGGGTCTTATACCCCTTGGTTGGAACACCCCAGGGCGAAACCGGATGCCGGCCACCGGAGGTGCGGCCCTCGCCACCGCCATGGGGGTGGTCTACCGGGTTCATGGCTACGCCTCGCACAGTGGGTCTCACGCCTTTCCAGCGTTTGGCGCCCGCCTTCCCCAGTGATCGCAGATTGTGTTCGGAATTCGATACCTCGCCGATGACTGCGCGGCAGTCTGCGGGGACTTTGCGCATCTCCCCGGAACGCAGGCGCAGGGTGGCATAGCTGCCTTCACGGGCGACAAGTTGTACAGAGGCTCCGGCGGACCGCGCAATCTGTGCACCTTTGCCCGGTTTCATTTCCACACAGTGGACGACCGAGCCAATCGGTATATTACGCATCGGCAGGCAGTTGCCCGTCTTGATCGGGGCGCCCACACCCGCTTCGATCCTGTCCCCAACGGCCAGTTTTCGTGGCGCGATGATATAGGTACGCTCTCCGTCATCATAACGAATCAGGGCGATGTGAGCGGTCCGGTTTGGGTCATATTCGAGCCTTTCGACCAGGCCGCTGATACCTTCCTTGCTACGCTTGAAGTCGATGATCCTGTAACGCTGCTTGTGCCCGCCACCACGATGCCGGGTGGTAATGCGTCCCTTGTTGTTACGACCTCCGGTCTTACTTTTTTTGGCCAGCAGAGGGCCATGCGGTTCACCCTTGTAAAGGTCCTGATTGACCACCTTTACGACAAAGCGGCGACCAGCTGAAGTAGGTTTTGATTTTACGACTGCCATTGTTCTGATCTCATAATTTTGGTTCAGGCACCTGCAGCGAAGTCGATGTCATTGCCTGGTTTCAGACGCACATAGGCCTTTTTCCAGTCTGAGCGACGACCTTGAATCGCACCAAAGCGTTTCTTTTTACCCTTCATCTTGACGGTGCGCACAGCATCCACTTCCACGTCGAACAACTTTTCGACCGCTTTGGCTATTTCACGCTTGTTGGCATCCACAGCCACGCGAAAGGTGAATTGCCGATTGGCGTCGGCGATGACGCTGCTTTTTTCCGAAACCACAGGGCTCAAGAGAATCTTCATGAGGCGCTCGTTGTTCATGCCAGACGCTCCTCTATCTTCTTTACTGCGGCTTCTGTCATGAGGATGTCCTCATAAGCCACCAGACTAACCGGGTCAATATCGTTGACGTCCCGCACATCCACACCATATAGGTTGCGGGATGCCAGTAGCAGGTTCTCATCCGGGTTCTCTGTCACCACCAGGACATCGTCCAGTCCGAGCTGTTTCAGCTTACCGACCAGTTCCTTCGTCTTGGGAGCAGAGACCGTGAACTCACTCACCGTGACCAGGCGTTCCTGTCTTAGCAGTTCCGAAAGGATAGAACGGAGCGCACCACGATACATCTTGCGATTGACTTTTTGCTCGTAGTTGCGTGGTGTTGCAGCGAAGTTGACCCCACCACTACGCCAGATGGGGCTACGGCTGGTTCCCGCACGTGCGCGCCCCGTACCTTTCTGACGCCAGGGTTTGGCGCCGCCGCCCCTGACTGCAGCACGGTTCTTTTGGGCCTTGGTGCCAGCACGGGCCCCCGACATATGGGCAGTCACGACTTGGTGTATCAGGCCTTGCCTGTACTCTGCGCCGAATACCGCGTCGGAAACCTGCAAGGTCTGGGTATCACCTGCTGTTGATTTAACATTGAGTTCCATCGGACTCACCCTTTATTCTTGAGCTTTATCGCGGACGTGATGATCAGATCACCGCCCTTTGAACCAGGCACCGAGCCTTTGACCAGCAAAAGGTTGCGCTCGACATCGACGCGCACCACCTCAAGGTTCTGCTGACTGCGCTGTACATTACCCATCTGGCCGGCCATCTTCTTGCCTTTGAAGACCCTGCCGGGTGTCTGGCACTGGCCGATAGACCCGGGTGCACGATGTGAGATCGAGTTACCATGGGTTGCGTCCTGCATGCGGAAGTTATGCCGCTTCACGCCCCCCTGGAAACCCTTACCCTGGGTATGGCCACGCACATCGACGATCTGCCCCTCCTCGAAGATATCGGCCTTTATCTCGCCACCAACTTCCATGCCTTCTCCTGCATCTCCTTCCAGGCGAAATTCCATCAGTCCACGGCCTGCCTCGACACCTGCCTTGGCAAAGTGTCCTGCCAGTGGCTTGCTGACCTTCGAGGCCTTGCGGTGTCCCGTAGTAACCTGGACCGCCTTGTAACCATCGGTCTCGACGGTCTTCACCTGAGCGATGCGATTTGGCTCCACCTCGATGACAGTCACCGGAATGGACACACCCTCATCGGTGAAGATACGGGTCATTCCAGCTTTGCGCCCAACCACTCCAATCGTCATTGTTCTTAACCTCAATTCAGCTTGATCTGTACGTCGACACCAGCCGCCAGATCGAGTTTCATGAGTGCATCCACGGTCTTGTCTGTCGGCTCTACGATATCCAGCAGGCGTTTGTGGGTGCGTATCTCATACTGATCACGTGCATCTTTGTTGACGTGCGGTGAGATCAACACGGTGAACCGCTCTTTCTTGGTCGGCATCGGAATGGGTCCGCGCACCAAAGCGCCAGTACGTTTCGCGGTTTCAACGATCTCGCGCGCAGACTGGTCGATCAACCGGTGATCAAACGCCTTCAGGCGGATACGGATTCTCTGGTTTGCCATGCTTAGTTACTCGATAATCTTGGATACCACACCGGCACCCACGGTTCGGCCGCCCTCGCGGATCGCGAAGCGCAGACCCTCTTCCATGGCGATCGGCGCGATCAGCTTGACCGTCATCTTGACGTTGTCGCCCGGCATCACCATCTCTACTCCTTCGGGAAGGTCTACCGCTCCC
>Ga0114931_10006946_pt1 | contig 13891 bp, 10 predicted proteins | sample 2SBtaG_FD_89579 | JGI IMG/M metagenome (GOLD analysis project Ga0114931, IMG submission 89579) | Deep subsurface microbial communities from Kolumbo volcano to uncover new lineages of life (NeLLi) - 2SBTROV14_V59a metaG | ecosystem: Environmental > Aquatic > Marine > Volcanic | place: Kolumbo...
AAGGCACTAATCTATTTAGCTATCACGAAGTTGATTTGCCTGTGTCCAAGCTTCGATTTATAGGGCCGTTGCATTGAATAAACGATTGCCATGTTCGCTTCAGGTATAACTCAGACCATGGGATAGCCCAAGTTCCGGACAACATAATACATAATTATTTGCATAACTGACCGTCAGAGTTTGGCCCCACCTTGCCGATCACCACAGGCAACTCACGGCCCTTCGTCTAACCAGTCCCACTGGCCATTTTGGCTCCATAAAGGGTGGCCAGTTTACGACCAGCATACGCAGTCCTCTAAAATGAGGGCGGATTACCCCTTTGTTTTCGCATCGATTCCAGAATGACACGTGGGATTACATATTCAAACCCTCAAGAGTAATGCTATTTCGTTCAAATAATAATGGTATTGCATTATTTTTAATACCGTTTACCATTCCGAATCTTTAAATGTAGAAATATGCCATAGGAGGACCTTCGAAAGTGTCTATTGCAGATCGACTAAGAGAGATTCGCAAAGTTTTGGATTGTAATCAGCAACAAATGGCGCGTGCACTTAATGTAAAATTACCGTCACTACGGGACTACGAGCAAGGCAAGAGTATTCCAGGCGGGGGCGTGGTTGCATCGTTTGTGGCGATTGGGGTGAATGCAAATTGGCTTCTATCTGGTGAAGGTGAGATGTTGCTTCGTGTTACCTTGTCAGAAGCACAGAAAGAGGTGGTGAGGCTGTTTCGAGATTATCACACAAGTAACATCGCAATGCCTGCGGTTGCACTCTCTAGAGAGAATTTTGCCGAAGAGTATCCAGGCGTACTGGATGACTTTTCCGTTGAAACCTCATGGGTTCATGAGGAAATCCCAGAGTTAACCTTACAGCAGTTGATTCAATGGAATAACAGCTTTCACATTGAGTTTCCATATTTACACGAGCCGTCAGGTCCATCTTTAGCGCAAACATTGAGGGCTACAACCACCACAATTGAGGGTGTTATGAGCTCCAGCAATATCAAGTTGCCCCTCTGGGTTATTGGGAGGGTTCAGGAAATGGTTGTCCAGGGGGATTTAAGCGATTCTGGTATTAAGCCCCTGTTGTTATTGCTAGATGAGATAGGCGGCAAGAGAGATGTTTGAGGGCAACCTGATATATCCGTCAGATAAGCTATTACAGTGTAATTTACGTAAATGGAGGTCATGTATGGCATCAGTAACTTTGGATGAAGTGCGGGATTCCCTTGGAGAGTCTGGGGATCCGTTTGCAACGAACGCGGCAAAGATCAGGAAAGCGCTTGGAAGGGGATCATATTCTACTATTCAAACCCATCTGAACGTTTTGCGAGAACGTGCCCAAAACGAAGAGTTTGATATTGAGCCGGTAGAAGTTCCTGCTGCGCCCAATGACCTGCTTGAGCCGGTATGGATGCAGCATTTAACAGTGCCCAGATTATGTTTTTTCAACAGATTGGAGCACTAAACAACGAGAATAGAAAGCTTCAGTTTGAATTGCGGACAGCAAGCGATGATAGGGATACCTTGATGGAAGAGGTCAGGCGCCTTGAGTCCGAAAATGCGGACGTGAAAAAGGAAGCTGAGGCAAATGTCTCAGCCCTAGAAAAACAATGCACTAAACACCTCAATGCATTGTCTGCTTCGGAAGCTCAATCTTGATGAAGCACATGCCTTAAACAAGTCATTGTCTGAAACGGTAGACAAAATCCTGGCTCGTTTTGATATGCCGAAGGCCGATTAATCCTTTTTGATGTGTTGGTGCCTTCATGACAGAAGCTCTTGCGTGATGTTTGAGCAAAATTGCGAAGAGTCGATGGCTGGAATACCCTCCGCATGGGATCGGAGGATATGTGAACGCAGTTGAAATTGAAGAGGCGATATCGCAACTGGCAGAGCAGGATTTCGATCCGGCTGAGTTTCCGTTCGCTTTTCTGGAAGCCTTTGGCAATAAATCGACTACGCTAAAACGTCTGAGAAGCGGTTCTTCTAATGCCTCCGATATCGAGGGCGGTGTTCTTCAGCGTAGCAACATTCATATCGCTGTTTGTGAAGAAGGCAGAGTAACCGAAACGCTGGATAAGCTGAAAGCCAGCCCTGCCACAGCCAAGGCGAAGGCAAAATATGTGCTGGCCACCGATGGCATCACGCTTGAGGCCGAGGATTTGAATTCTGGCGAAATGATTGCCTGCCCTTATCTGCATTTTCCGGATCATTTCGGCTTCTTCCTGTCGCTGGCCGGCATCAGCACGGTCAAAGAGATTCGCAACAATGCCATCGATATCAAGGCGACCGGACGCCTGAACCGGCTCTATGTCGAGCTGCTAAAAGATAACCCCGATTGGGCAACCGATGCCCGCCGTCATGACATGAACCAGTTCATGACACGCCTGATCTTCTGCTTCTTTGCTGAGGATACCGACATTTTCAATGGTGATGATCTGTTCACTTCCACAGTTGAGCAGATGAGCGATAGCCGCTCCGAGAATACGCAGCATGTATTGGGCGAACTGTTCCGGGCGATGGATATCCGGCCTGAACAGCGCGATGCCGCCAACCTTCCCCGCTGGGCGTGCAAGTTTCCGTGGGTGAATGGCGGCCTGTTTGCAGGCTGCAAGGAGATCCCCAAATTCAGCCGCATTGCCCGCGTTTACCTGTTACGTGCTGGCAGGTTGGATTGGAAAGATATCAATCCGGATATCTTCGGCTCGATGATTCAGGCCGTTGCCGATGATGAAGAGCGCGGTGCGCTGGGCATGCACTACACCAGCGTGCCGAATATTCTCAAAGTACTGAACCCTCTGTTTCTGGACGATCTTCGCGAGCAACTGGAACAGGCCGGTGACAATGGACGCAAGTTATTGAATCTGCGTAAGCGCATCTCCAAAATCCGTGTATTTGACCCCGCATGCGGTTCCGGCAACTTTCTGGTGATTGCCTATATCAAACTGCGGGAGATCGAGGCCGAGATTGTGCGGCGACGTGGTGAGCCTGTTCAGCGTTCGTGGATCAAGCTGGAAAACTTCTACGGCATCGAGATCAAGGACTTCGCTGCCGAGGTGGCGCGGCTCTCACTGCTTATTGCTGAGTTCCAGTGCGATGTGCGCCTGATCGGCCAGAAAGAGGCCAAGGCCCTGATGCTGCCGTTGAAAGACACCGGCCAAATCCGGCAAGGCAATTCATTACGCATTGACTGGTTTGAGGTCTGCCCCCCGACAACTGCGAGTGGTGTCAAAATACACTCGGATGACCTGTTCCACACACCGCTGAATCAACCTGAGATCGACTTTGAGAATCAGGGCGGTGAAACCTATATCTGTGGCAACCCGCCGTATTTGGGTAGCACCTGGCAGTCCAAAGAGCAAAAGGATGACCTGAAAGTGATTTTTGATGGCCGCACGAAAAGCTGGAAGTCGCTTGATTATGTGGCAGGCTGGTTTATGAAGGCTTCGGACTATGGCTCGATGGAGAATGCCGCCGCTGCATTCGTGAGTACCAATTCAATCTGCCAAGGGCAGCAGGTACCGATTCTCTGGCCGCTTATTTTCCAGACCGGGCACGAGATCGCCTTTGCCTACACCAGTTTCAAATGGGCCAATCTTGCCAGTCACAATGCTGGTGTGACTGTTGTGATCGTCGGCATTTCAAAGAAAGCTGGCACAATACGGCGACTGCTCTCGCTCGCAGGCGATGGCGAGACGGTTGTAAAAAAGGCTGAACAGATCAATGCCTATCTTGTAGCGGCAGAAAACGTGATTGTGCAGCCAAAGTCAAAACCGACTGATAGCCGACCAGAGTTTATTTCAGGGAATGTTGCAGATGACGATGGTGCCTTAATTGTGAAATCAAGAGATGAGTTCGGCGAGGTTTCAAAAGCTGCAAAACATCTCATTAAGCCATTTGTAGGTTCAAGTGAATTTATTAATGGAACACAACGGTACTGCCTTTGGGTGGAGGATAATGATTTAGCATTAGCGCAATCCCAAGAGGAATTTGCCAGACGCTTTGAACAGGTAAGAGAAAAGCGAAGTAGCCCAAAGGCTGGGCCACGAGCAAAGAAGGCGGTTGATACTCCTCATAAATTTGCATTCCTCTCCAATCGTGATGCGCCTGCATTGGTGATTCCTCGTGTCTCCTCTGAAAATCGCCCATTTCTTCCTGTCGGGCTTGTTGAAAACCACATTATATTGGGTGACCGGAACTTCGCCCTATACGATGCCCCACTTTGGAATATGGCACTGATTGCTTCGCGCCTTCATTGGGTTTGGATTGGAACTGTCTGTGTACGGATGAGAACCGATTTTTCTTACTCCAACACCATGGGCTGGAACACTTTCCCTGTTCCTATCCTCACTGAGAAAAACAAGGCCGATCTGACCCGTTGCGCCGAAGACATTTTGCTGGCGCGCGAAGCACATTTTCCGGCCACGATTGCCGATCTTTACGATCCGGAAAAGATGCCCGAAGACCTTCGCCATGCCCACGAGCGCAACGATGAGGTGCTGGAGCGCATCTACATCGGCCGCCGCTTCAAAAACGACACAGAACGTCTCGAAAAACTGTTTGAACTCTATACCAAGATGACGGCAGACAAGTCTGTGAAAGAAAGCAGGAAGAAGGCATCGTGAGCGAACAATGGGTCTCATAAAACTGCTCCCAGAAAACCTTCCGCCGCTGTTCTCATTCCAGACAGCTGATCTAGGAGCATTGTGCTGCTTTACTTTGCGGGCAAACATCCAAGAGATCGCCCGAAAGTATAATGCGTCACTAAAAGCATGTGAAAAGTCAATTGAGGTAATGCAAGAGCGCCGCACTGCTCTGATCTCTTCTGCTGTTACAGGAAAGATTGACGCGAGGCATCATGGCTAAGAATAGCTTCCCCGCAGATTTCATTTCATTGGCTGATTTATACCTTGCATATAAAAAGGCAAAGGTCGATGCATATTATGATTCATCTCACCCTAGTGCGTTAGCCTTTACGGAATTTGAACAGAACCTTCAAGAGAACCTGAAAAGTTTATACGGGGTAATTACAAAGAATGAAACGGAGTGGTGGTATAGCTCTGAATTTATTGGTGGCTTTTTATATGTCCCCAAGTCGATAGATAATTCCGCGTGGGCTGATAATACTCAAGTGCACTATCGATCAGTGGACCCTAACCAAGATTGGGAGCAACAGTTTGAGGACAGCGGTAAGAATAGATTAGACGCCTCATATCGATTGATTATCACTCCGACAGTGAACTTTCAAATTCTTTCAGCGCTTTGGATACTAAAGGTGGGGCATAAATTTGAAGAGAAGCTGGATAAAAGGTTGTCATATGGAAATCGGCTGCGCAGGAAACGACATGCCTTTGAAGATTTCGGACCATATAACGGCCCCCTGAATAACGACTCATTGGGGCTTTTTGCACCTTATTTCTCAGCATACCGGACGTGGCGTCAACGCGGGTTGGATTCAATGCGTGAATTGGTGGAGAAGCAGAGGAATGCTACTGCGATAACCATGGATTTGGCTGGATTCTATCATAACGTGTCGCCTTCGTTTTTGTTAAGGCCATCATTTCTTAAGAAGATAAATGTGGAGTTGGAAACTAGCGAAAAGAAGTTTACTCGCTTGTTTTTGATGTCCATTTATCATTGGTACAAACAGACTCCAGATTATGAAGATAGGCCAGAAGGTGCTTTGCCCGTAGGGCTTTCTGCTTCAAAGTTGATTTCCAATGTTCTTTTGTTTGAGTTAGATAACCAGGTTCATGAAGCTGTTGCCCCAGCTTACTATGGTCGATATGTCGATGATATTTTCCTTGTTGTTGAAACTCCTGAGGGGGTCACCAGCGGAGATGGTGTGGTTGAATATCTCGCTCAAAAAATTGACTGCCTGAAGATTAATCGGAAGAAAGGAGAACAGCCGGAGTTGCGCCTGAGGCTTGGTTATGCCGATGATTGTGAATTGAGGTTTACAGCCAAGAAACAAAAGATATTTAGTTTAAGCTCAGAGTACGGCCTAGACTTGGTGAACCAAATATCCAGTCAAATTAAGGCTCAGTCTAGTGAATACAGAATGCTGCCTGAACTACCCAGAACATCTGTAGAGATGGCTGAGCAAGCATTATTAGCATCCTCTGATGCATCATTAACTGCAGATGCATTAAGAAAGGCAGACTCAGTCTCAATAAAAAGGCTGGGTTTTTCTTTGCTTGTTAGAGATATTGAAAGCTACTCGATGGATTTGTCTGTTTCTGAATGGACGGATCTTCGAGGCCAATTTTATGGTTTAATCCATCGATACTTAATTACACCCAAAGGTGTATTCGATTTCTTCTCCTATTATCCGAGAATATTTCGTTTAATGGTAGCTAATCAAGACTTCACTGAGGCAGTGAGTCTTGTGGTCAATTTGAAGCAATGTTTTGATCTAATAGAAAGGACGACGACATCTTATCGCAAAGGGCAAAAAATAAGGATTCGGAAATGCAAAGAGTATTTTCAGAAGTCACTTTTGCAGGCAGCTCTTCAGGCATCAACCGCAAAGAATTTCTCTCAGTGGCCACATTTCCGGCGATTAGTTCAGCAGATCGTAGCGTTTTCAGAGGCTTTTCCTGTTGATATTCGCAAAAAGGCATTATCAGATTTAAGTAAACAACTATTGCTCGCTGACCTTGGCGTTAGATCTTATAAAGACTATTGGTACTATGAGCAGACAGGGGACATTTCCATTGTGGCACCGCCGAAAGGTGTTGGTGTTCGCAAGGTTCTAAAACTAGCTTCGATAAGGGAATTTAGAAAGTTAGCAAACCTTAAACTACCGCATTGGCCTGCTTTGGTGTTTTCAACCCGGCCGTTGTCTGTTCAAGAGATTGTATTGATAGCCCCTGATGTTTTAGAGAACCCTCGGCATTTCGAGAGGTGTGTTCTGGGGCTGCGCGGAGCCAGAGTGAATGACCGAGTACAGTGCTTCATGGGTCGCTTAGATGATTATGGCAGCTATGTTTCAGTGCCGAAGCCGGAAATAGAGAAGGTGTACATAGCGCTAACAAATTTCGAAACAACAGATGCACAGTATTGCAACGCCCTCCAAGGAAAACCAGACCGTACTCTTTTGAGGTATGAGCGAATAAACACGCTTATCAATGGTATTCTCCGAGCCAAGAATAGATCCGACTATATTGTGTTTCCCGAGTGTTCAATTCCGCGCAGGTGGGCGATTAGCATTGCAGGCAAACTTGCAAGGCAAGGGATTTCATTGATTGCAGGAACAGAATATTACACGCATAAGAAAGGGACAAAAACAGTAAGAAATGATTGCTTGGTTTCATTAGCTACACGTTGGCCTGGGTACCCAAGTAACTTGGTTTTCATGCAGCCCAAACTTCAACCTTCACACGGAGAGAAGATGCACTTGTCAGGTGCTGGAAGGCATCTCTATAGCCCACATGGAAAGCAAGATCCTTTACCAATATATCAGCATGGAAGCTTTCATTTTGGTGTCATCATTTGTAGCGATTTAACTACACCGCATAACAGGGTTCGTTTTCAAGGAAAGGTGGATAGCTTGTTTGTGCTTGAATGGAACCCTGACGTTAAAACTTTTAGCTACTTAGTTGAAGGTGCTTCGCACGATATTCATACGTTTGTTATACAGGTAAATAATAGAAGCTATGGAGATAGCCGAGTCAGGGCACCATACCGTGTAGATCATAAACGGGATTTAGTAAGGTTGAAGGGTGGGATCGAGGATTATTTTGTCATTGCTGAGATTGATTATCAAAGCCTAAGAAAATTCCATAAGATGAATCGAATGAACGATGAAAATAGTGAGTTTAAGCCTGTCCCCATAGGTTTTTTAATGTCTGAACACAGAAAAGATTAAAAAGCACGGTGCCTAGTCTTGCATGGCGCAGAGGAGGTGACATTGGATATTCAGAAGCAGCTATCGTCATCTGAAGGCAAGGGTAGAAAATGAGTAGCCTGACGGATGTTGAGAAACGCTATCTCGAAAAGCTGCTTGGCATTCAGAGCGGTCATGTTCTGGACTAAAGCATCGTGATTTGCATTTGGTGCAAGCGAGATGGTGTTCCGATATCTGTGGAGCACATCATTCCTGAGTCGCTTGGATGCCCGGAAGCGTTTGTGTTTTCAAAGGGCGAGGTCTGCCAAAAGTGCAACAATAAGCTTGGCAATGTTGATCAGGCATTACTGCACGAGTTTGAGGTCATGTCCTTCTGGAACGGAATACCAAGAAAAAGGGGGAAGACTCCGAAAATCGATTCATTCCCAGGGCTAAGAGCCGAAGTGATTGATGGTGAGAAGACGTTTTACCTCAACATGGAAAAATACCCTGTTGCTCCCCATGCCGGATTAAAGGTGCCTCCCCGCAATGCCAATGTCATGGCTTTGGATGGTTCGATGCAGCAGATAGGTGATACGGCAAAGATCGAGTTCTCATTTCAGATAGGTAAACATAAGAAATTCAACCGCGCCTTGCACAAGGTGGCATTCACATCCACGGCATACTTTTTAGGAGTGTCAGCAATCGAAGGTCAGGAATATGATCATATCCGTGAGTATGTATTGCATGGAGGGAAGTCCCGCCCTGTGATCATGCTTCGGCCTGAGCAACACGAATACCATCATGAAATTTTTCCCCCACTGAAATCTGAGGTGACCGGACTTTATATCGTGCGAATGGTGTTGTGCGGACTTACGTTTATTGTCGATTTGAGCCCCAATTTGGCTGCTTTGTTCGAGCTGGAATCTTCGCTTAAACGTGATTCGCAATACAATGGATGGTGGTCAATGATTCCACCAAATAGAGCGACTTGTGAATAAAAGTGTTTACCTAATGGGTAAATGGTTTTATTGTTGAGGCCACGGTGGAGATTTTCTTTTTAACAAACGATTTGCAAAAACTGTATGAAAACCAGCGAGTGATGGTAAAGGAGCATGGTGCGTTTAGCGCTAAGAAGCTCAGAACGAGACTTGCAGATTTGTTGGCCGCCGAAGTCGTGGGTGATCTTGAGGCTGGCAGGCCACATCCTTTGGAAAGAGATCGATTAGGGCAGTTTTCTGTGGATTTGTATGGTGGAGATCGACTGGTTTTCGAGAGCGCGGACGAACCTGTTCCAAAAAAAGATGACGGGACAATTGCGTGGAACGAAGTAACGAAAGTGCGTATTGTATTTATTGGAGACTATCATGATTGAGCAAGCATCAACCTTTTCTCCGGACTGGATTTCAATGCCCGGAGATACAATTCTCGATCTGCTGGAAGAGCGTGGCTGGAAGCAAACGGAGTTTGCCGAGCGTATCGGTTTTAGCCCCAAGCATGTGAGTCAGTTGATCAATGGAAAGTCTGCTATCACAGAAGATGCAGCGATTAGGCTGGAACGTGTGCTTGGCAGTAGTGCGCGTTTTTGGATGAATCGCGAAAGCCAGTACAGGGAAGCACTGGCCAGAGAAGCCGAGCTGGAAGCATTGGAAAATGATGTGGATTGGTTAAAGGAAATTCCCGTTAAGCACATGGTGAAGTGCGAATGGATGCGCAAGTGCAAAAACAAGGTCGAACAGGTGGCCGAGGCTCTAAAATTTTTCGGAGTAGCCTCTGTCGAAGCATGGCGTAGCAAATATGCGGAACCACTGGCGGCTTTCAGGGCAAGCGAGAAATTCGACAAACAGCCGGGAGCTGTTGCTTCCTGGCTTAGGCAGGGAGAGCGGCAGGCCAGTGATATTCGAACAGCGCCTTTTGATAAGGCTAAATTTAAGAGCACACTCGAAGGTTTGCGAGCACTTACCAATGAAACTGATCCGAGCGTGTTTGTCCCTGTATTGATGGAAGCATGTGCTGCGTCTGGCGTGGCCGTAGTGTTTGAGCCAACCCCAACCGGATGCCCTGTTTCGGGGGCAACGAAGTGGATCGCCGCTGACAAGGCGCTGCTGATGCTGAGCCTTCGGCATAAAACGAATGATCATTTGTGGTTCTCTTTTTTCCATGAGGCAGGGCATTTGTTACTGCATGGTAAGAAAATGCTGTTTATTGAAGGGAATGGACTGGATAACGAACAGGAAGATGAAGCGAATCAGTTTGCGGCCAATCTATTGATCCCCAAACAGCATGAAGAGCGTTTGATGATGCTGGGGCATACGGCTATTTCTATTGGTACTTTCGCAAAAGAGCTGGGGATCGCGCCCGGCATTGTAATCGGGAGAATGCAAAATGAAGGCCTTCTTCCATGGGGTACAAGGCTTAATAATCTGAAAGCAAGGTACCAGTGGCAATAGCCTTCGAAAGTATGGGCAATGTATTAGGTCAGGAAGGTAAATAGCAATGACAGAACACAAAACGATTCCACATGTATCGGTAAACTACGCCTGCAATGGCAGCTCGAAGAAGACGAATGAATTGGGTATGCGGGCCATGCAGGAACGCGCCTATGAAAAACGTGGTGAGCAGTACCTACTGATCAAATCGCCACCGGCATCGGGCAAGAGTCGTGCCTTGATGTTTATCGCCCTGGACAAGCTTCGCAATCAAAGGTTGAAACAAGCCATCATCGTGGTGCCGGAAAAATCTATCGGGGCCAGCTTTCATGATGAGCCGCTCAGCAAGTTCGGATTTTGGGCTGACTGGCATGTTGCTCCGAAATGGAACCTTTGTGATGCACTTGGTGAGGATGGTGGCAAGGTCAATTCGGTAAAAGCGTTTCTTGATAGTGATGACCGTGCCTTGGTCTGTACGCATGCCACGTTCCGCTTTGCCGTGGATCGATTCGGTGTTGAAGCCTTCGATAACTGCCTAATTGCTGTGGATGAGTTTCATCACGTCAGTGCAAATCCGGACAACAAGCTTGGCACCCATCTCGGTCAGTTCATCGAGCGGGATAAGACACATATCGTGGCCATGACCGGTTCGTACTTCCGAGGTGATGCAGAGGCCGTGCTGTCGCCACAGGATGAATCGAAGTTTGATACCGTGACCTATACTTATTATGAACAGCTTAATGGCTATGAATACCTGAAAAAGCTCGATATCGGTTATTACTTCTATTCGGGAGCCTATTCCGAGGAGATTCTGAATGTGCTCGACCCGAACGAGAAAACGATCATTCATATCCCGAACGTAAATTCACGGGAAAGCACCAAGGACAAGATCAAAGAAGTTGAGCACATCATCGAAGAACTTGGTGACTGGCAAGGTGTTGAACCCGATACCGGCTTTCATTTGGTGAAGACAGCTGAAGGACGTGTATTGAGAATTGCCGATCTGGTTGATAATGAGGCCAAGCGCGACAAGGTGACAGCATCACTCAAACGCAAAGAGTCCAATGATAATCGTGACTTCGTAGATATCATTATTGCACTGGGCATGGCCAAGGAGGGATTTGACTGGATTTGGTGTGAACATGCGCTGACCATAGGCTACCGAGCTAGCCTGACAGAGATCATTCAGATCATCGGGCGCACAACCCGCGATGCCAAGGGCAAAACCCATGCGCACTTCACCAACCTGATCGCGGAACCTGATGCAACTGAAGAGGCTGTGACCGATGCTGTAAACGATACACTGAAGGCAATTGCCGCCAGCCTACTGATGGAACAGGTGTTGGCACCACGCTTCAACTTTACTCCCAAGAACAAACAGAGCGGGCCGGTTAATGGGTATGACTACGGCCCAGATGGTTATAAGCCTGATGAGAGCAATGTTGGATTCAACGAACAGACTGGCCAGTTTCAGATCGAGATCAAGGGGTTGGCTGAGCCGAAGAGTGAGGATGCCCGCCGCATTTGTGATGAGGACTTGAACGAGGTAATCGCTACTTTTGTTCAGGACAAGCCGGCACTGGAGAAAGGACTGTTCGATACCGAAACAGTGCCGGAGGAGCTGACACAGGTTCGTTTGGGCAAGATCATCAAGGAGAAGTATCCGGAACTGGATACCGAGGATCAGGAGGCCGTGCGCCAGCATGCCATTGCCGCTCTCAATCTGACTCAGAAGGCCAAAGAGATTGTAAACAATGGTGGTGATGACATTAAGAGCAATACAGCTCTGATTGACGGTGTACGAAAATTCACCATGGATGTACGTGAACTCGATATCGATATGATCGACCACATCAATCCATTCAGTGAAGCCTATGCAATCCTCGCCAAGTCAATGAGTGAATCGAGCCTGAAGCAGGTCGCGGCTGTGATTGCGGCCAAACGGGTGAACCTGTCATTGGATGAGGCACGGGAGCTGGCTAAACGGGCGTTGAAGTTCAAGCAGGAGCGGGGGCGTCTGCCTTCGTTGACTGCGCCTGATCCTTGGGAAAAGCGTATGGCAGAAGGTATCGCTTTCCTGCAGCAGAAGACTATCGAGGCAAACAATGGCTGATATGTCTGATTTGGAGCTCTTGCAGGAGCTTGGTGTTGATACAATGGCCAGGAAGAAAGCCGTTCGGTTACCAAAGGAAGAGCGAATTATCGCCGGGTTTGAAGAGATTCGGCGCTTTGTCGAAAAGCATGGGCATGCCCCTGAGCATGGGGAAGATAAGGATATCTTTGAACGCCTGTATGCCGTCCGCCTCGATCAGATTCGGAAGCAACAGGAATGTGTTGATCTGCTCAGGGAGTTTGATTCTCAGAGATTGCTGGGTGATCCCTATAAGGTGAGAAAGCCGGAGCCTGAAGTAGTGGATGATGCAGATCTGTTATCCCAACTTGGTGTTCAGGTACCACATGAGGGAGATGTTACTCACCTGAAGCATGTGAAGCCGCGCGTAGAGGTTCGACTGGTGGAAGAGGTCGCGAGCCGGATTCCATGCAAGGACTTTGATAAGTTCAAATCGACTTTCAGCGCCGTTCAGGAAGAGCTGGTAAACGGCATCAGACAGACACAACCGTTCAAGGACTTTGCTGAAATAAGAGAAGGTGATCTGTTTATTCTCACCGGGCAGATGGTCTATGTGGCAGAAGTCGGAGAGTTCTTCGTCAACAAGAATGACAAGAAAGATAGCCGTCTTCGTGTGATTTACGATAATGGCACCGAGAGCGATATTCTTTTGCGCTCATTGCAGAGGGCATTGAATAAAGACGAGGCCGGACGACGCATTGTTGAAACTGTGCCAGGCAGTTCGGCCGGCCCTCTATTCGCTGGTACAGCTAGTGATGAAGATAACGCGAGTGGTACGATCTATGTACTCCGAAGCAAATCTGACAACCCGGTTGTCGCCAGAAGTCGGGATATAATTCACAAGATTGGTGTGACCAGCGGTAGTGTTGAAAGGCGAATCGCAAATGCGAAGCTTGACCCCACTTTTTTGATGGCGGAAGTTGAAGTCGTCGCTACTTATGAGCTTTTCAATATTAATCGCTCAAAGCTAGAGAATCTTCTCCATAGATTCTTCGAAGCTGCCCGTCTGGATATTCAAATTAGCGACCGCTTTGGGCATCCCGTTGTGCCCAGGGAATGGTTTCTGGTTCCACTGTTTGTCATCGATGAGGTAGTAGACAAGATAAAGGATCGGACGATTAGCAAATATAGATACGACACCGAGAAAGCATCATTGGTGCAGTTTAGGCTGAGTAAATGATATGCTTAGCTGACTACGAAGGATTGGCAGGTTGAAAGACGGCCCTTCTATGAATCTTAACAACTCATTTAAGGCTCGAGTGAGGATAAACGGTGAATATACATGGGAAGGATACATTTAGTATGATGCGTGTGGTTATTGGGCATCAACTAATGCAAATCGCCCGAAGTGATATCTCTAAATTTAGCGATGTCACAAAACCGTTCAATATTGCTTCCTACGCGCTGCTGACAATGATGGTGGCACAGGTCTGTGATTTACAACCGGGCGATTTCGTTCATACCTTCGGCGATGCTCATTTGTATTCCAACCACAT
>Ga0114931_10006947_pt1 | contig 13890 bp, 16 predicted proteins | sample 2SBtaG_FD_89579 | JGI IMG/M metagenome (GOLD analysis project Ga0114931, IMG submission 89579) | Deep subsurface microbial communities from Kolumbo volcano to uncover new lineages of life (NeLLi) - 2SBTROV14_V59a metaG | ecosystem: Environmental > Aquatic > Marine > Volcanic | place: Kolumbo...
CTTCTCGCCACCTATTGATTTCATAAAGCCTGTTGCAAATTCTTCGCCCGTTTCCATTGAGAAGAAAAGTTCTCCGTACTGATGAAACATATCTTTTATTTTGTCTATTTCTCTTCTTGCAGCAACCTCATATTCTTCTCTCATAACATCAAGGTCTGCAAGCACAACTTTATGTGTGTGAGGGTCTCTTAGATATATTTTTCCAACACCTTCAGGAAGTTTATTATCAATAGGATCTCTAACCATGACACCATATACTTTGGCAAAATTAGATGATAATTCAGGAAGAAAATGGTCTGGATTTGCATTGATAAAATCAGATACTATGAACACTATTGCATCATCATCATAATTTGTTATCAATTCATTTGTTAATTTCGCCCAATTCTTTTTTCCCCCATAATTTTCTTTATCAGAAATAATTCTTAAGAAATTATAATACTCGCCTTCTGGGTTTATTAGATTTTGTTTATCATCAGAAAATAAGCCTCCTCCGATATTGTCTCCTGCTTCAGTCGCAGCAAATGCCAGAATTCCTGCAACAAGTGCTCCATACTCATTTTTTGTGTATTCATTTGTTCCTAAAAGCATAGAATTTGAAACATCAAGTATTACTACGATATCGAATCTTCTTTCTTCCTTAAATGCTCGAATCATTAATTTTCCAGTTCTTGCAAATATTTTCCAGTCTATTCTTCTAGGGTCACTTCCCGGAGTGTATTCTTTGATTCTGTCAAATTCCAATCCTTTTGATGAGATTAACTGATAATATATTAGATTTAGTCTGAAATATTCAGTTATTTGCTGGGCATTCTTTATTGTTTCTTTTACCAGTTTATCAAAACTTAGAACATTAACCGGTATATCTTGATTTTCATTTTTCATAGTTGGTAGGCCTCGCAAGTGCAGTCTTATACTGCATTTACTTTCATCAGGATTTCTTGAACTATTTTATCGGAAGAAATACCGTGTGCTTTACCTCTGAAGTTCAAGCTTACTCTATGTCTTAGCACTGATGGTGCAACAAATAATATATCATCAGGTAAAACATAGTTTCTACCCATCATGAGAGCTCTTGCCTTAGCTGCTATTCCTAAATAAATGCTTGCTCTTGGACCTCCACCGTATTGTACAAATCTTATTCCTTCAATATTTTTGTTTAGTCCTCTCGTAGCTTCAGTTAAATCCAAAATGTATTCCTTTATTCTGTCTGAAATGTAAACATTTTTTACTTGTTTTTGCATTGTAAGAAATTGCTCTTTGGTCATTACTGTTTTTATTTTGTGTTTTCCTTTATTTGTTGTAGCGTTTTCTGTTATGATTATTTTTTCATCTTCTCTTTTGGGATATCCTAAATCAATTTTTAGCATAAACCTGTCTAATACTGCTTCTGGTAATTGATAAGTTCCCTTGTTTTCCAGAGGGTTTTGTGTCGCAATGACTAAAAATGGTTTGTCAAGGATAAATTCATCTTTGTCAATATTGATTTTCTTTTCCTGCATTGCTTCCATTAATGCTGCGTGAGTCTTTGGTGGTGCCCTGTTTATTTCGTCTGCCAAAACGAAATTTGCGAATATGGGTCCTTTTATTGTCTTAAATGTTGATGTTTTAGGATTATAAATCTGTCCTCCAATAATATCTGATGGAAGCAGGTCAGGAAGGAACTGAATTCTTTTAAAATTTGTATTTCCTATTGCCTGAGTCAGAGTTTCTACCAAAAGAGTTTTTGCAAGACCTGGAACTCCTTCCAATAGTGCGTGTGCATCACACATCAGGCACAGAAGAACAAGATCTACTGTTTCATCCTGCCCTATGAATACTTTGCCAATTTCTTTTTTTACTTTTCGTAGAAGCGTTGAGAAAAGTCTTACTTTATCTTCAGTAACAGTTTCATCTGATTTTCCCTTAAAGTCTTTCTTATCGTAAGTTGATTTTTGCTCATCATCTTCAACATCTTCGCCCTTTTGTGAAGGGTCAGCAGTCATTAAATAGTATTCTATTACAGAAGTGAGTTTATCCTTTGTTTTTGCATTTTCAATTGCGTCTGCAAGTTCATCATTCTTTTGACATACTCTAATCCAGTGCGCAAAATCGTTTTTTTCTCCTGTGACATAGGGTTCTAAATCCTTGTCGTCCATTTCCTTAATTTTTGCAAGAAAGTCTTCGATATTATCTACAACTGTTTTGTCATTAAAAACGAAACTAGTTGTCTCACCGGCTTTGTCTCCATCCTCGAATTTATCCCAATTTTCAGACAATTATTTTCCACCCCTTTTTTATCGTCTTAGATTAATAGAATTATTTCTTAGGAGATTTATAAATCTTTCTCTTCTTTGAGGGTGATTTTGGTTTTTGGCAACTCAAATACCAGTCCCAAGGAGGTTCTTCTGTAGGAAAATAGCTTTGTCCAGAATCTCTCCAAGCAATCCAGTCATAGTGTATTCTACCTATTTTAATATCTACAAAGCCCGCCTTTGAGAATCTGTGCAATATTTCAAACCTGTAGAGTGCTTTTTGTGTGTCTCCACCATATGTTATTTTACCTTCCACAAAATCGTGTTCGTCGGGGGATAGTAATTTCAAAGCTTTTTTTCTTGCTTTATATTGAGGATTTCCCTTTCTGAGTTCCTTGTCTATCACAAGCATTCCTTGATATATGTATGTTTCCATTGATGGCAAGACAGCATATAGTTCTCCACCTTCTTTTAGCACTTTAAAGATTTCATTTATTATTTTATTTATCGTGTTGATATCTTTTGCAACGAGTGAATTTATTGCTATTGCAACATCATATTTGTTGTAAAATTCTGTCAAATTTTTCATATCCGCAACAATAAATGTTGTATTTGTGAGTCTTTCGTTATTTTTTTTTGCTTTTTCTATCATTTTTTTTGAAAAATCTATTCCTGTGACTTTTTTGAAATTTTCTGATAGAATTGGTGCTAAGGGTCCAAGTCCGCAACCTAAGTCGATTACGTTTCTATTATCTGAGTCAAGTTGATTTAAATCTTCAAAAAGTGGATTTTTACCTATGCTGTTTTTGATGGGACTAATGATGTTAGAATAGTAATCTTTTGATACTTCATCCCAGTCTTTTGAATTCATATTGATTTTTTTTTTAAAACTGTCCTTTTTATGTGTTGTCAAAATTTTTAAGGCAAATAATAAACTTCTATATGGAAAAGAAATCAAACTTAATAGAATTTTTAAATCAAAAAATCTTTAAATCATAAGAACATATTAAATTAGAAAAGGGAGAGGAAATACATGAAAATATTTAGAATATTATTGTTTTTATTTATATTGATAGTGCTTACATCGCTAGTCAGCGCCCAAATCAAAGACTCTGATGGAGATGGAGTAAAAGACGAATTTGATATGTGTCAAAACACACCTAATGATGCAGGTTTACCTTTAATTGAAAAAGGAACAAAATATTTAGGTTGTTCATGCTCGCAAATAGAAGAATTGCAGACTGCTGATTTAGATTGTCTAAAAATATTTTGCGAAGTTGGAAGACCCTTAGATATAAGCGAGAGGTTTTTTTCCGTTAATGAAATTAACTGCGGAGCAGACTATTGTATTGGAAACACATTATACAATTTTCCGGATGTAACTTATCCAAAATGTGTATCAGGAAAACTTGAAAAAAATTGTGAACCAATAGTAACTGAAAATTCAGTTCTATGTGTATATGGCCAAGTTGGACAAAAGTCGGATGAGAAACCAGTTGAAAAAGAGACTGTAGAAGTCGTTGAAGAACCTGTAGTTATGGAAACCGAAGAAAACAATTATGTTCAGGAAGCATATGATTTGGTTTTAGAAAATGTTGAATTAAAAGATATTTTGCAAAAAACAAGCAGAGAAAAGTTCAGTGAAAACATGGTCTACTTATTGAATAATGTTCAAGTAGAAAAAATCAAAGGAGTAGAAGAAAAAGAAATACAAGGTACGAGCGTGTACATTCCTTATATGAATATAACTATAAAACCAAATGAATTGAGAACTCTTGAAAATGTTTTGGTTTTTGAAAAAATAACAAAAAAAGAAATTGGGATGAAAGACATACTATTTGATAAAGAGCCGTTAATGATTTCAAATAAAATTATTGTTTGGTTAATAAAAGACGTACCAAAAGAAGGAGTGACTATCTCGTACAAATCTAAAAATCCAATAGAACTTGAGTCTCAGACAATAATAGTTGGCGAAGTGAAAAAAATTCCAATATGGAAAGATTGGTGGCCTTTGATTCTTGTTCCAATAATAGGTTACTTATCATATCTATATATTGTGAGAACAAACAAATAAGTTATCAGATTTCTTTTTTTTGTGAAATGGGGATTAGAATTTGTTAAAAATCTGTTGTTTTCCTTGAATGAATAATTCGATAGTTTTTTTAAGTCCGAAGTTTATCAAAATATAGGAAAATGGTATTAACTATAGGAATTAAGAGGGAATCAAGGCATCCTAACGAGCAAAGAGTGGTCTTAACTCCAAATCATGTTAAAAAACTCATTAATGAGCATAATATTGATGTTGTTGTTCAATCATCTGAAAAACGTGCTTTCAAAGATGAAGAATACGTCGAAATAGGCGCTAAAATATCGGATAATATTTCTGATTGCAATCTTATATTTGGGGTAAAAGAAATTTCTGAAGATGAACTTACACCAAACAAAACTCATTTATTTTTTTCACACACAATAAAAGGTCAAAAATATAATATGCCTATGCTTAAAAAAATATTAGATAATAAAATTACATTAATTGACTATGAACTTATCAAAAGGGATAATGGTAGAAGGGTTGCATTCTTTGGAACTTATGCAGGCTATGTTGGTATGATAAATTCTCTTTGGACATATGGTAGACGTCTAGAAGTTGAAGGAATTGAAAATCCTTTTAAGGATCTAAAGCAAACTTGTAAACACGAAGGTCTTTCAGAAATTAAACCAATAATTAAACAAATTGGTAAAAAAATAAAGACCGAAGGTCTGCCAGAACAACTAACTCCGTTCGTAGTAGGATTCACTGGTTTTGGTCGTGTATCAAAAGCTGCGCAAGAGATTATTCGTATACTTCCAATTAAAAAAATAAAAGCTGACGAATTACCTACTTTTTTTAATGAGAAAAAATTTTCAAATAAAGTTGTTTACTCAGTTGAATTCAAATTATCTGATTTATTCATGAAAATAAAAGATGGAAAATACTCAAAATATCTTTACTTTAAACATCCTGAACGTTTCACAAGTAAATTAGAAAAATATGTTCCGTATCTTAGCATACTTGTAAACGGAATTTATTGGGAACCGAAGTTTCCAAGACTTATCACACTTGATTATATGAAAAAAGTTTATGAGTCAAATCCAACTCATCGACTAAAAGTAATTGCAGATATTAGTTGTGATATTGATGGTTCAATCGAACTAACAACAAAATCAACATCTAGTGAGAATCCAGTATATGTTTATGAACCACTAACTGGTAAAGTTATTGATGGTGTTAAAGGAAATGGCCCAGTTATTCTTGCACAAGATAAATTGCCCTTGGAACTTCCAAAGGATTCTTCAGAACAATTCGGAGATTCATTAATGCCTTACATTCCTCAACTAGTAAAAGTTGATTATAGCAAACCAAGACATGAATTAGATATTCCTAAAGTATTCAAAAAGTCCGTTTTGGCACATCAAGGAGAACTTCATGATAAGTATAAACAATTATATGAACATTTGAACTAAGATTATATCATTTCTTTTTTGCAAGAATCCATAAATGTCTTTCAGTCCCGTTGTCTTCTTTTTCATGTATTATTTCAAAACCTGCATCTAGAATCAGTTTTCTATTTTTGTGTGTGCTATAAGAGCTCCACATCATTGGAGCACCTGCAAAATTATTGTCTTTATACAATTTCATTGATTCGGCTCCCAGCGTGATCAAAATTAATCCTTCTTTTTTGAGTAAAGAATGAATATGGTCCAATAATTTTTTGTGTTCGTTCCTCGGAACATGAAATATTGCGTAGAAAGAAATTATTGCATCGAATTTTCCTTTGATTTGTTCACTAAAGAAATCACCAACAAAATATTTTGCTGTCTTAACGTTTTTCTTTGCTTTTTCTATTTGTTTTTCTGAGATATCTATTCCAGTGAGTTTATAACCTTTTTTTGAGAAATATTTGTCAAAAGGAAAACCTGTTCCGCATCCAAGGTCAAGAATTTTTGTATTGTCTTTAAGTCTTTGAATTAATTCATCACACATTTTTTTTTCAAATTTTGAAGGAACAACAGTATTTCTAGAATATTTCTCTGAATATTTGTTTTTTTCATATCCTGATTTTACAATTTCTCGCATTTGTCTTAACATGAATATGTTATTTATATTCAGTTTAATAAATGTTTTTAAAGAATTACAAAAGCATTTATATGAAAAGTATATTTTGATACTATGACTTTAGATGGGAGTTTTAGCAGAGGTGAGGAAATTGCGAATTTTGTTTCTCATCTTGTTGGCGCGTCAATAGCATTAATCGGTCTCGTTATCTTAATTGTATATGCCTCAATTAATAGTTCTGGTATTCATATTGTTTCAGCATCTATTTTTGGGGCATGTATGTTAATTTTGTATATTTCTTCAACATTGTATCATGGGCTAAAATCTAAAAGGGCGAAGAATGTTTTCTTCATTTGTGATCAAATCTCAATTTTCTTGATGATTGCCGGAAGTTATACGCCTATTGCTTTAGTTGCTTTAGGTGGAACGCTTGGTTGGATAATGTTTGGAATAGAATGGGGAATCGCAATATTGGGAATCATTTACATTTCAGTTTTTAGTAAAGGCTATGAAAAAGGAATTCATCCCATAAAAGTCATCGCATTTATTATTATGGGGTGGCTAGCTTTGATTGCAATAAAGCCATTGTCTGTGATGTTAACGGGTTGGGGACTTGCTTTGCTTTTAGCAGGTGGCGTATTTTATACGTTGGGAGTTGTTTTCTTTGCAATGGAGAAAGTGAAATATAATCATTTGGTTTGGCATCTGTTTGTAATTCTAGGAACACTTAGCCATTACTTGATGGTCTTTATGTATATTATTCCTATGCGAGTGAATTAAATTCTGAATTGCATATAAGCCCTATTAAATTCGCTTTCGACAGAATGGAGGAAACCGAAAGCATTATGTCAGAATTTAAGCTTGCATGAAGAATGACAATAAGGGTTTGGAGTATTATGGAGGGTTTAGTTTTATACAGCAAATAGTGTCTTTCTTTTTACAATGGAAACCCATATCTTCTGGGGCTTTTTGCAATGGCTTTTCACACTCTTCCGTTACAGGAACGCAAATTCCTCCTCTTGATTCACAAGTAGGCCAACCTGGTGTGGGGCCATATTTTGCAGGTGTAACAAATATAAAAACAACTAGTGAAAATAATATAATTGCAAGAATTATTATTGCGATTCTCAACTTTTTGTTTTCCATGATTGTATTTAGATTATATGAATTATATAATTTTTTCTAAACTTCTCATAATATTGTATTTAACCATGTATATGCAAAAAGTATAATTTTTTTGTTTTGAGGTTTTTAGTAGTTGAATCCATTGTTTTGATTCAGAAAAATTGTTCTTAAGATTTGGTGATAAAAATGAATAGTATACATTTATTTACGGAAAATTAACTGGACATTTGAAGAGTTACCTTATTAATAAATTTATGAAGAGTTGTTTTTATGGCTCAAAATGCAAAAAATATAAATACAGAGACTTATATACAGTTATATATGTCTAAGTTATTACATAGCCCGACTTTGGAAAGCGTAAAAATGGTTGAAAGAACCATAAAGAAATACTCGCAAGAATATACAAAGTATCAGCTATGGAAAAAACTACCAAAGAAGATGATGTATCAGACATACTGTGTAATATTCGATTATCTTCTTGATTATAAAATAATGGTGGATAAAACTGACAGAATAGTATTTTGGGTCTATAATCCTAAAAGAGTGAAGGATTTGAGAAGAAGAGGCCTCGAATACAATGCGAAAGATTTCGATTGAATTTATTAATGAAAAGCTTAGAGACGAATTACTATCCTTGAAAATAGGAGATTTTTCTGACAAGCAATTGTATAAATTCATAAATAGAGCATTTCACGATATTGAAAAAGACATTTCTTGTTCTATAAAAATACCTAAAAAAATATGGCCTAAAAAATATAAAAAATATGGGGTTGATAATTTGTGGAAATATGACTTGCCAAATGGTTGGAGACTTATTTTTACTCTAGAGAAAGATGACCTTTGCATTGTAGCTTTGATTCTTGAATGGTTTTCTCATAAAGATTATGAAAAGAGGTTCAAATATTGATTAAATCCTTTAAATTAGACATAATAAACTTCCATATGGAAAATAAATCAAACTCAATCAAATTTTTAAATCAAATTGAGTTCCCGTTCTATGTAGGGTAGGGAATGACCTACGGTCAATTTGGCTGAGGAAAGTCCGCCCACCACAAAAGGCCACTCTTCATCAGAAGAGATTCGGAAACGGATGGCAACCACTCAGAAAAGAGACCCCCTATGTTCGGGATGATAGCAGCGAAACCTTGGGCAACCTAGGCAGTTAACCTCTTGACTATGCTCATAGGAATGGATGAAACTGTGAGTCCTGGCTGGTGCAACTCCTTTTGGAGGCTAAGTCGAATGTCATAATGGCCTATCCAACTTGAGATAAGTTTGGGGCTAACAGAAGGCGGCTTACACCTACTCTACATTTTTCTTTTTAGATTTCGTCGTGCTACTGAAAGTAGTACTAGAGAATGCGTTCAATGAGCGTAACCATTGGTGAGCATCTACTCTACACTTTTATTCATTCAGTCTTTAGAAATTTGACGATATTTACTAATGCGGTTGCTAATTTATCTCTTGCTTTCAAAAGTTTTTGGTGTTTTGTGTTAAAATTAGGATCTTTTTTGAATGTTTCATTTTTATTTGCTTCACGCCATTGTTTTCCAAGATATTCCATATAACTTTCAATGTCTTCCTTTTCTGCTCTTGCTTGCTCATAATTTTTCTCTTTCATTGTTTGTTTAGAATTATTGATTAGAGCTTTAGCAGTATTAGTCATTCCCTTAACGTTAAATTTCATAGTTTTATTAGTTTAATATAATATAAAAACTTTTGTTTTTATGCAAAAGTTGTTTATGACCGGGCAAATCCTTTCCATGTCAAAGTTTATAGAATAGATACAACACTAGGAACTCTAAATCTTGATGTAACAAGCTCACAAGGAGCAAGAGGAGTTCAAGAATACATAGCTCAGGACAAAGGAGACAGTTTTATCCAGTATTATCAATGCCACTAACATACAGAGAATATAAATCATACCTTTTTTTCTTTTAAATTTCTAAGAACAAAATTTAAATAGTATTTCCATTTAACGAAACCATGGTTGATTTAACGTCTTTAAAAGAACTTAGTTATTTTGGTAATTCATTAGAAACGTATCTATATGCACTACTTATTTTTGCAGGCCTTTATGCAGGTCTTGCACTTATCAGGGGAGTTGTTCTTATTAGACTTAAAGTTTTAGCAAAAAAAACTAAGAACAAACTTGATGATTCAGTTGTAAATGCACTACTAAAAATAAAATGGCCTTTCTTTTTATTTGTCAGTTTACTTACTGCACTAAGGTATATAAAAATAAATGAAATAGTTAACATAATAGCATTTTATCTGACATTTTTAGTAGTAACAATATATGTTGTGAAAGTTTTTAGAGTTCTTGTAGTGCAAGGTTCAATGGCCATTAATACTAGAGGGGAAAAATCCGAAGAGGATTATGATGATAGCCTAGCAAATGTAATGGCGACAATTCTTCAAACATTGATTTGGCTTGGCGTAATATTGTATTTATTGTCCTATGCAGGTGTGGATGTAACTACTGCTTTAGCGGGAGTTGGAGTTGGAGGAATAGCAATTGCTTTTGCTCTTCAAAATGTGTTATCCGACTTATTTGCATCTTTTACAATATATTTTGACAAACCATTCAAAAAAGGTGATTTCTTAGTTGTCGGAACTGACTCAGGAATTGTTCAGAAAATTGGTCTAAAAAGCACAAGGATTAGAACTTTGCAAGGAGAAGAATTAGTCGTTTCAAACAAGGAATTAACAGAAACTAGAATTAATAATTTTAAAAAATTAAAGAGAAGAAGAGTAGTATTTACTATTGGTGTTACATATGATACGCCTGCTAAAAAGATGCAAAAAATACCTGATATGGTTAAACAAATTATCAAAAAAGTAAAAGATGTTGAGATAGACAGGGTTCATTTCAAAGAATATGGCGACTCAAGCATGAATTTTGAAGTAGTCTTCTATATTAATAGTTCTAATTATCCTGTATATATGGATAGAAGACAGGAGATAAACTTGAAAATACTTGAAAGATTCAACAAAGAAAAAATTGACTTCGCATTCCCTTCGAGAACTATTTACTTGAAGAAATGAAGGAACTCAAAGACAAAGAAGGTGCTCTCAAAGATTTGTTTGAAAGAAATCCTGATTTAGAGTTATGATTATGCAAAACTGACTTCTTTTCCATAATATTTAAATCTCTAAACATCTAAGAAGCATTGTTGGGAGGTGTCAAACGTGGCTAAGGTGGATTCTTTTGGAGTAGGTGGTTCTATGGATTTTAGATTCAGGTGCAGTAATGACAATTTAAGTGAATTTGTCACAAATAAGGTTGATGACAGCATTAAAACATTCACATCAAAGTTTGCAGACAATTTTTCTAATGTATCTATTGACCTTGATTTAAAAAAAGGATATATTAGAGTAAAGGGAGTTCCTGAGTATGAGTGCAGAATAAATCTTATAACAGACACAGGTATGTTTTATGCAAAAGAAAATGGTATTGGTGCAGTGAAGGCTGTTAGCAGTTGTCTATCGCAACTCGAGACCCAAATAAGAAAGAAACAAGGCAGATATGAAACAAGAGTTCCAACGAGGGGAAGAGATCCCTACATGATGTCTGAGTTTGAAGACACTTAAATTTTCATTTCCTCAAATTTCATCGTTTCAACCATTGGATGAACTGAAAATTTTATTCTTTTATTTTCCATTGTCTTTTTAAAACCTGAAAAAGTCCGATTGTCTTTGAATACTGCATCTATCAGGAAACCTTTTTGCGTTCTCATCATGTTGTTAACACATTCATGTTGTTGAAGTTTTAGAATTGCAGATTTTGGCTCCTCAGGTAGAACAAAAAATATTCGTGTAAAACCATGTTCCTCGAAATTAACAATCGATACGTGTCTTTTAATTACTGATTCTTCGAGTTTTTTTAGAGTAAAATATAATGTTGTAACGGGTTCTCTTATTTTTCTTGAAATCTTAGAAATTCTGATTCGTGAATTATCTCGCAGAGTATTTATCAATTCAATTTTTTTATTCATACATTTATTATACTAATTCCATTAATAAGTGCTACTATTAAAAAAACAGAAGATATTCGGTTTTTTCCTACTTGTTCACTTGATTTTTAAAGTCCCTTGACTCTATATAATCATAAATGTTCTCAAGAGTAGTATCTAGAATTATTTTGGTACCTTCCTTACTATAATATGCAATGTGAGGTGTTATCAATACATTTTCTCTGTGCATAAGGTCGTGGTTTTCCAGCAATAATTCCAGATGTTCTTTAGGTAGATTGTTCAAAGAATGACTAAGTTCTGCTTCCTCTTTTATAAGAAGTTCTCCTTCTAAAACATCTAATCCAGCACCTCCTATTTTGCCTGATTTTAGTCCATTTATTAATGCAGTATTATCCATCAAAGGTCCTCTTGCAGTATTTACGATAATAACTCCGTCCTTCATTTTTTCAATTGCATCCTTGTTAATAAGATGATATGTGTGTTTATTGAGAGGTGCGTGAAGAGATATAATATCTGAGGTTTTGAGAAGTTCGTCAAATGAAACATATTTGAATCCATATTGTTCCTGTAATGATTCATTTGGATATGCATCGTATGCAACAACATTCATTTCAAAGCCTTTAGCAATTTTTATGGTTCGACAACCTATTTTTCCTGTTGCTACAACTCCAAGTGTTTTTCCTCTCAAATCAAAACCCATAAGTCCTTCGTAACTAAACTCTCCAAGTACTTGCCGAATGTATGCCTTATGAATATTTCTTGTCAAATTCAGAATAAGTCCGAATGTGTGTTCTGCAACTGTATTTTCCCCATATGCAGGAACGTTGCAAACTTTAATTCCTTTTTCTTTACAAGCATCTAAATCTATGAAATCAAAACCAGTACTTCTTGTTGCAATTAATTTTAACTTTGGAAATTTCTCAAGAGTCTGCTTGGTTATTGGAGAAAATATGAATATGGATAATACTTCTGCATCATAAATACTTTGGGACTGAACGTCTTTTAAGGATTCCTTATAATATTCAACGTCTTGGTCTTTGATTTTATCTTTGAAATAATTAATTTGCCAATCTTCTAAATCTACAAAAACAATTTTCATTTCACACCTCTTTTAAGTAATTATATAAGTTTCTTTTTGGTTTTATTATCAATTATGTGGATGCAGTTGACAAGACATGATTGTGCAGCCTCCAAGTTTCCACCTAATTCGTCAACTTCTTTTGTATATATTTCTTCTCCTTCCTTTTTTCCTTCGACTAAGTCTGCCTTGTCATCGTTTTGAGTCCAAGTTTCTGGAGCTGCAGCAAGACAAGCAAATGCTCCTATGCACTCATTTTTATGATAAATAATCTTGTATCGTTTTCCCATTTTAGTTTCATTATTTCAGGTATTTAATAATGGTTTCTATTAATTCTTTGTCAAGCATATTGGTTCCATGACCTTTATTTTCAAGATAAATAAATTTTGAAGCAGGACTGATTTTCTCTAATTGTTTTGCAGTATCATAAGAAAACGTATCTTCTTTACTGACTATTACAAGAATATTGTTTTCCTGCATATTAAGTTCTATACCTCTATATTTTATTCCGGGAGATAATAAAACTGCTTTGTCAAAATTTGTTTTTGATATGAAATTTTGAACTGTATTAGCACCAATGCTTGCGCCAATATATGAAATATTCATTGCTGGAAATCCTCTTTTTATCATAAAATTCTGAGCTGCTTCAATGTCGTTACTCATATTTATAAAATCAATATCTGTAAACTGTTTGTAGTCTCCATCGCTCTCACCATGTCCTCTTAAATCAATTGCTAAAACATTGAATTCTTTTTGAAAATCAATGATGTATGGGTCATATGAAGATTTATCTTTTCCTAATTGATGTAACAGAATTAATGCTCTTTTTGAGTTGGCATTTGGATAAAGAATAGATCTTATTATTACTCCATCGCTGGTCCTAAAACTCATGTCTATTGGAGCTTCAGGAACGAAGCTATTTGTTAAGTTTTCTTGTATGTTCACTTTTACATCCTCTTTTTGTTGCTCTTTACATCCTCCTAGTATTATGAGAATCACAAAAAACGCAACAACCAAATATTTCATAACTTATTAGACGGACTCGGGCTTTTTATATTTTACTAAATAAGAGCCATTAATTTTATTTAATTTTATTATTGCGAGAAGTATTAATAGATATTGCCTCAGCAGTTACTCGTTCTCATCACAATATCAGCCGGGAATAAACATCATCATAGGCATATTTAAAGAATAAGTGTGTATTTATAAATTTTCATAGTTCAAATTTCAGATAATTGACGTAACACAAACCTTTATAAACCCCTCTTTATTTCCAAACAATAACGTCCGAGTGATAAGCGTTTAGGGCGAATGATGAAAACTCATTCTCAAAGACGCTACAAAGGACTAAGAAAAAGGATATAAAAATGGCTGAATTTA
>Ga0114931_10006948_pt1 | contig 13890 bp, 17 predicted proteins | sample 2SBtaG_FD_89579 | JGI IMG/M metagenome (GOLD analysis project Ga0114931, IMG submission 89579) | Deep subsurface microbial communities from Kolumbo volcano to uncover new lineages of life (NeLLi) - 2SBTROV14_V59a metaG | ecosystem: Environmental > Aquatic > Marine > Volcanic | place: Kolumbo...
CCTCTAAGCGGGGGCGCGGCGATGACCAGCCGACGGACGCCCCGGATCACCGCGGCGCCGATCCGCCCCGGCCAGCTCGACCGCCGGATCACACTGCGTACCCCGGTGTTCACCCCGGGGCCGCGCGGCGAGCGCGTCGTCACCTGGCAGGACCTCGCCACCGTCTGGGCCGAGGTCCGGCCGCTTCCCGGGACCGAGGTCCTGACCGGCGCCCAGGCCACGACGCTCGCCGACACCCTGTTCCGCATCCGCTGGCGGACCGACGTGAGCCCCGGCATGGGGGTCGGCTTCGACGGCCGCGACTATGAGATTCTGGCGATCACCGAGATCGGCCGCCGCCAGGGCCTGGTGCTGTTCGCCACCGCCCGGGTGCTTTGAACCCTCGCCGAACCGCTTCTCGAACGGAGACCCCCCATGACCCATGACGGTCGCGCCGGCCTCGCGGCGGCGGCGGGCGATGTCGCCCGCCTCGATGCCGCGAGCCGGGCCTTGGCGACGACGGCGGCGCGGATGGACGGCGCCGTCCGGCGCCTCGACGACGGCGCCCGGCGGCTCGATCGGGCCAGCCGAAGCCTCGCCGCCGGCCTCCCTCGTGGCCCCCGGCGCGACGGCCTGCCTGGCGGCGGCTCGGCCCGCACCAGCCTCGACGGGCTGGCGGCGGCGCCGCTGGAGACGCTCGGCAGCACGCTCGGTGGCGCCGCCGGCGGCTTTGCCGCGCTCGATGCCAGTGTCGGCCGCGCCCGCGCCGGATTGGTCGACCTCGGCGATGCCGGGACCGGCGCCCTCGACGAGGTCGCCGGGGCCGCGCGCTCGATGGGCGGGGCGCTCGCCGACACCTTCACCGGGGCCCTTCTCGGCACCCGCTCGCTCTCCGACGGGCTCGCCCGGCTCGAAGGCCGGCTCTTGAGGATCGCCTCGCGGCGGCTCGTCGAGCCGGTCCTCGACCGGGCCGTCGGAGGCCTCCTCGGGGGCGTCCTCGGTGGCCTCTTCGGCACCGCCTCGCCGCCGCTGGTCGGCGGTGCGCGGGCGGCCAACGGCCTCGACTTCGAGGTCGGCGGCGGCGGCGGCATCGATTCCCAGCTCGTCGCCTTCCGCGCCACCCCTGGCGAGCGGGTCGTCGCCATCCCGCCCGGGCGCGAGCCCGCCGGCGGCGGTGGCGGGGTCGCCGTCACCGTCAACGTCCGGGCGACCGACGCCGGCTCGTTCCGCCGCTCGGCCGGCCAGGTCATGGCCGAGGCCAAGCGGGCCGCCGACCGCGCCTTCGCCCGCAATGGCTGAGTCGACCTTGGGAGAAGCGCGATGATCGAGGACGCGGTGGTCGCCATCCTGCTCGCCGACGCGGGCGTCACCGCCCTCGTCGCCGATCGCGTGCTGGCGCCGCCGGCGGCGCTCGGAACGCAGGCCCCCTATGTCACCCACCGGCGGCTGGCCACCACCCGGGTGCGCGCGCTCGCCGGCCCCTCGGGGCTCGCCGACGCCCGCCTGCGCCTCGACTGCTGGGGTCGCGACCGCGCCGGCGTCTCGGGCGCGGCCGAGGCGGCCGACGTGGCGCAGGCGGTCCGCCGCGCCCTCGACGGCTTTGCCGGCACGGCCGCCGGCGTCGCGGTTCGGGCGAGCACGCTGAGCGACGAGGCGAACGCCTTCGAGAGCGACACCCGGCTCCACCGCGTCTCCCTCGACTTCCTGATCTCGTTCGTGGAGAGCTGACGATGGCATTGAAATCGCAAGGAATCCTCCTGAAGCGCGGGGACGGCGGCAACCCCGAGACCTTCACCGCCATCGCCGAGGTCGTCGACTTCAACGGCCCCGATGGCCGCGCCCGCGAGATCGACGTGACCCATCTGGCCTCGACCGCGCGCGAGGTGATCGTCGGCCTCAAGGACGAGGGCAGCTTCGCCTTCAACGGCAACCTGGTGCCCTCGGACGCAGCCCAAACCGGCCTGCGCACCGACCGCGACGGCCAGATCCTGCGCAACTTCGAGCTCCATCTCAGCGACAACCCCGCGACCGTTCTCTCGTTCGCCGCCTATGTCCAGCAGTTCGCCATCTCGGCCGGGGTCGACGACACCGTGACGGTGGCGGTGACGCTGCGCATCTCGGGCGTGGTGACGTGGGCGTGACCGGGCTGCTCGGCCGCGACGCCATTCTCGCCGCCGCCGATCTCCCCGAGAGGACGGTGGCGGTCCCCGCCTGGGGCGGCATGGTGCGGGTGCGCGGGCTCACCGCGCGCGAGGTCCTGCGCTGGCAGGCGGCCTATGAGGATGCCGAGCCGTGGCGGCGCATCCTCGGCCTGGTCGCGCTCTGCATCGTCGATGGCACCGGGGCGCGATTGTTCACCGAGGCCGACCTCGAGGCCCTCGCCGGCAAGAGCCCGGCGGCGATCCGCCAGGTCTTCGACCGCTGCCTCGAGGTCAACGGGCTCGACGCCCAGGCGACCGAGAGCGCGGCAAAAAACTCACCCGGCGGCCGCGCCGACGCTTCCTCTTCCGCCTCGCCCGGGCCCTCGGCATGACCGTGGGCGATCTGGGGGCGCGGCTCTCGGCCGCCGAGCTCACCGAGTGGATGGCCTACGACCGCCTCGATCCCATCGGCCCCGAGCGCGCCGACCTCGGCGCCGCGATCGTCGCCGCGACCGTGGCCAACGTCCACCGCGGTCGGGGCCAGGCGCCGTTTCGCCCGGCCGACTTCATGCCCCAGTCGGGCAACCGCGAGACCACCCTGGCGACCGCGATCAAGGGCGCGTTCGCCGCCTTCGCGGGCCACCGTGAGGACCCGGTCGAATGAAAGCGCCCCGGATGCCGGGAGGATGCCCGTGAGCGGCTTCGATGAGACCCAGTTTCCGCCGACGCTGGCGTCGCTGGTCGGTGGGCCGAGCTTCCGTACCGAGATCGTCACCACCGGCGGCGGTTACGAGCAGCGCAACATGGCGTGGTCGCGCGCACTGCGCCGCTTCCGCGTGGTTCGCCCGCCCGAGCGCGCCGCCGACTTCTCACCCGTGCTCGCCTTCTTCCTCGCCCGCGGGGGGCGCGCTCGCGCCTTCCGGGTCAAGGACTGGCTCGATTTCACCTCGCGCGACGACCCGACCCAGGCGGTGACCCCCACCGATCAGGCCATCGGCACCGGCGACGGGACGACCACCGCCTTCCAGCTCACCAAGACCTATGCGGCGAGTGGCGGTCTCGCCTATCAGGCGAGCGTCTCGAAACCGGTCGCCGCCACCGTGCGCGTCGCCGTCGATGGGCTCGAGAAGACGGAAGGCCCCGACTGGACCGTGGACACCACCACCGGCGTGGTGACCTTCGGGACCGCGCCCGCGGTCGACGCCGCCATCACCGCGGGCTTTCAATACGACGTGCCGGCGCGGTTCGATGCGGATGCGCTGGAGATCGAGCGCCGCGGCAACACCATCGTCCAATGGCCCGAGCTCGGCATCGTCGAGGTGCGGCTGTGAGCGTCGTTTTCGTTCACCCCCCCTCCTCGATCCTCCCCCGCGAGGGGGGAGGAAGCCATTGTCGCCGCTCCGAACGACACCTCCCCCTCGACGGGGGAGGGCAGGGTGGGGGTGACGTCCCGATCCTCGCGAGGGGGGCGCCATGAAGAGCGTCTCCGCCGGGCTCGCGGCGCATCTCGCGGGCGATCTGACGACGCTCGCGACCTGCTGGAAAGTCAAGCGCACCGACGGCACGGTGCTCGGCTTCACCGACCACGACGCCGACCTCGCCTTCGACCTCGGCGACGGCGACGGGATGGTGACCTATCTCGCCGCCTCGGGCTATCTGCGGACCGCGATCGCGTCGTCCAACGCGCTCGATGTCGACAACCTCGAGGTCGAGGGCATCCTCGCCTCGGCCACCATCACCGACACCGATCTTCGCGCCGGGCGCTATGACTCGGCGCAAGTTAAGGTCTTCCTGGTCAACTGGGCAAACTTGAGCGACGGCGCGCTGGCCTTGAAGGGCGGCACCATCGGCGAGGTGACCGTCACCGCCCCCGGCGGCTTCCGTTCAGAGCTTCGCGGCATGGTGCAGGCCTACGCCCAGGGCTCGGTCACCGAGACCTATACCCCCGACTGCCGGGCCGACCTCGGCGATGCGCGCTGCGGGGTCCGCCTCGACCCGCCGGCCTGGGCGGCGACCACCGCGGTGACCGTCCGCCAGGCCCAGGACGCGGGAACCGGCAGCGTGGTCAAGCCGAGCGTCTACAACGATCGCCATTTCCGCTGCTCGACCGCCGGCACCACCGGCGCCAACGAGCCCGCCTGGAACACCACGCTGGCCGGGGTGACGAACGACGGCTCGGCCGTGTGGACCGCGATCCGCGCCCGCACCGTGATCGCCACGGTGGCTACGGTCACCGATCGGCGAACCTTCACGCTGGCCTATGCCGGCGATGCCCCAGACGCCTTCCTCACCGGCGGCCTTCTAACCTTCACCTCGGGCGCCAATGCGGGGATCAAGCGCGAGGTCAAGACCTGGGGGCTCACGTCGAAGACGGTGACCCTGTTCCTCGATGCGCCCTTGGCCGTTCAAGCCGGCGATGGGCTGACCATCTCGGCCGGCTGCGACAAGTCGCTCGCCGTCTGCCGCGACACATTCGACAACGTTTTCGCTTTCCGCGGCGAACCCCACGTGCCCGGCAACGACCTCCTCTTCCGCACCCCCAATGCGCGGGCCTGATGCCAGAGACCAGAGATCAGAGATCAGAGATCAGAGGAAAGAGAACAGATGAGCGCCGGTACGACGAAGTCTCTGACCTCTGATCTCTGTTCTCCGACCGCTGCCGCGCTTCGCGCGGCCATCGTCGCCGAGGCCGAAGCCTGGATGGGAACGCCCTGGGTCCACCAGCAGGCGGTGCGCGAGGTGGGATGCGATTGCGTCGGCTTGGTGGTGGGGGTCGCACGGGCCTGTGGGCTCGCGATCGCCGATTGCTCGCTCTGGCGCGGCTACCATAAGCAGCCCGACGGCCGCACGCTGGTCGCGCATCTCGGGCGCAACTTCGAGCGCGTGGCCGAGGCGGGTGCTCTGCCGGGCGACGTGATGCTGTTCCGCATCGGCGCCGCGCCGCAGCATCTCGCCATCCTCGGGCCTGGCGAGATCATGATCCACGCCTATGCGCCGGCGCGCCGGGTCGTCGCCCATCGCCTCGACACCGACTGGCGTGGCCGCCTTCTCTCGGTCTGGCGCTTCCGCGAGCTGGTCCAGAGATCAGACATCAGAGATCAGAGGACAGATGGAACGCACCCCGGCGATCCGTCCTCTGATCTCTGCCCTATGATCTCTGCCCTCTGAGATATGGCCACCCTCGCACTCTCGCTCGGCGGGGCGGCGCTCGGTGGTTTCGCCACCGGCGGGGCCCAGCTCGGCATCTCGCTCGGCTTCAGCGCCGGCAGTCTGCTGGGCAACGCGCTGTTCACCGGCGGCGATCGGACGACGGTCGGGCCGCGGCTCGACGACGTGAAGGTCACCTCGTCGGCCTATGGCTCGGTCATCCCGCTGGTCTGGGGGCGGATGCGCCTCGGCGGCAACGTGATCTGGTCACCCGGCCTCAGCGAGCATCGCAACGAGGAGACCCAGAGCGCCGGCGGCGGTGGTCTTCTCGGCAAGGGCGGCGGTCCGAGCGTCACTTCCGTGAGCTTCTCCTACACGGCCTCGTTCGCGGTGGCGCTGGCCGCCGGGCCGATTTCGGGGATCAGCCGCGTCTGGGCCGACGGCAAGCTGATCGCCGACTTCACCGGCTCGGGCGCCCCGCTCGGCTCGGCGGCGCTCGGTGCCGGAGGCTTGCGGACCTATCTCGGCAGCGAGACCCAGCTTCCCGATGTCGCCATCCAGGCCGATGTCGGCATCGCCGATGCGCCGGCCTATCGCGGCCTCGCCTACCTCATGTTCGAGGACCTGCCGCTCGCCGACTTCGGCAACCGGATTCCCCAGATCACCGCCGAGATCGGAACCGCGACCTCGACCCCCAACTTTCTCACCGTGACGGTCGCCGGGCCGTCCTCGCCGGTGGTCTCGGAAGGGGCGATCTGGTCGTCGGACGGCCGCTTCCTCACCTCGATCGCCGGCCAGGCGATGAGCGTGATCGACGCGGTGAACGCCCGCCTTGTCATGGATGGGCCGAGCCGGCTTCCCGTGACGCCCGGGTCCTCGCACTTTCATTCCGTCGGTGCGGATGGTGCGATCTACATCGCCAACGGCATCGGCTTTGGCGCCAGCGGGACCTTCTATAAGCTCGATCCCAATGGCCTTGTCATCACCGCCAAGACAGCCGCCGGCGGAACCTCGAGCGACGTCACCAATCTCGGGCTGATCGGCTCGTCGATAGGCGAAATCGCGATCGGTCTGGTCTTTACCAGCGGCCGCCTGTTGTGGTTCTCGACCACGCCCGAGGGGGCCACGGCCGATGGCTTCCCGATGCTCGTGCAGCTGCAGAACCGCGATGTCCGCACCGAGTTCGCGATCGATCCTTACGACATCGCCGTCGAGCCCTCAGGCGCTGGCTGGGTGGTCGGTCACCGCAGCGGGGTCTCCAAGCTCCTTCGCATCATCGGCGAGGACGTCAACGAGGTCTTCGACCTCGGGCTCGCCGGCGACACCGAGTGGGTCGGCTACGACGCCTCGACCCGCTCGCTGATCATCGGCGAGCTGACCGGCGGCGGCGATCAAATCCTGCATCGCTGGTCGATCGACAGTCAGAGCATCGTGGCGAGCTTCACCACGCCGCTCTCCTTCTCGCTGGAGCGTGGGATGTTCCGCCAGGGCGCGGTCGATGGGCGCATCTGGTTCGAGCTCGCCGGCTTCGGCGTCGAGATAGTCGAGATCGAGACGGCGGGCATGACCGAGGTGCGCCGCCTCAACATCGGCAGCGATTGGATACCCTCTGGTGCCACACCGACTGGGCTCCTTTATGATCGGATCACCCGCTCACTGGTGATGGTGAGCAGCGGCAACGTCGACTTCTATCGCCTCGACAGGGTGAGCTTCGCCGGCGGCGCCGGCGATGTGGCGCTCTCGACCATCGTCGCCGACCTCTCGGCCCGGATGGGCCTGGCCGCCGGCGACATCGATGTGAGCGCGCTCACCGCAAGCGTGCAGGGCTTCATCGTCAAGGATCAGGGCCCGGCGCGGCGCGCGCTCGAATCCTTGCAGGCGGCCTATTTCTTCGATGCGGTCGAGAGCGACTTCACGGTCAAGTTCCTGCCGCGCGGCGGGGCCAGCGTCGCGACCATCCCTGCCGCCGATCTCCGGGCTTCGGACAGTGCCGACGACGAGGCCCCCGAGATCACGGTCGTCCGCGCCCAGGAGATCGAGCTTCCCGAGCGCGTCGATGTCCGCTTCCTCGACCCGGCGCTCGACTTTCAGGACGACGATCAGCACGCCAAGCGGATCGCCGAGGCCATCACCACCAAGCGCTCGATCACCCTCAATCTGCCGCTGGCGCTGGATGCCGGCGAGGCCAAGCGGATCGCCGAGCGCACCCTCTTCCTCGCCTGGGTCGATCGCACCCGCCTGCGCCTCGCGCTGGGCCCGAGGTGGACCGCGCTCGATCCCGGCGACGTGGTGACGATCCAGGCGACCAGCGCCACCTTCACGGCCCTGATCGGCAAGGTCGATCTCGGCGCCGATGGCCGGGTCGCGATCGAGGCGACGGCCGACGATGCCGCCGTCCTGGTCTCGACGGCGGCCGCCAACGCCCCGCTCGGGGTCCCTGCTCAGATCGTCGAGCTTGCCGGGCCGAGCGCCTTCTTCGTCATGGACACGCCGCTCTTGCGCGACCTCGACGACGGCCGCTTCCCCTATGTCGCCGCCGGCGCCTTCGGCCCCGAGACCTGGCCGGGGGCGGCGATCTTCAAATCGGCCGATGGGATCGACTTCGCCAACCCCGTGACCTTCGTCCCGGCGGCGGCCAATGTCGTCCACGGGGTCGCCGAGACGGCGCTGGCCGACGGGCCGACCACGGTGTTCGATCGCCAGAACACGCTCACGGTCTCACTCTTCCGCGGCTCGCTCGCCAGCGTAACCGAGCTCGACGTGCTCAACGGCGCCAACGCCGCGCTCCTCGGCGACGAGGTGATCCAGTTCGCCGGCGCCACCCTGCAGGCGGACGGCTCGTATGTGCTGGACACCCTCTTGAGGGGCCGGCGCGGGACCGAGTGGGCGGCCGCGGGCCATGTCGCCGGCGAGCGCTTCATCGTGTTGAGCCCAGCGACCGCCTTCGCCCTTCAGACCGCGACCGCCGAGATCGGGCTCACCCGCTTCTACAAGGCGGTGACCGTGGGCGGCCGGCCGCTCGACGGCCGGATCGAGACGGTCACCTTGGCAGGCCGGGCCTTCATGCCGCTCTCGCCGGTTCACATCGCGGGCTCGCTCGCGGCAAACGATTGGACCATCACTTGGATCAGGCGGACCCGGGTCGGCGGCGAGTGGCGCGACTTCGTCGACGTGCCACTCGGCGAGACGAGCGAGGCTTACGAGGTCGATATCCTCGACGGGACCGGTGCGCTGAAGCGGACCATCACCGCCACGGCCTCTGCCGGCGGCAGCGTGGTGACACCGGTGAGCCAATCGGCGCTCTACACCTCGGCCGACCAGATCGCCGATTTCGGCGCCAACCAGACGACGCTCTCGGTCAAGGTCTATCAGCTATCGGCCACCGTCGGCCGCGGCTTCCCCGGCGCCGGGAGCCTCGCAGCATGAGGACGTGAGATGACCAGCCCCAATCTCGCCATCGCCCACATCACCGCCGCCCAGGCGCAGAAGGAGGTCACGGCCAACGAGGCTGTGGACAAGCTCGACCTCGCCACCCAGGACACCGTCGACATCGATACGACCGCCGGCGGCACCATCGCGGTCACCGCGACCGATTACCGCGAGAACTTCCTCCTGCGCCTGATTGGCGCGCCGGCGGCCGACTTCACCCTGCAGCTCCCCGACGGCAAGCGCGTCTTCGCGGTTCAGAACGCGAGCGGCCAGACGGCCACGATCACCACGACCACGGGCTCGACCCCGACGATCACGCTCGCCACCGGCCAGATTGCCCTGATCGGCTCGAAGGGCACCGACCTGGTGGACTATCGCCCAAGCCGCGGTGACGGCGCCCTCGTCGTGCTCTCGACCAACCTCGCGGTGCCGAGCGCCACCTGGACGGTCGCGAGCTGGGCGACCGTCGTCCGCGACACCCATGGCCTATGGAGCGCCGGCGCGCCAGAGCGCTTCACCATCCCGGCCGGGATCGGCCGGGCGCGACTGTTTGCAGCGGGCGTCTTCGCCGCCAACGCCACCGGTTATCGCACCTCGCACATTGCCAAGAATGGCGGCACCGGGCTGGGAAACAGGTTCGACGGCTCCAGCTTTATTCTTTTCCCCGCGCTCAATGGCGATGTGACAGTCCCTGCCTCTTTCACATCCGTTGTCGATGTTGTCCCTGGCGATTACTTCGACTTCCGCGTCTGGCAGAACTCCGGCGCGGCATTGAACGTGCAAGCCCAGCAGGAGACCTTCTTCTCGATCGAGGTGTTCCCATGATCGCCCACGTGACCATCGCCGCCGACCGCGATCTGGCCCAAGTGGCCGAGGCCGCCGGCCAGCCGAACCCCGACAAGCGTCACTACGAGGCCGGCGTGCTCCACGTCGAGGGCGTCCCGCAGGCCGCGCTCGAGGCCGCGGCGGCGACCGCGACGCTCGCCCTCACCGATCCCGTGGTGAGCCGCTTGCGCGCCGATGACGTGCTGCGAGCCCTGGTCGAGGCGCTGGCCAAGCGCTTGACCATCCCCGCGGCCGATCTGATCGCGGCGATCAAGGCCGAGCGCCGATCGTGAGGTCGCGAACCGCGGCTGCCGGGCGCCGCACCCGGCGCGCCGGCCCGTGAGCCGCGAGTCGAACGGCCGCGTCACCACCGCCCACGTCCTGCGCGAGGTCGCGGACCTGCGGGGGATCGTCGGCGGTCTCAGCGCCCGGATGGGCGGGGTCGAGCGCGAGCTTGCCCAGCAGTCGGCGCTGTTCCGCCGCTGGCGTGACGAAGACAGCCGCAGGAACCGGCGCATCGAGGCGCACCTGCGCCGCCACGCCGAGGCCCGCGCCCGGCGGATGCGCCGGCTCAAGCTGTGGCTGGGCCTGATCCCGCTCGCCGGGGTCGCGGCCGCCGCCGGACGCTGGCTGGCCGAGCGTTGGCACGTCGTTTCGAGCCTCCACTGAGGATGGAATCACCCATGATCAAGTTCGCTTGCATCGTTCTTCTCGGACTCGTCTCGGCCTGTGCCCAGATCGACGCCGGCCGCGCCTTCGTCAAGACCGAAGGGGCGGCGGCCGCCGACCGGGTGGCCGAGGACGCGACCTGGTTCGTCTGCAACGCCATCACCGTCGGCGCGGCGCGGCGGACCTTCGGGAGCTCGGCCGACAAGGCCGACGCCTACCGCCGGCTGTGCGCGACCACCATCGATCCCAGCGTCGATGTGGTCGTCGGCCCGGGCGCCTGAGGGGCGTGGACCCGGCCCAGTTCCTCGGCCTGGTCATCCGCCCGACTCTCCGCTGGCTCCACCTGGAGAGCCCCGAGGCCGAGGCGCTTCTGCTGGGCACCGCGCTGGCGGAAAGCCGGCTCACCCATCTCGCCCAGCTCGACGGCGGGCCGGCGCTCGGGGTCTATCAGATGGAGCCCGCGACCCACGATGACATCTGGCGCCACTATCTCGCCTTCCGCCGCCCGATGGCGGCCCGCATCGAGGCCCTGATCGCCCCCCGGCCGCGCCCGCGGACCCACCAGTTGCCGACCAACCTGGCCTACGCCACGGCGATGGCGCGCCTCCACTACCTCAGGGTGGCGGCGCCGCTGCCGGCCGAGGCGCCGGCCATGGCCGCCTATCACAAGCGCCACTACAACACCAACGCGGGTGCCGCCGAGCCGGCCGAGACCGAGCGCTGGTTCCGCCGCGCCCGCCGCCTGGTCGAAGGAGACCGCCAATGGAGATCGACCTGACACCCCTGATCGAGCCCGCCCTTCAGCTTCTCGGAGGCACCCTGATGGCGGTGGTGAGCTGGGCCGCCTGGCGGCTGGCGCGGCGCTTCGGGATCGCCATCGACGCCGACACCCGCGCCTATCTCGAGACCGCGCTCGCCCGCGGCATCGACTGGGCGCTGGGCGAGGCCCGCAAGCGCGGCGAGGACGTCGCCCACCTCCAGGTCCGCAACGCCGTCGTCGGCCGCGCCGCGGCCTATGTCGCCGCCCAGGTCCCCGGCGCCGTCCGCCATTTCCGGCTGAACCGCGACGCCGTCCGCCGCCTGGTCGAGGCCCGCCTGCGCGACCTCGGCTGAGAGCGCCGTTAGGCGGCGCGGGCGACCACGAACAGGGTGCCGCCCAGCTTGGGCCACCAGGCGAACACGGCCCGGCCGAGGGCGAAGGCGAGGGGGCGCCGCCGGGCCGCCGCCTGATGGCAGGTGTCGAGGCGCTCGACGACGAAGCCGTGGCGGGCGAGGAGGTTGCCGAGCGTCTGGGCGTTGAAGGTCATGACGTGATCGGCGCCTTCGCGGAAGCGCCCGGCGAGAAAGCGGACGAAATTCGCCAGCCCGAAGGCGTGCGGCGTGGTCACCACCACCCGGGTCTCGCGGCCGCACAGCGCGCGGACGCCGTCGAGCATCCGCCCGGGGTTCGAGAGGTGCTCGATGATGTCGGCGACGACGATCAGGTCGTAGTCGCGGTTGAGCCCGAGCGCCCCCAAGGCCTCGACATCGCCGGTGAGGATGTTGTCGAAGACCCCGGCGGCGCGATAGCCCTCGACCACGGCGGTGGCGTTGTCGATGCCGGTGGTCTCGCCCGCTCGGCTGAGCTTCCAGTGCAGGGTCTCGGGCGCCCGGTGGATACGCTCGGCGTCGTCGGCATCGGTATGCCCGACGCAGCCGAGGTGGAGCACCCGGCGGCCGCGGGCGAGCGCCAGAATCTCGGCATCGCGGTCGAGGAAGCGTGGCGATGCCGTCGTCGCTGTGGTGCTCGCTGCCATGATCGCGTCCCGATCGACCCCCGTCCCGACGAGGCGTGGGCCGCCCTCGGCCCGGCGCGAGCCTAGCCGCGCGCGGTTAAGAAAGCCTGCATGTGGAAGCGCATCTGCTCGGGCGAATAGGTGTAGCTCCTCCCAACCGGGCAGGCCCGGCGGGCGAGGCAGCCCTCGTTCATGCACTCGGCCCCCGCCGGCGCCCGCAGATGGCCGGCGCAGGCGCCCACGTCATAGCCCGCCGCGGTGAAGGCCCCCACCGGGCAGGCCGCCAGGCACGGCCTCTCGGCGCAGGACTCGCAGGGGCTCGGCCGGGTGTCGGAGGGCGGCAAAGGGATCGCCTCGGCGAAGGCGAGCGCCCCGCGATAGGCGTGCCAGAGCCCGTAATCGGGGTGGATCAGGGCGCCGAGCGGCGAGGGATGCACGGCCTCGGCCCGCCGCGCCCAGCGCTGGAAGGGATGGTGCGGCGGCCCGCCGAAGGGGAACAGCGGCATGGCGCCGAGCCTCGCGGCGAGCGCATCGACCACCCGGCGCGACCAGGCATCCAGCGGCTGCGGCTCGTCCCGCCGCGCCCGCGCGAACGCCGCCCACATGGCGCCCCCGGCATTGCCGACCAGCACCAGGGTGCCCACGGGCCGGCCGTCGCCCAGCGCCGGCACGCCGTCCTCGGCCAGCGGATGAAACGCCCCCCGCGGGGTCAGCCCGGCAGCCCGAACCACCGCCTCGATCGCCGCCTGCTCACGCACTGCCATCCCCGCTCACCCATCCCATCGTGGCGTCACGTCGCCCGCGCGCTGGCCGGAGCTGCGGGAAATCGTGCCGACGACACGATAGTAGCGCGGCTAGCACAAGGGTGCATGGGCGAGGTCGTCACCAAGCGGGATATCCAGCGGGTGCGGACATCGTAATGGCGTGGGCGAAGGATTGGCCGCCAAGGTCCCGAAAAACGGCGGGCGTGGCTCGCTCGACCGTTGCCGCGAAGCCGGATGCTCAGCCGGCGGCGAGATCGGCCTTGACCTCGGCGAGCAGGCGGGCGGCCTCGGAGCCCTGGATGCGGGCGATGTCGTCCTGATACTTCAAGAGGACGCCGAGCGTGGTGTCCACGGTCTCGGGGTCGAGCGACATCCGGTCCAAGGCTATCAGGGCGTTGGTCCAGTCGATGGTCTCGGCGACCCCCGGCAGCTTGAACAGGTCCTCGCCGCGCAGGTGCTGGACGAAGGCCACCACCTCGCGGCTCAGGCGCTCGTCGGCACCGGGAACCCGGGCGGCGAGGATGGCGCGCTCGCGCCCGGCGTCGGGGTAGTCGATCCAGTGATAGAGGCAGCGACGCTTGAGCGCGTCGTGAACCTCGCGGGTGCGGTTCGAGGTGATGACCACGATCGGCGGCGTCTCGGCCTTGATGGTGCCGATCTCGGGGATGGTGATCTGGTAGTCCGAGAGGACTTCGAGGAGGAAGGCCTCGAAGGGCTCGTCGGCGCGGTCGATCTCGTCGATCAAGAGCACCGGCGCCCCGTCGATCTCGGGCTCGAGCGCCTGCAACAGCGGCCGGCGGATGAGGAAGCGCTCGGAGAAGATGTCCTCGCTGAGGAGGTCGCGGTCGGCCTCCCGGGCGACCTCGGCGATCCGCAGCTCGACCATCTGGCGGGCATAGTTCCACTCATAGACCGCCGAGGCCACGTCGAGGCCCTCATAACACTGGAGGCGGATCAGGGTGCGCCCCAGCCCGGCCGCGAGCACCTTGCTGATCTCGGTCTTGCCGACCCCGGCCGCGCCGTCGAGGAACAAAGGGCGCTGGAGGCGAAGGGCGAGGAAGAGGGTGGTGGCGAGGCCGCGGTCGGCGACATAGGCCTCAGCCGAGAGCAGCGCCAGTGTCGCGTCGATCGAGTCGGGGAGGCTCATGGGAACGGGGGCCG
>Ga0114931_10006949_pt1 | contig 13889 bp, 14 predicted proteins | sample 2SBtaG_FD_89579 | JGI IMG/M metagenome (GOLD analysis project Ga0114931, IMG submission 89579) | Deep subsurface microbial communities from Kolumbo volcano to uncover new lineages of life (NeLLi) - 2SBTROV14_V59a metaG | ecosystem: Environmental > Aquatic > Marine > Volcanic | place: Kolumbo...
AACTATTACAGGCCATCCCGAAATGAGGGAAGTCAACAGAATACGAATACACAACCGTCCAGAAACGATTACTCATTCCACAGCTTGCTTCGTCCTAACAATACTTCGAATCAAGCGAATGTAGTTCGTAATAATAATTCCCAATCGAGTAGGGTTACAAACAATACCCGGCAGCAAAGAGACAATCGTTCATACCAGAGAACCACTCAAAACCGGAGCAATTTCTTTCGTCCATCTAATGGTTTCAATCGGAATCTGAATTCCGGTTATAACAGAAGTTCAATTTCTACCAATAGTCATAAATCGACTTTCTCGGCACCTCGACAAACGTTTAAAAGCTTCTCTTCACCACGCGTTGAGAGGGCGCCAAGGGTAAGTCGGTCAGGCAGCAATACTTCGCATAAATCTTCTTCATCATCTGGTAGTCGGCCAAACCGTCACTAATATATTGACTACTAACTGATTAGGTTTTTTTCTACAGACGCTCCCGTTTGCTCTGTCACGGATAACGTACGAAATTATTACACTATGAAACGTTCCCTCTTTATTCCCATCCTATTGCTTCCCATATTCTTTGTTAGTTCAAGAGTGAAAGCGCAAAATAGGTTAGACGTGCTTCGCTACAGCGAGACACAACCAGGAAATGCACCTCTCAATCTCTCGTTAGGCGGAGTTGGCGTTTCCGATGCGCTGGGTTTTGGATCTATTGTACAAAATCCGGCTACAGCAGCCATGTTTAATAAAAGTCTGGTATCCATCAACCTTGGAACTCGTCGCGTTGGTGAGAAAGCCAGCTATTATGATCAGATGAATTTACTGAGTGGCACTAAGAAAGAATATTTGTCCACAAACAGTTCTTTTAGTGATAATCAAACGGGCCTGTCAAATGTAGGGATGACTTATAACGTGCCGACACTGCAGGGAAGTTTTGTTATCGGCGCGTCCTACAATCGTACCAAGGATTTCAACCAGGCCTACTCTCTTGATGCATTCAATCCGTATAACACGATAACTGACTATTTTGCTCAGAATTCGAATTATCAGGGAATAGGATACGAGTCATACGCCCTTGACAGCACAGCAACCGGACTCGTCCCTGTTTTACGTGAAGCCGGGTTTCAGGGGATAAATCAGCATGCAAAAGTTACTGAGCGTGGAAAAATGGGAGAAATCGCATTGTTCGGCGCTACCGAGTTTCAGAAGAACTTGTATTTCGGAGCATCACTGGTATTTCCGGTAGGTAATTACTCTTACCGTCGATTATTCGTAGAGAGAGATCTTCAAAATTTCTATGCGACGTTTCCTACCGATTTTCAATACATGAATTCTGTGGATAAGATCGATGCTACGATTACAGGTTTTTACGCACGTTTCGGATTTGTTTATAAGATATCGCCCTTTGTGAATATTGGCGCAAACTACCAGACAAGGTCGGCACTGGCTGTGAAAGAAGATTTCAGTTCTGAGATCACTGTAAAGTTTGATAATTCGAGTGATCAGGAACAGACGGCTGTGTCTTCCTCGTCAAATTATAAATATAAAGTTCACAACCCCGGAAGGTTGAAAGTGGGTGTGACACTTAAGAGTCCTGAATATATAGTAGCATTTCACGGCCAGGCAGAATATGTGGATTACAAACAAGCCGAAATTTCGGGACTGCCTACGGAACAAGCTCAATTTGACATCAATCAGAACATCCTCTCAGATTTTAAGCCGGTTATTAACTACCAGGCAGGACTTGAAGTTAACATGGGTAACATTACACCGATGGTTGGTTTCGCCTATTACCCCAGTCCGCGACGTGAATTCAAGATCGACAAGAAGTACCTGAGCGGTGGCATTTCTCTTAAAATGAATAACATAGCCTCGTTCAACGTAGGAGTTCAATATGGATTCTGGAACGGGGAAGATCAGCTTTACACAGTTGAGTATTCCGACAACACAACAGATAACCTGATCTCAACGCAGAAGATCCATCACATTACTGCAATGGCCGGCTTTAAAGTGATGTTCTAACGACAATAAAAGTTTTGTTCGATTAATGTTCGATCTGTTCAGGCTGATCTTTGAATGGATTGATGCTCAAAACGGCCGTGTTTACCATGCGTACAACATTGGCCGTTGTACTACCCATTGTCAGGTATTTTAAACCAGTCCGTCCAATCGTCGACATAACCACAAGATTGTAATTACGCGAACGGCACAGGTTATGAATAGCTTCGTGAGGAGATTCACTGGAGAGAATTACCTCTGATCGACATTTGTCAGAAATTTCCTGAAAGTGTTTATCTACCAGTTTCTGAAGACGATCATTGCGCAGGGCGGCCGCATCTTGTGCAGATATCAGGTCATCGAAGTCATCATACGAAACGATGTGAATGAGTTCGATACGCGCACCGGACGCTTCGGCAATTTGCATTGCATAGGGAAAAGCCGCTTCTGAATTCTTGGACAGATCAGTTGTTAAAAGGATTTTTTCAAGCGGCACAAGGTGCGATCCTTGTTCGATTATGAGAACAGGCTTGTGTGCAAGGCGTAATACTTTCTCTGCCGTTGATCCCATCAACATTCGGGAGAATCCGGTCCGCCCGTGGGTGCTCATCACAATCAGATCATAATCATCACTTTCTTCAATGACAGCGTGAGCGGGATTGCCGATACCGAGTTTGGAGGGCCTCAGGAATTTTTCGTTGACATATTCCTTCGCAACTTCCTGCAGCCGGTCTTTCAATATCGGTTCCAGGTCCTGCATCGTTGTCTGAGTGGCTACCCCCAGACCCATGTAGTATGAACCGTCAATATCTGTGATGGGAATGTAGGCGTGAAATGGCGTTATGCTTCCATCGAAATACTCAGCCATGATCTCGGCAGCCTTGAAGGCCTGATAGCTTAGATCAGAGAAATCGACGGGAACGAGGATGTTCAAATTTTTCATGACAGGATCACCTCCGTTAGTGTCTCTACTCAAATATACAAAATCATGACTGGCAAAGATATCACGTCATTAAGGTAGAATTACGAAAGTTCTCACAGCCAGTTCTTTCTTCGGAAATAGATTAGCATAGAAATGGCAATGAGTGCCATCAGTCCAATGGTCATTGGATAGCCGTAAAAGAATTTCAATTCCGGCATGTTATATGGACTCACGTTGGTATCGAAGTTCATTCCGTACAAACCGGCAATAAAGCTCAGGGGCATGAAGATGGTGGCAATAATTGTCAGCACTTTCATTACTTCGTTCATCCGGTTACTTACCCCAGACATGTATGAATCGGTGAGGCTCATCAGCATATCACGGTGGTTTTCAACCATATCGATCAGGTGCAGGCAGTGATCGAATACATCGCGGATAAATATTTTAATAGCGTGCCCGACAAATTGTGACTCATCCCGGTATAAACTGTTGAGGGTATCACGAAGCGGCCAAATGACTTTGCGAACATTGATCAATTCTCGTCTCAAATGCTGTATATCATGCAGGGTTTCTTGTATCGGATCATCAAGAACTTCATCCTCTACTTCTTCGATGCGCAGCGTGAAATCATTTATGATACTGAAGTAGTGGTCAATCAGGTTGTCTGCCAGAGCGTAAGCCAGATAATCAACACCATTGTTTCGGATGCGGCTTCCACCGATGTTCAGACGTTCCCGAATGGCTGCAAAAACGTGCTGGTCACTTTCCTGGAATGATATAAGTGTGTTTTGTAGAAGAAGTATACTGATCTGTTCAACGTCTACGGAAACGGTTGAAGCCTTATTAGTCAGGCTCTTTAAAACGATATATAAATATTGATCATAGGCCTCTATTTTAGATCGTTGCGTTGTATTGGCTACATCTTCGAGTACAAGCGGGTGAATGTCAAATATGTTGCCGATCTTCTCAAGAATCTGTACATCATGAACACCGCCGACATGAATCCAGTTTTTCTTTGTCGTATCAATAGCTTTGGGAATATCATCTATATTATCGATGATCTCTTCTGTATATTCGTCAGAATTGTATTTGGTCAATGTGACGGTAACAGGAGTATCCCAGTCGCGACCGACGTGTACGAGCGTACCGGGGGGGAGTCCGGGCTTTTTGTATGAACGCATACCTCTTTTAACGTAGTTGAATGGATTTTTAAGGTTTAGCATGTTTTACAGCTTAGTTCATCGTTGACTCAAAGCTTAATTAATAAGATTGAAGTAATTATCAAAGTATTTGCAGAGTGGATCAGATAACGGTCTCTCTTGATCATTTTGTTATTTTATCTCTATCCTGAACATATAGCTCGAAATCGTTTAAAATGTCAGTGAGTAAAGTGACCGAAAAGAAATTATTTTTTGGGGAATTCAAGCTCGAGGAAGGACAAACGGTCGTTCATGAGCTTGAGAAAATGAGGTTATGGCTACGGCGGGAGTTGAATGAAATATGGGTGGCCAGGCAAGGCGGCACAAAAAATAACAAGACGTCTGAACCGGACGCTTCGGAGTGGACCCGATATGTGTTGCCCGACAAAAACGACACATTTGAGCTTCAGCCCACAACACCAGATAGACCAATAATCGTACGTCCTCTTCACTCTTTTAAAGTATTTCCGGGCGGGGAAGCGACCGTCTATACCAGTATCCCTGTATGGGTTGTACTGAGAACTGTTCAAAAGAAATCAAATAAAATCACGGAATTCCCATTGTTCAGTTTATCTGAAACATGGTTTGGAGATCCGACGGAAGGAGAGTTGTGCTATGCGGCTGTTACCCGTGCGCTGCGTAATTTTCAATCTGATTTGGTGAAACCATACAGGATAACCTGTCAACTCGATGTCAAAAATCAATCCAACGAAGAGTTGCAGGTCGAGAAGTTTTGTTTCCGTGTTGGTCACTTGTCAATATTCCAAAAGGATGATCGGCTATGGGCTGATGTGACTCGTATTCAATTTGACGGGAGTGACAAGCACAGCAACATTATTATGACAGGGCGTTGTCCTAAAATTGCAAACGGAGCGAAGTTAGTAGCAGCCCCAAGAGATCCGCAAAAGAAAGGGATCCGGTCAAAAACATTCCAGTTGATTAAAGATTTCGGTTTATCTGTGGGATAAGATCTTGTTGTGAATAAGAAATAATCTGATATGAATTGGCATAATATATTTACTGATGAAATGATGTGGAGGCTGGCGAAAGTCGGACTGACATTGCTTGTCAGCATCCCTGTCATTTTACTGCTTCGCAGTTGGATTCGCAGGATGGTCGTCCGGAGGTATACAGCACATTACAGCATGCTGGCAGGGAAGGCTCTATCATATACCCTGTACATTATCTTGATCATTACCATTCTTCATATGCTGGGAGTGGATATGACTCCGCTACTCGGTGCCGCAGGAATTGTGGGTATAGCTCTTGGGGTTGCGTCGCAAACAAGCGTGTCTAATATTATTAGTGGTTTCTTCATGCTTGCGGAACAGTCCTTTATCGTGGGCGATGTAATCACCGTTAACGGAGTTACGGGTGTCGTAATGTCGGTTGATACCCTTTCAGTTAAGCTTCGCACCTTCGACAATCGATTTGTTAGGATACCAAATGAAACGATCATCAAGAGTGAAGTCACAAATGCCACACGTTTTCCTATTCGGAGGATTGACTTAATCGTGTCGGTGGCTTATAAGGAGGAACTGGCGAAGGTCAAACAAATACTGATCAATATAGCCACTGATAATATGCTGGTACTGAATGAACCAGAGCCTATTATCATTTTCCAGGGTTTTAACAGTTCGTCAATCGATCTGCAGTTTAGTTTCTGGACGGTACGACAAAATTACCTGGCTGTGAAAAACGAGATGTTTGAAACAGTTAAAAAACGGTTTGACCAGGAAGGCATAGAAATACCATTTCCGCATGTCTCACTTTATAGCGGAGAAGCGACTAAGCCTCTTCCTATTCAATTGGTTGCACCTGTCCCATCTACCGAAAAACCTGAAGACCTGTCACCCAAAACCGGAAAGTGATCCGGACAATCAAAATAGTTGTTTATCGATATATTCTTCCCTTTTTCAGAGTTTTGTTTACTGTTAGAAAAGAGCTTGCGAGCTTCTTTTTTGAATGAATAAAGAAGGTGGCCATTGGATGAGAATAATGCGTTATGCTCTGAACTCCAATGAATTATAGATAAATAAAGATGTGCTTTTAAGTCTCTGTTTCTGAAATAAATAGACTGTGTAAAAAAATAATATTTCATCATTTTTTCTGTTGACTAACTGATGTCAAAATGATACAATGAAGTAGCTCTAATTTATTCACTTCTAATGGAAGGAGTCGCTTATGGACGAGCAAGAACTCTTTGAGGCTGCAGCCAATGGAGATGTCGCGAAAATAAATGCCCTTCTGGATCGCGGTGTCGATGTTAATTCCCGTGATGCACATATTCGTACTCCATTGATGAAAGCAGCCAAACACGGACATCTTAACGCTGTTAAAGTATTACTTGAGCACGGCGCGGATGTCAACCTTCGAGATAACAGAGGTACTAACGCTTTGTATTGGGCGGTCGAAAAAAATCATCCGAAAATTGCACAATTATTGATTCAATTCCATGCCGATGTTAATGTTTTAGACGATAGGGGTTGGTCGGCATTGGATCACGCTCGGGCAACAAAGAATGAAACTTTGACATTTTTGTTGCAAGACGCCGGAGCGGTTGCACATTTTGTTTAAATTCAGTTTCGTTTTTTTTTAAAAAGAAGGCTGTCTTATTTAGGCAGCCTTTTTTATTTCCAGCGCGATTTTTTTGACGGCTTTTTTTTCTTTCGCTGGCGCACATCCTGCCCTGAAAAGAGGAGAAAGACCGTTGGACGTTTATCAATGTCGGGTAACAGATGATTTTGCCATTGCCAGATCTGTTGCGAATGGACTTCTTCGTTGGGCAGTGTCATATCGGTTGCCGTGCAAAACCAAGTTTCCGGGTCAAGATTGCTTACTGCACTTTTCAGCAATTCCATATTCCGGTGCGGGGCTTCCATGAAAAGCTGTGTCATCTGCTTTTCTCTCGATTCTTGCTCAAGCTGCCGCAGCTCATGAACGCGTTTATTTTCGTTAACAGGAAGATATCCCTGGAAAGCAAAACGCTGACCATTGAAACCGGAAGCCATGAGAGCAAGCAGCATGGAATTGGGACCAACCAGCGGAACGACCGGGATACCATACATATGCGCGAGGCGCACAACGGATGAGCCGGGATCGGCAACAGCAGGACAGCCGGCTTCACTCAATAACCCAACATCTTTTCCTTCGAGTGCAGGCTTGATGTAGTCCTGCATCTCTTCATCTTTGGTATGTCGATTGAGCTCGTAAAAACGGATTTTATATTCAGGGATCGTGTTATCAACCCATTGAAGAAACCGCAGCGCTGATTGTATGTTTTCAACGATGAGAATATCAATCGATTGGATCTGCTGAAGGACATACTCTGGAATAGTATTGTTAACCGGTGTTTTTCCCAGAGTTGTGGGTATGAGGATCAGCCGGCCGGTATTTTCGGTGATAGATATGCTCAAGCCGACGGTTGATCTACAATTTCAAATTTATAGATGGAAGGAATGAGTCCGTGTTTTTCCTTCCAGAAGTGACGTTCCACCCACACGGCAATACCAATAGCAATCAAGACTGAGATGCTGAGTATCCCCATATTACTCAGAAACAAATGCCGGTGGAAGTTATAGGGTGGGATCATAACGACAGGTTCGCTACTGTCTTTGAGATAACGGATCGGAATTTTCGTGTAATCCTGGATTAATGCCGCAAGTTTAACAGGCAGCGTCATTTGCTTCCGTATATGTTCCCCCTCCTTGGTATCGAAGGAGAGGATGATAACTCCGTTCGATTGCGCCTGAAGATCTTTCATTCGAAAATAATCGACGTTGGCAATGTAGCTTGTCCCTTCCTGATAGGTCTTTACAAGGCCATTGTACGTGTACACCTCGTAAATACCCAGAAACAGAAGCCAAGCAGGGATAAGCCAGATAAAATGATAAATCTTGTATTTCATAATGATACCATTGCCTTCATTTAAGTCGAAAAGTTACGGAATAATAAGTTTATCAGAAACGGTTAAAACCGGCGGTATCGTGCCCAATCTAACAACAATATCAATTCGGTTTTGTGTTGACAACTTCCGAATCGATGACTGTTTGATGTAATATCAATCTTCTGTAAGCTATCCTGAAAAAAGTTGGATCCCATATCAGTCGTCGTTGAAAAGTCTGATTGGAAAACTGGCTGGACAGATGCAGCCATAGCTGAATAGGAAGGCTGTCGAGGACCATTGCCTGGATGCGCGTTGTCCCAAAACGGGAGGCCGTCCCGACATCGACACCACTGAGTAAACTCATGCGATTATCAAATGAGCTTCCATACCATGAAAAAACCTTCTGCATAAGAGGGACCATATTTTTCCACTGCAAGGAGTTAAGAAAGATTTTTGATGCATTTGTATTATATAAAGAATCATTCCAGGCTTTCTTTACAAGTTGAACCAGACTTTTAGCTGATGATCTGGACAGGAAAGAGTAGGCCATTCGTTCCTGGGCAAATGAAAGACCCGTCCCATCTTTTTTGAAAGCCTCGTTTACCCGATCATGAAAAGATGGATCTTCGTTAAACCTGCGGGCGTTATCTATTATGATTTGTCGCTGTTTTTCCCGGCTCATTCCGGATAAGTCCTTCATGAGTTGTTTCACTGATTTATGATTTACATCAGGATTTACAGTGATATAGAGCCCAGCCCAGGGCAGAGGTGGTTCCATATTTCTGATACCGAGCTCCTCTAAAGCAGAATCCAATCTCGCAGGGCCGATTTTCCAGTACAAGTAGTCGGCAGCGGGCAAATCCTGACCTTGAATAGCCATCCTGATAAGTTCCTGAAGTTTTACGGCACCATCTTTCTTATCAGCTTCAGAAATTTGAGAGAGAGCTTTTTGATGAGTGTTCGAATACACGCCGGGTAACTGATATTGATTGATTGAGTCGAGAGGAACAGATTCATCCGGATGCCATATACCAGTATCGATAAGATGAGCATAAGCGGCTATAGAGACCAACGCTGAGAGTGTTCCAACCGGTCGCATCTTTTCGCCGTTGTAGTCAAGCGTGGAATCGGGCTGACCTGAAGTATATGAATAAATGGAAATCTGCTTCGGATGTGCTTCAATGTAATTTAGAAAGCCACCGACTGTTGCTACCTGTTGTATCCATTCAGATCCTTCGTTAAGGGAATCATAATTTTTTATGATAGTGCGTACCGATTTGAGGCTGGGAATTATTATTAATGCAGCAATAACAATAAAAACAGCCAAAAAGACGCCGATAAATTTTAGAAGTCGCATATGTAATTAAAGAAAATTGATTGCCGCAAATATAGCGATTATGTTACATTTAAAGAATGTGATTTTGGCGGCGGGGGAATGGTATATTAGAACTTCTTAATATGTTTTGGGCGTAGAAACAACGTTACCATGATGCTACAAGTTTTAGAAATTGAGAGCAGTATTATTTACTTTAGGCGCCGAATTAGCGATCTGAGTCTGCGAAAAAAATTTTAAAGTACTTTGTTATGATTATTAGCGAGGATTCATTCCTTAACAAACAGAAACTCAAAATATACACCCGGCGCTGGTTACCGGAAGAAGCGCCGCGAGCGGCTGTACTATTCATCCATGGGTATGCCGAACATTCCGGCAGATATGAGCATCTGGCAAGACAAATGAACGATCAGGGCATAGCATTATTTGCCATCGATCTCCAGGGACATGGCAAGAGTGGCGGAACCCGTTGTGACATCAACAGCTATGAAGATTACGTCGATGACCTCTCAACTTATTTTAAGGATATAACAGGCGAGTTTCCCAATATTCCCTGGTTTGTAATGGGACACAGTATGGGTGGGGTCCTGGCGATATTGTTAGCCTATCGTTACCAAAGTAGTTTGCATGGGTTGATTATATCTGCGCCAGCCCTCAAAATTGTGACCAATATTCCGAAAGTTGTTCAGGATATGGTTCGCTACGTTACAGCTGTGACTCCAATGGTTCCGGTTATTGGTCTTGATACAAGTTCCCTCAGCCGAGATGAAAACGTTGTTAAGCGTTATGAGGAAGATCCGCTGATATACCACGGAAAAATACGTGCCAGAATGGCTCAGCAGCTTGTCGATGGGGGTAAATCCGCCCTGGATTTGGCGCCCGAGATATATCTCCCCGTATGGGCGGGGCATGGACTTGCAGACAGGATCACCGATCAGAAAGGCACCCGCGAATTTCTGGATCATCTCTCTCACCCTGACAAGACCAGTAGATATTACGATGATTGCTATCATGAAATTTTACAGGAACCGGAACATGATAGGATCATTTCAGAAATAATCAGCTGGATTGATAAACATGGGGCTTTGCAGTTATTAGAGAATGAAACTGCGGATTCCGCTTTATCAGATAAGTAATTAACATATCTGGAGTACCCTGTAGCCCATTCGTCGTCAGATAGATTCGAGATGCATTTTGCATATTTAAAAGAGTCCGTTTTAAAGCAATCAAAATCGAACGACTAAAAGTCTAATTCGGTTTTAGGGATGAAGATCAGGACGCGAACTCCCCATAAAACATCTAAACAATAGTAAAACGTTATTAAATACAGTTACTATTTCTAATAAGTGTATATGAGCTTGTTTTAGGGGTTTGGTTCTGCATAATTCTGCAGTTTAATTTTCAGTCAGATAGTTACATACAATGGATATTGTCGATGGCATTAAGACACTCGGCGAGCTAAAAAGAAGTGGTTGGCAATCGGTGTCGGTGAAAGAAGAGATGCGCCGGAATCTTATCAGAAAGATGAGAGAAGGTGACGAAATTTTTCCAGGAATCTACGGTTATGAAAAAACAGTGATTCCACAGCTTCAGAATGCCATCCTATCCCATCACGATGTTTTGCTGCTGGGACTTCGCGGGCAGGCAAAAAGTAAAATTCTACGGCTTCTTGTCACGTTACTGGATGAATATATGCCGATCATAGCCGGATCGGAAATCAACGATGATCCTATCAACCCCGTATCGCTTCATTCAAGAAATCTCATTGATGAAAAGGGGGATGATACACCCATTGAATGGATCCATCGTTCTAATCGATACGGGGAAAAACTTGCAACGCCCGACACAACCGTGGCCGATCTGATTGGTGATATTGATCCCATAAAAGCCGCGACAAGACGCCTGACACTTGCTGATGAGGAAATTATTCATTTCGGATTGATACCCAGGACCAATCGCGGCATCTTTGTTATCAATGAGCTGCCCGATCTTCAGCCACGAATCCAGGTCGCACTCTTGAATATCATGCAGGAGAGAGATATTCAGATTCGGGGTTTTAATATTCGCATACCGCTCGATGTCTCTATCTTTTTCTCGGCTAACCCGGAAGATTATACCAATCGTGGTAATATCATTACACCACTCAAAGACCGCATCGATTCGCAGATCATCACGCACTATCCGAGAAGCATAGATATCGGGATGCGAATCACGGAGCAGGAAGCCTGGACTAACCGCGACAACAATATAGAAATTGAAATTCCCCATTTTATCAGGCAAGTCGTGGAAGAAACGGCAGTTTTTGCCCGAGACTCAGAGTATGTCGATCAAAAAAGCGGGGTGTCAGCACGCATGACCATAACCGAAATTGAGAACATTATCTAGAATGCTGAGAGGCGTGCCTACATCAATAGTGAAAAAAAGGCTACTGCAAGAATCACGGATCTTTATAATGCATTGCCTGCCCTTACCGGGAAACTGGAGCTTGTATATGAGGGTGAACAGGAAGGGGCAATAAATGTTGCCAAGCTGTTAATCGGCAAGGCATTAAATAAGGTGTACAAGACGTATTTCCCCGATCCTCAGCATAAGGATAAAGAAGGCAAGAACGAGTACACCCCTATAACCGATTGGTTTGCGCACAATAACAAAGTTGACATCAAGGATACGATGTCTGAGAAGGATTATGAAAAAGCACTTCGGGAAGTTAAAGGACTTGAAAAACTTGTGGATAAATATGCTCCCAAAGGAACGGATAAAAAAGTTAAACTCGGCCTGATGGAGTTGGTGCTTGAAGGGTTACATCAGAACTCCATGGTGGGCAAAGATGATCTTGATGATGTCCGTTCATACACTGATATGATTGGATCTATGCTGGGCTCTCTCGGTGGTTTGGATGACGACGATATAGACGATTATCGCTGATATTGAAGAAAAATCAATATTCCTTTGTCTTGTTTGTTTTGAAGATGAAAGAAAAAGACGTATTTTTGTTAGCTATAACCGTGTAAGAGAATAAAGGTAATCTATTATGAAAAAAGGAATCCATCCTGAATATAAGGAACTCAAAGTGGTGATGAGTGATGGTACTGAGATCGTTACCCGCAGTACTATGGATACCAAAGGTGGTGTTTATCATTCGGAAATCGACTCTCATAACCATCCTTTCTACATTGGAAGCCAAAAGATGATTTCAAGCGACGGACGTGTGGAGAAATTCAACAGTCGTTATGGCAAAAAGAAATAAGAAGATTTTCTTTTCTATTTAGTGTAAGGCAGGCTTTGACCTGCCTTTTTTATGTCTCTATCTCATCAGTAATCTCAGATCGATGTAACCTCAGGTCAACACGGTGCCAATTGTGTGATTTAGCAGGAAATCCATCAAGATAGTGCATTACAGCTTTTACTGATGTTGTTTCGATGATGGTGTTCGATACGCTCATTGCTTTTGAGTGACTCATGGATATGGCCAACGGACCGGGTTCGGGAAGTTGGGTCGCATGGAGTGTCTGAATTTTATCAAGCGTTACCTCACCCTGAACCTTCCAAAAATTATCAAAAACCCGTTTCCTGACATTATGTACATGTTTGGGTTTCCAGCCACTTGAAGTCCAGATATTTTGTTCCGCCGGCTGAGATTCGGGTCGTAGGTGGTTCATGTCCCAATACCATTCTTTTACTTGTATGGGGTTCGTCTGTATCGCCAGTAGGCGAAAAGGGCGGATTTTTCTCAGAGATAACTGTTGTAGCTGTTGTTCACAATCAACCAGGTTAACCGAGTCCATCAGGTTTGGAATAATCCAGCCACGCGAAATGAAATCATTCTTATCACCGTCAGGTTGTGAAACACCATACCAGTTCATTATGCAGATCGATAATCCATATTGATTTACTCCAATCCATGTACCACCTTTTTCTCCATCAACAGGACGTGCGTACTGGATTTTCCCTGAATACCCAATGCCAGGTTGCAGAGCCGCAGATCGCGTTCTGGCCTCGTCCCGGTTCATTGACAGGAAATAACGATTACTGGAGACAGGATAGAAAGAAATAGTACACATATCGCGGATCTGTTAACAATAAATGAAATTGTAGTGAGTATTGAGAAATAGAATCTGAGACCGTAGACTTCCATGTATGAAGTAATACCGGACCGCCAACGTAAACCCAAACGGGCTAACCTGATATCATTAAATAACTATCCTTATGGAAATCGTTTCGTATACCGTAAATCCGTTCATGGAAAATACCTATTTATTGATCGATGATGGAGAAGCGTTGCTGATCGATCCGGGTTTTGCTGATATCTCGGAGTGGGAACCGGCATCGAAAAAGCTTAAAGAGACCAACGCCCGACTTGTCGGTATTCTGTTAACACATGCTCATATCGATCACATTTTGGGTATTCCATTACTTCGCGATGTCATCGACTCCGAGTTGCCGGTATGGATGCATCCGGATGATCACTATTTATGGGACTATTCATCGGCACAAGCGTTGATGTTTGGCATTCAGATTGGTCCACTTGGCAACGATCCATTGCCGATCGAGGTGGGG